>Ga0268257_1000638_pt1 | contig 38270 bp, 32 predicted proteins | sample AgamicAtPrz_FD_200249 | JGI IMG/M metagenome (GOLD analysis project Ga0268257, IMG submission 200249) | Agave microbial communities from Guanajuato, Mexico - At.P.rz (v2) (version 3) | ecosystem: Host-associated > Plants > Phyllosphere > Phylloplane/Leaf | place: Guanajuato, Mexico | collected... | reverse complement strand
TGCTGATCATTATTCCGATCGGGGGCGCCGACATGCCGGTGGTGGTGTCGATGCTCAACAGCTATTCGGGCTGGGCAGCGGCCGGTATCGGCTTCTCGCTGAACAACTCGATGCTGATCATTGCAGGGTCCCTGGTCGGCTCGTCCGGTGCCATCCTCTCGTACATCATGTGCAAGGCGATGAACCGTTCGTTCTTCAACGTCATCCTCGGTGGCTTCGGTGGTGATACCGATGCCGGTGCGGCGCAAGGCTCCAAAGAGCAGCGCCCGGTGAAGTCCGGCTCTGCCGACGATGCTACCTTCCTGCTCAGCAACGCCGACAGCGTGATCATCGTCCCGGGTTACGGCCTGGCTGTGGCTCGCGCCCAGCACGCGCTGAAGGAGCTGACCGAAAAGCTGAGCCACAACGGCGTGACCGTGAAGTATGCGATCCACCCGGTGGCAGGCCGTATGCCCGGGCACATGAACGTGCTGCTGGCCGAGGCCGAAGTACCGTACGACCAGGTATTCGAGATGGAAGACATCAACGCCGAGTTCGGCCAGGCCGATGTGGTGCTGGTGCTGGGCGCCAACGACGTGGTCAACCCGGCGGCGAAGAACGATCCCAAGTCGCCGATCGCCGGCATGCCGATCCTCGAAGCGTTCAAGGCCAAGACCATCATCGTCAACAAGCGCTCCATGGCCAGCGGCTATGCCGGCCTGGACAACGAACTGTTCTACCTCGACAAGACCATGATGGTGTTCGGCGACGCCAAGAAGGTCATCGAAGACATGGTCAAGGCGGTGGAGTGACAACGGCCGCTGCAAACCAGCTGATATAAAGGAAGCCCCGGTCAGAATCTACCGGGGCTTTTCTTTTATTGATCCGGATCAACGGCTCTATTCCAAGGCTTCTCATACGACCATGGTCGTGGGACGGCAAGGGGCGAAGTCTCTAGACTGCGCTGCAGTAGTTTCAGTAGCCCGAGATAACAATCCATGTACCGTGATCGTATCCGCTTGTCCTCCCTGCACAGCAAGGTAATGAGTGCGGCTGATGCCGCTGGTCTGATCGAGGACGGCATGACCGTCGGCATGAGCGGTTTCACCCGCGCCGGCGAAGCCAAGGCCGTACCACATGCACTGGCCGAACGTGCCAAGCAGTCGCCACTGAAAATCAGCCTGATGACCGGCGCCAGCCTGGGCAACGACCTGGACAAGCAACTGACCGAGGCCGGCGTACTGGCTCGCCGCATGCCGTTCCAGGTCGACAGCACCCTGCGCAAGGCCATCAACGACGGCCAGGTGATGTTCATCGACCAGCACCTGTCGGAAACCGTCGAACAGCTGCGCAACCAACAGCTGAAGCTGCCGGACATCGCGGTCATCGAAGCCGTGGCCATCACCGAGCAGGGCCACATCGTGCCAACCACCTCGGTGGGCAACTCGGCCAGCTTCGCGATCTTCGCCAAACAGGTAATTGTCGAGATCAACCTCTCGCACAACACCAACCTCGAAGGCCTGCACGACATCTATATCCCGACCTACCGCCCGACCCGCACGCCAATCCCGCTGGTCAAGGTCGACGACCGTATCGGCAGCACCGCCATCCCGATCGACCCGGCCAAGATCGTCGGCATCGTCATCAGCGACCAGCCGGACTCGCCGTCCACCGTATTGCCGCCGGATGACGAAACCCAGGGCATCGCCGACCACCTGATCAACTTCCTCAAGAAAGAAGTCGAAGCTGGCCGCATGACCAACAAGCTTGGCCCGCTGCAGGCCGGTATCGGCAGCATCGCCAACGCAGTGATGTGCGGCCTGATCGAGTCGCCGTTCGAAGACCTGACCATGTACTCCGAAGTACTGCAGGATTCCACCTTCGACCTGATCGACGCCGGCAAGCTGAGCTTCGCCTCGGGCAGCTCGATCACCTTGTCGACCCGCCGCAACGCCGACGTGTTCGGCAACCTGGAGCGTTACAAGGACAAACTGGTTCTGCGGCCGCAAGAAATTTCCAACCACCCGGAAGTGGTCCGTCGCCTGGGCATCATCGGTATCAATACCGCGCTGGAGTTCGACATTTACGGCAACGTCAACTCCACCCATGTCTGCGGCACCAAGATGATGAACGGCATCGGCGGCTCGGGTGACTTCGCCCGTAACGCCCACCTGGCCGTGTTCGTCACCAAGTCGATTGCCAAGGGTGGCGCGATTTCCAGCGTGGTGCCGATGGTCAGCCATGTCGACCATACCGAGCACGACGTTGACATCCTGGTCACCGAGCAAGGCCTGGCCGACCTGCGTGGCCTGGCGCCACGTGAGCGCGCCCGGGCGATCATCGACAACTGTGTGCACCCGGACTATCGCGCAGCGCTGAACGACTACTTCGATCGCGCCTGCCAGCGTGGCGGCCATACCCCGCACATCCTGCGTGAAGCCCTGAGCTGGCACGAGAACCTGGAAGAAACCGGGCGCATGCTGGCTAGCTGATCCAGTTGTGGTACGGAACGGCGGCCCTGCTTCCGCTGTTCCGGTCTTTATCCTTGTGATCCTGGGGCCGCTTTGCGGCCCTTTCGCGACACAAGGCCGCTCCTACAGGGGCCAGCATTACAGCACCCATAGTTTTCTGGAAAAAACTGTACTACTGTACTGGTTGTTTTTAGCTCTTCCGCCCGAAAAATCTCTTCACCGAAGCCATAACGCACCAAACAAGTGCGGACCAGTACAGTTGCGCCTATTTCGAGTGCAACAGTAGGGTTACACAGTTAACTGGACCATCGTCTTTCAACCGAACTGTATCTACTGTTATGGACGACAGAGGAGGATCATTGGCATCAGTTAAATCACTACCTAATCCCGCCATAAGCGGAAGGATGAAACATCATGGAACGTACCCTCAGTTCCGGTCTGGTTTTTGAAAGCAACGCCCAACAATCCAACGCTTCGCTGCCTCTGCGCGCTCTGTCCACCTTGCTGCTGTGGCAGCGCCGCATGGCCAGCCGCCGTCAACTGGCTCGCCTGGACGCCCGCCTGCTGGCCGACGCCGGTATCAGCGAATCGCAGCGTTACGAAGAGCTGAGCAAGCCTTTCTGGCGCTAAGCTCCGGCTTGCCGGCTTCGGCCGGCACCGCGAATTCCCGAAACCCGTTGCAGGTGACTGCGACGGGTTTTTTGTTTGCAGGCGGCATGCCAGAGCCTTTGGCAGGCGGACATGTACAGTTTGTAAAATCATAAAACAAACCAGAACAGTTTATTGGTGCGCTGTTCATTAACATCCAGAAACACCGGCGCGTGATACGCTTGGCGTGACAGTCTGGTAGAACGCACTGTTGAAAAAGTACCGCGACGAGCTGTGCGAGCGTCCGATAAAGCAGAACCACCCGACCCTAGTCCAGGAGTCCACGATCATGTCCCGTAAATACCTGATTGGCGCCGCCCTGATGCTGAGCCTGGCCGGCACCGCAAACGCCACCAGCTTCGTTGTCACCACTGATGCCGTCGTTGGCGCAGTGGCCGCGTCCACCGATGCCACTTCCGATATTTCCTCCTCGTTCCGTGACGACAAGATCGTCCAGGCCGCCCGAGACGACGCCGCCAGCTTCGTTGGCAGCCAGGGCGACATCCGCGGCGCCAAGCTGGAAAGCGCTTTCCTGCACATCCGCTCGCAGATGCCAGCCCTGCAGGCCAGCGACGCGCAACTGGCCCAGGCCATCCTGGCGCTCTGACCCCGGCTGAGCCGTTCAGCTGTGCTGGTCACCACCAGCACAGCCGTACTCACCATTGCCGCCCACGTTTCCAGCTGTTGTAGAGCCCATGCGTTATCTGTTGCCGTTGCTGTTCTCCGTTGTTGGCATGGCCAGCGCCCATGCCATGGATACCACTACGCAAAGCCTGGTCATCACCGGCTATGTCACCAGCCAGGTCACCACCGCGCCGTTCGACCGCAAACTGGTCCGCCAGGCCCAGGATGATGCCGCTGCCTTCGTCGCCAGCGACGGCCAGATCCGCGGTGCGCGGCTGGAGGCAGCACTGGAATCACTACGCCACAATTGCGCACGGCATACCGTCGGCGATCTGGAACTGGCGCAGGCAATTCTCGTCCAATAATTACATCTGACTCCCTGTATTTTTCGGAGATGCTCCATGCGTAAACCGCTGATTGCCGCTACCCTCGGCATACTGCTGCTGGCCGACCTGGCCCAGGCACAGACCCTGGTGGCCACCAGCAATATCATCGTGCGAGCCTTTGGCCGTTCAATCGATTTCACCTCTGACACCACCACCTCGATCCGCGATTCCAAAGTTGTGCGCGAAGCCCATGACGACGCCGCCAGCTTTGTCGCCAGCAACGGTGACATCCGCGGCGCCCAGCTCGAGGCCGCCTTCAACACCCTGCGCGAGCGCGTGCCGCAAGCGCGCGACGCCAGCGACCAGGTACTGGCTGAAGCCATCCTCGCGCTGTGAACCGCGTGCGCGCCTGGCTGCTCGGCTGCGTCCTGACGCTGCTCGGCACGCCCGCCCTGGCCGACCTGCAGTTCGAGCTGCAGGCGTCCGGCCTTGACTCGCAGCAGGCCCAAGCCACTCAGGCTCTGCTCGACGAAGCCATGGGCAAGCTGCCCCCTCGCTTCAAGCAACAGCTGAACCGCCGGGTGCGGGTCAGCTGGAGCGACAACATGCAGGCCGACGCCTATGGCCAGGCATCGCTGGTATCTACCCTCGAACTCAATCGCCGCCTGCTGCCCAGCCTCACCGATGGCAGTGCTGCCACCGAGCGCACCAACCGCCCGCATGGCACGGTGCGAGAAGAACTGCTGGCCACCGTGCTGCACGAACTCACCCATATCTACGACCGTGCCCGGCTGTGGCCCAGCGCCGAGAACGCGCTGATCGCCCGTTGCAAGCGCCAGCAAGGTACGTTGGGCAAGGTCGGCCTGCCCGAAGCATGCCGTGGCCAGGCCGAGCGCCGCTTCACCCTCAGCGACGACCCGCGCCTGCTCGACCTGGCCGGCTGGCAGCAGTACGTGGGCCGACGCGGCGAGCGCGAGCAGCACAACGGCCAGTTCGTGCGCAGCCCCGACAGCTATGAACTGAGCAGCCCCAAGGAGTACATCGCGGTCAACATGGAGTACTTCCTCCTCGACCCGAGCTACGGCTGCCGCCGTCCGGCGCTGAACCAGTACCTGCGCGAACACTTCGGCTGGGCACCGCAACAGGACACTTGCGCCAAGGGCCTGCCGTTCATCAATGCCGGCAGCGACTTCGCCCGCCAGCCACTGGGCGAAATCGACCCCGAGCGGGTCTATGAGGTGGACTACCTGCTGGCCGAAGCCAACCAGAACCTGGTCAGCCGCTGGGGCCACAGCATGCTGCGCCTGGTGATCTGCAAGCCGGGCCGCCCACGCGGGCCGGACTGCCGCCTGGACCTCGACCAGAGCTTGGTGCTGTCGTACCGCGCCTTCGTCAACGATGTGCAGCTTTCCAGCTGGGACGGCCTGGTCGGTGCCTACCCCTCGCGCCTGTTCGTGCTGCCGCTGGGCCAGGTGATCGACGAGTACACCAAGACCGAACTGCGCAGCCTGGCCTCGGTGCCCTTGCGGCTCGACCGCGACGAGATCGAGAACCTGGTGCGTCAGGCCGCCGAAATGCACTGGAGCTACGATGGCAACTACTGGTTCCTGTCCAACAACTGCGCAGTAGAGTCGTTGAAGCTGCTGCGCAGCGGCACCGCCAACCCACGCCTGAACGACCTCGACAGCATCATGCCCAATGGCTTGCTGGCTGTGCTCAAGGGCAGGGGGCTGGCCGACACCAGCGTGCTCGACGACCCCCGCGAGGCGCTGCGCCTGGGTTATCGCTTCGACTCCTACCGCGACCGTTACCAGGCCATGTTCGAGGTGTTGAAGAAGCAGTTGCCAATCAAGCAGGACAAGGTCGAGGACTGGCTGGCCCTTGACGCCGAGCAACGGCGGGGCTGGTTCGCCCAGGCCGACCTGCGCACCAGCGCCGCCTTGCTGCTGCTTGAACAGGCCAGCTTGCGCCGGCAACTGCTGCTGGCCCAGGACGAGGTCAAGCAGCGCTACCTGAACGCCGCCGCGCTGAATGATGGCAGCGTCAGCAAGGCCGATGCGACCCTCAGGCAGATGCTTGCCAACAGTGGCTTCCTCAGCCGCCCGGCAGAATTGCTCGATAGCAAGGGCTACGGGCTGCCGCAGCCGCAGGAGCGCAAGCACCTGGAGCAAGTCAGCAGCGAGCGGCAAGCGCAATTGCTGCGCTTGAGCACGAGCCTGGACAAAGAGGTGAGGGCGCTGCTGGAGCCGTCGCGGGCCAGGGAGATTGCGGCGGTGGAAGCCAATGTGAAGCAGGTGGGCGAGCATCTGCGGGCATTGCACAAGGCTGCAGGAGGCCTGCAGTTGTAAGTACGGCTGTACGGGCCCTATCGCCGGCAAGCCAGCTCCCACAAGACCACCATAGGTCTGAAGGTGGTGGGACACCTGTGGGAGCTGGCTTGCCGGCGATAGGGCCAGCAGCACCAACACAATCTCTTACAGGTTCTCCTCCGCCTCCGAAGGCAAATCCTCATCCAGATGCAACCAAGGCAACCGGCTACCCACCCAGATATGCCGGTTGGCCCTGACGCGTTCCGGGTGGTCCAGCGTCGCCACCGTCACATCCACCGTCTCCGGGCTATGTGTAGTCACCAACGCCACATGCGCCCCGCAATGCCCACAGAAGTACCGGCTGCAACTGGCCGGTGCCACATAGCAGTTCGGCTCGCCCGCCAGCCACTGGAACCCCGAGCGGGACACGGTGAGCCAGGTCACCACCAGCCCGCCGCTGACCCGCCGGCAGATCGAACAATGGCAATGGGCAATGTCCGTCAGGTCGCCCTCCAACCGATAACGCAAGGCGCCACAATGGCAGCCACCCTCGGTCACATCCTGCATCACCTACCTCTCGTCGCCTTTGCTTCGGCGAAAGCTGGCTGAAAGCTTGCCCTCATAGGATAGCCCCCACTACCGGCACAAGACCGGTCAGCCAGGGCACCCGGTAACCACCGCGCCCGGCCCAATCAACAACAACAATGGTGATTCTGATGTATTCCTGTGCCCGATTTTCCGTAGCCTCCCTCCGCATGCTCCACGCACAGCGCCAAACGCGCTGATCCGCCCGAATCGACTTTCCTTTCGCCGCGCCACGCCTGGAGTATTGCCATGCTGACCTTCCTCGGCTTTGCCATGGTCATCACCTTCATGTACCTGATCATGACCAAGCGCCTGTCGGCCTTGATCGCGCTGATCCTGGTACCGATCCTGTTTGCCCTGTTCGGCGGTTTTTCCGCCAAGATCGGCCCGATGATGCTCGAGGGCATCAGCAAGCTCGCACCTACCGGCGTGATGCTGATGTTCGCCATCCTCTATTTCGCCTTGATGATCGACTCCGGCCTGTTCGACCCGGCCGTGCGCAAGATCCTCAAGCTGGTCAAGGGTGACCCGCTGAAAGTCTCCGTCGGCACCGCAGTACTGGCCCTGGTGGTCTCGCTCGACGGTGACGGCGCCACCACCTACATGATCTGCTGCGCCGCCATGCTGCCGATGTACAGCCGCCTGGGCATGAGCCCGCGGATCATGGCCGGCCTGATCATTCTCGCCGGCGGGGTGATGAACATGACCCCCTGGGGTGGCCCGACCGCCCGCGCCGCCAGCGCCCTGCACGTGGACCCGTCGGACATCTTCGTGCCGATGATCCCGGCCATGCTGTTCGGCGTGCTGGCAATCCTGGCCATCGCCTACATGTACGGCAAGCGTGAACGTGCCCGCCTGGGCGAGTTGCACCTGCCCACCGACGACATCGACCACAGTGAAATCACCGTTTCGCAGTACCCGGACGCGCGCCGGCCAAAACTGCTGTACTTCAACGGCGCCCTGACCGCTGCCCTGATGGTCGCGCTGATTGCCGGCGTGCTGCCACTGCCAGTGCTGTTCATGATCGCCTTCAGCATCGCCATGATCGTCAACTACCCGTGCCTGCAGCAGCAGAAAGACCGCATCGCCGCCCACGCCGGCAGCGTGCTGGCGGTCACCGGGCTGATCTTCGCCGCCGGCATCTTCACCGGCATCCTGTCGGGCACCGGCATGGTCGACGCCATGTCCAAGAGTCTGCTGTCGGTCATCCCCGAGGCGATGGGCCCATACCTGGCGGTGATCACCGCGATCGTGAGCATGCCGTTCACCTTCTTCATGTCCAACGACGCGTTCTACTACGGCGTGCTGCCGGTGCTGGCCGAAGCTGCCAGCCACTACGGCATCAGCCCGGTGGAAATGGCCCGTGCGTCGATCGTCGGGCAGCCGGTACACCTGCTCAGCCCCCTGGTACCCTCCACCTACCTGCTGGTGGCCCTGGCCGGCATCGAGTTCGGCGATCATCAGCGCTTCACCTTGAAGTGGGCAGTGCTGGTGTGCCTGTGCATAATGCTCGCCGCGCTGCTGATGGGCATTTTCCCGCTGTTCAGTAGTCTTTAATAAACGCGTATTTCCCTAACGCAACGCGCCCTGATACGGGCGCGTCGCCTTTACCGTTCGAAGGAAAACAAATGGAATGGCTGACCAGCCCGGAAATCTGGGTTGCCTTTTTTACCCTTACCGCGCTTGAGATCGTCCTCGGTATCGACAACATCATCATGATCTCGATTCTGGTCAGCCGCATGCCCAAGCACATGCAGCCGCGCACCCGGATCTTCGGCCTGGCCCTGGCCATGGTCACCCGTATCATGCTGCTGCTGTCGATCACCTGGGTCATGCGCCTTACCGCCGACCTGTTCGTGGTCCTGGGCCAGGGCATTTCCGGGCGTGACCTGATCCTGTTCTTTGGTGGCCTGTTCCTGCTGTGGAAAAGTTCGCAAGAGATCTACCACGGCCTGGAAGGCGAGGACGAGAACCCGGAAGAGCCGAAAGGCGCGGGTGGCAAGTTCTTCTACACCATCATCCAGATCGCCATCATCGACATCGTGTTCTCGCTGGACTCGGTGATCACTGCGGTGGGCATGGTGTCCCACGTACCGGTGATGATCGCCGCGATCATCGTCGCCGTGCTGGTGATGATGCTGTGCGCCGGCACCATCAGCGATTTCATCGACAAGCACCCGTCGCTGAAGATGCTCGCACTATCGTTCCTGATCGTGGTCGGTACCGTGCTGATCGCCGAAGCTTTCGACGTGCATGTACCAAAGGGCTACGTCTACTTCGCCATGGCGTTCTCGCTGGCGGTGGAAGCCATCAACATCCGCATGCGCACTGCCTTGGCCCGCAAGAACGGCAAAGAGCATGAGCCGGTGAAACTGCGCAAGGACATTCCGGGTCAATAAGATCAGGAAGTGCAGGACATAAAGGGCCCTTCGTTCTGTTCGGGGCCCTTTTTTCATTTCTGGGTATCAGAAATGGAGCTGTCCTGTGCCGGCTTCTTCGCGGGTAAACCCGCTCCCACAGGGGCCACACAGGCCTTGAGGTTATGGTGATCCTGTGGGAGCGGGTTCACCCGCGAAGAGGCCGGCACAGGCAATCATTCATTTCCAGTGTGTTTCAAATAAATGGCAGCCATGCGAAGCTGGCGACAGCTACGCAAAACAACTAAAGCTTTGAGTGAGCACTGAAAATTCTTCAAACGCTCACGCTTCGTCTCTTGGCCCTCTGGGCCAATGCAACAGGGGGCCGTCGCCATGCTGACCCTGCTCAACCTGCTCTCGGCCGTTACGCTTCTGGTCTGGGGCACCCACATCGTGCGTACCGGCATCCTTCGGGTATTCGGCTCGAGCCTGCGGCGCATCATCAGCCAGAACATGAGCAAACGCCCGCTGGCGTTCGTCGCCGGCATTCTGGTCACGGCCATGGTGCAAAGCAGCAACGCCACCGCCATGCTCGTCACCTCGTTCGTCGGTCAGGGCCTGATGGCCATGACCCCGGCCTTGGCAATCATGCTCGGCGCCGACGTGGGTACCGCGCTGATGGCCCGGGTGCTGACCCTGGACCTGTCCTGGCTGTCGCCGCTGCTGATCTTCCTGGGTGTTATCTTCTTCCTCTCACGCAAACAGACGAGGGCCGGCCAGCTGGGCAGGGTAGGCATCGGGCTTGGCCTGATCATCCTGGCATTGGAGCTGATCGTGCAGGCAGCTACGCCGATTACCCACGCCCAAGGCGTGAAGGTGCTGTTCGCCTCGCTGACCGGTGACATCATGCTCGACGCCTTGGTCGGCGCTCTGTTCGCCATGATTTCCTATTCCAGCCTGGCGGCCGTGCTGCTCACCGCAACGCTGGCCGGTGCCGAAGTGATCAGCCTGCCGGTGGCCATCGGCCTGGTGGTGGGCGCCAACATCGGTAGCGGGCTGCTGGCCTTCATCAGCACCAGCATGCAAAACGCCGCCGGGCGCCGAGTGGCTCTGGGCAGCCTGCTGTACAAGCTGATCGGCCTGCTGCTGATCATTCCTGTGCTGCACCCGCTGGTGAGCTGGATGGACTCACTGAGCTTCAGCCCACAGGAGCTGGTCATCGGCTTCCACCTGCTCTACAACACACTGCGTTGCCTGATCATGCTGCCCACGGTCAAACCCATGGGCCGGCTGTGCAACACCCTGCTCCCCGAACGGGAAAACGGCAACGGCCAGATTCGCCCGCGCCATCTCGACACCTCGGCGCTGGAAACACCCAGCCTGGCCCTGGCCAACGCCTCCCGCGAAACCCTGCGCCTGGGCGATATCGTCGACAGCCTGCTCGAAGCCATGCTCAGTGCCCTGCGCGGTACCCAGGCCGCCTTGCCGCAGCAGGTCCGCGCCCTCGGCGAGGACGCCGAAGCCTTGTACAGCGCGATCAAGCTCTACCTGGCGCAGATGTCGCGTGAAGACCTCAGCGAACAGGACAACCGCCGCTGGGCGGAAATCATCGAACTGGCGATCAACCTCAAGCTGGCCTGCGACCTGATCGAGCGCATGCTGCGCAAGGTCCAACAGCAGAAAACCAGCCAGCGCCGGGAGTTTTCCCAGGTGGGCCTGGAAGAGCTGACCGGCTTGCAGGAACAGCTGCTGGCCAACCTGCGCCTGGGCTTGTCGGTGTTCCTCAGTGCCGACCCGGAAAGCGCCCGCCTGCTGCTGCGGGAAAAACGCCGTTTTCGCGCCCAGGAACGGCGCCTTGCCCACGCCCATGTCAGCCGCCTGCAGCGCAAGGTAGTGCAAAGTATCGAGACCAGTTCGCTACACTTGGAGCTGATCGCCGACATGAAACGGTTGAACTCTTTGTTCTGTAGCAGTGCCTATGTGGTACTGGGCGGCTCGGACACGGGCGGGCTGATGCTCGACAGCGTGCCGGACGAAGCCCGTCTGCCGTGATTTCGCCTACCTGAGGACCCAAGCTCGCCCATGCGTTGCCTGATGTTCGTTTGCCTGCTGATCTGCAGCCTGCCCTCATTCGCCCTCGACCGCTCGCGGGTTGAAGGTTACCTGTTGCCCAACGGCCTGCAGGTCATCCTGAAAAACGGTTATGAACGTGACCATGTGGCGATTCGCCTGGTGGTCGGCGTCGGCCTGGATGACTTCAGTTGCGAGCAGAAAGAGCTGCCGCACCTGCTCGAACACCTGCTGTTCAGCGGCATCGACGAAACTGGCGAGGGCGGCCTGGAAGAGCGCCTGCAATCGCTGGGCGGCGAGTGGAACGCCTACACCAGCAGCGCCGACACCACCTTCGTCATCGAAGCCCCGGCGCGCAACCAGCGCAAAGTCCTCGACCTGCTGCTGGCGGTGATCCACGACACCCGCATCGATGCCAAGGCCCTGGCCACCGCCAAGCGCATCATCGAGCGCGAGGATGGCGGCCACTATGGCCACCTGCAGCGCTGGCTCGACCGCCAGGACATCGGCCACCCCGCCAGTGACCAGCTGGCCACCGAGCTGGGCCTGAAATGCCCGGAGCGCTCCAACCTCGAAGATATGACCCTGGAGCAGGTGAACACCTTGCGTGACCGCTGGTACGCGGCCAACAACATGACCCTGATCGTGGTCGGCGGCCTCGACCGCCTGCTACCGGCCTACCTGGAGCGCACCTTTGGCGAACTGCCCGCCACCGAGCCGGAGGAGCGCCGCACCCTGGAAAGCATCGGCCAGCAAGCTGCACAGCGCCGCGACCTGACCCGCGGCTGGCTGGGCGACAGCGTCAAGCTGCACTGGCTGTTCGTCGAGCCGGTGCTGGACAACGACCACCAGGCCACTCTCGACCTGCTGTCGCACTACCTGGACTGGGCGCTGTACGACCAGCTGCGCCTGCGCAACGGTTTGTCCTACGGCCCTTCGGCAAAACGCGAAAGCTTTGGCGACACCGGCCTGCTAAGCCTCAATGCCGACCTGGAGCGCGAGGATATCGACCAGGCGGTCGAGGTGATGCAGAAATTGTTCGACCACCTGCGCAAGGAAGGCCTCGACCCGGATACCTTCGAGCGCATCAAGTACGCCAGCGTCGCCAAGGAAAGCTGGAGCACTCAGGGCAACAGTGCCTTGGCCGACTACTACTGGGGCGCGCTTAACGACTATAGCGACGGGCGCTTCGTCAACCCGGTGCGCAAGCTGCGCCAGGTCAGTCTGGCGCAGGCCAACGAGGCGCTGAAGGAACTGCTCAAGGAAGATGGCTATGTGCGTATCGAGAAACCATTGCTTGGCTATGATGAGCTCTACGGGCTGGTTGCCTTGCTATTGGGGCTGATCCTGGCAGCGGGGCTGCTGCGCTGGCGTCGGCATGGTCCGGAAAAACCGAGCGGTGCTACACGCGAGCAGTGAAACGACGGTATCCTTTTGCCAGTACCGGCCTCTTCGCGGGCACGCCCGCTCCCACAAAGGTCAGTGACAACCCGGACCCTGTGGGAGCGGGCCCGCCCGCGAAGAGCCCAGCACAGTCACCTCACCCATTCTGTTGTAGCCCCCAATGCCCCAAATCCCCCACATCGTCCAGCGCATCATCGAACTGCTCAAACGCTACCCCGGCATCATCGCGCTCGGTGGTTTCCTCTCCGGCATCGGCAGTTTCATCCTGGTCGACCGTCAGGCTGGCCTGGCCAGCTGGGTAGCTGTGCTCATGCTGGTCAGCTGGCTCTGGCTGATGCTGGAAAACACCCTCACCGGCCTGTTCGCGCGCACCTTCAACCGCGAAATACCGCAGCCATTGCTGCGCTACGCGACGCAGATGATCCACCAGGAATCACTGTTCTTCGTACTGCCGTTCTTCTTCATCACCACCACCTGGAACAGCGGCCAACTGGTGTTCACCGGCCTGCTCGGTGCCGCCGGGCTGATTTCGATCATCGACCCGCTGTACTACAAGTGGCTGGCACCGCGGCGCTGGCTGTTCCTGGCGCTGCATACCCTGACCCTGTTCGCCGCCCTGCTGACCGCGCTGCCGATCATCCTGCACCTGACCACAGCGCAAAGCTTCAAGCTGGCCCTGATTGCAGCCATGGCCCTGTCGTTCCCCAGCCTGGCCAGCAGCTTCCCGATCAACAACTGGCGCCGCGCCGTGGCCCTGGTGCTGGTCACCCTGTCGGTCGGCGGCGGGGGCTGGCTGCTGCGTTCCTGGGTGCCGCCAGCGACCCTGTGGATGACCGAAGTGGCGGTCAGCACCGAAGTGCTGAACCGCCAGCCGGGGGATTCGCTGGACGAAATTGCTGCCAGCCGCATCCGTAGCAGCGGCCTGTACGCCTACACCGCGATCAACGCGCCACGCGGCCTGAACGAGCGGATCTACCATGTGTGGCAAAAGGACGGCCAGGAAGTCGACCGCATTGCCTTGGACATCCACGGCGGGCGCAAGGAAGGCTACCGGGCCTGGACGCACAAGCAGAACTTCCCGCCGAACCCGGTGGGCAAGTGGCAGGTGAGGGTACTGACCGAAGATGGGCAGGTCATCGGCGTGCTGCGCTTCAAGGTGGTCGACGAAGCGCCCGCGGGGTGAGTGAAAGGGGCCGCTTTGCGGCCCATCGCCGGCCAGCCAGCTCCCACAGGGCCAGCGACAACCCGCTCCATGTGGGAGCTGGCTGGCCGGCGATGGGCTGCAAGGCAGCCCCCAAGGTCCGTGAAGACAGCACATAATCACCAAACAGCCCATGCCCGCTGCGCTATGATCAGGCCCTAAGCCCTAGCGCCGAGTCAGTAGCATGGAGCCGATGACCACCCCCAGCGCCACCCTGGACACCAGTAGCCAACCGGCCTGCCTGCGCATTACCGGTGACTGGACCCTGGCGCACTACGCCAGCCTCAAGCGTGAGAGCGAGCGCCTGCGCGCGCAATACGCTGCCGATACCGTCGCCGACCTCAGCCAACTGGGCCGCCTGGATACCGCCGGTGCCTCGCTGCTGGCCGAACTGCTCGGCTCCGAGCGCCTGTCGCGCTGCACCCACGGCCTGCCCGAAGCCAGCCGCGCTCTGCTCAAGAACGTCTACTGCTCGGTGCAGGACTACTGCATCCCGGTCAAGGAACCCGAGCGTAACGTGCTGCTGTTGCTACTGGAACGCATCGGCTGCGCCGTCGGTACCTTGTGGCAAGACACCATGCAGGTGCTCGGCTTCGTTGGCCTGATCCTCGAAACCCTGCTGCGCCGCGCCCTGCAACCTCATCGCTGGCGCTTCACCCCGGTCGTGGCACACATCGAACAGACCGGCCTGGACGCCGCGCCCATCGTCGCTCTGCTGACCTTCCTGGTGGGCGCGGTGGTGGCCTTCCTCGGCGCCACGGTGCTGGCCGATTTCGGTGCGACCATCTTCACCGTCGACCTGGTGGCATTCTCGTTCCTGCGCGAGTTCGCCGTGCTGCTCACCGCTATCCTCATGGCCGGCCGCACCGCCAGCGCGTTCACCGCGCAGATCGGCTCGATGAAGGCCAACGAGGAAATCGATGCCATCCGCACCCTTGGCCTGAACCCCATGGAGATGCTGGTGGTACCGCGCGTACTGGCGCTGTTGATTTCGCTGCCCTTGCTGACCTTCATCGCGATGATCTGCGGCATCGTCGGCGGTGCGGTGGTGTGCGCGCTGTCACTGGACATCTCGCCAGCCATGTTCCTGTCGCTGCTGCAAAGCGACATCGGCGTGCAGCACTTCCTGGTCGGCCTGGCCAAGGCACCGTTCTTCGCCTTCCTGATCGCCGCCATCGGCTGCCTGGAAGGCTTCAAGGTCAGCGGTAGCGCCGAATCGGTGGGCGCACACACCACCTCGGCGGTGGTGCAGTCGATATTCGTGGTCATCGTGCTGGATGCGGTGGCCGCACTGTTCTTCATGGAGATGGGCTGGTGAGTGGCCAGGAACGCGTGATCGAGGCTCGCGGCATCTGCAACCGCTTCGGCCGCCAGAGCGTGCACGAAAACCTCGACCTCGACCTGTATCGCGGCGAGATCCTCGCCGTGGTCGGCGGCTCGGGCAGCGGCAAGTCGGTGCTGCTGCGCAGCATCGTCGGCTTGCGGCGGCCCGACGAAGGGCAGATCAAGGTGTTCGGCCAGGACCTGGCCGGCCTGCGCGAAGAGCAGCGCTCACTGGTCGAGCGGCGCTTCGGCGTGCTGTTCCAGAAGGGCGCGCTGTTCTCTTCGCTGACCGTCACCGAAAACGTGGCGTTGCCGCTGATCGAGCACGCCGGGCTGTCCCGCGCCGATGCCGAGCACCTGGCCGGAGTGAAGCTGGCCCTGGCCGGGCTGCCGATCTCGGCCGCCGACAAGTACCCGGCCTCGCTGTCGGGGGGCATGATCAAGCGCGCCGCGCTGGCCCGTGCCCTGGCACTGGACCCGGACATCCTGTTCCTCGACGAACCCACCGCTGGCCTGGACCCGATCGGCGCCGCCGCCTTCGACCAGTTGATCCTGACCCTGCGTGACGCCCTGGGCCTGTCGGTGTTCCTCATCACCCACGACCTCGACACCCTGTACACCATTACCGACCGCATCGCCGTGCTGTCGCAGAAGAAGGTCCTGGTGGCCGGCCCGCTGGCCGAGGTCGAGCAGACCAACGACGCCTGGATTCAAGAATACTTTCATGGCCCACGCGGGCGCGCAGCCGAGCAGGCCGCCACCCGTGCCGGGCAGGAGCGCTGAGCAATGGAAACCCGAGCCCATCACGTTCTTATCGGCCTGGTCACCGTCCTGGTGGTGGCCGGCGCCATGCTGTTCGGCCTGTGGCTGGCCAAGTCGAGTGTCGACGACGCCTTCAAGGACTACGAAGTGGTGTTCAACGAAGCCGTCTCCGGCCTGTCCCGCGGCAGCCCGGTGCAGTACAACGGCATCAAGGTAGGCGACGTGTCCACCCTGCGCCTGGACCCGAAAGACCCGCGCCGGGTACTGGCACGGGTGCGCCTGAGCGCCGACACCCCGGTGAAGGAAGACACCCAGGCCAAGCTGACCCTGGCCGGCGTGACCGGCAACTCGTTCATCCAGCTCAGCGGGGGCACCCCGCAAAGCCCCGAGTTGAAAGGCAAGGACGGCAAGCTGCCGGTGATCATCGCATCGCCCTCGCCAATCTCGCGCCTGCTCAATGACAGCAGCGACCTGGTGACCAACATCAACCTGCTGCTGCACAACGCCAACCAGATGTTTTCCGAGGACAACATCGGCCACCTCAGCAACACCCTGTCCAACCTCGACAAGACCACCGGCGCCTTCGCTGGCCAGCACGGCAGCATCACCCAAGCCATCGAGCAACTGGTGCAGGTGGGCAAGCAGGCCAGCGCCACCCTGGCCGAAACCCAGGCACTGATGCGCAATGCCAACGGCCTGCTGGGCAGCGAAGGCAAGCAGGCAATCGGCAGCGCCGAGCAGGCCATGCAGTCACTGGCCGAGAGCACCGCCACCATCAACCGCCTGCTCGAGGACAACCGCGAAGCCATCGGCGACGGTGCCCAGGGCCTGAACCAGCTGACCCCAGCGATTCGCGAGCTGCGCGAAACCCTCAACGCACTCAAAGGCATTTCCCGGCAACTGGAGGCCGACCCTAGCGGCTACCTGCTCGGCCGCGACAACAACAAGGAGTTCCAACCATGAAACCGTCGCTGCGCCTGCTGGCCCTGGCGGCCGCACTGAGCCTGGCCAGTGCCTGCTCGATCCTGCCGCAGAGCGAGCCCGTCGACCTGTACCGTCTGCCGGTGAACCAGCCCGGCCGGACGGCGACGGCGCTGGACTGGTCATTGCGCCTGAACAAGCCGCTGGCCAGCGAAGTGCTGGCCGGGCCACGGATTGCCGTGATTCCCCAGGGCGATGTGGTCAGCAGCTACAAAGGCGCGCGCTGGAGCGACGCAGTACCGGTGCTGCTGCGCAACCGCCTGCTCGACGGTTTCCAGCGTGACGGCCAGGTACAGCGCCTTAGCGCCGACGACAGCAACCTGCAGGCCGACTACGAGCTGGCTGGCGAGCTGCAGGCGTTCCAGGCCGAATACCGCGAGGGCGGGGCGGTGGAGGTGGTGATCCGCTATGACGCACGTCTGGTCCAGGGCCGCAGCCAACGAATTCTGGCCAGCAAACGCTTCGAAATCCGCCAGCCGCTGGCCGACAAGCAGGTGTCAGCGGTGGTTGCCGGCTTCGGGAAGGCCTGCGACCAGCTGACCGGGCAGGTGGTCAGTTGGACCATTGCGCAAGCATCCAGCGTTCCTGCTCACTGAAGCCCTGCCTGCTTTTTGTGGGAGCGGCCTTGTGTCGCGAAAGGGCCGCGAAGCGGCCCCGGCAATTCTTGCATGAGCGCCGAAATCCTGGGGCCGCTGTGCGGCCCTTTCGCGACACAAGGCCGCTCCCACAACGGTCCGCGTCAGGCGAAGAACCAGTAGCAGACGAAGATCGCCGCGATCACACCGGACAACTCCGCCAGCAATGCGCAACCGACGGCATGGCGCACGCGCTGGATACCCACCGCACCAAAGTAAACCGCCAGCACGTAGAAGGTGGTTTCGGTACTCCCCTGAATCGTCGCCGCTACCAGCGCCGGGAAGCTGTCCACACCGTGGGTCTGCATGGTCTCGATCAGCATCGCCCGCGCCGCACTGCCGGAGAACGGCTTGACCAATGCCGTGGGCAGGCCCTCGACGAAGCGGGTGTCCAGGCCCAGCCAGGTCACCGCATGGCGAATACCGTCCAAGGCCAGCTCCAGGGCGCCTGAGGCCCGCAATACACCCACCGCCACCAGCATCGCCACCAGGTAAGGCAACAGGCCCTTGGCCACATCGAAGCCTTCCTTGGCGCCTTCGACAAAGGCTTCATACACCTTCACCCGCTTCAAGGCGCCGATCACCAGGAACAGGATGATCACGCCAAACAACGTGAGGTTGCCCAGGATCGACGACAGGCTCGCCAGCGCGGCCGCCGAGAGGGTGCCGAGAAAGGCCATGAACCCGCCCAGCAGCAATGCACCGGGGATCAGGTAGGCGAGCACTACCGGGTCCCACAGGCGCAGGCGCTGCATCACCGCCACCGACAGCAGGCCGACCAGGGTCGAGACGCTGGTGGCCAGCAGGATGGGCAGGAACACCATGGTCGGGTCGGCCGCGCCTTGCTGGGCCCGGTACATGAAGATCGTCACCGGCAGCAGCGTCAGCGACGAGGCGTTGAGCACCAGGAACAGGATCTGCGCGTTGCTCGCCGTGGTGCTACTGGGGTTCAGCTCCTGCAGTGCGCGCATGGCCTTCAGGCCGATCGGCGTGGCGGCGTTGTCCAGGCCCAGGCCGTTGGCGGCGAAGTTCATGGTGATCAGGCCCAGGGCTGGGTGGCCGGGCGGAACTTCCGGCATCAGCCGGGCAAACAGCGGGCCGAGCACCTTGGCCAGCCACTCGACGATGCCAGCCTTCTCGGCGATCTTGAGAAAGCCCAGCCACAGGGTCAGCGTGCCGAACAGCAGCACCATCACCTCGACCGACAGCTTGGCCATGGCAAAGATGCTCTCGACCATCGCCGCGAAGATGCCGGCGTTGCCGCCTACCAGCCATTGGGCCAGGGCGGACACTGCCGCCACCAGGAAAAAGCCAAGCCAAAGGCCGTTGAGCATCCGTGTGTTCCCCCTGAAAAATGCCCGAATGATAGCGTATCGGGGCGTAAGGCTGGAGACCGCAGGCGAGGGCTGCGCCCTCGTATCGCGACACAAGGCCGCTCCCACAGTGGTCGGTGTACGCCGGCCATTGTGGGAGCGGCCTTGCGTCGCGAAAGGGCCGCAAAGCGGCCCCAAGATCTCACAGGCAACAAAAAGCCCCGACAAGTCGGGGCTTTTGGTCAAACAGCAGTCAGGCTCAGCGCTTGGCAGCTTCGCCAACCATGGCCGCTTCCTGTTTGCCGGCCATCAGCGAGGCGTAGTACTTCTCGCCCTTGGCGGCGTCGTACATACCCTCCCAGCGAGCGATGACCAGGGCTGCCAGAGCGTTACCCACAACGTTCAAGGCGGTACGGGCCATGTCCATTATGCGGTCGACACCGGCGATGAAGGCCAGGCCTTCCAGCGGGATGCCCACGCTGCCCAGGGTGGCCAGCAGCACCACGAAGGAAACACCCGGTACGCCAGCGATACCCTTGGAAGTGACCATCAGGGTCAGCACCAGCAGCAGCTGCTGGCTCCAGGACAGGTCGATACCGTACAGCTGGGCAATGAAGATGGCCGCGATGCTCTGATACAGGGTCGAGCCGTCGAGGTTGAACGAGTAGCCGGTCGGTACCACGAACGAGCAGATCGACTTCGGTGCACCGTACTTCTCCATCTTCTCGATCACGCGCGGCAGCACGGTTTCCGAGCTGGAGGTGGAGTAGGCGAGGATCAGCTCATCTTTCATGATGCGCATGATCTTGATCACCGAGAAACCGAACAGGCGGGCAACCAGGCCCAGCACCATGAAGGCGAAGAAGGCGATGGCGAAGTACACCAGCAGCACCAGCTTGGCCAGCGGCAGCAGCGAGCTGAAACCGAAGTTGGCGACGGTCACGGCGATCAGGGCGAACACGCCGATAGGGGCGTAGTTCATGATCATGTGGGTGACCTTGAACATGGTCTCGGAAACCGCCTGGAAGGTACGTACCAGCGGGTCGCGCAGCTCTGCCTGCAGGCTCGACAGGCCCAGGCCGAACATTACCGAGAAGAAGATGATCGGCAGCATTTCGCCACGCATCAGCGCTGCGAAGATGTTCGACGGGATCAGGTTCAGCAGGGTTTCGATGAACGCGTGCTCATGCTGCACTTCGGCCGCGGTGGCCTGGTACTTGGAGATGTCCACGGTCCCCAGGGTGCTCATGTCGATGCCGGCGCCCGGGTGGAACAGGTTGGCCAACACCAGGCCGACGACGATGGCGATGGTGGTCACCACTTCGAAGTAGATGATGGTCTTCAGGCCGATGCTGCCCAGTTTCTTCGCGTCGCCAACCCCGGCGATACCCACGATCAGCGACGAAATCACGATCGGGACGACGATCATCTTGATCAGGCGAATGAAGATGTCACCAGCAGGCTGGAGGACATTGCTGATCCACCATGCCTTTTCTGCACTGAAATGATTCAGTAGCGCGCCGATTGCAACACCCAGGACCAGACCGATGACGATCTGCCAGGCGAGGCTCAGTTTTGCCTTCTTCATGTCTTTACCCTTTGTTCTAGTGGTCATGGGCACCCAACGGAAACGCGCGTAACAGAGCCGTTGGCAAGGTCACGAGCAGCAGATGCTTCCGTCCGGCGACTTCATGTAAGGACACCGCAGGCGAGCGACAGGGCGCTCGGGCCGGCGAAAAAGGCGGCAACTATTGCGATGGCAAAGGGGGAAATCTAATGCCGGAAGCGCATACCCCATGCCGTTTATGCATAACGTTTTTGACCAAAACGGGAGGTTCGCAAGTGCTTGATTTACAACGTTCGGAATCCCGAACAAGACCAAACCGCCATATTTAGGCAGATTTGGCAGGGTAAAAAGGACAGGGGCGATGGCTTGTTCGACAATCCGAATGGCCGAAATGCCACTTGAACAAGCGCCAGGCTGATCGAAAAAAAATTGATGTACGGTCGAGACAACATGTGTCTCGAAGAGAAAATCGCGCAGGGAAGAGACGTTTCCTACATGGCTCCTCGGAAGTCAGGTCTGGTCAGGTGCCCCTATGGCACCGCCGACCTGAAACTTCCGATTCCGCCTTTCCTGACCCGGCCCATTGCTGGAGGCACTCCCTGTACCCCTAGGCCACTCCGATCCTGCAACAATCAGAACAGCCCGGCCCCTTGGTCATGTGCAGCCCCTCCTCGGGACGGCGCATCATAGAAGGCTGAAAATATAGAAAGGTTCAGCTTCTATTTCGTGACAGTGCATGACCTTTCTTCCGTACCGGGTGCAAATGCTCAGTACCAGTTCGGGTCACGCTTGAGCTGCTCCTGCAGCATCGCCTTCATGCCGTCGTCCGGCTTACCCAGCCAGCGGTACTGCGCGTGACGGGTGGGCGACTTGTCGCTCGGCAAACCTTCGGGTACCTCCACGAGCATCCCGTAGGCATCGTCCTTGTCCCAGCTGAACGCCACGATCAGGCGCTTGTATGTGCAGTTGTCCTGGCGTTCGCACAATGGGCCGACCAAATACTTGTCGCCGTCTTCGGTAACGGCAGACATCTGCTGCTGGGCACTGCCGGTCAGATTGACCACCCAATCAGGCAGACGTTCCTCGCCTTCAATCGTGTCCTGCCAGGTTTCCCGGTACTCCGGGTCCGAGCCGAGCAGCTGGTCGACCCGGACCTGGCCGTCATTGGCCGCCATCGCCGCCGCACTGCCGCCCAGTAACAGGGCGGCAGCCAGGGATGTCCAACGCTTCCTGCCCATCTTCAACCTCGTCCACGTCCAAAGAAGAAGGAGGCTACGAACAGCACCAGGAAGACAATGAACAGAATCTTCGCGATACCGGTGGCAGCGCCCGCGATACCACCGAAGCCCAGTACGGCGGCGACAATGGCGATGATGAGGAAAGTGATAGCCCAACTCAGCATGGTGGTTCTCCTTTCTTTTTTGAAATCGTTAAGGCCAGCGGTCAGAACACCCAGCGGTCCTGGGGTACGACCCTTTCCAGGGTGGCCGGTGACGCGGTGGCCTGGCCAGTTGGAAGCGGGTCGGCGGCCTTGACCAAGGTATTGGCACGGGTTGCCTGAATCTGCGTCAACAGGGCGGTCTGCGCCGCCACTTGCTCGGTCAGGCGCGCGGTCTGCCAGCTGTAATAGAAGAGGCCAGCGGCCAAGGTCAGCAACAGCGCCAGGCCGAGTGAAAGCACCTGGCTCAGGGGCAGTGCAGCGCTCTGCAAGCGGTTGACGGATTGGCGGGTCATGCCGGCTCCTCCTGCTGTAATTCTTGTTCAAACCTGAACAGGTAATTGCAGCCTGCATGCCAGCCTTACGAATCAAATAAAATTCTTTTAAATCATATGGTTATGTGAATCCTGCAAAACCGGCAAGGACGTATCCTGCACGATGCCGCCCGGGCCGTCGTGCGAATTGCACGATCAGCCCTCGACCTTGGTCGCCACCTTGAGCAGGTCGGCATCCACCCCGCGCACGCCGATGATCTGCCGGGCGATTTCCACGGCAATGGTTTTCTGCTCGCTGCTGACCACCTCGCCCGAAAGCCGCACCAAACCCTCCTCGCTGGCCACTTTCAGGTTCAGGCCATCGAGGTTACGGCTGAAGCGGTAGCTGTTCTGGATCTTGTCGATGATCCAGCTGTCGCTCGGTTGCGGCCCAGTCGGCGTCCCCACCGGGGTTTCCCGGGCCTTGGCCATGGCGGCGCTATCGAGGCTGACCAGGTTGTTGACCAGTTGCACACCCTCGGTGGTACGCGCCACCACGCCGGCCAGCTCCTTGGCCTCGGCACTGTCGACCTTGCCACGCAGGGTCACCACACCTTCGCTGCTCTGTACATCTATAGGCGCCTTCTCGGTGGTGCGGCTCCACAACAGCCGCGCACGGATCACCGCGGCCAGGGTGGCATCCTCCAGGCGCTGGGCATAGGCACGCAGCGCCAGCGGGCGCTCCACCAGCTGGGCATTGACCCGCAGCTGGTTGTCGACTTGCTCGATGCCACGGGTAGCCAGCGCCACATGCTCGGCCAACTGGCGCTCGACGTCGTTCTCCACCTCACCGGAAAGCCGCGCCTGCTTGCCGTCCACCTCGACCTGGATACGAAACGGGTCGAGCATGCGGTTCAGCGACAGGGCAGTTTGCAGGGCCCCCTCCAGGCGGGCGTCCTGCACCGGGCCGGCGAATGCCGGGGTGAACATCGGCAGCAGGGTGGTTGCCAACACGGCGGTGCGAATGGAAAAGGACATGGCAGTGCCTCCTTTTGTAGAGCAAAAGCTAAAAATCCTCGCAACCAATGTGCCACCGCGGACCTCTAAGGAAATCATCGGGATATCGCGGCCTTCCAGGCGTTGATTGGCCATTGGCTAGCATGCAAAGGACAGGTTCCTTCACAATGGACCATGCAACTTGCCCGATTTTTCCCACACTAAATGAAGATCTTTCCTAAAGGAGCGCAGCACATGGAGTCAGCCCAGGACAACCAAGGCCGCATTCTGCTGGTGGATGACGAGTCCGCGATCCTGCGCACCTTCCGCTACTGCCTGGAGGACGAGGGCTATAGCGTGGCGACGGCCAACAGCGCTGCTCAGGCCGAAGCCCTGCTGCAGCGCCAGGTATTCGACCTGTGCTTCCTCGATTTGCGCCTGGGCGAGGACAACGGCCTCGATGTGCTGGCGCAGATGCGTATCCAGGCCCCTTGGATGCGGGTGGTGATCGTCACCGCACACTCGGCGATCGATACGGCGGTAGACGCGATCCAGGCAGGCGCCGCCGATTACCTGGTCAAACCGTGCAGCCCCGACCAGCTGCGCCTGGCTACCTCCAAGCAGTTGGAAGTGCGCCAGCTTTCCGCGCGCCTGGAGGCCCTGGAAGGTGAAGTACGCAAACCCAAGGACGGCCTCGACTCGCACAGCCCGGCCATGATGGCGGTACTGGAAACCGCCCGCCAGGTCGCTACCACCGACGCCAACATCCTCATCCTTGGCGAGTCGGGCACAGGTAAAGGTGAGCTGGCCCGGGCCATCCACGGCTGGAGCAAGCGCGCGCGCAAATCCTGCGTGACCATCAACTGCCCGTCACTGAACGCCGAGCTGATGGAAAGCGAGTTGTTCGGCCACACCCGCGGCGCCTTCACCGGCGCCAGCGAAAGCACCCTGGGGCGAGTCAACCAGGCTGATGGGGGCACGCTGTTCCTCGACGAGATCGGCGATTTCCCACTGACCTTGCAGCCCAAACTGCTGCGCTTCATCCAGGACAAGGAATACGAGCGCGTCGGCGACCCGGTCACCCGTCGCGCCGATGTGCGAATTCTCGCCGCCACCAACCTCAACCTCGAAGAGATGGTGCGTGAAAGCCGCTTCCGCGAAGACCTGCTGTATCGCCTGAACGTCATCACCCTGCACCTGCCGCCCCTGCGCGAGCGCAGTGAAGACATCCTGACCTTGGCCGACCGCTTTCTCGCCCGCTTCGTCAAGGAATACTCCCGGCCTGCCCGCGGTTTCAGTGACGAAGCCCGTACGGCCCTGCTCAACTACCGCTGGCCCGGCAACATTCGCGAATTACGCAACGTGGTGGAGCGGGCCAGCATCATCTGCCCGCAGGAACGTGTGGAAATCAGCCACCTGGGCATGGGCGAGCAGCCCGCAGGCAATGCCCCGCGGGTTGGCGCCGCGCTGAGCCTGGATGAGCTGGAACGCGCCCACATCGGTGCGGTGCTGGCCGCAAGCGACACCCTGGACCAAGCCGCCAAGACCCTGGGGATCGATGCCTCCACCCTGTACCGCAAGCGCAAGCAGTACAACCTATGAGGTGGCCGCCCATGAAGCTGCGCACGCGGCTTTTCCTCAGCATTTCGGCGCTGGTCACCGTGGCCCTGCTCGGGCTGCTGCTGGGCCTGGTCAGCGTGCTGCAGATGGCCACGGTGCAACAGCGACTGGTGCGCGATACCACCCACGCCCTGGAAATCGGGCTGAAGTTGCGCCAGAACCTTGGCGAACAGTTGACCCTGATCCTCGATGACGAGACCGCCCCGGAAAACCTGCGGCTACTGCAGGACAACTTCCAAACCCTGCTCAACCAAGGGCTGGACCAAGGTGGCGAGCGCACCGGCTTCAGCAAGGCCAGCAGCAATTACCAGGCTTTTCTCCAGGCCTACCGCGACAGCCCGGCGCCTTCGCGCAGCATGGGGGTTGAACAACCACTGGGGGCCGCGTTCAACCAGGTCCGCACCGACCTGATCGATTCCCACAAGCAGGCCTTGGAGCACATCACCCGCAGCGAGGAGCACACCCGCGACCACGCCTTGCTGGTCAGCGGCGTACTTGGCCTGATGGGTTTGGTGGTGCTGGTGCTGGGCTTCATCACCGCGCACAACATTGCCCGGCGCTTCGGCCAGCCGATCGAAGCCTTGGCCATAGCGGCCGACCAACTCGGCAAGGGTAATTTCGACGTAACCCTGCCGGTCACCCAGGCCACCGAACTTAACCAGCTGACCCGCCGCTTCGGCCTGATGGCCGATGCCTTGCGCAAGCACCAGGCCACCAACGTCGATGAACTGCTGGCCGGCCAGCAACGCTTGCAGGCGGTACTGGACAGCATTGACGATGGCCTGCTGATCATCGACCGGCAAGGCCGGCTGGAGCACCTCAACCCGGTGGCGCAACGCCAGCTGGGCTGGACCGATAGCCGCGTGGGCAGCAGCCTGGCCGAAGCCCTGCAGCGCCCGGAGCTGGAGCAGCAGCTACGCCAGGTACTGCGCGGCGGCAACCTCGACCGCCAGCCGGACGACCTGAACATGGAGGTCGATGACGAAACGCGCCTGCTCGCCTACAGCCTGACTCCGGTCAGCCACCCGCAAGGGCCGATCCTTGGCGCGGTGATGGTGCTGCACGATGTAACCGAGCAGCGAGCCTTCGAACGCGTGCGCAGCGAATTCGTGCTGCGCGCTTCCCACGAGCTGCGCACCCCGGTGACCGGCATGCACATGGCCTTCGGCCTGTTGCGCGAGCGGCTCAAGTTTCCGCCCGAGGCGCGCGAACATGACCTGCTGGAAACCATCGGCGAGGAAATGCAGCGCCTGACCCAGTTGATCAACGATCTGCTCAACTTCAGCCGCTACCAGAGCGGGATGCAGAAGCTCGAGCTGGCTCCCTGCGCCATCGACGAATTGCTGGAGCGTGCACAACAGCGCTTTGCCGAGCCGGCGGTAAACAAGCAGATCGAGCTGATCACGGAGCTGGAGCCGCCGCTGCCGCGTATCCAGGCCGACGTCTCCCAACTCGACCGGGTGCTGGACAACCTGTTGCACAACGCCATCCGCCATACCGCCAGCGGCGGGCGTATCCGTCTGCATGCACGACGGCATGCGGAGCGGGTGATCATCAGTGTCGAGGACAACGGAGAGGGCATTGCCTATGGGCAACAGGGGCGTATCTTCGAGCCCTTCGTGCAGGTAGGGCGCAAGAAAGGCGGCGCGGGGCTGGGGCTGGCATTGTGCAAAGAAATCGTGCAGTTGCACGGCGGGCGCATGGGCGTGTTTTCCCGTCCGGGGCAGGGGACCCAGTTCTACATGGCACTGCCGGTCTGACGGCCTGTGACGCGCCCCCTGTAGGAGCGGCCTTGTGTCGCGATAGGGCCGCAATGCGGCCCCAGGATTTCAGCACCAGTGCACAAATTGCTGGGGCTGCTCCGCAGCCCTATCGCGACACAAGGCCGCTCCTACAGAGATCTCGCAGTCCAGCAGCAATCACTCAATGCTCAACCCGCCGCGGCAGCCGTCCGCGGGTCACCAGCTCGGCAAACTGCCGGGCATTCAGTGGCCGGGCAAACAGCCAGCCCTGGCCATAATTGACCCCTTCGCTGTTCAGCAGCACCGCCTGGTCTTCACACTCGATGCCTTCGGCAATCACCCGCAGGTGCAGGTCGTGGGCCATGCGGATGATATGCGGGGCAACACCGCTGCTGGCGGCGTCATGCCCAAGGGCATCGATAAAGGCCTTGTCGATCTTCAGGCAGTCCACCGGCAGGGTCTGCAGGTAGGCCAGGCTGCAATAACCCGTACCAAAATCGTCGATCAGTACCTGATGCCCTACTGCACGCAACGCCTGCAGATTGTCGCGCGCCACCACCACGTCGATCAGGCCGCGCTCGGTCACTTCGAAGGCAATCTGGCTGGCCGCCACCCGGTGCATTGCCAGCAAGCGCGCAGCTACCCGACCAATACGCGGCACCATCACATCGCAAGCTGCCAGGTTCACCGATATGTACAAGTTGGGGTGCGAGCGCAGCAGTTGCCCTAACTGTTCCAGCACACGCTGCAGGACAAAGTCGGTGATCTGGCGAATCTGCCCGGTGTTTTCCGCCAGCGGGATGAACAGGTCCGGACTGGTCAGGGTGCCGTCCGGGCGGCGCCAGCGCACCAGGGCCTCGGCTCCGACACAGCGCCGGCTGTCGAGCTCGAAGATCGGCTGGTAGAGCACCTGCAGTTCGCCGCGGCGCAAGGCATTCTGCAATTCCGAGCTCATCGACCGCCGCTGCAGGATGAGTTGCAGCACCAGCCAGCCGATGCAGCAGGCCGCCAGCACACTGCCGGGGAACAGGAGCCAGAGCATGCCATTCATCCTCAACGGCAGGCTCGCCCGCGGGGCAATCAGCACCAGCTGGTAGTCCGGTGACTTGGTCGGCATGCGGTAGATCAGGCGGTCGCTGAGCTCGAGCAGCGACTTGTGGCTGGTCGACCAGGCCGAGGGTGGCGGCCATACCTGTGGTGGGCCCAGCACAGGGATGGCCCGGGTACCGTTGTCCAGCACCACCACAAGGCTGCCGCCAGGGGGCAGGTCGACCACATCGGTCAGGTGGCCACGAGAGGTGGATACCACGAACTTGCCCCGCCCCAGCATCAACGCGGCCAGGTTTTCGTTCGGCTCGGTCGTTGTGTTCAGCCAGTAGCTGTAGGTCGGCCCCTGGATGTCGGGGACCCGCAAGGGTTCGAACGCCCGCTCATCACCGCGGTTCGAACAGGCGATATCCCCATCCACGTATGCCGCTTCATAAATGAAGCGTGAACTCAGGCCTACCTGCTGCAATGCCGTCAGCATCGCCGGGCTGCAGCCGCGCAAGGGCTGCGCCTGCAGCAGGTCGACCCCTTCGCGCAACTGGCCGAACACCTGCTCGAGGCGCTCGAGAAAGCGCTCGCCCTGGGCATTCATCTGTGCGCTCTCGCTTTGCTTCATCTGTTGCAGGGCAATGCCGATGCTGGCAGAGAGCAACAGTGCCGCGCTGGCCAGTGCTGCCAATGTGGCCAGCATCCAGGGACGGTAAAAAATTTGGCGCATCAAGGCGATGAAGGCTGACATCGAAGGCATCCAGTTGATAACTAAGGTATAGCAACTGAATCAGGAATCACCTCGCCGTTTGGCGTTTCGCTACAATCGCCGGGGCCTGTTGTAGGAGCGGCCTTGTGTCGCGATAGGGCCGCAAAACGGCCCCGGCAGTTTGTGCTGGAACCAAGATCCTGGGGCTGCTGTGCAGCCCGTCGCGACACAAGGCCGCTCCTACACAAGAGCCCGTCCCACCTTGGCAGCTCAACGCATCCGGTTGAGCACCTGCAGCATCGCGGCCGTCTGCGCATCCGGCATGCCATCGAAGCGCTGCGGGCGGAAACGCATCTGGAACGCGGCGATCACATGGCGGGTGGCAACATCCAGTACCCCGGTCTGCTCGATCGCATAGCCAAACCGCGCCAGCTCCTGCTGATACCAGCCAACGCTCGGCGGGTTGACGCTGAAATAGGCTTGCTGCCGTGCCACGGCATTTGCATCCGGCCAGACACCCAATCCGGCGTCGGCCAGGCGCTTCCACGGGAACAGCGGCCCCGGGTCAAGCTTGCGCAGCGGCGCGATATCGCTGTGGCCAATGATGTGCCGTGGCTCGATGTTGTTGCGTTTGACGATGTCCTTGAGCAGCGCGATCAGCGACTGGACCTGCGCTTCGCTGTAAGGGTGCCAGACCCGGCCATTCGGCGTATCGGTGAAGCCCGGGTTGACGATTTCGATACCGATGGACGAGGAGTTCAGCCAGGTCCGCCCCTGCCACTGGCTATCACCGGCATGCCAGGCGCGGCGGTTTTCATCCACCAGCTGATACACCGTCGCCGGGCCGTCGCCAATCAGGTAGTGGCTGCTGACTTCGCCATGGGTCAGCAACGCCAGGGAACGCTCCAGCGAAGCATTGGTGTAATGCAAGACCACGAACTGGATGCGGTTGTCCTGGTTGACCGAAGGGTGGCTACGGTCGATGCGCAGGCCTGTCGAGCAACCGGCGACAGACAACAGCAGGAAGGAAATCAGGGTTTTTTTAAGCGTGGAAAGCACGTCAGTAGCCTCAGCGTATGAGCGCTACAGTATAACGTGCTCCCCAAGGGCCGTGCTTGCCGCGAGTCAGCGGCTGCCGGCTATGCCTGCTCGACGCGGTTGCGCCCTGACTCCTTGGCCCGGTACAGCGCCGCATCGGCGCGCTTGAGTACTTGGTCGCCGCGCTCGCCGGAACGGAATGCACCCAGGCCGATGGATGTGGTGATCACCACCCGTTCGCCCTTGAAGTGGAACGGGCACGCCTCGACCGTGGCCCGTAGCACCTCGGCTATCTGGGCAGCGGCGGCCGGCGAGGTCTGCGGCAGCAACAGGACAAACTCCTCGCCGCCGAAGCGGGCGATGAAGTCACCGCTGCGCAGGCGCTTGCGCAACTGGTCGGCGACGATCTTCAGTACCTTGTCCCCGGCCAGGTGCCCATAGCTGTCGTTGATACGCTTGAAATGGTCCAGGTCGAGGATCGCCATCGCCAGATGGCCGCCGTGTGCCTGCCATTCGAGCATTTCGCGCTCGACCCGCTCGCTCCAGGCCGCACGGTTGGGCAAGCCGGTGAGGGGGTCGAGCAAGGCCTTCTGGCGCTGCTCTTCAAGGTGCTCGCGGTAGCCGAGCGCCTCCTGCTCCATGTTCGCCACCCGCTCCGACAGCCCTTGCAGGCGCCCAGCCAACTCCTGCTCGCGGCGATCACGCTCGTGCTTGTGCTCGTCCATGGTCACCAACAGGCCTTCCAGGCGGTTTTCCAGGATGTGCTTGAGGCTGTCGACGTCGGCGGCACCTTGCACACTGCTCTGCAGCCCGTCGACGTGCTCACGCAGCTGGGTATCCAGCTCGCGGGCGGCCGAGCTGTTGTCGGCGTGACCGGCGCTGGCCTCGTGCAGGTGGCTCTGGAAACCTTCCAGGCGTTCGTTGAGCTGCTGCAGGTAGGTTTCGAATTCGTGCTGACCGCTGTCGGTGATCGCCAGCATGAGCACAGCCAGGTCATCCAGCACCGGGATCAGCTCATACCAGTTCAAGCCGCGGGCGACCCGTTCACGCATCTCGAGCGCCTGGGCCTTGTGTCGCTCCGGCAGGCTGAGGTCATCGAGCAGGCCGATCAGGGTGTGCTCGATGTGCTCGGCAACCTGGCTGTAGGGCGGCTCCACCGCGTAGGGCAGGGCATAGGGGCCGTCTTCGCCGAAGGTTTCTTCGAGTGTTTGCGCCGGTCCTGCTTCAGCCGGAGGCTCGCTGGCGACAGCTTCCGGTGCCGGCACTTCGTCCGGTAGCGGCTGCGGCAGCGGGGTTGGTGACAGTTCGGCCGTTTCGATCAGCGCCGGGCCAGGTGTCTCCAGCGCGGGCTCTGGCACTACGGGCGCCTCGACAACAGATGCTGATGAGGCTGGCAGCGGCTGCAGCGCGTCCACGTCGTCGGGCTGCGGAGCACCGACACTGGCCGGTGCTGCCAAGGGCTGCGCCTCGGCAACCGGCAGCGTCAGCGGCACAAGCGCTGGCTCGCCTTGCGCGTCATCCTCGCGGCTGCCGAACAAGCGCTGCAAGAAGCCGGGTCGGGCGTCCTCCCCCGACTTGCCCAGGGCTGACAGCGCGCGGCCCTGCAAGCCGCTCAACTCGCCCAGCAACGGTGGCAGGTCGCGTGACTGGGCCACGCCACCGTCGAGCTTCTTCGCCAGCTTTTTCAACGGCCGCGACACATCGTTCGGCAATGGCAGGCCTTGCAGTTGGTCGACCAGCGCGGTCAGCGCATCGCTGACCTGATTCATGCGAGCTTCCCGGCGCTGTTCGGAGTCCAGCACCGCCTTCTCAAGACGCGGAATCAGCCCGGCAAGGCCAGCGTCCATGTTGTCGCTGCGGATAACCTCGCGCATTTCCTTCATGCACTGGTCCACCACCTTGTCACTGCCTTCGGCAGCCAGGGTGCTGCGTACCAGGCCGCGACGCAGCAGGTCGAGACGGGCGTCCCAACGGCGCTCGAGCTTTTCCTGCTGCTCGATGCTTTTCAGGTATTTTTCTTTCCAGCGCTCAGCGTCTTCAGTCATGCCCGGGTCCGCAAACGGTGATGGCAATTAGCTCAGGACCGGCAGCGTATCCACAGTCAATGCATCAGGCAATCGAATCTCGACAGCAACGGGAAGGTGGTCGGAAATTGGCTGCGCCAGCACCTCGACACGCTCCAGCGTGAGGCTTGGGCTGAGCAGGATGTGGTCCAGGCAACGCTGTGGACGCCAGCTGGGGAAGGTGGCCTCGACTTGTGGGGCAATCAGGCCCAGGTCGCGCAACGGCGAGTGCTCCAGCAGGTCGGTGGCATGGGTATTCATGTCGCCCATCAGCACCTGGTGGCGGTAACCGCCAATCAGCTCGCGGATGTAACCCAGTTGCAGGGCGCGGGTCTTGGCGCCGAGGGCCAGGTGCATCATCACCACGATCAGCGCATCTTCGCCCTCGCCAAAGCGCACCAGAATCGCACCACGCCCAGCCGGGCCGGGCAATGGGTGATCCTCGAGCAGTTGTGGCTTCAGGCGGCTGAGCACGCCATTGCTGTGCTGGGCAAAACGCCCAAGGTTGCGGTTGAGTTGCTGGTACCAGTAGGGGAAGGCACCCAGGTGGGCAAGGTGCTCGACCTGGTTGACATAGCCCGAGCGCAGGCTGCCGCCATCGGCCTCCTGCAAGGCCACCAGGTCGAAGTCGCCCAGCAGTTGGCCAATCTTCTGCAGGTTGCCTGCACGCCCGTTGTGCGGCAGCAGGTGCTGCCAGCTGCGGGTCACGTAATGCCGGTAGCGCTCGGTGCTGATGCCCACCTGGATGTTGAAACTGAGCAGCCGCAGACGACCATCCTCGGGCAGGCCAGGGGCCTGCAGGTGATGCTCGTTGACCTGCGGCTGGTGCAGGCCAATGCCACGCGCGGTTCTGAAGCGGCGCATGGGTTACGCCGCTTACTTAGCGGCGCGCTCCTTGGCGATCAGCTGGTCGGCAACGTTCAGTACGCCTTCCGGCCCGCCGGCAGTACCCAGGTCGAAGCGGTACTTGCCGTTGACCACCATGCTCGGCACGCCGGTGATCTCGTACTTCTTCGCCAGTTCCTTGGCCTGGTTGACCTGGCCCTTGATGGCGAACGAGTTGAAGGTGGCGAGGAACTTGTCCTTGTCCACGCCCTGGGTGGCGAGGAAGTCGGCCATGTCCTGCGGGTCGGTCAGGCGCTTTTTCTGGTTCTGGATGGCATCGAACACCGCGGCGTGTACCTTCTGCTCGACGCCCATGGCTTCGAGGGTCAGGAACATCTGGCCGTGGGCGTCCCATGGGCCACCGAACATGGCCGGAACGCGCTTGAAGTTGACGTCCTTCGGCAGTTTGTCGACCCATGGGTTGATGGTCGGCTCGAAGTGGTAGCAGTGTGGGCAGCCGTACCAGAACAGCTCGACCACTTCGATCTTGCCAGGCACGGAAACCGGAACAGGGTTGCTCAGCTCGAGGTATTCCTTGCCGGCGACAGGCTCGGCGGCCTGGACGGCAGTCATACCGAATACGCTGGCAGCGACCAGCGCGGCGCTGAGAATCAGTTTACGCATGCTTTACTCCTGGGCAGTCATTGGTCGCCACGACGCGACCTGCACTGAGACAGGCCGGGAAGGGGCCGAGTTCTGTAGTGTAACGGCTGCGGACGGAAAAAAGGGCGGTCCGGCCGCCCTTTCATCATTGGCCTACAACATTAACTGAAGGTTAATGCGCCGCCTGTGATGGCCCTATCGCCGGCAAGCCGGCTCCCACCTCGAGCGCATCGACCTCAAGCCATATGCAGCATCTGTGGGAGCTGGCTTGCCGGTGATAGGGCCATCACAAGCGGCCGAAGGGCCTCAGTGCAGGCCCTGGATGTAGCTGGCCAGCGCCTCGATGTCGTGGTTGCTCAGCTTGCCGGCGATGGTGCGCATGGTCATGGCATCGCCATCGTTGGTGCGGTTGCCTTCGCGGAAGTCGGTGAGCTGCTTGGTCACGTACTGTGCATGCTGCCCGCCCAGGTGCGGGAAGCCGGCCAGGGCGATACCCGCGCCGTTCGGCGAGTGGCAGCCGGTGCAGGCAGGCATGCCCTTTTCCAGGTCGCCGCCGTTGAACAGCGCCCGGCCACGTTCGACCAGCTTGGGATCGGCCGCGCCCACGCTGCCTTTCTGGCTGGAGAAGTAGGCGGCGATATCGGCCAGGTCCTGGTCGCTGAATGCGGCCAGCATGCCGGTCATCTCCAGCACGGTACGCTTGCCCGACTTGATATCGTGCAATTGTTTTTCGAGATAGCGCTGGCCTTGACCGGCCAGTTTCGGGAAGTTCGGTGCCAGGCTGTTGCCGTCGGGGTTGTGGCAGGCGCCACAGACGGCCGTCTTGGCCTGGCCGGCGGCGGCATCGCCTTTGACGGGTTGCGCAGCAGTGGCCGCACCTGCGACACCCAGGGTCAACAGCAGACTCACGACTAGTTTGTTCATCAGCTAATCCAACACGGCTAAGGGTGAAATGTTATGTATCGGGACTGCCACTCATCCAAAGGATGACCAAACGGTAGTCCTCGGCACTGCAGTCCATGCACAATCCACGCGGCGGCATAGCCTTGAAACCCTGGGTCACGTGCTTCACCAGTACATCCATGCCTTGCGCCAGCCTTGGCTCCCATGCTGCCCGGTCACCCTGCCTGGGTGCCTGTGGCAACTGCCCGGTGTGACAGGCCGCACACGTGCGGTTGTACAACACCTCGGGATCCTGTGTAGCCTGTGCGCTGAAAAACGGCAGGAACATACCGACAGCAAGCAGCCATTTCGCCATGCGGAACGACCTTCAGGGTTGGGGGCCGCGCTGCGTTCTGTTGCGCGAGCTATTGTTCGACACCCCATGCCCGTTCTCCTTCGCTGGGAGAATGAGCACACAAAAACTGGGGCATTATATACTTCCGCCATCCAAACGGAAACGACACCGCTTGCCAGGCTCGGACCTGAAGAGTCAGGCAACACCCACATCGGATATCCCATGCAAGTCAAGAACCCCATCCTCGGCCTCTGCCAGAAAGCCAAATTCGCCCTCAGCGCTGCCAAGGTCGAACAATGCCCGGACGACCAGGGTTACGAGGTGGCTTTCGCCGGCCGCTCCAACGCCGGCAAATCCAGCGCCCTCAACACCCTGACTCATGCCAGCCTGGCGCGCACCTCGAAAACCCCCGGGCGCACCCAGCTGTTGAATTTCTTCAGTCTGGACGATGAACGGCGTTTGGTCGACCTGCCAGGCTACGGTTATGCAAAAGTCCCGATTCCGCTCAAGCAGCACTGGCAGAAACACCTGGAAGCCTACCTGGGCAGCCGGGAGTGCCTGCGTGGCGTGATCCTGATGATGGACGTGCGCCACCCGATGACCGACTTCGACAAGATGATGCTCGACTGGGCCAAGGCCAGCAGCATGCCGATGCACATCCTGCTGACCAAGGCCGACAAGCTGACCCACGGCGCGGGCAAGAACACTCTGCTCAAGGTGCAGTCGGAAATCCGCAAGGGTTGGGGCGACGGCGTGACCATCCAGCTGTTCTCGGCGCCCAAGCGCCTGGGCGTGGAAGAGGCCTACCGAGTGCTGGCGGAGTGGATGGAGCTGGAAGACAAGCCAGTCATTTGAAGGTTTGCTCGTAACCTGTGGGAGCGGGTTTACCCGCGAATGCGGCGGTGCATCCGACATCGCATTCGCGGGTAAACCCGCTCCCACAGGGCTCTCTATTAGCCATAAGTCAAATTCCGGGCAAAAAAAACCCCGGACTTCGTATGGGGAGGGGGAAGTTCGGGGTCCAAGTCCGGACCGCTAGGGCGGGGTCCAGATATCTGCCAACACTTAACACAACATAGGAGCATCGAAAGGCTTCACCAGCCATTCAGTTACTCTGAGTTCCGCTTCACCGGTTTAGTTCCAAAGCCCTGAAAACTATTTTTGCGATAGTTTCATGAAACCTCAGCACCACTGGCACTGAGCAGTGCCAGGATCCGCATCCCTACATCACGGATCCTACACAGCTTTCCCCGCCCGATCAGTGAGCTTCGTCCCAATTCGCACCAATTCCTGCCTCGACCAGCAGTGGTACATCTAGCTGCGCGGCCTTGCTCATGTGCTGGCGAATTTCATCTTTCACCTGCTCCACCAGGTCCTCGCGCACTTCCAGCACCAGTTCGTCGTGTACCTGCAGGATCACCCGGGCGTCCAGCCCGCTCTCGTTCAGCCAGTTATCCACATTGACCATGGCCCGCTTGATGATATCGGCCGCAGTGCCCTGCATCGGGGCGTTGATCGCCGTGCGCTCGGCGCCTTTGCGCAGGGCCGGGTTCTTGGCATTGATATCCGGCAGGTACAGGCGGCGGCCGAACAGGGTTTCGACAAAGCCTTGCTCCGCCGCCTGGGCGCGGGTGCGCTCCATGTAGGCCAGCACGCCCGGGTAGCGGGCGAAGTAGCGGTCGATGTAATCCTGCGACTGCTTGCGGTCGACGCCGATCTGCTTGGCCAGGCCAAAGGCGCTCATGCCGTAGATCAGGCCGAAGTTGATGGCCTTGGCACTGCGGCGCTGGTCGGTGGTGACGTCTTCCAGGGCTACGCCGAATACTTCCGCCGCCGTGGCGCGGTGCACGTCCAGGTCGTTGCGGAAGGCATGCAGCAAGCCTTCGTCCTTGGCCAGGTGGGCCATGATGCGCAACTCGATCTGCGAGTAGTCCGCCGCCAGCAGCTTGTAGCCCGGGCTGGCGACGAAGGCCTGACGGATGCGCCGGCCTTCGGCAGTGCGGATCGGGATGTTCTGCAGGTTCGGGTCGCTGGACGACAGCCGGCCGGTGGCCGCTACCGCCTGCTGGTAGGAGGTGTGGATACGCCCGGTGCGCGGGTTGATCTGCCCCGGCAGCTTGTCGGTGTAGGTGCTCTTGAGCTTGCTCAGGCTGCGGTACTGCATCAGTACCTCCGGCAGCGGGTAGCCTTGCTCGGCCAGTTCGTCGAGCACCGCCTCTGCCGTGGATGGCTGGCCCTTGGTGGTCTTGCTCAGCACCGGCATGCCCAGCTTGTCGTAGAGGATCGCGCCCAGCTGCTTGGGCGAGCCGAGGTTGAACTCCTCACCGGCCAGCTCATAGGCGCGCTGCTCCAGCTCGGCCATCTTCACCCCCAGCTCACCGCTCTGCACCTGCAGCAGCGCGGCATCGACCAGCGCCCCCTGGCGCTCGATCTTGGCCAGCACCGGCACCAGCGGCATCTCGATGTCCATCAGCACCGGCTGCACGCTCGGCGTCTGCGCCAGGCGCGCCTGCAGCGCCTGGTGCAGGCGCAGGGTGATGTCGGCGTCTTCGGCAGCGTAGGGGCCGGCCTTGTCCAGGTGGATCTGGTTGAAGGTCAGCTGCTTGGCGCCCTTGCCGGCGATGTCCTCGAAGGCGATGGTGGTGTGGTCGAGGTACTTCAGCGCCAGGCTGTCCATGTCGTGACGGGTGGCGGTGGAGTTCAGCACGTACGACTCGAGCATGGTGTCGTAGGCAACGCCGCGCATTTCGATGGCGGGCGAGCCATTGGCGAGGATGTTGATGTCGTACTTGGCGTTCTGCCCGACCTTGGCCTTGGCCGGGTCTTCCAGCAGCGGCTTCAGCGCCAGCAGCACGGCGGCGCGGTCCAGCTGGACCGGCGCGCCTTCATAGTCGTGGGCCAGCGGCACATAGGCCGCTTCATGCGGCTCGACGGCGAACGACAGGCCGACAAGCTGCGCCTGCTGTGCGTCCAGGCCGGTGGTCTCGGTGTCGAAGGCGAACAGCGGCGCTTGGCGCAGCTTCTCCAGCCAGAAGTCGAAACGGGCCTGGTCGAGAATGGTTTCGTACCTGGGCTCGGTCTTGGCCACCGGCTCCGCGACCGGCGCAATGTCGTCACCGGCCTTGGCAGCGTCACGCTGCACCTCGGCGACCCAGCTCTTGAATTCCATCTCGGTGTACAGCGCCAGCAACGCGTCGCGATCAGGCTCGCCGCACACCAGGGCATCTACTTCGATATCCAGGGGCACGTCGACCTTGATGGTAGCCAGCTCATAAGACAGGAACGCCGCGTCGCGGTGCTCTTCCAGCTTGGCCGGCAGGGTCTTGGCGCCGCGAATGGCCAGCGTCGGGACCTTGTCCAGGTTGGCATACAGGTCGCTGAGGCCGCCGCCGATACCGGTCAGCAGGCCCACCGCAGTTTTTTCGCCCACGCCCGGCACACCTGGGATGTTGTCGACCTTGTCGCCCATCAGCGCCAGGAAGTCGATGATATGTTCCGGGCCGACGCCAAATTTCTCGTGCACGCCAGCCACGTCCAGTACGCTTCCAGTCATGGTGTTGACCAAGGTAATGTGCCCGTCCACCAGCTGCGCCATGTCCTTGTCACCGGTCGAGATGATCACCGGGCGGCCCAGCGCGGCGCTGCTGCGCGCCAGGGTGCCGATCACGTCGTCGGCCTCGACCCCCTCGACGCACAGCAGTGGGTAGCCCAGCGCCTTGACGCTGGCGTGCAGCGGCTCGATCTGCACCCGCAGGTCGTCCGGCATGCTTGGGCGGTTGGCCTTGTATTCGGCGAACATGGCATCGCGGAAGGTGCCACCCTTGGCGTCGAACACCACCGCGAACAGGCTGTCGGGGTATTGCTTGCGCAGGCTCTTGAGCATGTTCAGCACCCCCTTCACCGCGCCGGTCGGCATGCCTTTGGAGGTAGTCAACGGCGGCAGCGCGTGGAAGGCGCGGTACAGGTACGAGGAACCGTCCACCAGGACGAGGGGCGCTTGGCTCATGAGCAGAATCAACCTTTTCGACGGGTCCGGCGCTAGAATAGCCAGAATCATTGACGACAAAGGGACAAGGTTATCATGCGTACACTCAA
>Ga0268257_1000637_pt1 | contig 38298 bp, 37 predicted proteins | sample AgamicAtPrz_FD_200249 | JGI IMG/M metagenome (GOLD analysis project Ga0268257, IMG submission 200249) | Agave microbial communities from Guanajuato, Mexico - At.P.rz (v2) (version 3) | ecosystem: Host-associated > Plants > Phyllosphere > Phylloplane/Leaf | place: Guanajuato, Mexico | collected... | reverse complement strand
CTGGCGACCACGTCGGGGCGCTGGCCGACCAATTCAGCGGGCAGGTTCGACGGCAGTTTCAGCGGCGCGCCGAGGGTCAGGGTCGGGCGTTGCAGCTTCGCGCCCTCCCCCGGTCCCTTGCCGGCCAGGGCGGCCAGCTGGTTGCGGGTCAGGGCGATCTCCTCGTTGAGGCTGTCGATCTGGCGGTGGGTTTCCGGCAGCGGCGCCTCGGCCTGGCTGACCTCGAAATGGGTGCCGATGCCACCGTCGAGGCGGCGCTTGGCCAGGGCGAGGATCTGCTCCTGCTGCGCAAGCTCGGCCTGGACGATATCGCGCCGGGCGTAGTGCAGGCTGAGCTGGATATAGGCGCGCACCACGTTGTTCTCCAGCTCCAGCTGAGCCTGGCGCGCCTCGGCGACGCTCATGTGCGCCTGGTCCACGGCCTGCTCGCTGGCATTGCGCTCGCGGCCCCACAGGTCCAGGGCGTAGCTGAAACCGATGGCGGCATTGTTGTCCCAGGTGTTGGCGCCGGACAGCGCGCCCGGGCCGTAGAACTGATCCTCGGGCCAGTTGTGGCGCTTGAGGGTGGCGTTGCCGTTGGCCTGCAGTTTTTCCGCCGACTCGACCACGCCGGCCATGGCCTTGGCTTCCCGCACCCGGGCGGCGGCCATGGCCATGCTCGGACTGCCGGCCAGGGACTGGGCGATCCAGGCGTCGAGCTGCGGATCGCCATAGGCGCGCCACCATTGCTGGGCCGGCCAGTGGGCATCGCGCGCGGCCTCGCGGATCGCGGCGTCGGTGGTCAGTTGGTTGGCTTGGAGGGTCTTGCTTTGCGGGGCGATGCCCCAGGTTCCGATACAGCCGCTCAAGGTGAGACAAAGGGCACAGGCACTGAACGCATGGAGCGCTCTGATGTGGCGACGCGGCACAGCTGCGATTTCCCGAGGAAGAGGTGAAGGGGCCGGGCAATTCTAGGGGCGGGTTTCATTGGCGATAAGCGCATATTCCTGCGAATCTTTGTTACCAAAACAGCGATAATCCGGCTTTAGTCGGAAGCGAAATTCCGCAACTTCATGTCACAATTTTGTCCTCTAAACCGAGAGTGACCCATGGACACCCTGCAAAACATGCGTGCTTTCAGTTGCGTGGCCCAGCTCGGCAGCTTCACCGCTGCCGCGGCGCAACTGGATACGACCACCGCGAACGTGTCGCGGGCGGTCTCCAACCTGGAAGCCCATCTGCAAACCCGCCTGCTCAACCGCACCACCCGGCGCATCGCGCTGACCGAGGCCGGCAAGCGCTACCTGATGCGCTGCGAACAGATTCTTACCTACGTGGAAGAAGCCGAGGCCGAGGCCAGCGACGCCCACGCCCGCCCCGCCGGGCAGTTGAAGGTGCATTCGATGACCGGCGTCGGCCAGCACTTCGTGGTCGATGCCATCGCCCGCTACCGCGAGTCGCATCCGGATGTGACCTTCGACCTGACCATGGCCAACCGCGTGCCCGACCTGCTGGACGAGGGCTACGACGTGTCCATCGTGCTGGCCAGCGAGCTGCCGGACTCGGGCTTCGTCTCGCAGCGCCTGGGCATCACCTACAGCATCGTCTGCGCCTCGCCCGAGTACGTAGCCCGCCACGGCAGCGCGCACAAGCCGGCCGACCTGCTCAAGCATGCCTGCCTGCGCATGGTCAGCCCGGTGATCCCGCTGGAGAAGTGGCTGTTCGACGGGCCGGAAGGCCAGGAGATGGTCAACATCACCACCTCGCCGTTCCAGGTCAACTCGGCGGACGCGATGAAGACCGCGATCCGCAGCGGCATGGGCGTGGGCGTGCTGCCGATCTATTCGGCCATCGATGGCCTGCGCGACGGCAGCCTGGTGCGGATCATGCCGGAGTACCGCCTGCAGGAGCTGAACTTGTACGCAATCTACCCGTCGCGCCAGTACCTGGATGCCAAGATCAAGACCTGGGTCGAGTACCTGCGCAACTCGCTGCCGGAGATTCTCGCAGCCCATGAGGCCGACCTGAAGACCCATGAGCTGCTGATCGCCAACTGAAGAAAGCGGCTGCATTGAGGGTGGGGACAATGGTAGGTTGCTAACCATTGATTCCAGCGTCTGGCAGACAGGGTCATGGGAGGGCTTCGCCCTCCATCGCGGCACAAGGCCGCTCCTACAGGGTTACGCGGTACCTGTAGGAGCGGCCTTGTGCCGCGAAAGGGCCGCACAGCGGCCCCGCTCTTCTGCCCGGCTCCACCTCACGCCTTGCAGAGAAGCAGCCCGATGAAAAAGACCGTCCTGGCCTTCAGCCGCATCACGCCAGCCATGGCCGAACGCCTGCAACAAGACTTCAACGTGATCGTGCCGAACCCGAAACGCGGCGACATCAGCGCCCAGTTCAACGAGGCCCTGCCCGAGGCCCACGGCCTGATCGGGGTCGGTCGCAAGCTCGGCCGCGCGCAGCTCGAAGGCGCGGGCAAGCTGGAGGTGGTGTCCAGCGTCTCGGTCGGCTACGACAACTACGACCTGGACTACTTCAACGAGCGCGGCATCGCCCTGACCAACACCCCCGACGTGCTCACCGAAAGCACCGCCGACCTGGGCTTTGCCCTGATCATGGGCTGCGCTCGGCGCACCGCCGAGCTGGATGCCTGGACCAAGGCCGGCCACTGGCAGGCCACCGTCGGCCCGGCGCAGTTCGGCTGCGATGTGCACGGCAAGACGCTGGGTATCGTCGGCATGGGCAACATCGGCGCGGCCATCGCCCGTCGTGGCCGCTTCGGTTTCAACATGCAGGTGCTGTACACCGGCAACAGTCGCAAGACCGCGCTGGAACAGGAACTGGGCGCGCAGTTCCGCAGCCTGGACGCATTGCTGGGCGAAGCCGATTTCGTCTGCCTGGTGGTGCCGCTGTCCGAGGCAACCCGCAAGCTGATCGGCGCCCGCGAGCTGCAACTGATGAAGCCCAGCGCGTTCCTGGTCAATATCGCCCGGGGACCTGTAGTGGATGAGGCGGCGCTGGTCGAGGCACTGCGCAATGGCACCATTCGCGGCGCCGGGCTGGATGTGTACGAAAAGGAGCCGCTCGCCGATTCGCCGCTGTTCAAGCTGCCCAACGCCCTGACCCTGCCGCACATCGGCTCGGCCACCGCCGAGACCCGCGAGGCCATGGCCAACCGTGCGCTGGACAACCTGCGAGCGGCGTTGCTGGGTGAGCGGCCGCGGGACCTGGTGAATCCGCAGGTGTGGAAGGGCTAAGCTTTTCAGCCCGAGTTACCTAACCTGTCGCGGGGTACCGCGATGGGACAAGGTTACTTGACTGCCAGCACGCCTTCGACCGGCCTGGATTTCGGCTTGCGGAACACCAGCACATTCCCCGCCATTACCGCTACCAGGCCCAGCAACGCCGGCGCCGTCCATTGGTAGCCCTCGGCGAATGCCGACACATTCAACGCCACCAGCGGGAACAGCACGGTGCAATAGGCTGCCCGCTCCGGCCCCATGCGTCCGACCAGGGTCAGGTAGGCGGTGAAGGCGATCACCGAACCCGGGATCACCAGGTACAGCAGCGAGCCAATGTAGCGGGCGTTCCATTCCATGTCGAAGGGGATGCCCTTGACCAGGCAGTACGCCGCCAGCATCGAGGCGCCATAGAGCATGCCCCAGGCATTGGTGGTCATCGGCTTGAGCCCGGCCTTCTGCTGCACGCTGGATAGCATGTTGCCGGCCGAGAAGCACAGCGTGCCGAGCAGGCCCAGCCCCAGGCCGTACAAGGTCTCGCGGCTGGCGGCGTGGTGCGAGAGCTCCGGCCAGAACAGCAGTCCCAGACCGAGCAGGCCCAAGGCGCCGCCACCGAGCACATTGGCGGCGATCTTCTGGCCGAAGAAGATCCGGGCGTTGATGGCGTTCCACAAGGTGGCGGTGGAGAACACCACGGCGATCAGGCCGGTGGCAACCCACTGGCTGGCGGTAAGGAAGCACATGAAATTGACGCAGAACAGGCACAAGCCCTGGGCCAGGCATACCAGGTGACCACGCCGGTTCATCGGTTGCAGGCGGCGGGTGAGCAGCAGGAAGGCGAACAGGATCAGCCCGGCCAAGGCGAAGCGGTAGACGATCGACACCGGGATGGCAACCTCGCCCAGCTGCAGTTTCAGGGCGATCCAGGTGGTGCCCCAGATCAGGACGGTGAGCAGGTAGAGCGACAGGTTCATGATGGACTCCCTCGACAGGTATCAGGCCTATCGCGGGGCAAGCTGCTCCCACAGGGCGCATTGCGACCTCGGTGGGAGCGGGCTTGCCCCGCGATGAAAACCCCATGAGCCCAGTTTCTTGCGCCATCGCTGTTCGGCGCTTGCATAAACTTGCGCTTTTCCTCCCCGGCTAGCTGCCATCCCGGCGCCGGCGCAGTACGATGGCCAGCAGAGGAACCGCCCATGCCCCCACTCGATCACCTGCAGGTCTTCAACGTCCTGAACGCCTCGCCCCACGCCCGCCTGGAGCTGAGCGCGCAGCTGGGCGACGGGCTGGCGGCGGCCTTGTGGAGCAACCGCGACGATGCCCGCGACTACCAGGCGCCCAGCCATCACACGCTGTCGTGCTACATCGCCGACGGCACCGGCACCTTCCGCCGCCAGCGCCCCAGCGATCGCGGCGCGCCGGACAAGCTGTGCGTGATGCCCGCCGGCCATGAGTCGAACTGGGTGATCAACGGCTCGATCCGCCTGGCCCACCTGTATATCAGCGAGGAACAGTTCGCCCTCGGCTGCACCCGCCTGCTGGACCGCGAGCCGCGGGAGATGCAATTGCGCGAAGCGACCTTCCTCGACGATCCGCAACAGGCCCGGCGCTTTCGCGAGCTGATCGGGCTGGACTGGGCCGAGCCCGGCGAACGCCTGCTGGCCAGCAGCCTGGCCCACGACATCATCGACCACGCCGTGCTCAACCAGGTCGGCCTGCGCCAGGGGCTAAGGCTCAAGGGTGGGCTGGCACCGCACCAGCGTCGGCAACTGGTGGACTATATCGAGGCCAATCTTGACCAGCCATTGACGCTGGGGGAGCTGGCGCTGCGCTGCAACCTGTCCGAGTACCACTTCGCGCGGATGTTCCGGGCGAGCTTTGGACTGCCGCCGCATCAGTACCTGCTGGCCCGGCGGCTGCACCGGGCGTGTCGGTTGCTGCGCATGGGTACGTTGCCTTTGGGCGAAGTGGCGTTGTTGTGCGGGTTTGCCAGTGCCAGCCATTTCAGCAATCGGTTTCGCCAGGCGCTGGGGGCTACGCCGGGGGCGTATCGGGCGGCGTTTGCCGGTTGAATCCAGGGGCCGCTTTGCGGCCCATTCGCGGCACGAGGCCGCTCCTACAGGAGACCGCGTACCTCTGTAGGAGCGGCCTCGTGCCGCGAAAGGACCGCAACGCGGTCCCGGCGATCTAGAACTCCAAGGTACTCGACAAGCTCACCTGCCGCGCATCCCCCACCGCGACGAAATACCGGTTCACCGCCGAGCTGTAATACACCTTGTCGAACAGGTTCTTCACGTTCAGCTGCAACCGCACCTTGTGCTCGTCCAGTTTCGTTTCATAGCTGGCAAAGGCATCCGCCACCGTGTACGCCGGCAGGTCGAAGTCATTGGTGGCGTTCCCCGCACGTTCACCCACATAGCGCGCACCGGCCCCCAGCCTCAGGCGATCGCCGCCGAACAAGCTGCCATAGTCATACACCGCCGACAGCGAACCACTGTGCCGGGCGACGTTCTGCAGGCGATTGCCCTTGAGCTGCGGGTCCTTGGTCACCTCGGCGTCGGTGAAGGCGTAGGCGCCGATCAGGCTCCAACGCTCACTGAGCTGGCCGGTCAGGTCCAGCTCGACGCCCCGTGAGCGCACTTCGCCCGCGTTGCTGTAGAGAATGGTGCCCGGCTGGGTGTCGCCATCGGCCACCAGCACATTGCGCTTGGTGATGTCGAACAACGCCAAGGTACCGGTCAGCGCCCCCGGCACATCGAGCTTGGCCCCGATTTCCCAGGACTTGCCCTCCTCCGGCGCGATGCCTGAGTCCAGGGTCAGGGTGCGACCACCGCCGATGCTCAGCGGGGCGATGGTCGAGTTGGGCTTGAACGACTCGCTGTAGCTGCCATAGAACGACAACTGGTCATCGACCTTGTACACCACGCCCGCATGGGGCACCCAGGTCTGGTCGCTGGTGTCGGTGTTGACGTTGAACGGGCGGCCGCGACCGGCGTACTGGTCGTATTGCTGGAAGCGCCCGCCGGCCACCAGGATCCAGTGCTCGTCCAGGTGCCAGGCGTCCTGCAGGAACAGCGAATCGGTGCGCAGCTTGTCGGTCTGGTCGCTGTCGCTGGCGCGCACGCTGGTGCCTTCCACTTCGCGGCCATAGACCGGGTTCAAGTAGCTGAAGGTCGAGCGGCTGTTCTGGCGGATCAGGTCGGCGCGGTAGACCTTGCGGTCCTCGTGGTCGACACCGACCACCAGGTCGTGGCGCATGCCCGCCAGCTCAACGCCGCCGTTGAGGCTGAGGGTGGCGAACTGGTCGCGGCTCAGGGCGCCCTGGGTGCCATCGATGCTGCGTGACAGCGTGCCCTTGCTTTCATCCACGCCGGTCACGCGGACCTGGCTGGCGTCGTAGGTCTCGCGGTTGAAGCTGTAGCCGAAGTGCAGTTTCCAGTCGTCGGCCAGGCGATGATCGACCTCCAGGCGGTACAGGTCGGAGCGACCCTCCATGTCGTTGAACGGCTCGTCGAGGCGGCGGGTGGCGGGAATGTTCAACGGGTGGCCGTCGCTGCCGAAGGCGGTGCCACGGTCGAACGGGTAGAGAAACTCGCGGTGCTCATAGGCCAGCACCACCTGGGTGTCCTCGCCGTACCAGGCCAGCGACGGCGCCACCAGCGACTCGCGGTGCACCCCGTAGTTGCGCCAGTAGTCCTCGTCCTCGTGATCGACGATCAGGCGGTAGGCCAGGTTGCTGTCACCCAGCGCCCCGGTGCTGTCCAGGCCGCCGCCGCTGCCGCTCTTGCCGCTGCCGTAGGTCGAGCCGCGCAGGGTCAGGGCGTTGTACTGCTGCAGTTGCGGGCGCTTGCTGACCACGTTGATCACCCCGCCCGGGTCCTGGATGCCATACAACAGCGAGGCCGGCCCCTTGAGCACCTCGACCCGCTCGGTGCTGGCATTGAGGGCGCGGCCCTGCACGATCGGCATGCCGTCGCGCATGATCGAGCCGTCGCGGTTGTCACCGAAGCCGCGCTTCATCACGGTGTCGGCGGTGCCGCCGAAATTGTTGCCCTGGGTGATGCCGCTGACGTTGTACAGGGCGTCGTCCAGGTTGCGCGGCGCCTGGTCGCGGATCACCTGGGCCGGGACCACGTTGACGGCCTGGGGGATGTCCAGCGTCGCGCCCTGGCCGCGCATGATCGAGGCACTGGCCGGTGGCTGGTAGCTGTAGTCGTCCAGCTGTGAGTTGATGGTGGTGGCCTGCAGGTTCAGCGCGCCGGAGGTGTCGAGCGGCTCCAGGGTCAGGGTGCGGGCATCGATCCGGCGCCAGGCCAGGCCCGAGTTGCCGAGCAACTGCTGCAGCGCCTGGTCGGCGTCGAAGGTGCCGTTGAGTGCCGGGGCCTGCACATCCGGCAGGGCCAGGGTGTAGACCACGCTCTGCCCGGTCGCGCGGCTGAAGGCGTTGAGTGCCTGGGCCAGCGGCTGGCTTGGCTGGGCGAAGCTGTAGACCTGGCTCTGCTGCGCGGCCAGGGCCTGGGGCACGATGGCGATAGCGGGCAGGGAGCAGAGGCCGAACCAGAGCGGGACGCAACGCGGGGTGAACTTCATGGACGCGGACCTGTGAGAGGGATGATCGTTTGCGAATGAATCGCACTTCCACTCACTACACGGATGCCGTGGTGGGATACCTCATCACCTGATCGAAAAATTTTTGCTTTACCGACGTCTTCGCGGGACAAGCCCGCTCCTACAGGGACCGCGCAAGCCCCGCGATGGCGTCGGAACAGGTCAACGCAAGACGGTCAGCCGACCCAGCACCGTCTGCCGCGAGAAGCCCATCACCTTGCCCAGCGAATCCAGCGCCACCAATGGCTCCGCCACCGGGAAACTGCCACTGACCCTACGCTGCCCCAGCTCCCCGTCGAGCAACAGGATCCGCCCGGGATAGTAACGCCCAAGGTCCTCGATCACCTGTGCCAACGGCACCTGGTAATAGTTCAGCCAGCCCTGACGCCAGGCCAGGCGGCTGTCGCTGTCCACCGCCTCGGTCCCACCGGCCACGCCGCCGGCATAGGCCAGCTGCTGGTTGGCCGTCAGCTCGCGGGCCGCCTGCCCTTTGGCCGCCGTCACCGCCACCCGCCCGCTGCGCACGATGACCTGGGCGCCATCGCCCTGCCCGCGCACCTCGAACTGGGTCCCCAGCACCCGCACTTCACCGCCCTGGGCATCCACCAGGAACGGCTCGCCGGTATGGGTCACCTCGAAGAACGCGGCGCCGCGCAACAATCGCACGCGCCGTTCGCCCTGGGCGAAATCCACTGCCACGGCAGTGCCGGCATCCAAGGTCAGCCGCGAATGATCGGCCAAGGTCACCTGCCGCACCTGCGCGCCGCTGGTGTAGTCGGCACGCAGGTCCTGCAGCCAGAACTGCGGCTGCCAGCCCGCCGCGCATCCCAGCGCCAGCACAAGACACGCTGCCACCGCCAGGCCGCGCCACGGCCGCTTGCGCGCGGGTCGGCGCATGGCGTCCAGATATTGTTGCAGGCCCTCTCGCTCCTCGAGTGCCAGCCGCGCCGCCGGTGCTTCGCTGAGGCGCCACAGCGCCTGGGCCTCGACATAGGCCTGGCGATGGGCCGGGCTCTCCAGCAACCAGCGCTTGAACGCCGCGCCCTCGGCTTGCGCCGGCTGCTGCTGGATGCGCCCCAGCCAGCGCAGGGCGGCCTGGGACTGTGCGGCAGTGATCGGCTGTTCAAGACTCATCGACGGGCGCTCCCTGGCCGGCGCAGTGGGGAGGCGGGTTCGGCGACGCTCGCCTTGCACGCTTCGAGGGCGCGCATCATATGCTTTTCCACCGCGCTCTGGGACAACTGCATGGCCTTGGCGATCTCGCCGTAGGTGCAGCCATGGATGCGGTTGAGCAGGAAGATCTGCCGCGTGCGCTCGGGCAACGCCCGCAGGGCCATCTCGATACGCTGCAAGTCGTGGTCGACCTCCAGGGCCTGCTCGGGGGCCTGGCTGCCCTGCGGCTCATCGGGGTCGTGCAGGCCTTCGGCGGCCCGGTCGCGGCTGCCTTCGCTGCGCAGGTAGTCGATGGCCAGGTTGCTGGCGCTGCGCAGCAGGTAGGTGTCGAGCGCCTCGACCTTCACCTCGGGGCGCCGCCAGAAACGCAGGAACAGGTCCTGGACCAGGTCCGACGCCGTGGCGCGGCAGCCGACGCGCCGGCTGACCAGCGCCTCCATGCGCGCACGCTGGGCCAGGAACACCTGGAGAAAGCGCGCCCTACCGCCGCCAGCCTCGGAGTCGCTCAAGGGCCTAGACCGCCAGCATGGCCAGCAGTGGCCCGAGCACCAGGCTGACGAGCGCCGCCCCGAGCAGCAGGCGCGGCTGGTACGGCAGGCCGAACACCCACAGCATCACCCCGCTCATCAGCACGGCGATCCATTCCACCAGCCCGAGGGCCCAGCCGCGCCCGTGCACGGCGAAGATCAACGACAGCAGCAGCAAGGCCCAGCCCGCGACCTTCAAGGCTCGCAATTGCCGGCTCGTGGGCTTGCGCCCGAGCAGGTCGTTGAAGTGCTTTTCCATGGCCAGGCACAGGCCGGCGAAACCGGCAAAGCCCATCAGCGCGACCCCCAGCATCAGCTCGCCTCCACGGTCTTGGCGGCGCGTGGCGCACGCTTGGCGACCGGCTTGGGCGCACGCAGCATCTTGCCGGCAGCCCAGGCCAGGAACAGGCCGGTGGCCAGCGCCGTCAGGTCGAAACCGGCCATCGCCCAGTCACCCGCGGCGATGGAGTGATTCAACCCCTTGTCAGTGGTCAGCGCGTTGAGCACCGGCAGCAAGGCGAACGCCAGCGCCCCCAGGGTCAGTTGCTCGCCCCAGGCGCGGCGCCCGCTGCGTAGCATGGCGTGAAGCAATGACGCGCCCCAGGCCAGGAAGAAGCCGTTGATTTCCCAGTCAGCCCGGCCCTCCAGGGTTGTCGGCAGCAGGCGATTGGCCCAGAAGAACGCCGCCACGCCCAGCAACAGGCCGCTCATGCTGGCGATATTCAGCACTTCGACCAGGCGCAGCTCGCCGGGCATGCGCTCGCTCTTGGCATGCTTGAGCTGGCGCTTGCCCAGCCACATCACCAGGCCCGTGCCGATCACCGCCGTGCCGGCCACGCCGAAGGCGAAGTACAGCCAGCGCAACCACGGCCCGGCGAAATTGCCCATGTGCAGCCCGACGAAGGTGAAGGAGGTGGTCATCGCCGCGCTTTCCGGCGCGCCGCGGCGCAGCAGCTCGCCGCTGACGCCATCGAAGGTCCAGATGGCGCTGCGCTGGTAGGCGACGCTGTCGGCCGAGGCGCGGGTGAAGGTGACCCGGGCGTTGCGGTCGCCGGGATTGTGCACCTGGATGTAGCCCATGCGCGCACCCGGCGCCTGTTCCTGGACCTTGGCGTACAGTTCGGTCAGTGGCGCCAGCGGCGCGGCCTGGGCCGCCGCCTTGGGGACTTCGTCGCGGCCGAACACATCGTTGAAATAGCCGCTGCTGTCGCCGTAGCTGGCCAGGATGCTGGCCGGCATGACCATGTACATGAAGATCACCAGGCTGCTGTAGCTGATCATCAGGTGGAACGGCAGCACCAGCACGCCGATGGCGTTGTGGCCATCGAGCCAGGAGCGCTGGCCCTTGCCCGGGCGGAAGGTGAAGAACTCCTTGAAGATCTTCTTATGGGTGATGATCCCGGTGACCAGCCCCAGCAGCATGATGAAGGCGCAGAAGGTCGACAGCCAGCGACCCCAGGGGTGGGGCATCTGCAGTTGGAAGTGGAAGCGGTAGAAGAACTCGCCGCCACGGCTGTCACGGGCCTCGACCGCCTCGCCGGTGCGGGCGTCGAGTTCCTTGTCGGTGAAACCCCGGCGCCCGCCGCCGTTCGGGTCGCGCCAGCTGACGCTCAGCGCCGCCTCGCGCTCGCTGGGCAGGCGGATGAACCAGGTGCTGGCGTGGCCGGCATTGGATTCCAGGTATCGCTGGGCAAGGCCAAGACTGCTCACCGGGTCGAGCGGATGGCTCTGCACCTCGGGCTGGGTCCAGTGGCTGATTTCTTCCTTGAAGTACGACAGCGTCCCGGTAAGGAAGATGGCGAACAGCAGCCAGCCGAAGATCAGGCCGGTCCAGGTGTGCAGCCAGGCCATGGCCTGGCGGAAGCCTTCTTTCATGGCAGGTTCATCCAGTAGGCCAGTGCGTTGATCAGCCCCAGTGCCAGGCTTGGCAGCAGCACGCCCAACCAGGCGCGCCAGGCACTGCGGCAGGCGAAGCACCAGATGAAGGCGATCAGGTAGAAGACGAACGACAGCATCATCCCGGTTATCGTCGCATCGGCCTGGGTCATCGGCGCAAGCAGGGTGATGCAGACACTGGCCATCGACGCCAGCAGGTAACCGCCCAGCAACGCGGCCAGGCTGCGTGAGGTCACGGCCAGGCGGTAGCTCAGGGGAAGGCCGGCGGCTTTGCTCTTCATGGCGAGGGTCCGGGAATTGGGGCTGCAATACTAATGATTTCAATTCTCATAAGCAAAGCATGCCGGCACCAGCGGTACGCCTGCCTTGCGTCGGCAGCGATTGCCGAACACCGACGGCATGAATACAATGCGAACAATTCTTACTTCCAGTTGCGCTTTGCGGCGCCGGAGTCGTATCGGTGTCCAGTGCCCTCTCTTCCACCGTCGAAGGCCTCTACCACGCCCATCACGGTTGGCTGACCGGCTGGCTGCGACGGCGCCTGGGCTGCCCGCAGAGTGCCGCCGACCTGGCCCAGGACACCTACCTGCGCCTGCTGCAGGCCCGCGAGACGCCGCAGCTGATCGAACCCCGTGCCTTCCTCACCACCGTGGCCAAGCGTGTGCTGTGCAACCACTTCCGCCGCCAGGAACTGGAGCGCGCCTATCTCGAGGCCCTGGCCCAACTGCCCGAGCAGGTGGCCCCCAGCGAGGAAGACAAAGCCATCATCCTCGATACCTTGCTCGAACTCGACCGCCTGCTAGATAGCCTGCCGCCGCTGGTCAAGCGCGCCTTCCTGCTGGCCCAGGTCGATGGCCTGGGCCAGGGCGAGATCGCCCGCGAGCTGCGCATTTCCCTGGCGACGGTCAAGCGCTACCTGCACAAGGCGGCCTTGCGCTGCTATTTCGCCCTGTGAATCCTGCCTTTCAAGGTTTTGCGATGTTTGAGATATGACTGATCCAATTCGAGATTGCTGGGGTCGCTTTGCGACACTTTCGCGGCACAAGGCCGCTCCTACAGGGGGCGCGGTCGCCTGTAGGAGCGGCCTTGTGCCGCGAAAGGGCTGCAAAGCAGCCCCGGCAAATCCAAACCGGACGCCAATTCTCAATACGCTGAAAGGGCTGGCCCTGTGAACGCAGCCTTTTCCTCGCAGATCGCCGAACAGGCGGTGCACTGGCTGATCGAGTCACAAAGCGACGACTTCGACCAACACCAAGCCCTGGAGCGCTGGCTGCAGGCCGACAGCGAACACCAGCGGGCCTGGGCCCATATCCAGCAGGTCAACCAGCGCCTGCGCGGCGTCACCGCCCCGGTGGTCCATGCCACCCTGCAGGCGCCGCCCTCACCGGCCCGGCGCCGTGCCCTCAAGGCGTTGCTGCTGGCTGGGGTGGCCAGTGCCGCCGGGCTCGGCCTGCAACAACACAATCCGCTACCCGGGCTGATGGCCGACTATCGCAGCCCGGTCGGCCAGCGCCGCCGCCTGACCCTCGACGACGGCAGCCAGTTGCACCTGAACACCCGCAGCGCCGCCGATGTGCGCTTCGACGGCCGGCAGCGCATGGTGCGCTTGCAGGAAGGCGAATTGCTGCTCGAGGTGATCAACGATCCACGGCCACTGCGCCTGGCCACGGCCCAGGGCGAGCTGCATCTGCACAGCGGACGCTTCGACGTCCGTCAGTTCGACGGTTTCAGCCTGGTATCGGTGTTCAGCGGAAGCGCCAGCGTGGCCGGCACACCGCTGCTGGCCGGGCACCAGGCGCGCTTCGCCCGTGGCGGCTGGCAGGCGGTCGCACCGCTGGACCCCAACCGGGCGGCCTGGGTCGAGGGCATGCTGGTGGTGTCGCAGATGCGCCTGGGTGACTTTCTCGCCGAGCTGTCGCGGTATCGACTCGGGCAGTTGGGATGCAGCGAGCGGGTGGCGGATCTACGGATTTCCGGATCGTATCCGCTGGCAGACAGTGAGCGGATCCTGGAGATGCTGGAAGTGACGCTGCCGGTGAAGGTGCGGCGGTTCACCCGGTACTGGGTGTCGCTCGAGGCGGCATCAACGGGCTGAGCGGCTAGCGACCGACATGGCATGGCCATCGCGGGGCAAGCCCGCTCCCACGCATATCGGCTCCAATCCAAATATATTTCAAATCAGTTGAGCCATTTCCCGAACCTCGCGTGACAGAGAAGACAGAACCCCTTGTCACAGGACCTCCGTCACATGCCCCTGCGCCTCAGCCCCCTCGCCTACGCCCTGATCCTCGCCGCCCCGCTCGCCCTGGCCGGCGAGCCCCGCGACTATCACATCGCACCTGGCACACTGGAACAGGCCCTGAACCAGTTCGGTCGCGAAAGTGGCGCGCTGATTTCGTTCAGCCCGGGCCTGACCCAGGGCCTGAGCAGCCCCGGCCTGGAGGGCCAGTACGAGGTCGGCCAAGGGCTCGATGCCCTGTTGCGCGGCAGCGGCCTGCAGGCGCGCCAGGAGACCGACAACGCCTACAGCCTGCAACCGCTGCCGGCCACGGGCGGCAACGCCCCGGTCGAGCTGGGCGCCTCGACCGTGGTCGGCGACTGGCTGGCCGAGGCCCGCCAGGACAATGTCTTCGAGCACCCCGGCGCCCGCGACGTGGTGCGCCGCGAGGAGTTCGAACGCAGCGGCGCCAGCAGCGCCCGCGAAGTACTCAACCGCATTCCCGGCGTCGACGCCCCGGAAAACAACGGCACCGGCAGCCACGACCTGGCACTGAACTTCGGCATCCGTGGCCTGAACCCACGCCTGGCCTCACGCTCCACCGTGCTGATGGACGGCATCCCGGTGCCCTTCGCTCCCTACGGCCAGCCGCAGCTGTCGCTGGCGCCGATCAGCCTGGGCAACATGGATGCCGTGGACGTGGTGCGCGGCGGCGGCGCGGTGCGCTACGGGCCGCAGAACGTCGGCGGCATCGTCAACTTCGTCACCCGCGCCATCCCTGAAGAAGCCACCTTCAAGGCGGCGATGCAGAACCAGATCAGCCCGTCGTCCAGCCAGGATGGCCTGAAGAACAGCGCCAACCTGCTGGTCGGCGGCACCAACGCCAACGGCCTGGGCGGCGCCCTGCTCTACTCCGGCACCCGGGGCAGCGACTGGCGCGAACACAGCGACACGCAGATAGACGACCTGATGCTCAAGGGCAAGCTGCAACTGGACGAAGCCAACAGCCTGCACGCCATGGCCCAGTACTACGAGGGCGAAGCCGAAATGCCCGGCGGCCTGAGCACCGCCGCCTTCGACGCCGACCCGTACCAGTCGACCCGCCTGAAGGACAAGTTCTGGGGCCGTCGCACCCTGTTCAACCTGGGCTACGACTACAAGCAGGACGACCGCCAGTTCAGCGTCAACAGCTTCTTCACCAAGACCCTGCGCAGCGGCTACCTCGACCAGGGCAGCTTCGTCTCGCTGTCGCCGCGCGAGTACTGGGTGCGCGGCATCGAGACCCGCTTCTCGCAAGGCGTGGCCCTGGGCGACAGCTGGCACGAACTGGGCATCGGCTACCGCTACGTCAACGAGGCCGGCCATGAACTGCGCTACCGCGAGCCGGTCAATGGCGCCCTGCCGACCACCGCCAGCCGCAACGACCGCGACACCCGCGGCAGCACCGAAGCCCACGCCATCTACCTGGACGACCGCATCGACATCGGCCGCTGGACCATCACCCCGGGCATCCGCTACGAGATGATCGACTCCGAGCAGAGCAACAAGCTCAACGGCCAGCAGTACCAGGGCAGCTACAACACCGCCCTGCCGGCGCTGAACGTGGTGTACCACCTCACCGACAACTGGAATCTCTACGCCAACACCGAAGGCTCGTTCGGCAGCGTGCAGTACAGCCAGATGCCCAACCGCGTCAGCAGCGGCGAGGTGAAGCCGGAAAAGGCGCGCACCTGGGAAGTCGGCACCCGCTACGACAATGGCGACCTGCAGGCCGAGATCGGCGCCTTCCTGATCAATTTCGACAACCAGTACGAAAGCAACCAGACCAACGACTCGGTGATCGCCCGCGGCGAGACCCGCCATCAGGGCATCGAGACCAGCGTGCGCTACGCCCTCGACGGCCTGAACCCGGCCCTGGCCGGTTTCGACGTGCACGCCGGCTACGCCTTCGTCGATGCCACCATCCGCGAGGACGGCCCGAACAAGGGCAACCAGGTACCGTTCTCGTCCCGCCACAAGGGCACGCTGGGGATCGGCTACACCGAAGGCCCGTGGCAGTTGAACCTGGACAGCAGCTTCCAGAGCAGCCAGTACGCCGACAACGCCAACACTGGCAGCGAGAGCGCCGACGGCAGCACCGGGCGCATCCCCGGCTACATGCTGGTCAGCACCCGCGCCGGCTATGACTTCGGCCCTGCGCTTTCGAACCTGAAGGTGGCGGTGGGGGTGAAGAACCTGTTCAACCGCGAGTACTACACCCGCTCGTTCGACGACAACAACAAGGGCAAGTACGTGGGTGAGCCACGGACATTGTATGTGCAGACGTCGGTAGCGTTCTGACGGCCCATGACGCCTCCCCCTGTAGGAGCGGCCTTGTGCCGCGAAAGGGCCGCGAAGCGGCCCCGGCAATATTGGCTGCGTAGCTGAAATCGTGGGGCTGCTATGCAGCCCTTTCGCGGCACAAGGCCGCTCCTACAGGGGAGTGGGTATAGATCAGCCCAGCGCCTTCTCGATCGCCTGCACCACGGTCGGATCATCCGGCGCCGTACGCGGGGCGAAACGCGCCAATACACGGCCATCCTTGCCAACCAGGAACTTCTCGAAGTTCCAGGTGATATCGCCGGGGAACTCGGCCCCCTCGCCCGCCAGCAAACGGTACAGCGCATGACGCTGCGGCCCGTTGACCTCGAGCTTGGCGCCCAGCGGGAAGCTCACCCCATAGTTGAGGCTGCAGAATTCCTGGATTTCCTTCTCGCTGCCAGGTTCCTGGCCGGCGAACTGGTTGCACGGCAGGCCCAGCACATTGAAGCCCTTGTCCCGGTAATCCTGATACAGGTTCTCCAGGGCTTTGTACTGCGGCGTCAGCCCGCACTTGGAGGCGACATTGACCACCAGCACCACCTGGCCCTTGAACGGGGCCAGCGGCAGGTCCTCGCCGTTCAACGCCTTCAACGTCAGGTCGTGAAATGCACTCATGATGAAATCCCCTCTCAGGTTCCCGATTGCCGCTGGGGCGAATCCCGCCCACTAAAAAGGCGCGCGGCCAAACCGTCCACCCTCCTGAGGAGGGCAAGTCCGGCTTGCCCGAGCGCCTGGCGACTCTCTGAGCTTAGCGCAGAAAATCAGTGGTGATGACCACCTTCACCGTGGATGTGACGGTGAGCGATTTCTTCTTCGCTGGCGTCACGCACGTCGACAACCTTGACCTTGAAGTTCAGGCGCTGGCCGGCCAGCGGGTGGTTGCCATCGACGGTGACGTCGTCGCCGTCGATGTCGCGGATGGTGACGATCTGCATCTGGCCGTCCGGCGCCGAGGCGTGGAACTGCATGCCGACTTCCAGTTGGTCGACGCCTTCGAACATGCTGCGGTTCAGGGTGCTGACCAGTTCGGCCGAGTACTCGCCGTAGGCTTCTTCCGGTTCGATGGCAACGGTCAGCTCGTCACCGGCCTGCTTGCCTTCCAGGGCTTTTTCCAGGCCCGGGATGATGTTGGCGGCACCGTGCAGGTAGACCAGCGGCGCACCACCGGCGGAGCTGTCGATGACCTCACCAGCGTCGTTGGTGAGGGTATAGTCGATGGAGACAGCCTTGTTGGCGGCGATCAGCATGGGGCAAGACCTTTTGCAAAAGAATGTAGAACGGACAAGTGTAACCAACGCATCGACCGATTGCGAACGCGACTCGGACCAAGGGCCGCCCATCAGTCGGATCACCGGCTTCCACCTCGACGAAGAAGGCCACTGGGTGGTCGAGCTGTCCTGCGGCCATACCCAGCACCTGCGCCACCAGCCGCCGTGGCAGGCCCGGCCCTGGGTGCTCGATGCCGACGAGCGCGCCCGGCGCATCGGCCAGGTATTCGCCTGCGGCTGGTGCGCGCAGGGGGCGGTTAGCGATACCCTTGGCCGCTGAATTCCTTGCACCGCTTATTTCGAGAAGCACGCATGCAGACATTTTTCATCGCGCCGACCGACTTCGGCGTCGGCCTGACCTCCATCAGCCTGGGCCTGGTGCGCACCCTGGAGCGCGCGGGGCTCAAGGTCGGCTTCTTCAAGCCGATCGCCCAGCCACACCCCGGCGACACCGGCCCGGAGCGTTCCAGCGAACTGGTCGCCCGCACCCACGGCATCAAGCCACCCACGCCCCTGAGCCTGGGCCATGTCGAGCGCATGCTCGGTGACGGCCAGCTCGACGAGTTGCTCGAGGAGATCATCCGCCTCTACCAGCAGGCCTGCGTCGGCAAGGACGTGGTGGTGGTCGAGGGCATGGTGCCGACCCGCCATGCCAGCTATGCCGCCCGGGTCAACCTGCACCTGGCCAAGAGCCTGGACGCCGAGGTGATCCTGGTATCGGCGCCGGAGAACGAGGTACTGAGCGAGCTGTCCGGCCGTGTCGAGCTGCAGGCCCAGTTGTTCGGCGGCCCGCGCGACCCGAAGGTGCTCGGCGTGATCCTCAACAAGGTGCGCACCGACGAAAGCATGGCCGACTTCGCCACGCGCTTGCGCGAGCATTCGCCGCTGCTGCGCGGCAACGACTTCCGCCTGCTCGGCTGCATCCCCTACCAGGCCGAGCTCAACGCCCCGCGAACCCGCGACGTGGCCGAGCTGCTCGGTGCCCAGGTACTCAACGCCGGCGACTACGACCAGCGGCGCATGAGCAAGATCATCATCTGCGCCCGCACCGTGGCCAACACCGTGCCACTGCTGACCTCCGGCACCCTGGTGGTGACGCCGGGCGACCGCGACGACATCATCCTCGCGGTGTGCATGGCCGCGATCAACGGCGTGCCCCTCGCGGGCCTGTTGCTGACCAGCGACAGCAAGCCCGACCCGCGCATCCTCGAACTGTGCCGCGGCGCCCTGCAGGCCGGCCTGCCGATCCTGTCGGTGAGCACCGGCTCCTACGACACCGCCAACCAGCTCAACTCGCTGAACCGCGAGATCCCGGTGGACGACCGCGAGCGCGCCGAGTTCATCACCGACTTCGTCGCCAGCCAGCTGGACGCCGCCTGGCTGCACCAGCGTTGCGGCACACCGCGGGAACTGCGCCTGTCGCCGGCGGTGTTCCGCTACCAGTTGATCCAGCGTGCGCAACAGGCCAACAAGCGCATCGTCCTGCCCGAGGGCGCCGAGCCCCTGCTGGTGCAGGCCGCCGCCCTGTGCCAGGCCCGTGGCATCGCCCGCTGCGTGCTGCTGGCCAAGCCCGAGGACGTGCAGGCCGTGGCCCGCGCCCAGGGCATAAGCCTGCCACCGGACCTGGAGGTGCTCGATCCCGAGCTGATCCGTGGCCGCTATGTCGAACCGATGGTCGAGCTGCGCAAGAGCAAGAACCTCAACGCGCCGATGGCCGAACAGCAACTGGAAGACCCGGTGGTGATCGGCACCATGATGCTGGCCCTCGGCGAAGTGGACGGCCTGGTCTCCGGCCTGGTGCACTCCACCGCCAACACCATCCGCCCGGCCTTGCAGCTGATCAAGACCGCGCCGGGCAGCAGCCTGGTGTCATCGGTGTTCTTCATGCTGTTCCCCGACCAGGTGCTGGTCTACGGCGACTGCGTGATGAACCCGCACCCCAGTGCCGCGGAGCTCGCCGAGATCGCCCGGCAGAGCGCCGAGTCCGCTGAATCGTTCGGCATCGCGCCACGGGTGGCGATGCTCAGCTATTCCAGTGATTCGGCGGCCAGCGACGAGGAAGTGGAAAAGGTGCGCGAGGCCACGCGCCTGGCGCAACAGGCCGAGCACGACCTGGTGATCGACGGGCCGTTGCAGTACGACGCCGCCGCCAACCCCGAGATAGCCCGGCAACTGGCGCCGTCGAGCCCGGTGGCCGGACGCGCCACGGTGTTCGTGTTCCCCGACCTGAACACCGGCAACACCACCCACAAGGCGGTGCAGCGCAGCGCCGACTGCGTCAGCCTCGGGCCGATGCTGCAAGGGCTGCGCAAGCCGGTCAACGACCTGCCCCGTGGGGCGCAGGTGGACGATATCGTGCATACCATCGCGTTGACGGCGATTCAGGCCAGTACCGAGCGCTGAAACGAAAGGGCCGCTGCGCGGCCCATCGCCGGCAAGCCGGCTCCCACAGGGATCGCATATGGCTTAGACGATGCGACCGGGGTGGGAGCCGGCTTGCCGGCGATGGGCTGCACAGCAGCCCCGGTGTTTGTGAGTCTGATACTTAAGGATACTGCTGCACAGTCCCCTGCTGGTCATACTGCTGACCCGGGATCGGCTTCAGGTTGACCTCGACCCGGCGGTTCTGCGCACGGCCATTGGCGTCGGCGTTGCTGGCGATCGGCTGGTCCGGCCCCATGCCACGCACGCTGACCCGCGACGAATCCACGCCCTGGGAGGTCAGGTAGGTGCTGACCGCCTGGGCACGGCGCTGCGACAGGTCCATGTTGTGCTGGCGGCTGCCGGTGCTGTCGGTGAAGCCCACCACCTCGATGGTGTTCTGGTTGAACTGCTTGAACGAGTTGGCCAGGTTGTTCAGCGGCGAGTAGAAGCTTGGGGAGATGTTCGCCGAATCGGTGGCGAAGGTGATGTTGCCCGGCATGATCAGCTTGATCTGGTCGCCCTGGCGCTGCACCTCGACGCCAGTGTTGGCCATCTTGGCCCGCAGCTCGGCTTCCTGCTTGTCGGCGTAGTAGCCGTAGCCGGCGGCGGCGGCACCCACCGCGGCGGCGCCGATCAGCGCGCCCTTGCCGCGGTTGTTGTGATCGATGGCGGCACCGGCGATGGCGCCGGCCAGCGCGCCCAGGCCACCGTACTTGGCGGTCTTGCTCATCCCTGTGGAGCCCTGCGCCTGGCCCTGGTTGTCATACGGGTTGGGGCTGGCACAACCGGACATCAGGGCGGCGGCGGTAGCGACGATAATCAGACGACGCATGGTGAACATGGACAAGCTCCTACTGAAATTCAAAAGTGCAGCGGATCATCTACGGATCTATGCCAGCCTTGGATTGCAGCGCAGCGGAAAAATTCCATGAAACCTCAGGCACGCACGAACGGATTCTCGCGCATCTCGTCGCCGAGGCGGGTGTCCGGGCCATGGCCGGTCACCACGATGGCTTCCTCATCCAGGCGGTACAGCCGTTCCTTGATGGAACGAACGATAGCTCGCTGATCGCCACCCCACAAATCGGTGCGCCCGACACCACGGCGGAACAGGGTATCGCCAGCGATCAGCAACTTGTGCTCGGCGAACCAGAAACTCATCGAGCCCGGCGTATGCCCTGGGGTGTGCAAGGCCACGCCGCAGCCGCAGGCCAGCTCCTCGTCGTCGCTCAGCCAGCGATCCGGCGACGGCACCGGGGTGTAGGGCATGCCGAACATCTGGCACTGCATTTCCAGGTTTTCCCACAGCGGCTGGTCGGCCTTGTGCAGGTGCAGCGTGGCACCGGTCAGTTCCTTGAGCTTGCCCGAGGCGAGGAAATGGTCGAAGTGAGCATGGGTGTGGATGATGCTCACCAAGGTCAGGCCATGGTGCTGCAGGCGGGCGAGGATCTTCTGCTCGTCGCCGCCCGGATCGACGACGATGGCCTTCTTGCTCAGCGGGTCGCCGATCAGGGTGCAGTTGCACTGCAGCGGGCCGACAGGGAAGGTTTCACGAATAAGGGTGGGTAATGGGTTCATGTCTACCTGGGAACATCACAGATGACGACCGCTCGGAGTCGCCCTGCGCAATAAGACGGAGGTCCTTTCGATGGTATTGAGGAACGATCTTCACCACAAGCCGCCGGTCCGAGCCTCAGCCATACAGCAACCGCTCCGCCAACGTCTGCGCCACCCTTGCCGGCGAGCGTTTTTCCGCCTGGGCATGGGCGAATACCTCGGTCAGGCGCGTGGGAATTCGCGCCAAGTGCGCGGTGATGGTGCCCACGGCCTCCCCCCGATGGGTCAACGCCACATAGATCAACCCGCCCGCGTTGATCACGTAGTCCGGCGCGTACAGGATCCCACGACACTCCAGCTGGTCGGCCACCTGCAGCGTGGTCAGCTGGTTGTTCGCCGACCCGGCCACCGCCGCGCAGCGCAGCTGCATCACGCTCTGCCCGTTGAGCACCGGCCCCACGCCGCAGGGTGCGAAGATATCGCACGGGGTGCTGATCAAGGCCTCGTGGGCCACCGGGTGGGCACTGAACTGCTCCACCGCCAGGCGCACCTTGCCCGGGTCCAGGTCGCTGACCAGCAACTCGGCGCCCGCCGCATGCAGCTGCTCGGCCAGGGCATAGCCCACGTTGCCCAGGCCCTGCACTGCCACCCGCAGGCCCTCCAGGTTGTCGCTGCCCAGCCGGGCCATGGAGGTGGCGCGAATGCCGGCGAACACGCCCATGGCCGCATGGGGCGACGGGTCGCCCGAAGCAGTGGTGCTGGTCACGTAGGGCGTGGACTGGGCGATGCAGTCCATGTCGAGGGTCGAGGTGCCGCTGTCCACCGCCGTGATGAAACGCCCCTGGAGGCTGTCGACGAAGCGGCCGAAGGCCTCGAACAGCGCCGCGCGGTTTTCCACGTGCGGATTGCGCACGATCACCGCCTTGCCACCGCCCATCGGCAGCCCGGCCAGGGCCGCCTTGTAGCTCATGCCCTGGGCCAGGCGAATGGCGTCGGTCATGGCGCTCTCGTCGTCGGCATAGGGCAGGTAGCGGCAGCCGCCCATGGCTGGGCCCAGCTGTTCGCTGTGGATCACCACCACGGCCTTCAGGCCCGTGGGCGGGTCGATGAACAGGTGCAGTGACTGGGCGCGGGTGCTTTGCATGAGCTCGAACATAGACGGGCTCCCCAAAGAGGTGCTCCTACCAGTATAAACAGGTCGAGGCCGGACACCGCACGGGCGGACCACTGGACGAAAAGCCGCGCCAGGGCTACAAGTTAAGCGTGATGGAGAGGTCCCATGAACCCACGCCAAGCCTGCCTGGCCTGCCTGGAACGCGAGCCGGTCGCCCTGCTGGAAGCCGCCCTGTGGATCGCCGCCGAGCATGATGGCACTGTCGACCCCACGGTCGGCCTGGCCCGGCTGCACGAACTGCAACGCGACATCAGCACCAGCCTGCCGATACTGCCGCTCTACGAACTGGCCCAGCCCTTGCTGCGCCAGCTAAACGCCCTGGGCTTCCAGCAGGACGAGTACCACCCGCTGCGACCGCAGGCGGCCCTGATGGACAAGGTGCTGCAGCGCCGCCGCGGCCAGCCGTTGCTGCTGGCCATCCTCGCCCTGGAACTGGCGCGCCGTCTGTCGATTCCGCTGGAGGGCGTCAACTTCCCCGGCCACTTCCTGCTGCGTGTTCCCGGCGCCGATCATCTGCTCGACCCCTGCGGGGGCCGACGCCTCTATCCCAGCGACTGCCGCGAACTGCTCGCCCGCCAGTACGGCCCGCAGATGCCGCTGAGCGCCGAGCACCTGCGCAGCGCCTCGCCGATGCAGATGCTCCAGCGCCTGTCGCGCAACCTGCGCCAGCTGCATACCAGCAACGACAACGACCTGGCCGCGCTGGTCGATGCCGAACGGGTCATGCAACTGGGTCCGGTGCAGGTCAGCGACTACCTGGCCCGCGCGACGCTGTACCAGCACCTGGACTGCCCCCAGGCCGAACGCTTCGACCTGGAGCATGCCCTGCTGCTGACCGACGACCCGCTGCAGCGCCTGAAACTCAGCGAACGCCTCGGCCAACTGCCCAGCACCAAGCGCTCAATCCATTAAAGCCTCGGCCTCGACCTTCGGCTCACGCGGCCGCGGCGCCCGCACCCGGCTGATCAACAACGCCCCCAGCACGGCCGGGACGGCGCAGAAGAAGAAGATCTGTTCCACCGGCATGTGCAAGGTCAGCAGCAGGCTGCCCAGCAGCGGCCCGAGGATCGAGCCGAAGCGCCCGACGCCCAGGGCCCAGCCGGTACCGGTGGCGCGCACCTGGGCCGGGTAGAAGTTGCTGACGAAGGCATTGAGCGTCAGCTGGCCACCGATGATGCAGAAGCCTGCGGCGAATACGCTGGGCACCAGCCAGCGCGGATCGTCGTGGTTAAGGCCGACCAGCACGCTGAATACTGCCGCCCCCAGCAATACGCCAGCCAACAGGTGGGCCTTGTTCTTCATGCGGTCGGCGCACCAGGCCAGGCACACCGCGCCGAAGGTCCCGGCGAACAGGAACAGCGAAGTGACCAGGTTGGCCTGGTTCAACGCCAGCCCGCTTTCCTGCAGCAGCGACGGCAGCCAGCTGATCATGAAGTACAGCAGGATCAGGCTGACGAAGAAGGTGCTCCACAGCAACAGGGTCGGGCGGGCGAAACCGTCGCGGAACAATGCCACCACGGTGAGTTTGCTGTCCGCCGGCTCGTCGTTGGCGATGTGTGCCGCTGGTATCTGCCAACCGGGCAACAGCCGGGCAGTCACCCGCTGCAACCGCGCATAGGGTGGGGCATCGCGCAGCAGGCGCGGCAGCGACTCGGGCAGGAACAGCGCCAGGAACGGGAACAGCAGCAAGGGCGCCACGCCGCCGGCGAGGAACACCGCCTGCCAGCCGTAATGGTCGATGAAGCCCGCCGCGACGAAGCCCCCCGCAGCGCCACCCAGGGAGAAACCGCAGGCCGCCAGGGTGACCATCAGGGTGCGCAAGCGAGGCGGCGCGTAGTCGGCCATCAGCGCCATGGCACTGGGCATGGCGCCGCCCATGCCGATGCCGCAGAGAAAGCGCGCCAGCATCAGGCTGTCGAGGGAGGTGGCAAATACCATCAGCACCGTCAGGCTGGCATATAGCAGCACGCAGCACAGCAGCACCCGGCGCACGCCGAAACGGTCGGCCAGTGGCGTCACCGCCAACGAACCGACCGTCAGCCCCAGGAGGTTGGCGCTGAACACCGGCCCGAAGGCGGCCTTTTCCAACCCCCAGTCCTGGGCCAGCGCTGGGATCACATAGCCCAGCACCTGGGCGTCATAACCATCGGTGACCAACAGCAGGATCAACAGCAGCAGCAGACGCCACTGGTAGGGTGACACCGGGCGCGCGTCGAGCGCCGCGCGAAAGCTGGCTATCTGGTTGTGCATCGCAAGGTCCCTGTCTTTTGTTGTTATGAGTGCAGGTGCGGGCGGTGGCGATCAGTCGGGCGTGTCGGGCTGCCTCGCCGGGTGGGCCTGGTGGAAGGCCGGGTGCTGCTCGGCCAGGGCGGCCACCCGGCGGATGCGCGGGTAGCCGCCGAGGTCGATGTTGAAGCGCTCGGCCGCGTACAGCTGCGGGATCAGGTAGACGTCGGCGAGGCCCGGTGTCGCGCCGAAGCAGAAGCCGTCATCGCCGATCAGTTGCTCCACCGCCGCCAGCCCCTGGCTGATCCAGTGGCCGATCCACTGGTTGACCTGGGTCTCGTCGTGCCCCAACTGACGCAGCTGGTTGAGCACGCTGACGTTGTGCAACGGGTGGATATCGCAACCGATGATCGCCGCCACGCCGCGCACCCTGGCCCGGGCTTCGGGTCCACGGGGCAGCAGTGGCGTTTCGGGGAAGGCTTCCTCCAGGTACTCGATGATCGCCGGCGACTGCACCAGCAGTTCGCCGCTCTCCAGGCGCAGGGCCGGCACCCGGCCCTGGGGGTTGAGCGCCAGGTAGTCCGCGCCGCGCTGCTCGCCCTTGAGCAGGTTCACAGGCAGGGCCTGGTAGTCCAGGCCCTTGAGCGCCAGGGCGATGCGCACCCGATACGACGAGGTGGAGCGGTAGTAGGTGAACAGTTCCATCGCCCTGCCCCCTCAGTTGGCCGCGACGATGGTGCCGCGGCATTCGCCGAAGCCGATGCTGGCCACGCCCTCGCGCACGCAACGGGCACGCAGGATGATCTCGTCGCCGTCCTCGAGGAACTTGCGCACCTCGCCGCTGGCCAGCTCCACCGGGTGCTTGCCGCCCTCGGTGATCTCCAGCAGGCTGCCGAACGAACCCGGCGCGGCGCCCGACAGGGTACCCGAGCCGAACAGGTCGCCCGGTTGCAGCTGGCAGCCGTTGACGCTGTGGTGGGCAACCATCTGCGCCACGGTCCAGTACATGCTGCGGGTGCTGCTCAGGGTCAGGCGATGAGCCGGCAGGTTCTGCTCGCGCATGCGCTCGGTCAGCAGCAGCACCTCCAGCTCGATGTCGAAGGCGCCGGCGGCCTGGTCGCGCTTGTCCAGCAGGTACGACAGCGGCTGCGGGTCACCCTCCGGACGGGCCGGCTGGGCGCAGCGGAACGGCTCCAGGGCCTCGGCGGTGACCACCCACGGCGACACCGTGGTGATGAAGCTCTTGGACAGGAACGGGCCCAGCGGCTGGTATTCCCAGGCCTGGATATCCCGCGCCGACCAGTCGTTGAGCAGGCAGAAGCCGGCCACGTGCTCGGCGGCATCGCCCACCGGGATCGGCTGGCCCATGTCGTTGCCCTGGCCGATCCAGATGCCCAGCTCCAGTTCGTAGTCCAGGCGCGCGCAAGGGCCGAAGCTCGGCTCGGTCTGGCCCGCCGGCAGGGTCTGGCCCTTGGGGCGGCGTACATCGGCGCCGGAGGCACGGATGGTCGAGGCGCGGCCGTGGTAGCCGATCGGCACGTGCTTGTAGTTGGGCAGCAGCGGGTTGTCCGGGCGGAACAGCTTGCCGACGTTCTTGGCATGCTCGATGCCGACATAGAAGTCGGTGTAGTCACCGATCTTCGCGGGCAGGTGCAGTTGGCATTCGCGGGCCGGGTACAGCGCGGCCTTCAGCGCAGCCTGGTGCTCGCTGCCCTCGCCCAGCAGTGCCAGCAGGCGCTCGCGCAGGGCCACACGGGCCGCGCGGCCGAGGGCGAAGAAGGCATTCAGCGCGCCGCCGACGGTGGCCTCGACGGCGGCCTTGGCCGCGCCGTCGAACAGGCCGGCGGCCAGCACGGCCTCGAGGTCGAGGATCGCGTCGCCGATGGCCACGCCGCAACGTGGCGCCTGCCCTGGACGGCTGAAGATGCCCAGGGGCAGGTTCTGCAGCGGGAAGTCGCGGTGCCCGTTGGCGTGCTCGACCCAGCTGCGGGCAATGGCGGTGTGGTTCATCGGTTATCTCCGGTTCGGGTTGAAGGTGCTCGGCAAGGTGGCCCAGCAACTATCGTAGTCGGCCTGCAATTGCGGGCTTTCGAGGGCCTGGCGGCTCGGACGCAGCACCTGGCTGGTCTCGAACATGAAGGCCATGGTGTTGTCGATCTTGTGCGGCGCCAGGTCCACCGAGATGGCCTTGTCGCAGGTCTCGGCGTCCGGACCGTGGGCGCTCATCACCCCGTGCAGCGAGGCGCCGCCGGGCAGGAAGCCTTCGGCCTTGGCGTCGTAGGCGCCCTGGATCAGGCCCATGAACTCGTTCATCAGGTTGCGGTGGAACCATGGCGGACGGAAGGTGTTCTCGGCCACCATCCAGCGCGGCGGGAAGATCACGAAGTCCATGTTGGCCATGCCGTGCACGCTGGTGGGCGAGGTCAGCACGGTGAAGATCGACGGGTCGGGGTGGTCGAAGCTGACCGTGCCGATGGTGTTGAAGCGGCGCAGGTCATACTTGTACGGCACGTTGCTGCCGTGCCAGGCAACCACGTCCAGCGGCGAATGCTGCAGCTCGCAGGCCCAGTGTTCGCCGAGGAACTTCTGCACCAGCTGCACCGGGCCGGTGCTCTCTTCGTAATGGGCGACCGGGGTAAGGAAATCACGCGGGTTGGCCAGGCCGTTGCTGCCGATCGGGCCGAGGTCCGGGATGCGCAGCGGCGCGCCGTGGTTCTCGGCGATGTAGCCACGGGCCTGGGCATCGAGCAGTTCGACCCGGAACTTCATGCCCCGCGGGATCACCGCGATCTCCAGCGGTTCGACCTCAAGCACGCCCAGTTCGGTGGCGATGCGCAGGCGACCTTGTTCAGGCACCAGCAGCAGCTCACCGTCGGCATTGAAGAACACCCGCTCCATGGAACGGTTGGCACGGTAGATGTAGATGCTCACGCCGGCCGGCTTTTCCGATGCCGAGTTGGCCACCATCGGCAGCCAGCCATCGATGAAGTCGGTCGGCTCGGACGGGATCGGCTGGGGGCTCCAGCGCAGGCGATTGGGGTTGATGGCGCCCAGCGCGCCGGTCAGCGGCTGACGCTCCAGACGCTCGAAGCGCGGGTGCAATGCCGACGGGCGGATGCGGTACAGCCAGGTACGGCGCATTTCGCTGCGGGTCATGGTGAAGGCAGTGCCCGACAGCAGCTCGGCGTACAGCCCGTAGGGGGCCTTCTGCGGCGAGTTCTGCCCGACCGGCAGGGCGCCGGGCAAGGCTTCGCTGGCGAATTCGTTGCCGAAGCCGCTCAGGTACTCGAGTTCAGGGGAAGTGTCGCGGGTCATCGGTGCCTCCGGGCTGCTGGGAGCCGTTGCGGGCAGCTGGCTGCGGGCCCGATCCTGAAACCGGCACCAAGGGCGGCAGCGCGTCTGCATTGTTTTTATCGTAATCAGATTACGAATAACGTAATTTGCCCATGCGCAGTCGTCAAGCTATAAAGGCGCCACCCCAAGAAATCCGCATAGAAGTCCCCCATGGCCAAAGCCAGCAGCAGCGCCGACAACGGCAAACAGAAGGTCCGCTCGGCGGAAGTCGGCACCGACATCCTCAAGGCCCTGGCCGAACTCTCCCCCTCCACCTCGCTGTCGCGCCTGGCCGAGCATGTCGAGATGCCGGCGAGCAAGGTGCACCGTTACCTGCAGGCGCTGATCGCCAGTGGCTTCGCCGAGCAGGATCCGGCCACCAACCACTACGGGCTGGGCCGCGAGGCGTTGCGGGTAGGCATGGCGGCCCTGGGCAGCATCGATGTGCTGAAGGTGGCCGCGCTGCCGCTGTCGCAGTTGCGCGACGAGCTCAACGAAAGCTGCTTCATCGCCGTGTGGGGCAACCAGGGCGCGACCGTGGTGAGCATCGAGCCGGCGGTGCGGGCGGTGACGGTGGTGACCCAGATCGGCTCGGTGCTGCCGTTGCTGAGCTCGTCCACCGGTCTGGTGTTCGCTGCCCATCTGCCCGAGCGGGAGACCGTGGAGCTGCGCGACCAGGAATTGGCCACGCTCGGCCAGACGGCGGCCGACTATGCGCCCCTGCTGGAGCAGATCCGCCGGCGCGGCCTGCACCATGTGCACGGGTTGCTGATGCCGGGGGTGGATGCGCTGTCCGCGCCGGTGTTCAACGCCATGGGCCAGATCGCCGCGGTGATGACCGTGGTCGGGCCGACCTCGATCTTCCATGCCGACGAGCACGGCCCGGCTGCCCGGCGCCTGCTCGCCGCCACCCAGGCCACCAGCTGGCGGATGGGCTACGGCGCGGATCAGTAAAAAGGCTTACAAAGCATTACGGATTTTCACTGCATAGGCTGGCTATAGTCCGCCTTGCACTTTTACCCGAAACGTAAAGGTGAATGTCATAAGCGGCTATTTTTCCCACGGGTCCAAGCGCTTATTCTGATCTCACTGGCCGGCACGAAAGGCTCTCCCCCCGCCTTTCGGGCCCGCCCAGGTTCACCGACGTTGATTTTGAAGCTCCTTGATCTAACGTCTCGATTGGCCGCTGCGATTGCAGCGGCCTTTTTTATTTGTGCAGGATTCGCAAGATCGGCGTTGGACTCATCGCCGGCAAGCCGGCTCCCACAGAAGAGCCTCAGATCCTGTGGGAGCCGGCTTGCCGGTGAAAGGGCCGCAGCGCGGCCCCGCCATTGTTCAACCCAACGGATACTTCTGCAGGTTCGCCATCATCTGCTGCAACGCCTGCAGGCTGTCCTGCGGATGCCCGGCGCCTTCGAAGTCGCCGATCCGCGCCCAGTTGTCCGCCACCTGCTCGGGCGTGAACCCTTCCCGCGGATCGAACCCCACGCCCTGGCTGCGCTCCCAGCGCACCTTGCCGACCCAGCCGCCACCCACCTCGAACAGCTCGCCGCTGTCCTGGCACTGATCGCTCCCCAGGTACACCACCAGTGGGCTGATCAGCTCGGGTTGCAGCCGCTCGAACACCTGCGGCGGGATCAGCCCCTCGGTCATGCGCGTGCCGCCGGTCGGGGCGATGGCGTTGACCAGGATGTCGTGCTTGCGGCCCTCGATGGCCAGGGTGCGGGTCAGCCCGTAGAGGCCGAGCTTGGCCATGCCGTAGTTGGCCTGGCCGAAGTTGCCGTAGATGCCCGAGGTGGACGAGGTGAAGATCACCCGCCCCCAGTTCTGCGCCCGCAGGTGCGGCCAGGCTGCGTGGGTAACCTTGTAGGCGCCCTCGACGTGCACGCGGTAGACCAGGTCCCAGTCGCTGTCCTCCATCTTGTGGAAGGTCTTGTCGCGCAGGATGCCGGCGTTGTTGACCAGCACATCGACCCGGCCGAAGGTGTCCAGGGCTTGCTCGACGATGCGCGCGCCGTCGGTGACCGAGTCATGGTTGGCGATCGCCGAACCGCCCGCGGCGCGGATCTCCTCCACCACGCGGTCGGCCGCCGAGGCGTTGGCGCCTTCGCCATGGGTCGACCCGCCCAGGTCATTGACCACCACGTGCGCACCGCGCGCGGCGAACAGCAACGCATGGGCCCGGCCCAGGCCGCCACCGGCCCCCGTGACGATCACCACTCGATCCTGCAGACGTACTGGTTCGCTCATGCTCAAGGCTCCTGGCAATGAAGGGATGCAACGCAGTCTCCGCCAGCCGCCGGGGCCGGGCAATCAAGCGCACCGTGGCGAATGCCGCCCGATAACGCCCGGCGATGATCCCCCGGTCAGGACCAGGCGACCTTCAGCGGCACATAGCTCATCGGTTGTTCACGAAAGGCCAGGTAGTGGCGCAGCACCTGCACCGGCGCCTCGGTGTGCGGGTAATGGCCGATGCCCTGCAGCACCACGGTATCCGGCTCCGGCACCAGTTCGCGGTAGCGTTCGACCATGTGCGCGCCGGACAGCGGATCCACCGCGCCATTGATGAAGCGCAGCGGCACACCCGGGCGCTGCAACGCCGCAACCCAGCGTTCGCGCTGGGCCCTGCGCTCGGGCAGAAAGCTGATGAGTCGGTGCAGGATGCGCGGGCCGCGATTGGAGGCGATCAGGCTCCAGTAGTCGTCCAGGGCACTTTCGCTGGGGTGGGTGCAGGGGCCGTAGACCTGGGTGACGTTGCGCACCAGGTCGTCGCGCCCGAACGAGCGCCCGACCAGCCAGCCCAGGCGGCTGAGCAGCAGCTTCTGCACCAGCAGCACGCGGCAACTCTCGGGGAACAGCCCGCTGTTGAGGAACACGCAACTGGCCACTTTCAGCTGCTGTTCGTGGTGCCTGGCCAGCAGTTCCTGGGCAACGCTGCCACCGTAGTCATGGGCCAGCAGGTGCACCGGCTGGTCGATGTGCAGGTGGGCCAGCAACGCCTGCTGCAGGTCGGCCTGCTCGAGCAGGCTGTAGTTGTGGTCCGCGGGCTTGGCCGAGTCGCCGAAACCGAGCATGTCACAAGCCACCACGCGAAAACGCTGGGTCAGGGGTGCCCACAGGTAGTGCCAATCCCAGCTGGCCGTGGGGAAACCGTGAAGCAATAGCAGGGGCTCTCCTTGCCCTGCCGTCCAGTAGCGGATGCTCTGGCCCCGGAAGGTGAAACCCTGGCTCCGGGTGCGCCAGACGCACAATGGAATCTCGGCCAGTGGCATCACGGTCGTCCCGGTGGATAAGTGTCGGAATAGGGCAAGGCTGCGTTCATTGCATGTCACCTCGGCACATACATGTGCTCTCTATGTCGAGGCTCAGTCTAGAAGCCTATACGAAGGTGATAAGTCGCCTTGGCAGCCAGCCTGATGACCGTGCGAGTCAGTGGCACGAACGGTCAGATCACCTTCATCAGAAGCGGCGCCGCCAGCAGGTTGAGCAACCCGGTCAGGACCATGACCAGGCCGGCCACCGAGCCCTCCTCGCGGCCGACCTCCTGGGCCCGGCTGACGCCCGCGCCATGGGCGCCGACGCCGAACAGCGCGCCCCGCGCCAACGGCGTGCGCAGTGGCAACCAGCGCAGCAGGATGCCGCCGAACATCGCCCCGAGCACGCCGGTGAACATCACGAACACCGCTGTCAGCTCCGGCACGCCGCCCAGGTCCTGGGCCACCGGCATGGCGAACGGCGTGGTGATCGAGCGCGGCAGCAGCGACAGGCTGACCGCCTCGTCCAGCGCCAGCAGGTGCGCGAGCGCCCAGGAACTGCCGATCGAGGCCACGCTGCCGGCCAGCATGCCCACCAGCAGCGCCGGCCAGTGCCGCGCCAGCAATGCGCGCTGCTGCCAGATCGGCACCGCAAAGGCGACGGTGACCGGGCCCAGCACCCCCATCAGCCAGTGGGTGTTGCGGGCGTACTCGGCGTAGGCGGTGTGCAGCGGAACCGCCACCGCCAGCAGCAGCGCCGGCACCAGGATCAGCGGCGACAGCAGGTAGCGCCCGCTGCGCCGGTACAGCCAGCGGCTGCCCAGGTAGGCGCCCAGGGTCAGCGCCAACCAGAACAGCGGCATGGGTTCAAGGCTCATGGCGCAACCTCCAGCGGCACACCAGTTCCACGGTCAGCGCGGTGACCACCATCACCAGCAGGGTACTCAGCGCGATCACCAGCAGGATGCGCCAGCCTTCGCTGCGCAGCAGGCTGCCGTAGTCCAGCAGGCTCATCAGCGCCGGGATGAAGAACAGCAGCATCTCGGCCATCAGCCAGCCGGCGCCCAGTTGCAGGGTGGCCGGCTTGAGCACACCGGTAGCGAACAGCACCAGCAGCAGCGCCAGGCCCATCACCCCAGCGGGGATCGGCCAGGCCAGCCAGGCGGCCAACTGGCCACCGATCAGGAACAGGGCCAGCAGCACCGCCAGCTCGGCGAGCAGGCGCAGGGTTTTCTTCAGCAATGCAGGATTCATGGGCGGGGGTTCCTCGACAACACGCCCATTGTAGAAGTCGCATACCTAGGCCAGAAGCGAATTGTTAGACTGACAGCCATTCCAGAATGGAATTCAGTGATCATGGAATTCAAACAACTGCGCAGTTTCATCGAAGTCGTCCACAAGGGCGGCTTCACCCAGGCGGCGACCACCCTGCACATCAGCCAGTCGGCGGTGAGCAAGCAGGTCGCCCAGCTGGAACAGGATATCGGCCAGCCCCTGCTGGAGCGCCAGGGTTCGCAGTTGCTGCTGACCGCCGCCGGGCGCATCGTCCTCGAGCGGGGCGAGGCGCTGTTGCGCCAGCGCCAGGAGCTGCAGAGCGAACTGGACGACCTCAGCCAGATGGCCCGCGGCGAGCTGCGCCTTGGTCTGCCGTTACTGGGCAGCGACGCGCTGTTCGCCGGATTGTTCGCCGAGTACCGGCGGCGGCATCCGAACATCTCGATCCAGCTGCTCGAAGGCGGCAGCCGCATGGTCGAGCAGGCGGTGAAAAGTGGCGAGCTGGAACTGGGCGGCAGCCTGACGCCGAGCGACCCGGCGTTCGACTACCAACCCTTTTGCAACGAGCCGCTGGAGGCCCTGCTGCCCGCCAGCCACGCGCTGGCCGGGCAAGCCGACGTCGCCCTGGCGCAACTGGCCGACACGCCGTTCCTGCTGTACCAGCGCAGCTTCGTGTTGAACGATCGCTTGCTCAGTGCCTGCCAGCAGGAGGGCTTCACGCCGAGGGAGGGCGGACGCAGCGGCCAGGCGGACTTTCTCGCCGCGCTGGTGGCGGCCGGTCAAGGCGTGGTGCTGCTGCCGGCGATCGTCGCGCGGGCGCTGGAGCGGCCCGGGGTGGTGCGGTTGCCGTTGCGGGCGCCTGAGTACCTGCGTTGGGACATCGCCTTCATCTGGCGGCGCGGGGCTTATCTGTCGCGGGCGGCGCAGGCGTGGCTGGCGTTGTTGCGTCAACAGAACGACTGACGCGAACGTGTAGGAGCGGCCTTGTGCCGCGAAAGGGCCGCAAAGCGGCCCCAGGTACTGAGCGTCTACACGTAAATGGCTGCCGCCCTTTCGCGGCACAAGGCCGCTCCTACAGGGACCGCCGAGCCTCAGAAGATTAGCCTTTAAGGACAGCCACAAACTCCGCCAACCACGGCTCGGCATCGGTCTCCGGCGTCACCGTCTCGCTGGCATCGAGCCGCAGCATCGGCAGCACCTCGTTCACCCCCAGCTCGGCAAACAGCTCGCGCATCTGCTCGCCGCCGCCGCAGTAGGTGTCGCCATAGCTCGAGTCACCCAGGCCGATCACCGCCCCCGGCAAACCACGCCAGGCCGCCGGCAGCACGTCACGAATGGTGCTGTACAGCGGCATCAAGCTATCGGGCAGCTCCCCCATGCCCGTGGTCGAGGTCACCGCCAGCAGCGCGTCCGGGGCGAAGCCCTCGATGTCCTGCAGGGTGGCGCGGGCGGCGTGCCAGGCTTCAAGGCCGGCGGCCTTGAGCAGCGACTCGGCATGACGGGCGACTTCTTCGGCGGTGCCGTATACCGAACCGGAAATAATGGCGACTTTCATCGGGTGAGGATTCCGAAACTGAGTGAAAACGTAGGATACTAGCACTCAACAGTGGCAAAAGGCCGCCTATGCCTAAAGTCACACGCTTCAGAATTATCCGACGAATGACCGGAACGAAGCGTATTGCCCACTGTCCACAGCCGTGCAGAAATCGCCCTTACCGATCGCCCCTTCGAGTTCGACCATGCAAGCAGACGCCCTACTCTCCCAGGACGAACTGGATTTCATCCAGGACATGCAGCATTCGCCCCAACTGAACCTGGCCGACCCCATGTCGAGCCTGCTGGTCAATGGCGACCGTCGTCTGAAGGACCTGCTCACCCGTCTGGTGGCCAACGAGCAGGTGACCCTGCAGGCCAGCTTCAACAACCAGCAGCTGAGCTTCCCCCTGCAACTGGTCGAGGACGAATTCCACGCCCTGCACCTGCAACTGGGCTCGCCGGACATCTACGAGGACGGCCCCATGCTGCGGCCCTGGCGCCTGTCGCTGGAGCGGCCGAGCGCCCTGCTCGACGACCATGGCCAGGCCAGCGACCTGTGGGTGCGGGATATCTCGTTCAAGGGCGTGCTGTTGGAAGTCCGTGGCCGGCGCGAGGCGCCGTCCCACTTCAAGCTGCGCTTCGCCGCCGCGGATATCCCGCCGATCGGCCTGCATGGCGTGCTGCGCCGACGCATCGGCTCGCGCCTGGCCGCCTATGACCTGTCGCACAGCCCGGCCGAAGAAATCGAACGCCTGCGCGAGTACATCCTGCAGGCCCACCGCCAGGCCCACCCCGAGCTGCACGCCCAGGCCCCCGCCGCCTTCTGACGACCGTCCAGCCGCTGAAACTGACCGCTCATGGGTGATCGCGCATAATCTGCGCCCGATTCTTGCAAGCACGCCTGCGCCGCCCACCACCCCGGGCCGCATGCCAAGGGGCCGGCTACCCGCCAGCCCCGTCGCCAGGAGATACACGATGTCTACCCCACCCGTCACCCTGATGGTGTCGCGCCGCGCCGCCTGTGGCCGCTACCAGGACCTGCTGGCCTGGCTGCATGAAGGCGAGCAGCTGGCCACCGACTTCCCCGGTTACCTGGGCTCGGGCATCCTCGCGCCGCCGGCCGAGGGCGATGAATTCCAGATCATCTTCCGCTTCACCGACGAGCAGACCCTTCACGCCTGGGAGCATTCCGCCTCGCGCCGGACCTGGCTCGAGCGCGGCGACGGCCTGTTCGAACGCCCCAAAGAGAGGCGCGTAAGCGGCATCGACGACTGGTTCGGCACCAATACGGTGCAGAAACCGCCGCGCTGGAAGCAGGCAACGGCCATCTGGCTGGCGTTCTTTCCGGTTTCGCTACTGTTCAACCTGCTGTTCGGCCACTGGCTGGCAGCGCTGGAACTGCTGCCCCGCGTGCTGCTCAGCACCCTGGCCCTGACCCCCTTGATGGTGTACCTGTTCATCCCGCTGTCCACCCGTCTGCTGGCCGGCTGGCTGAACGCCGCGCCGCCTGCCCCGAGTGACCGCGCCCAGGGGCTGCGCAGCCGCTGAGGCACGGGCTCGCAAGGTCGCGCAGTTCGGGTATGCTGGGGCATCACGCACGGACAGACGAACAGACCGCCCGCACATGAACAGCCCAATCCTCATCACCGGCGCCAGCCAGCGCGTCGGGCTGGCCCTGGCCCTGGAGCTGGCCCAGGCCGGCCATACGGTGGTCAGCGCCAGCCGCAGCCTGCATCCCCAGGCGGCCCACCCGAACATCCGGCAGTTCCAGGCCGACCTGACCCGCAGCGAAGACCGCCAGGCCCTGATCGACCACCTGCACGGCCACTACGACGGCCTGCGCGGGATCATCCACAACGCCTCGCTGTGGCTCGACGATGGCCTGGACAACCTCGACACCATGTTCCGCCTGCATGTCGAGGCGCCCTACCACCTCAACCTGGCCCTCGGCGAGTGGCTGAACAAGGTGGACAAGGCCGACATCATCCATATCTGCGACGAGACCTCCTCGCGCGGCAGCAAGAGCCATATCGGCTACGCCGCGACCAAGGCCGCGCTGCAGAACATGGTGCTGTCGTTCGCCGAAAAGTACGCGCCCAAGGTGCGCGTCAACGGTATCCTGCCGGGCCTGTTGATCCTCAAGGAAGGCGGCGACGAGCAATACCGCCAGCAGACCCTGAAAAAGGCCCTGCTCGAATTCGAACCCGGCGCCCGCCCGCTGATCGACGCCGTGCTGTTCCTGCTCGAAAGCCAGTACAGCACCGGCAGCCAGGTGGTCATCAACGGTGGCCGCCATCTGAAGAACCGCATGACCTGAAGAGACACCGCCCATGACCCCGCAACAACAGCTCGAACTCGAAGCCGCCGCGTTCCGGCGCCTGGTCGACCATCTGCAAAAGCGCACCGACGTGCAGAACATCGACCTGATGAACCTCTCCGGCTTCTGCCGCAACTGCCTGTCGAAATGGCTCAAGGCCGCCGCCGACGATCGCCAGATCGAGCTGAGCCTGGACGATGCCCGCGAGCAGGTGTACGGCATGCCCTACGCCGAGTGGAAAGCCCAACACCAGAAAGAAGCCAGCGCCGAGCAACAGGCGGCGTTCGAACAAGGAAAACCTCGTGACTGACCTGAACACCCTGCGCAGCAGCCTCTCCAGCGGCGAACACGTTTTCGCCGACACCCTGGCGTTCATCGCCGCGAACTACAGCTACCAGCCCCAGGCCTTCGACAACGGCGACGTGCACAACGCCGCCGGGCAGAACGAAGGTTCGTGCAAGACCCTGGGCCTGGCGCTGCTGGAAGGGCTGAGCGACCAGGAAGCGCTACTGGCCTTCGGCGAGCACTACCGCAGCGTGGTGGCCACCCCCGAGGGCAGCGACCATGGCAACATCCGTGCGCTGATCAAGCATGGTTTGGCCGGTGTGAAGTTCACCGTCCAGCCGCTCGCGCGCCTGGCCTGATAGCGGGTCATACCCAAGTCCGCTCCAACTTCTGTGGGAGCGGCGGTGCGCCGATGCGACTTGCCCCGCGATGAGGCCCTCAACTGATAACGCTACCCGGCACCTGCTTCCCCAACTGCCCTTCTCGCAACCACCCCAGCGCAATCGGCCACAGACTTTCACGAAACCGATCGTGAAAGAACGCGAAATGCCCGATCTCCTCCACCGAGATATCCACAGGCGCCACCCGCAGGTGCCGACGCTCGGCCTGCCGCAGATACCCCAACAACCGCTCGGTGGCCGCCACCGTACCGAACGGATCATCGGTCAGGCTGACGGCCAGGGTCGCCGCCCGCACCTGTTCGAACGGCGCCGCCTCGAGCAGGCGTCCGCTTGGGCGGTGCTCGTAGCGCGGCGTGCGGGTGCTCCAGTCGTGCACGACACCGGCCGGGGTATCCTCCAGCCAGCCCAGGCGCTTGCCGGGGAAGTAGCCGAACAACCGGGTCAAAAGCGGCATCAGCACATGCCATTTGCCGAACAGTTGCCAACGCTGCTGCGCCGCATAGTCGCGCCAGTAGGCGAACTGCGCCCCCACCAGCACCGCATGGCGCACCTGCCCCGCCGATGGCGCCAACCCCAGCGCCCAGCCGCCGAAACTGTGACCGACCACATGCACCGGCTGGCCCGGATGCTCGGCGGCGGCCAGCTGCAGCATCGCCTCGAAGTCCAGCCGCCCCCAGTCGCTCCAGGACGCCTGGAAACCGCGCAGCGTAGCCGGGCGCGATTCGCCGATGCCGCGGTAGTCGTAGGTGAGCACGTCGAAGCCCTGGGCGAACAGGTAGTCGGCGAATCGCGAGTAGTAACGGCAGCGCACCGAGGTGGCGGCGTTGATGATCACCAGCGCTCGCCCAGGGTCGGGATCAGCATGGCGCCAGCGGAATCCGCCGAGGCTGTAGCCGTCGGCGGCGACATGACGAAAGGCACAGGCGGGTTGGGTGAGGCTGCTCATGGCGCGCTCCCTGCGGCGTCGCGCCATGCGGGCGGACGGGCTGTTGTCGTGCGCCCACGCTAGCAAAAAAAATCCCGAACAGCTCAAGTTCCTTGTAGGAGCGGCTTCAGCCGCGATCACCAGCGAAGCTGGTGCCATATACCACGCTGGATTCATCGCGGCTAAAGCCGCTCCTACAGGTCCTGTGTCCTCAGGCAGTCGGCAAGGCCCGCGCCACACCCGGCTTGCGCAGCACCTCCAGGCGCGAGCCGTCGTAGCGGGTCTCGCGGAACAGCTTCCAGCGGCCGAACAGGCCATACAC
>Ga0268257_1000633_pt1 | contig 38580 bp, 35 predicted proteins | sample AgamicAtPrz_FD_200249 | JGI IMG/M metagenome (GOLD analysis project Ga0268257, IMG submission 200249) | Agave microbial communities from Guanajuato, Mexico - At.P.rz (v2) (version 3) | ecosystem: Host-associated > Plants > Phyllosphere > Phylloplane/Leaf | place: Guanajuato, Mexico | collected... | reverse complement strand
TCTTGCTCGGGTCCTTGAGGCCGGCGATCTGCAGATCGCGCCATGCGCCCAGAGCCGCAGGCGCCGTGGTGTAGTGACCGTGTACGTCAATGATCATCTTCAAGCTCCGTTAAAAAATAATTCGTCTATCAAAAAGTTCAGTGCGCGCCGCCCAGGCCCAGCATGGAGGTGCGCGGTGCGCCGCCGGCATAGCGGTTCTTGACCAGCAGCGCCAGCGCGGCGATGACACCGGGAATGGCAACCACCATAAAGACCTGCGGCAGCTCCAGGTGACGGCGCGACAGCTCGGCCACCAGGAAAGAGCCTGCAATGCCGCCAAAGCGGCCGATGCCCAGCATCCAGGACACGCCACTGGCGCGGCATTCCGTGGGGTAGTACTCGGCAGCCAGTGCCTGCATGGACGACTGTGCCGCATTCATCAGCAAACCGGCAATGAATACCGAAGCCACCAGCATGCCCACGCCACCGCCGAGCACCTGGCCGATGAAGGCCACGCCCAGGCTGGTCAGGAAGTAGCCCGTCGCGATGATCAGATTGGCATTCCAGCGGTCCATCAGCAAACCGACGAAGATCGCGCCCACGCCGCCGAGCTGGAACAGCGCGGCAATCACGGCAGCCTGGCTGGCGGGCACGCCCGCTTCCTTGAACAGCACAGGCATCCAGTTGACCAGGCCGTAGACGATCACCAGGCCCATGAAATACGTCACCCACAGGGCCAGCGTGCCGACCAGATATTTCTGCGAGAACACCAGACGCAGGCCCTGAGGACCTTGCTGTGCCTGGGCAGCCGCCTCGCCGCCGTCGTTCAGCACAAAACGCGCTGCATTGCGCGTGCCGGCGGCGATGCGCACCATCACCTTGCGCACGCGGTCTGCCGAGTAGTTCTTGAGCACCATGAAACGCACCGACTCGGGCAGCATCACGATCATCAGCACGGCCAGGATCAGGGGCACCACGCCGCCCACGATCAGCAGGCTGCGCCAGCCGAAATGCGGAATCATCCAGGCCGCGATAAAGCCGCCGAAGGCCGAGCCGATGGGGAAGCCGCAGAACATGCAGTTGGTGATGAAGGAACGCTTGCTGTCAGGGCAGTATTCGTTCATCAGCGTGATGGCGTTGGGCATGGCGGCGCCAAGACCCAGGCCGGTGATGAAGCGCCAGATGGTCAGGCCTTGCAGGTCATGCACCAGGCCGGAAGCAATCGATGCACCGCCCATCACCACTGCGGCGATGATCAGCACGGTCTTGCGGCCCACGCGGTCCGCCAGCGGACCCGCGCCCAGCGCGCCGAACGCCAGGCCGAACAGGGCCGCGCTCAGCACCGGACCCAGATGGGATTTGTCGATGCCCCATTCGCCAAGCAGCGAAGGCGCGATGAAGCCGATGGCGGCGGTATCAAAACCGTCGAGCAGAACAATCAAAAAGCAGAGGAAGAAAATCCCCCACTGAAAGCCCGAAAACGGGCTCTCGTTGAGCACGGTCTGCACGTTGACGACCGTCGGGTCGGTGTTCTGTTTGCTAGTTTGCGAAGTCATAGTTGGAATCTCAGTTGCCTCTCTTTGTCGCCTCTATCTCCTGTCTCGCGGCTGGCGCCAAAGCCTCAAAGGCATCTGGTACGTCCGTCACGAAAGGGCTATGACTGCCCTTTTGCTGGATGGGGTGCAGTGCCCAGGCCCCCGCCTGGACACGAATCAATTCAAGCGGGCTCCATGCCCTGGCGGCGCTTGGCCGCTGCGGCCTCAGGCGAAGCCATGAAGGCCAGCAGACGCTGCACGGCATCGGCATGGGCCGAGCCCGCCACCAGGCCGGCCGAGAACACGGTATCGATGGCAATCGCGGCAGGCAGGCCGCCCACGATGCGGATGCCTTCGACGTGGATCAGCTCGCTCAGTTGCTGAAAGCCCAGCGCCACTTCTCCCGAAGCAATCATGGAGCCCACGGGAACGCCGGGCCTGGCCTGCGCGATGCGGGACTGGATCTGGTCGGCAATGCCCCAGCGCTCGAACAGCTTTTGCAGCGCCACGCCGCTGGGACCGGTGGAGTAACCGATGCTGGGCGCGGCCAGCACGGCAGCGCGCACGGCCTCCTCAGAGCCGATATCGGGCTGGGCCGCATCGGCAGGCACGGCGACAGCGGTGCTGGAGAGCACCAGATTCACCTTGCTGCCTGCAACCACGCGGCCAGCGGCCTGCAGCTTGTCGATGGCGTTGGAGGCCAGGAAAACCACATCGAAGGATTCCTCACCGGACTGCACGCGCTGCGCAGCATCCACACCGCCCACGGATTCGATCTGCACCGGCTCGCCGCCCTGCTCCTGCCAGGCTGCTGCCAGATCGGCGAGGACCTGGCGGGTAGCCATGGAAGAAATGCCTTTGAGTGCTGCGCTCATGCCGAAAGACTCCTGAAGTGGATGCAGTGGCTGCCCTGCCAGATTCCGCAACCCAGCCTCAAGGCTTTGCGAGCTACTCCTTCAAGCTGCGGGCACACTACACCGGCAGGACTGGGGCGCTCGACAGGGTTTGCGCAAGGGCAACCGTCTAGTCAAAACGAATGAGACTATTGTCGGCAGCCCCGAGCGCCCCTACTAGACAAGCCCTCCGCTAGCAGCTATGCCAGGAAGGCATAGCAAAGTGCTTGCTCATATCACGTATAAATACCTACAAACAGAGCGTGGAGCCAATAAAGAGAAAAGGCCGAATGCTATTTTTTCAATAGCATTCGGCCATCATTGCTGTGCATAAGCAACAGTGAATTTAGTGGTTAACCCTTAATTTAGTCGCCATGGCGTCCATGTCCACGGCCGTGACCATGGCCGCGCCCCCGGTCGTCACGGTCATGCCTGTCCCAGTCACGTCGGTCGTGGCGATCGCCTCTGTCCCAGTGACGATGATCACGGCGATCATCACGCCAGTCGCGCCTGTCGTGATGGTGATGCGGCGGAGGTCCTGCACGCCAATGGGGTGGCGGATTGCGCAGGAAATAGACCGGCTGGCCGCAGGCATGGTAGCGACCGCAGTAACGGCGCCAGTTACGCGAATGGCCGGGCGGTACCCACATGTAGATAGGCTGCACCTGCGGCACTACCGGGCCGCCCCACATCGGCTGGGCATACAGCAGCTGCGGCGGCGCATTGCCGATATTGACCTGACCGTAGACCCCGGGCGCCAGCTGCCCCGAGATGGAGCCGCTGATATAGGCCTGGGCCTGGGCGGCACCCGCTGCGCAAACCAGCGCCAAGGCCGCCAGACTGCGGATGATTGAAGTGCGATTGGACATATCTCTCCATGCTCGATATAGATCACCGTGGGGCCGGCGAGATCGCGCTTCAACCCGGAAACGCTTAAACCCTTAACGCGCCAGGGCCCATTCCCGCTGACCTGTATCAATCTCGAAGCGTAAAGAGGCGTAATGCGCCGATTCGGCTCAATCGGCTGAACGGGGCGGCCAGCCCCTCATTTCTCATTTGATCGTCTGGCCCTGCAGGCCTTTTTTCAGGATCAGGTCCACCACGGGCTGCTCACGCTTGTTGGCACGCATGCAGTGATCCTTCTGGAAGTGGTCTGTGACTCTGATCACCCAGCGCGCCCAGCGCTTGTTCTCGCGTTCGCGCCAGGCATGCGATGAGACGCTCTCCCATGCATAGCCGTTAAGCACGGCGGCATTGACGAAATGGTCCAGCGCGCGCACTCCGGCCCTGCCCCGCTCCGTCTTGCCGAACAGGCCGACCCAGCAAAGAATCAGCCAGCCCACGACCGCCAGCGGCACAACGGCGCACATCAACACAAAACCTGCCAGGCGCTCCTTCATGCAGCCTCTCTCTTGCGCAACTTGATACGTACCCCATTTTCGGAGCGAATCGTCAACCGCCCCACGGGCTGCGGCACATGGCCTGGTGCAGGCAGGATTTCATAGCGCTGCAGCAGGCAGGCCAGAATCAAGACCGCTTCCTGCAGCGCAAATGCAGCGCCCAGGCAGACACGCGGGCCCATGCTGAAAGGCATATAGGCATGCTTGATCGCCTCCTTGTCTTCCTCGCGGTCAAAGCGATCAGGATCGAAGGCATCGGGGTTCTGCCACCATTTGCGGTGGCGTTGCAGCAGCCAGGGCGCCACCACCACCGTGCTGCGCTCCTTCAGTTGCTTGCCCCGGATGGGGCAGGACTTAACGTTCTCCCGCGCAAAAAAGCCCACTGGCGGAAACAGGCGCAAGGTCTCCCGAAAAATATTCCAGACCCGCGAGAAGCTCTTCATATCCGCCTGCTGCGGCAGATGATCGCCGACCTCCTCCAGCACCTGATCGTAGGCACGCTGCTGTATGTCTGGAGACTGGGACAGCAGATAGCTGGCCCAGGTCAGTGCGCTGGCAGAGGTTTCATGCCCCGCCAGAAACAGCATGGCAACCTGATTGACCAGCTCTTCCTCGTTGAAAGGCTCGCCCGTATTCGGATCCTTGGCCTGCATGAAGGCGGCAAGAATATCCTCCTGCTCCTCGGCCTCGCCCCTCAGGTGCGCCTCGTAGCGCGGCTTGATCATGGCGTGCAGCAGGCCGCGAATCTCCGTCGCGGCCTGGTTGCTCTGCCAGCGATACCAGGGCATGGTCAGCCAGCGAACGCCGAACAGAGCCGGCAGCATGAGCTTGGGGGCCAGCGCCTGGTAGCGGGCAAAGGCTTCGAATATGCGATGCGCATCGGGCCCCTGCAAGGGCGTGGAAAAAATCGTGCGGAAAATGATATCGGCGGTGACATGAGTCATCTCGATCTCGATGTCGTAGGGTTGCTCCTCATCCACGGCATCCAGGCGCTCCAGCATGGCTTGCGCGGCACCCAGCATGCGCGGGAACGCGACGTTCACCCGGGCCTGGGCAAAGGCCGGGTTCATCATGGTGCGCTGACGCTGCCACTGCTCGCCATTGGTCGTGAAGATGCTGTCTCCCAGCAAGGGCTCCAGCGACTCGTGCAACAGATGGCTCTTGGGAAACTGCTGCGCCTCGCTCTGCATGACTCGCTTGACTTCCTGGATGTCATTGAGCATGTAGAGGTCCACGCCGGGCAGATGGACCTCGCCCATCTGCATGCTGTAGCTGCGCTCGAACAGCGCGTCCATCCAGGAGCGCCGCGCATGCCAGAACATGCGCAGCTTCGATGTCTGCTCGGGGTGGGGTTTGGGATAGGCGGGGCAGAAACGACTCATCGCACCAATTTCCTCTCTATATAGTCACGCATCGGACCGGCGCTGGTGAGCAACTCGAAATAGTCATAGGCACCGGCAACTTCGCCGGCCATCAGATACTGAAAATGCATGCGCATCTTGTTCCTGCGCAACCAACGGTAGGTTGTCGGCAAAAACAGCTTGTGAAAACGCGGGGAGCACATCGCCTGCGGGTTGAATCCCCACTGCGGCCGGCGCTTGCCGGCTTCGATAACGGGTCTGGCGGCCTGGGTTTCATCCTTGCGTCCATCCTCGCGCAATGACAACCCCACCACATCGCACATGCCGAAGCACACGCTGTCGCTGGGGGAAGAAATATCGGCCCAGTACACCGCCTCGTCCACGGCAATCTCGCGCAAGGTCTGCCGCAAGGCACCGGCGCCGGGAAACAGTCCGAACAGCGGAATGCAATTGCCCAGGGTGACCAGATTCACCAGTGGTTCGCGTGAAGGCTGCAAGGATAAGGGACTTTCTGCCAGTTTCCGGCGAAGTGCCTGAGTCAACTTCAAAGCCTGCACGCTGCCCACGCTGAAACCGACCACCACCACTTCGCGCCAGCGCTGCTGCTGCAGGGCCTGCGCTACCTCGGCGGCCATGGTCTCGATGCGCGCATCCAGCACGGGAAAGGTTTTCCGGGAACTGATATGGGCAAAGTTCAGAATTCTCAGAAGCCAGCTGATATGCAGATAGCCATCCAGCACCAGGCCGCCCCAGCCGACGGCAGCGAGCGTCGCCAGCATCAGCGCGGCTGCGCCCGCTGGCGGCAAGCCGTCCCAGGCACTGACAAGCATCGAGCCCATGCCCAGTCCGGCCAGCAGCACCAGCAGCATGTAACACAGCGGATACATCAGCGCCCACAGGGTAAAGCGCGCCTGCTCACGCACGGGTTTGAGCCACTGCCTCAGATTCCAGATAGAGGCATAGGTGCCCACGGCCTGGCGGAAAACCTCTGCCCGACTTGAAGGCCAGTGCAGACGGACCTGATCATGCCAGTCGAAAAAAACAAAATCGGCGCTAGCCGAGTTTCCGGAGTCCGCCTGAGAGACTTTCCAGCGGGAATGCAGCGATTTCTCCTGCCCATGCTCCCCGGCGCTCCATTTTTCTCTGCCACCAATCGCATATTGTCGATCCGCAAAAGACACAGGCTGCTTTTGCGCCTCGGTGCGCATCAGCTGGTGATAGTGCCTTGCACCGCGCGGATCAAAGCCGCCCATGAAGATCACGAGGCGCTCGCCATCCCCTCTCTTCTCGGAAGACTCGAATGAGATGTTCTTTTCGCTGCTAGTCATTGGCCCCCTCCATACCAAGGCTTATTCGACAGAGGCGACCCCCTTCAGCATGGAAGGCATGGCATCTTTCTGATTGACTGGCCTGGAAACAAAGACTGGCTCCGCAGCCTCTTCGGGCCAAAGTACAGGATCCACCGACAGGCCGCCGCCCCACAGGCGCTGGGCCATCTGTCCATCCAGCGCAGCCCCGCAGCGCCAGGAAACTATCGACAACCGGCGATAGAAGCTGCCGTTGATCTGCGTGCACTCTATCAAGGCCTTGCGAAAGCGCGAGAGCATTTCCTGATCGGGAACCGCCTGATGGGCCCGAAACCAGAAGTCCCTCATCTTGCCCTGATAGGTCAAACCTTCCAGGTCATACAAGGCATTGCCGCAGACCTTGACGGGAGCGCCATGACCCAATGCCGAAAGCCCGGTAGTGCTGTTGACCAGCACCACTCCCTTGGCGCTCTTGAGCAATGAAGGCAGGTGTTGATCATGGATATAGAACACCTTGCCCTGCAAACCATGCCGCCGCGCCAGCAGATAAATGATGTTGGCGTAGTTTCTATGCCCGCGGTCCATGGGATGGTGCTTGAAAACCACCACGTCCTCCGCAATCGACTTTCCACCTTCGGGCACACCATTCGTGCGCTCCAGCGCCTGTGCCCGGGAAAACGAATGCAGCACGTGATTGATGAAATCCGTCACGAAGTCATAGTTCGAGTGAACCACGATCTGGGCATCGTTATAGACCTGCAAGGGAGCCAGAAAGAATTTCTTGCGCAGATCACCGAGCAGCAGATTCTCTATCTCCTTTTCCGTGCGCCGATACCAGAATTTGCGCAGATAGCTCAGCCACCACCAGGGCGCATCGCGCACCGTCATGCTTCGGTGATGCAAGGCGTTATTCCAGAACCATTGGCCCAGCCAGGCTGCAAAAAAATACAGCATGCCCCACATGGCCGAATGCCAGAACGAGTTTCCGACCTTCTTCCATGATTCCGTCGCCGGCCCGTTTGAATGAGAACGCGGCAGCACGTCTTCCTGCTGGGTCCTTTGTTTCAGCCAAATGGCCAGTCTCTTTTCGAAATGCGAATGCCCGTTGACGCCCATGGGCTCAAACGTGATGTGATCAGGCCGCAGATAGCCCTCTTCAAACACTCCGAAGGCACAACCCAGGCGCTCGGTCATGGAGCGCACGCACGCATGGACGGGACGGCAGTCGCCAAACAGCAGCACGGCATCGATCCTGTGCTTGATGATGAAGGCCTCCAACACCTCAGGCCACTGCGTCAGTTCTCCCCGGAATGAATGGGCCTTGCGCGGGTAGAACAGCCAGTCCCCGGCATTGAAGTTGAATTTGAAGACAGTCGCCCCCACCGAGCGCAAGTCCTTGGCCAGGTTCCAGAAAAAAGGCCCTACCGGGCCTTGTAGCAACAAAACACGTTTAGACGCAAATCCACTCTTGTTCTTCATGCGTACGGAACTGCGGGTTGTCAGGCCGCTTGGTATTTCTATGGAGGCGTCATGAAGCATGACCCCTGTATTTTAGGGGTTTCACCGGAAGACGCCCGCGTACATCACTGCACGATGACAACAAATCGATGAAAAATAATTGCAAAAAAAGGTAAGTGTCACCAGTCCGACAAAATCGACTGCAGCAGCACCCTGCTTTTGCGCCATTGCCGCCTCAGCCAGCCAGACCTCAAGCCCTGCAAGCCACCAGACTGCTCCAGCGCCGTGCGTTGCTCCAGCAGGCGTCTGAGCACCGCTTCGCAGCTGGTGTAGCCCCTGAGCACCGGATCCCAGTACAAGGGGTAGTGCAGCAGCGCCCCGGCAACCAGCTCATCCAGAGACAGCGTGCGGCTTCGGCGCGGCACTAGCAAGCGATCCTCCGTCAGCCCCCAGCCAACGTAGAACGGACGCCCATGCACAACCACCTGCTTGCCGCGCAGCAAGGCATCAAAGCCCGTCAGCGAGGTCATGGTGACCACCACATCGCAGGCATCGATACAGCTCACCACCGAAGCGCCTTGTTCCACGTGGTCGGCATACAGCAGAGCTTGAGCCGGTTCGACATGACCTTTGCGATTGCCGCTGCTCACATCGGGGTGCGGCTTGAAGACAATGAATGCATCCGGAAACGCTGTGCGTGCCGCCTGGATCAGACCCAGATTCGTGCATACGCCATCGGTATCGCAGCCAAAGCGAATGGAGGCATCGTCTTCCACCTGACCTGGCACCAGCAGCACCTGCCGACCGGCCTGCGGACGATCCGAGCTGAACCAGTCCACCGGGCGATTGGGCTCCAGGTTGTACTTGGTGATGCCATGCTCGACGATAAAGGCACGCACATCGCGCGCACGCTGCAGGTCCTGCGCAGTGAATGCCCGGGTGTTGAGCAGATCCTCGAGCTCCGAAGGTTGGCCGGGGTCGAAATAAATGCCCTTGGCATCCAGCACAAAGGACTGCGGCGGTATCAAGTCGGAGCCCAGGCCCACGGAGCGCACAAAGCCATCCTCCATGCGCAGCAGGCGCACGCCCGCTGCATCCGCCAACTCCTGCACACCTGCCGGCGGCACCCGGCCCCAGCAGACCAGGCAATCATCAACAGCAGGCTCCAAAGCCCTGGCCGCAGCGGCATTCTTGACAAAGACCACCTTGCCGGGATGCAGGGACAACATGGCCTTCACGTTCGCGGCCTTCCAGCGCCGAAAGCCCACCACAATCATGCGTCCGCCAAAGCGCCTTGCCACCTGGCGCTGACGCTGCAGCCACTCCATCACATCCAGTACATCGCCACGTTGCCGGGTCTCGGGATTCAGATAGCGGCTGTAGTGCATATAGCCGGCTGCAAACAACTCGTCCACCGAGCGTCGGCGTCCGGCGCGACGCAGCATGGCTGCATGCTGCGGCTGGCGATCATCCGTCACGCCCCAGCCCGCATACCAGGGCACACCAAAACAAATGACGGGCTTGTCAGCAAGCAAGGCCTCAAAGCCCATGGTCGAACTGACCACATAGACCTTGTCCATCTGCGCAATCAGGCTCACCGGATTAACGGCGTCACGCAGCACCACCGTACGGGCATCGGGCTGCACGCCCGTCAGATAGCCGCCCTTGCGGCCCGAAGTCACTTCGGGATGGGTCTTGACATAGACCGTGGCCTGAGGATTCTCTGCCAGCGCAGCGGCAAGCATGGTGTCAAAAGTAGCGGCATCCGCCCCGCCCTTTGCCACGCTCATATCGCCTGCCGTCTGGTCCACCACCAGCACGCGCTGAACGTCGTCGCTGCGCAGCATGCCCTCAGGCAGGTCCAGGGCATGGTTGTATTTGCTCAAACCTGCCGATAGCAACTGCGCGCGAGCCTGCTGCACCAGCACGGCATTCGCAGCCAGCAGATCGACATCGCTGCTCAGCAAGCGCTCCAGCGCACTGGGCCGCGTGCAGTCGTAGTAGATGCCGGTGTCATCGACCACCAGCGACAGCGGCGGGAAATGCTCTCCGGTGCCGAAAGAGCGAAGAAAGCCATCCTCCAGCGCCATATAAGGCAGCCCATGCTTGCCTGCATAAGCTATGGCTTTGCGGGTGCTTGGGCGCAGGCCCCACCCGGCCACAGCATCCACATCAGAACGAAGCAAGGACGAAAGGCGCGAGACATCAGCGCCCGCCAACCCATCAAGGAAAGGGATTCTGCCAATGCCCTTCGAGAGAATCCCGAATCTCATATCAAACTGCCGGAGAAGATTCGCCCTTCAGACCATAGATCTGAAGCACGCCCGTTACTTGACCTCCGCCGTTCTTCACAACCAGAGCCCCCACCTCTTTTTCCCTCATGAAGGCTTCGGCTTCTGCAAAACGAACCTCTTCACCAATCGTCAGGGGGTTAGATGACATCATCTGCTGAGCACTCAGAAGCTTCACATCATCCTGCGCACCGAACGCCCTGCGCAGGTCGCCATCAGTGATGATGCCTTGCAGCGCTTCGCCATCCATCACCAAAGTCAGTCCCATGCGGCCATAGGTGATAGAGGTCACCACATCGCGGAACGATGCCTCGGGTGAACATACAGGCAACGGCCCTTTTTGCATGGCATCGCATACGCGCGTCAGCAGGCGGCGCCCCAGGCTCCCCCCGGGATGGAAGCGCGCAAAATCTTCTGGCTGGAAGTCACGCTTTACCGTCAAGGCCACCGCCAGGGCATCGCCCATCGCCAGTGTATTGGTGGTGGAACTGGTTGGAGCCAGATTGTTTTTGCAAGCTTCACGTTCAACTCCAACATCCAGCACAACGTGCGAATGGCGTGCCAGTGTGGACTCCATCTTGCCGGTCAGTGCAATGATCCTGTTCTCCTGATGTTCCAGGAACGGGAGAATACGCAGCACTTCCTCTGTCTCGCCCGAATTGGAAATCAGCAGTGCCACGTCGATGGGCTTGATCATGCCCAGATCTCCGTGGAACGCTTCTCCCGGGTGCACAAAAAAGGCTGGCGTTCCGGTGGATGCCAGCGTGGCCGCTATCTTCTGCCCAATGATGCCGGACTTGCCCATTCCCACCACCACTACACGCCCCTGCATGGCCAACACCATCTCCACCGCATCGTTGAAGCGGCCATCAATACGCGAGCGCATGCGGCGCAGTGCTTCGATCTCTATGTCCAGCGTCTCCTGCGCAATGGCCAAAGCATCGTCAGCAGTATCGTTCTTCACTTTCATGTCCATTTGTCTACTTCCTCTATTCGTCATTGGGACATAGCAGACATCACGCCTGCATAGCCTTCGGCAGAGCCGATCACATCTTGTTTGCCCTGTGCGGCCAGAATGGCATCCGCCAACTCACGAAAGGCTCCCTGCCCGCCTTGAGTCTGCAACACGCCGCTTGCTGCCTGGCGCACGTAAACAGGGGCATCAGGGACGGCGAAGCTCAGGCCGCAAGCCGCAAATGCCGGCAAATCAATGCTGTCGTCACCAATGCAGACTGTTTGTTCTGCCTGTACCCCAGCCTGGGACATCAGTTCACGACAAGCAGCGGCCTTGTCCTTGACGCCCAGCATGCACAGAGTCAAGCCCAGATCGGCAACACGCTTGCGCAGCGTGGCCGAGTCACGGCCGGAGAGCACGGCCACACGTACACCGCTTTCTTCCAGCAGCTTCATACCGAGGCCGTCCCGCACGTGAAAGCGCTTCAGGCACTCACCAGTCGCGTCATAAAACAGCCCGCCATCGGTCAACACCCCGTCCACATCGGTAATCACCAGGCGAACATCTGCCAGCGTCGGCTGCGACTCTGGCTCACGCCCTTCCAGCAGCGCGCGCACGCGCTCCAGACACTCGGGCGTATCGACACCAGGCCCTGTAGGCTCCACCGCATAGGCGCGAATCTTCAGACCGGCAGCCATGAGGCGAAGCTGCTCAAGCTTTTCAGCTTTCTCTGTCATGGGCTGGGGCAAACCGGAATAGCGCTCCAATACCTCACGACGATAGGCATAGACGCCCACATGCTTGAGATAGGTGGCTTCCTGCGCATCACGTGGATAGGGGATCGGTGAGCGACTGAAATACAGCGCGTCGCCGTTATCGGCCAAAACTACCTTCACCGTATTCGGGTTCAGAGCTTCCTGCCCATCGATCGAATGGCAGAGCGTTCCCACAGCCACGCTGGCATCAGCCAGCATGCCATCCACCAATCGCTGCACGTCACCGGGCCGCACCAGCGGCTCATCGCCCTGCAGATTGACATAGATGTCTGCGGGTACCTGGGCCATCACCTCGGCCAAGCGGTCCGTGCCGGACGGATGATCCTTTGAGGTCATCACCCAGCGACCGCCAAATGCCTGCACAGCCTGCGCCACGCGATCATCATCGGTTGCGACCAGCACGGCCTGCACACCTGCAACCTGGCATGCGCGCTCGTACACATGCTGAATCATGGGTTTGCCCGCAATATCAGCCAGAGGCTTGCCGGGCAACCGGGTCGAGCCATAGCGTGCCGGAATCACAATAGCTACTGCTGTGCCTAGGCCAGCACCGCCCCTGGAATCAGCGTCCGAAGTGGTTTCGGTCAGAGCATGTTGCATATTTACCAAGTATTAAAACAATAGCTACTAACGCTTATCAGACAGGCGATAGCAGCTATTTTTATAAAAAATCAGCGAAAGCCGCGATGCATCGCCGTTCAGTCAATCACCAACGGCTCGAAAGACTTCACCAGGTCGTCCACTGCCTTCACCTGGGCTAGGAAGGGCTCCAGTTTGTCGAGCGGCAATGCACTGGGGCCATCGCACTTGGCCTGGTTCGGATCGGGATGTGCCTCCAGGAACAAACCTGCCAGCCCTGTTGCCATGCCTGCACGGGCAAGGTCCACGATCTGCTGGCGGCGTCCGCCCGATGCGCCTGCATTAGGGTCGCGCTGCTGCAGCGCATGCGTCACGTCAAAGATGATGGGCAGATCACCCGTCACCTTCTTCATCACGCCAAAGCCCAGCATGTCCACCACCAGGTTGTCGTAGCCAAAGCAGGTGCCACGGTCGCACAGCATGAGCTGGTCGTTGCCGGCTTCCTTGAATTTCTCCACGATATTGAGCACCTGGGAAGGGCTTAGGAACTGCGGCTTCTTGATATTGATAGGCTTGCCTGTCTTGGCCAAAGCCACCACCAGATCAGTCTGGCGAGCTAAAAAGGCCGGCAGTTGCAATACGTCCACGACCTCAGCCACAGGCGCAGCCTGCCAAGGCTCATGCACATCGGTAATCACCGGAACGCCAAATTCCTTTTTTACCGCCTCAAAAATCCTTAAACCTTCTTCTAGGCCGGGGCCACGATAGGAATGAATCGAGGAACGATTGGCTTTATCAAAGCTGGCCTTGAAAACATAGGGTATATGCAGTTTATTTGTCACTTGAACAAAATGCTCTGCACACCGTAATGAAAAATCCAAATCCTCAAGTACATTCACCCCACCAAATAACGCAAAAGAGTCTTTATTAGATATTCTATTGATTTGATCAAACATTATTTAATACTAGGTTTAATTGAAAAGAAATCTACCGCCGATAGAACTACCGATCTGGACATGAAGTACTCATGCTCCGTTCCATTATATTTTCTTACTATGCATGTTCCACCTCGATCCCTATATATATCAATTAATTTTTCAGCTGCAAACCTATCTGCGGGATAATTACCATACTCCAAATACAAATTTGGCAAATTAAAATCGGTTCGATACAGAAATTCTCCCAAATCAATCCATTGGTTTTCAGTATTATTCATACTTTTAATCCAGTTCGAAAAATTATGCATGCGCGCGTAATTTTTCGAAACTTGAGGGACACCAACCACCGCGCCACCAAGTTGCAAACGAAATGCAAACAATATAGCAGCATACCCCCCCATGGAACTACCGACTGTGTAAATTTCGCCAAGATCTACACCACATTTGTTTGCATAGTGCTTTACTATTTTTTCAAACTTGTGGAATTTAGGCGATGAATCATCACCAATATAGTACTTATACTCTGGATCACAAAGATATAAGAATGATGTCCCCTCTTTCCAGGACTCGAGAGGATCCCAAAACCAAGACAATCTATTAAATTTATTCTTAATATCCATCGCCGAGAAGCATACGACAAGCCTCTTACAATTAAGAGATGGAAAAAAAACTATATCTTCACCTAAGACATTTGCGCCATACTTACCAAGGATAAAATTCGGATCAAACTCCTTCAATTTTCATCCCTTCAATAAAGTTAATTATTAAGTCTATCGAGCTCTTTGTCGGATTTTCCGTGACATGATCTAATTTTTCTGTTTGCCGCAAAATCAGAAAGCTTTTGGAACTCCTAATTGCCGAGAAAAATTCATCGAATCCAGCTTGATCTGCCTGGTACTGGCTTTGCTCCAAATAAATCAAGGGGCGAGAATCATGCCTAAATACCTCATCAGACAAGTCTCTAAAATTTTCACCACATTCTCTTAACTTATTCTCCCAAGAGGGCTCTTTGTAGCGAAGAGCACTACGAAAGGAAAGCTGTGGATTGACCGCAATAGCTGCTTTAAGATTCATATTTATGGCAAATAGGATTGCAGCATAGCCTCCCATTGATCCACCCACAGTATATACATTATCTTTCGAAATGTTATACTGAGCCATTACATGCCATATTATTTCAGAATATATTTTAATGTCAGGCTCACCGGATCTTCCGACATACCAGTGCGAATCAATGTCATTTAAAAACAAATAAACGGAGTCGGACTTCCAGCTCTCCTCTTCATCCCAGTACCAAGAATATCTATTATAAGTTTTTCGTCCTACATTTCCCGAAAATAGAACAATTAGCTTTTTTTCCTTTTTACCAAATGAAGGAAATAGCAAATAGTTTTTTCCACGGTATATGACTTCATAATTTTTGTATATGAAATCCTTGGAAAATGGCATACGCCCGAATATTTCATAATAAACTCGAGCATGGACATCCGTACCATAAGGCATTCTATCTGCAACTGCAGAGGGAATCTGATCAGCGAAGTCTAGCCAATTCTCTAGAAATAACTTAGCCCATTCAGAGAACTCAACTTCATATTTTAATTGAGAATTTTTTCGACAAGCACTTGCCAGTGCATCTACAATAGTCTGAGTATCAAAGATAATATTCTCATATAAATCGACGCGCAACTTTTTAGCCAATTCATGACATAGTGCAGGCCACTTCACCAAGTCAAATTCAATCTCATTGGCCGATATTAAGTCATCGCGCGTTATTTCATCTTGCCTTATCGATCTATATAGATCCTCCCAATTACTAAAGGAACTAATATAGTCAAGCTCATGAGAAAAATAATGATTCGCCAGCAGACTCAGTAGTCTCCTTCGATGAATAGCGGAAACATCAATCATGCTAAATCGCCTATATTTACATAAGGAAGATACGGGCGTAAGAAAGAGTTCTTAGAGCAGATATACAGCCCTCTAGATTCTTCTCTAAATATTTCTCCCGCCTTCGCTATATTCATAAGCTGAACAGAAGTAAAAGAATCTTCGAGCTGAACGTTATTCTCTTTATAGAATCTCGGATTCTCTCCATTATACCTAAGGTCAACACCCAGTAGGTACACATCCTGAAAACCCAGATGATATGCTATTTGAATAGCCAACATTGTTGTTGTACTACCATAATAATAGCCAACAGAGAGATTCTTTGAAAATCCATCTCTTAATAAGTGAGAGACATAAAATGTTGACTCTTTCAAGCTTGGATCGTCTGAATTTTTCAAATCAGCTCGGATAAATCTCTTTGTCCTCTTAGACAAAAGATTCGTCGCAAGCGATCTTTTTTCAGGATGATTGAGAAACCTTGCATCCGAAACGCAATAATAATCCTGTGAAAAACCCCATTCTTCCTCTAGAAGGGTAGAGGCATTTATACCAATTGAAATTTCATTTTTTAGAAATGAAAGATTTTCTTCCCTAATTGAGGGACCATTGCCCAAAATAAAGACTCTCTCACCTTTATGCTGATTCCTCAACATGGATTTACTTTTGAAGAACATCTTTATAAATATCTATATATAGTTGAACCAATTTTTGAGGCATGAGATAGTTGTTAAAATATTCATAAGATTTCTTCTGAATTATATTAACTTTCTCAGAGTTATTTGCAAGCTCACTTAATAGATCAAAGATGTTATCGTGATCTGCATAAACAAATGGAGGACTCTCATTTCCACAAAATCTGGAAAGCATTGCCTTAGAAAAATAATCTGCCTTATTTATAACAACATTCCCCGCACAAAGCCCTTCCAATGACACTTGGTGATACGCTCCTGTGGCAATTTCATCAATAGAAACATGGCAGTTCTTGCGCACCTCCATCAATAATGCAGGATGGAGAGGCTTCTCGGGTGTTATTACCTCCACCTTTTTATTGCGGCTTAAACTAGAAATGGCATTCTCTAAAGCTTCAGAATATTTACTATTCCAACGCCCTCCTCTTTTATGGGTAGGCGTATACATAACTCGAAGTAACTCTCTTTCCTTTTTCGGAGAAAAATTCGGAACAGAGAGCACAAGATTGGGAACCGGAATAAATTTAGGATAATGCCGAGGCTGATACTGAGCAACTGCCAACCACTTTTCAAAGGGTAACGAAAGATGGTCATGTCTCTCAATATATAAAGGCCCCTCTCGTAATGGAGAGTGAACATGATATATATACCTTGCAGAGCAAGCGTTTCTTTTAATAAAGCTTACTAGTTCAGCTGATATCGAATTATGTATATGAACAATATCGCAATGTTTGAGCTTATTTAGAAGCAACCCATCCTGAACAACATCGCCAGAATTAAATTTCAAACTATCTTCAACAAACTTACCAGCTAATCCTCCATGCTGAGGGTAGTCGTTCTCATAAACTGATATCGCATCAAATCCCAACATCCTCTGCGCAGCAGCAATTTTCGACGGAGCACCAACAAGGGGACTTGTTGAAAAATGTATTATTTTAATGGACATAAAACATAAACCCATCTTTCAAAGCATACTCAAAGAATTCAGCGGAGCTTCCACCCCGTTCAATTTTTTCACACAGAGTCCGATACCTCATATACACCGACTCAGAAACCAATAGAGTCTCAACCTTAGATGAGAATTCATGCAGATAATCACTAAAGTTGTTAGAGACCCCTTGATGGAACTCTTCATCCCTCAGCTTCACGATTCCTTGATACCTCACCACATCATGATTAATTACTCCTATATCGAAATCAGAGTTAATCAATGGCAGAAGACAATCAATTTTCTTTGGACCTATTTCTTGAATAATTTTCCTCAAGAAAACAGGAATTTTTTCATATGAATCTATAGAATTAGAGCGTCTTGAATTTTGATAGAAAAAATCAGCATGGACACAAGATTCGAAAAATAAAAATGCATCTGTATTTTCACAGACCAATTCAGTATTTACATCCTCGATAGATGAGTTTCTCAAGTATAGGCTTATTATTTTTGTATTCTCATTGCAAAATCTTATCGCCTCTAAAGTCACCGGATCCGGATTAATAAATATAGCGAAATCTATATTGCCTATTTTTTCTTTATTCTTAAGATCGATTTTATTAATGAGGTCAAAAGATGATATATTCACCTCATTGTCATATTGAATAAAATTCAGGCGATCCTTTTTGAAGGGAGAAAAATCCTCGAACTCATTCAACCGGTTTCCAAGAACCGCCGAATAATCTTTATATTCTGCTGGGTAAAAAATACACGTCACCCAACCTTTACTCTTCACACAAGGATCTTTGAGAGATAATTTTTGATAATTACCTATATATCCAAGAAAATTAGGATTAACAATCTCATTAGATTTAATATTTTCTGCAAGTCCAGCATCTGTTTTAGTTATACTTACAGGAGGCACCGGCACTGATATCGGATTACCCTCTTTGAGGGTAATCAATGAGTCTTTTTTGTTTTCAAGAGAGGGGAATTTATTATTGTATGCATCCTTAAAGAATAGATAAGGATTATTTATTAATTTCTTCATCTTTCTATTTCTTATGATCCTCCGGTCACTCATACAATATCCTCCATTACCATCATACAAGGAAATAAAATCATAATCATACTCTTTCACGATTGGCATTAAATTATTGAATTTGCCAAAATTATTTTCAGTTAGAAGAAAAACAACTGAATCCGAAAAACATTTGTTTATCTTCAACAGGAGATCACTAATATTTGATGCCCGTGCATAATTCACAACAGCATCGTATGTAATTCGAGAAAATTCTTCAATATCCCAAGGACGCGCATAGCCGATTGCCTCATGAGAGACATACTCTCTTATTCCAATATGAGACCAAGTCACAACCCTACAACCCGCAGTCAACGCCTCTAATGCGACTTGCGACGCCGTTTCGAAAAGACTCGGAATAATAACTACTTTTGACCTTCGATATATAGAATGCTTTTCATCACCACTATTGATAGCGATGCTTGATAATTTTTTTTGAACCGACTCAATACTATGTGAAGCTACTACACAATTTAAATTTTTGAATTTATTAAAGATAGTATTAACATACAAAATACCTTTTAAATTCTGCCATCTACCAATGAATAGAATATCTATGTCTCGTATATTTTCATGCTTTACATGAGTTTTCGCGTGAGAGACATCAGCCGGGTTTGGATAAATTACAGCGCCAATCTTGCCTTCATAAAGAAACTCACTTGATCTAAGCGCAGCTAGCGATGGCGCACTAACCACAGAAGCTCGCCTAATTTCTTGGAGCTCCTTTTTGCAACTATTTTTATCTAAAGGTAGCTTTTGTATTAGCTTTCCAAATTCCCTTGATCCATGCAACCGAATATGTATCTTATATCGATCTGAAACTAACTCTGTAGCATATAACGTTTCAGGGCTTTCGATATAAATTAAAGATGGGTCACACTTTTCCAAATAATCTTTAAGCCTGACTCTGAATTCTCGAATCTCCTCATCTTCATTAATAGAGAAGACCTCAGGAATATAATCTAAAGCAGGAAAATTCAATATTGAATTTTTAATATACGCAGATACACCGCTCGTATCTTTACAAAAAGGATCTACGAAGATGTACCTTTTCTTCATAAGCCAAGAACCACCTTCGCACTGATAGCTATCTGGTACATGATTTGCGTCATATCCTTCCAGAATTGGCGTTTTTTCTCATCCACCCGAGGCAACACCAGAATCTGATCACCTGCGTTGATAGAAGCATCAGAAAACAGCTTGCTTGTATCAACTTGTTGGAAGGCTCCATCACGATGAGCCACAACCACTCGCGCGTTATCTGCTGATTGGGTAAAACCGCCTGCGCGATCGATATAGTCCTTGAGGCTTAAAGAGCCATCGAATGCCACCGCATTGGGAAAGAGAACCTCCCCACTGACCAATACCAGACCATCCTTGCGAGGTATGCGAATGACGTCGCCGTTTTCCAAAAGCATATTGTCGCGCTGACGCGCTTGGGCGATTTGCACCTGGCCTGTCGGCTCGACCTTTTTGGCACGCTCCACCCACTGCAATGCCAAGTTTGCCTCTTCCTGACGCAGACGGGCTTCATCGACACTGCCGCTGCGCGCCGTGAGCAGCGCCGTCTCAAGGCTTCGCAAGCTGGTAGCCAGCATCTCCTTCTGGCGAACCTTCACGCTCTGGCGAAACAGCTGGATGCTTTCGGGTTCAGCATCGGGCAGGGTCTGAATGCTCTGCATCAGAGAGCCCAGCCGGGTGCCATAGGGCAGCACATATTCCTGAGAATTCATATGCTCGCCCTCGACCCGCACGGTAATGGTGCCGGGCTTTTTGTCCGCCGTGAATTCCAGCTCATCGCCGTTCTGCAACACCAAGGCATTGGCTTCCTGCAGCGGGTAGTACTCGGTGTTCTTGACAGTTCCCGTATTGCGCGCAATACGCACATGGGTTGCCTGGGCTTGAGGTTTGGCCAGTTGCATCAACTGGGCGACGGTTTCAGAGCCCTGGGCAAACTCGAAGCGCTTGGCATTGTTCACAAGACCCGATACGCGCACGCGGTTGGCAATGGGGGGGACAAAGATCACATCTCCATCATTAAGTTGCAGCAGCGGCAACTGGCCTTTGAGCAGAAAGTCATAGAGATTGAAAGTAGCACGCACAGAGCTACCGCGCTTGACTTGCACTGTCAGAAAGCTGCCCCGCTCCGGGTCAATGCCGCCCGCCTGGTCCAGATAGTTAAGCAAGCTATCCATACTGGTGCCGTTGTATAGCCCTGGGCGCATGACATTGCCACCTACAAAGATGCGCACAGGCTGCGCAGCGGCCAGGCTGGCATAGCTGTAGACATTGGCGCGGAACACGCGGCGCACCGCAGCCTCTACCTGCTGCTGGAGATTCTTGTTGGCAATGCCCAGCACCTTGATAGGCCCGACTTGGGGCAGGAAGATATTGCCTTGCGGGTCGACCACAGCCACGCTGTCAAACGTAAAACCGCCCCACAATCGCAAATGAATGCGGTCGCCCACCGCCACCAGATAATCGGGGTTGAACTGGGTTGCCCCTGCACGCGCAAAGTTGCCGGTGAACAGGTTCGCACCAAAGACATCGCTATTGAGGTTGGCCGTGTAGTCGGCCGTCTGAGGAGCTTGTGGCAACACCGGTGTCTGCATTGGTACCCCTGTGGTAGAGCGACTTACCGAAGCATCGCTAGACCCACCAGAAGGCACCAGCCCCAGCGCCTGGTTGATCTGAAAAGGATCAATACTGGATGTCGATGTATCTTGCTTGGAGCCGGCTTGAGAGGTCTGGGCCTGAGCCGGCGTCAAACCAGTCAGCACCACCACGACTGCCGAACTGATACAGGTACGCGCGATAAAACGTTGCATGATAAAACTCGAAAAATTCAGAACAATCAGTCGCGATGGTCGCGCACGATGGATGCCAGCAATTGCACCAGCCCGGCCAGCAGCAAGGCCCCCAGAATAAAGGTGGCGATGTTATAGAGGCGGCGGGGGCGCAAAGGATATTCAGGCATAGACGGGCTTTGCAGCACCAGCACCTTCTTCAAGGTTCGCGTTGCTTCCACCCGGCCTTTTTCCAATGCCACCAAGGCGCTCTTGTAGGCATCTTGCTGAAACTGAGCCTCCAGCTCCAGGCGCTGGTACTCTTCAACGGTCTTATTCAGCGACTGTCCTTTAGCGCTAGTCAAACGCGCTTTCTCTGTCTTGATCTGCTTTTCCACGGCCTGTATCTGCAGATCAACTTCCACAACGGCGGGCGCCGTTGGGGCCAGATAGCCCAACAGAGCGGTCTTGCGCGCGCTGAGTTCCGTCAACTGCTCATCCAGCTTGTTGACCACACCGGCCAGGTTTTCGGCCGCAGACTGAGGTGAAATCAGACCCTTGGCATTCTGGAAGGCCAGCACACGCTGGCGCGCATTCAGCGCATGCTCGCCACGCTCCTTGACCTGCTTCTCTAGAAAGTTCACCTGCTCCTGAGCCAGTTGATGACCCAACGTATTCATATAACGCTCACCCTCATGTACCAGCGCGCTGGTGATCCTCCGGGCCATTTCGGCGTCATAAGCCTGCGCCTGAATGACGAGCACACCGGCATACTCGTCATATTCCACGCTGATACGCGAGAGAAAATGCCGGTGAAAAAACTCCAGAGATGCATCATGGAAGAACATGCGCGAAAGCACGTCATGATCATGGCTGCTGTAGTGTTCGCGTAGATTCAGATCCTTATCCAGTTGCAGCAACATATCGACGGACAGCAACCGGTCCCGAAGCAGCATCTGATCGGCTCGCGAGATTCCATCCCCACCGGCCAGTAGCGCGCTGAAATCCATAGCCTGCGATGCAGCCATATCAGTACGCTGAATCAGCACGCGGGCTTCGGAAACGTAGCGATCAGAAGCGATAAGCCCCCAGTAGATAATCGCCAATACAGATACACATAATGCAATTGCAAGGGCCTTCATGCGCCAGATGAATTTGCAATAGGCCTTGAGGCGTTGTTTTATTGAAAACTCTGTCATTTGGAAATACTATCTTTGTAATTCTTCAAGGCATCTTCGATATTATCGAACCAATATGCCTGACCTTCATGCAGCCATATACCAGCTTGGCAGAATTCACGCAAAGTACCATCACTATGCGAAACCATAATGAGTCCTGAGCGATCCGCTATGCGCTTGAAAGCATCAGATGCTTTCTTCTTAAATGAAGCATCTCCAGCCGAAGTAGCCTCATCCGAAATATAAACATCAAAATCAAAGGCCAACGACAAGCCAAACTGAAGACGAGATCTCATCCCTGATGAGTATGTTCGAACAGGTTCATCAAAGTAGGAATTCAATTCGGCGAAATTTTCTATATATGCAATTTTCTCTGCCATGGATTTTGCTTCACCAAACCCATGTAAGCGACAAACAAACTTGGCATTCTGCCGTCCGGTCAGAGATCCCTGCAATCCACCACCATAACCCATAGGCCATGAAACTCTACACTTCCGTTCTACACTGCCACGAGTTGGAGTATCTACACCGCCGATTAGGTTAAGCAATGTGGATTTCCCCGCCCCGTTTCGCCCTACTAGGCCGACGCTTACCTTTGGCGGTATTTGGAAATTAACGCCATTCAAGATCCAACGTCCTACACCATGAGGAGTTTGATAGCGTTTATGAACGTCACTAACAACAATCATTGAGCTCTGAGCCTCTGAGAAAATCTCACTTGTAGCGCAAGCCCAAGGAAAATTGAAATAACAGAAAATCCATACAAGTACTCAAAATTGGCTTCTGGAGCTTGATGATAAACTGGAAAAAAACTACCTCGCAACAGTTCAAGACCATGCGCAAATGGATTATAAAAAGCCCACTCTCTATATTTGATAGGGATTGCCGACAATGGGAATATGGCGCCAGAAAGAAAATAAAGGGGTCTAAATAAAAAAGCAGCCAAATTCCCCGCTTCCGGTATCAAATCACTGACAACAGAAAGTATGAGCCCAACTCCTAGAGCACTTAAAATCAGCCCAATATAAGCAAGCGCGGCTTCTATGGGTGCATCTGGAATTATAGAGCGGCCAAAAAATGCTAATATCAGCATTATTGCCAATAAAATGATAAGCCCAAGTAAAGTTTCAAGGGCTGCTCGCACTACTACAGTATCAATTGGGCGCACCTGCCGATATGCGAACAAAGCCTTGTTTGCATCGACAGCGCCCATCGAGCGCTGGAACACGTTTTGCACTGTGAAATAGCCAGTCAGGCCCAGCACTAGCCAGACTGCCACATCAGCTCCGGCCACAGATCGAGCACGAAGCACGGTGTAGATCAGCAACATGAAGCATGCATGCAACACCGGTTCCAGCACGATAAGTACCCAGGCACCGCGCGTAGCGCTCAGGCGCGCAACGGCTTCGCGCAGGAAAAGTGCGTTCCAGACCGCAAAAGTGACGGAAAGTGAACTACGTGGTGCAGAGATCGCACCAGAAGACGGGGCTGAGTCCAAGATAAATCCTCGTTCTTTTGGACTCAAGACGCACTGAAATCCAATCGATTGATTGTAAATGAAAACATAAGCAAAACCTTATTACAGGCAGCCACTACCTATCACTTCACATTCAATTACATTACCAATAAACTATCAATGAACAAAAATCAATTCATTTTATCTATTGAATAATTTTAATTTGAATTGGAATTGATTAGAAATTTTCAATCAAAGAGAAATATTAGTATTTAGATATGAAGATAATTTTCTATATTTTGATTGATGAATTCATTCAATAACAAAATAAGAAACTGCCACCAAGCAATCATTTATTTCAAAATCTATCTATTGAATATTTCAAGAATTTATTTCGAGAATCCCAGTACACAACCGCACTTTCTTCACCCCTCCCCCGAACAGATTCCGATGGAATCGACCACAAGACTATAGATCCTCGCCTCAGGCAGTCAATAATGGGAGCCTACTGTGCAATCAGGATGAACTTCTGACCGAGCACAAACATCGCAACAACAACGGTGCTGCTTGCCGCCTGGATTGATATGAACACCACTCAAGAAACCGCCTCCCCCGCTACACCGCGCCTGACCTCTCTGTCTCACGGCGGCGGCTGTGGCTGCAAGATTGCGCCCGGCGTGCTGTCGGAGTTGCTGGCCAAAAGTAATCTGCCCAAGCAGTTTTTCCCTGACCTGCTGGTAGGCACAGAGACCGCAGACGATGCGGCTGTCTACAAGATCAATGACGAGCAGGCCATTGTGGCGACGACGGACTTTTTCATGCCCATCGTCGACGACCCCTATGACTTTGGCCGCATTGCCGCCACCAATGCGCTGTCCGATATCTACGCCATGGGCGGCACGCCGCTGATGGCGCTGGCCATTGTGGGCATGCCCATCAATGTCTTGCCCCACGATGTCATCGCCAAGATTCTGGAAGGCGGCGAATCGGTCTGCCGCGATGCTGGCATTCCGCTGGCGGGCGGCCATTCAATTGATTCGGTCGAGCCCATCTACGGCCTGGTCGGGATCGGCATCGTCAATCCCAAGCAGATAAAGCGCAATGCCGATGCCAAGGACGGCGATGTACTGATTCTGGGCAAGCCATTGGGCGTGGGCATTCTCTCGGCGGCGCTCAAGAAGAATTTGCTCGACGATGCGGGCTACCGTGCCATGGTGGATGCAACCACCAAGCTCAACCGCCCAGGCACCGAACTTGCCAAGCTTGACGGCGTGCATGCGCTGACCGATGTGACGGGATTCGGCCTGCTGGGTCATGGCCTGGAACTGGCCCGTGGCGCCCAGCTCAGCGCACGCATTGACAGCGCAAAGCTGCCCGTGCTGCCGGGAGTTCAGGCGCTTGCAGAGCAAGGCATTTTCACGGGTGCTTCGGGACGCAACTGGGCATCCTACGGCGAACATGTCGAGCTGGCTTCGTCTCTGACCGATGCCCAGAAAGCACTGCTGACCGACCCTCAGACTTCTGGCGGCCTGCTGGTTTCCTGTACCCCGGATGCCGCCCAGCAAGTGCTCCAAGTCTTTGCTGACAGCGGGTTTGCCGATGCCGCAGTGATTGGACGCATGGAAGCAGGTGCACCCAAGGTCTTTGTTGACTGAGCGCGACTGGAAGTCGGAAAAACGGGACGAAGGGACACAAGCCCTCCTGCTCCCATCTCCCGCTGAATGCAGAACGCCCGGCATAGACCGGGCGTTTTTGCATGTAGGCGCCTGATGAATTCAGGTTGCCGAAGTCTCACCGACCACCTCGGCCGTGGTACGGCGATCGATCTTGCGGCTTAGCACCACCGAGGTATAGGTCTGCTGAATGCCGTCGATCAGGCCGATGCGGTCAAGCAGCGCATCCAGTTTTTCATTGCTTTCGCAGCGCACAAACACCATGTAGTCGTACTGCCCGCTGACAGCCGACACTTCTTCCACCTCGGTGAAGCGGTTCAGTGCCTGCATCACCGAAGTGGCCGTTTTGGGCTGAACACGGATACCGCAGTAGGCGCGCACGGCGGACTGCTCCATGCGAGAGCCAAGGCGAACGCCATACCCGGCGATCACGCCTTCCTGCTCCAGCTTGGCGATGCGAGCGACCACCGTGGTGCGAGCCAGATTCATCTGCCGGGCCAAGTGCGCGGTCGAGGCGCGCGCATTGGTCTGCAGCAGGCGCAGCAGCTGGCGGTCCGTTTCATCCAGTCGATATTCCATACCTTGTCTATCCAAATCTTGCCGTGCTCTCACGCAAACGCTGCGCCAGACACTCATCCCCAAGAACTCTCTGCCAGCAACTGCAGCCATTCATTTGCCAAGTGGCTTGTGTTCCTGTTTGCTATCGGCCAAACGCTTGGCGCGAGCATCAGTTGCACCCAACTGCCAGTGATTGTGTCAGCTAACCCAGTTTGGTAGCGAGCTTGTCTTTTCAGATGGCAAGTCTGTATACATTTGTTTCATCCAGGCAAGATATTCAACCTATCTGCACTTGCCTGTGCTTGTGGCCAGGGCAAGAGCGCGCTGCGATACCTTCAGCCGGATTACTGCCAAAGTCAGGCTTCTGCAACGAGCATTCCAGCTCGTTCACAAAGACCCAGGAGCGCTCATTGAATAACAGCGACACAAAAGAGCGAAGAGTCTACCGGCTGTTTTCCCGCACCCATTCAAACCACCGACGATACGGCGAAATCGCTCGGTAAGTTTGGCTGGTTTAGCACAACTATCTGCAAATGGTAAGTACTTACCCTAGGCAATTCGTTGAGCCTACGCGTCGTTTTCTTTCATGCCCGACTCCGCCAGACAACATGGCTGCCCTCAATCATTACAGCCCTGTACCCGGCAGTGCAGCCGACCACCGGATGATGCACCTGCATGCCCAAGGCAGACGTCAGAAAACTCAGGGCTCGCTACCAACGCACGGCACACATCGCTTGGCCCGCAAACAAAAAAACCCCGCTCATGATGATGAGCAGGGTTTTAAATTTTGGCAGGGGAAGAAGGATTCGAACCTTCGCATGCTGGAATCAAAATCCAGTGCCTTAACCAGCTTGGCGACTCCCCTACGATGGATCGGATTCTACAACGACTTTTCGCTACAAATTTCGAAGTAGTCCAAAAATGTGCAATTGCACATGGAATAGGTCTGCAGCCATCCAGCAGGTTCGGACCCAGGCCGCCTATTCCACCACGACAGCCGTCCCGCTGGCCGAGACCATGAGCATGCCGTTGCCCTGGCCCAGCACCTCGAAATCAAGATCCACGCCGACCACCGCATTGGCTCCGGCCTCGGCAGCGCGCTGCTCCAGTTCCCTGAGGGCAATCTCGCGCGCCTTCTGCAACTCGCGCTCATAGGTTCCCGAACGCCCGCCCACGATATCGCGGATGCCGGCAAAGAAGTCCTTGAACACATTGGCGCCCAGAATGGCTTCGCCCGCCACCACGCCGCAATAACGGGTGATGCGCTTGCCTTCGATGGAGGGAGTGGTGGTGACAATCATGTTGGGCTTTCAAAAAAACAGCACGCCGGGATCGGTGCGCGTCCGTACTGCTGGGCATTGCTCAGCGCTCCTGATGCAGCAGATGCAGATGGGCTCGGCAGCAGCATCGGTGCAATCCGCCAGGCCCAGTATAGACATGCAAACCATGCGCCATGACTAGCCCCGATCAGGACGCGCAAAACGCCAATGCAGCAATGCCAAGCTGCATCTATCTCGCGTCGATACTTAGCATCAAATACCGCTCAACCGCAATACCATCAAGCGAAAGATGCTATCAAAAATCATGAGTCCGGCAGCAGCAGCTTCTGCATGCCTTGCACGGCATCACGCAGAAAGCTCCAGGTCGTGGCTATGCGTGGAATCTGTCGTGACTCCACGGGCATGCTCATCCAGAAGGTGCGCGTAAAACAGGCCTGCTCGGGCAATACACGGCTCAGTATCGGGTCCCTGTCGGCCACAAATGCTGGCAGCACGGCCAGACCCGCGCCGGCACGCACGGCCTCGTATTGCGCAGTGATGCTGGTACTGCGCAGCGCAAAACGTTCGGGCCGATGCAAGGTATCCAGCAATTGCAGTTCGCGCGTGAACAGCAGATCGTCCACATAGTGCACAAAGCTGTGGTGGCGCAGGTCCTCGGTTCTGGCCACCAATGGCTTGCGCGCCAGATATTCGCGCTGGCCGTACAGATAGAGCCGGTAGTCGGTCAGCTTGGTGACGACGACCGAACCTCGCTTGGGCCGCTCCAGCGAGATGACGATATCGGCCTCGCGGCTAGACAGGTGCAGCATGCGCGGCAGCGCTAGCAAATCCACGCTGAGCAGCGGGTAGCGCAGTGTGAGCCTCGCGAGTTCTGAGGCCAGCATCTGCGTGCCAAAGCCTTCGGTGGCCCCCACCCGCACCAGACCGGCCGGCCCCTCAGCGGCGGCGGCATGCGCCAGCGGGCCTCGCTCCAGGCCGTCCACTGCGCTTTGCATGGTGTTGGTCACTTCCTGCAACTGACGCCCGGCCTCGGTCAGTCGCCACTGCCCGCCTTCGCGCGCGAACAGCACGGCACCGAGCTGCTTTTCCAGCGCCTGAATGCGCCGCGAGACCGTGGTGTGCTCGACTCCCATGCGCCGCGCAGCCGCAGCCATGCTGCCGCTGCGGGCCAGTTCGCCAAAAAAACGCAGATGGTCCCAGTCCAATGTCTTTCCTTGCGATCCGTGGTTCAGTCGTTCTCGCTGCCCTGCGCCTTGCCCGCGAGGCCCTTGACCGCCTTGACGGCCGCACTGCGCTTGCGCTCGGCGCTGCGCTGGGCGACTGCGCTCGGGGCGCGAGCGAACTCGTCGTTTTCGTGAATCAGCAGCGACAGCATTTCCATGAATTGCGCCCGCTTGTCATCGGCAAGAGGCTCCAGCATGCGGCGCTGGGCGCGCAGCACCGAAGGCTCGGCAGCGACCAGCAGATCGCGGCCCTCTTCGGTCAGGCTCAGCAAACGCACGCGTCGATCCGCAGGGCTGGCGTTGCGCGCCATCAGGCCGCGTGCTTCCAGGCGGTCGATCACGCTGCCTATGGTGGAGGTGTCGAAGCCGATATTGCGTGCCAGTGTGCGTTGGTCAATGCCCGGCTGACGCAGCACGGCCGACAGGGCTGCGTACTGCACGGGCGTCACGCCGAACTCCTCGGTTTCTTCCATGAACACGGCCACCGCGATCTGCTGCAGCCTGCGGATGTGATAGCCGGGATAGTTTTCTAGTTCTGCGGGTTGGTATTGCATGTCTTGAGGGCCGACGCCGGGGCCCGCCCTGCCGCGCGGCAGTTGAAGGGCCATGACTGAAAGACCCCGATATTCGCACGACTGCCGCCCCGATTCGCGCTAAGCCCGCCACCGGGTTTTACCCAATCAACGCTGATGCAGATCAACATTATGCTAATCATCAGTGTGCTGTTTATTTGATTCGCAGCCTTTCCTGACCCAACTCAAGGCCGCCAGAACCTGACGCAAGGCAGCAACGCACTGCCCGGCAGATACCAAAGAAAGAGACAAACCATGAGCCTTGTGCAAGCCCAGCCCTCACCCGTCAAGCTCACGGCCCGCAATACACCCGGCCAACCCGAACCCACAGCTGCGCTGGAGCAGTTGTATAGAGGCTTCGAGCAGGAAATGCTGGTGCCGCTGTGGACGGAAATCGGCGGCCTGATGCCCGCCCACCCCAAGAGCCAGGCCGCCGCGCATCTGTGGCGCTGGGAGAATCTGCTCAAGCTTGCAGATGAAGCCGGTCGCATCGTGCCCGTGGGCCGGGGCGGCGAGCGCCGCGCGATTGCGCTGGCCAATCCGGCGCTGGGCGGCCGCCCGTTTGCCACACCCACGCTGTGGGCTGCCATCCAATACCTGATGCCCGGCGAAGATGCGCCAGAGCATCGCCACACCCAGCATGCCTTCCGCTTTGTGGTCGAAGGCGAAGGCGTGTGGACCGTGGTCAACGGCGACTCGATCCGCATGTCGCGCGGCGACTTCCTGCCCCAGGGTGGCTGGAACTGGCACGCCCACCACAATGCGGCCAGCCAGCCCATGGCCTGGATAGACGGGCTGGATATTCCGTTTGCCTACTACACCGAATCCCAGTTCTTCGAGCATGGCCGCCTGCATCTGGGCCCCGAGGAGCGCATCACGCCCGAGTTCTCGCGCTCCGAGCGCCTCTGGGCTCACCCCGGGCTGCGCCCTGTCGCTCACCTGCAGGACAGCCCGAGCACACCTTTGCTGGCCTACCGCTGGGTGGATACCGATCGCGCGCTGACCGAGCAACTGGCGCTCGAAGCCGAAGGCTGTGCCGCCACGGTCAGCCCCGGCCATGCCGCCGTGCGCTACACCAATCCCTGCAATGGCCGCGATGTGCTGCCCACCATACGCTGCGAAATGCACCGTGTGATTCGCGGCGCCAGCACCCGGGCCAAGCGGGAAGTGGGCTCTGCCGTCTTCCAGGTCTTTGACGGCCAGGGGACGGTGACCGTGGGCGAGCGCCAATGGCAGGTGCGGCGTGGCGACATGTTCGTCGTGCCTTCCTGGCAGCTGTTCAGCGCGCAATGCGATGCCGATCAGCCGCAGCTGGACCTGTTCCGCTTTGCGGATACGCCGATCTTCGAGGCCGTCCATGCGTACAGGGTGGAGACCCCCTGAACCGCTTCGCATCGTCCCCCTCAAGGGGACGACAGCCTTTGCTGCGGGGCAGCGGGGTCACCCAGGCCCTTGCTGGCTGCCTCACACATAGAACGTGTCTTTTTCAAGCACCTAGTCACCGACACCAATCAGGAATCACACATGACCCAAGCCAACTATCTCTGGGCGCCGTCCCCTGTGCAATCTCTGCCCGTGCGCGGCAGCGAGCAGCGCCTGCCCGTCAACCGCCTGTTCTTTGTGGGCCGCAACTACCACGCCCATGCGGTGGAGATGGGCCGCCCCGTGGACAAAAGCGTCGAGCGCCCCTTCTACTTCACCAAAGCCCCGCAGACGCTGACCGAATCGGGTGCCTGCGTGGCCTATCCCCCCGAAACCGCCAACTACCACTTCGAGATGGAGCTGGTCGTGGCCATCGGCAAAGCGGGCTTTCGCATTCCTGCCAGCCAGGCCCATGAACATATCTACGGCTATGCCTGCGGCCTTGACATGACACGCCGTGATCTCCAGCTGGTGGCACGCGACAAGGGCAGACCCTGGGATCTGGGCAAGGATGTGGAGCAGTCCTCCGTCTCCAGCGAAATCGTGCCCATGGCCGGAAAGGTGATCGAGTCCGGCCTGATCGAACTGAGCGTCAACGGTCAGGTCAAACAGCAGTCCGATGTGAACAAGCTGATCTGGAACATCCGCGAAATCATTGCCGACCTGTCCCTGTTCTATCACCTGCAACCCGGCGACCTGATCTACACGGGTACGCCCGAGGGCGTGGGGGCGGTAGTGCCCGGCGACCAGATCACGGGCCGCGTGGAAGGCGTGGGCGAGATTGCGCTGAGCGTGGGCCAGCCCGAGTAAGGCGCGCAGATCATGAAGCTCTATAGTTTTTTTCGCAGCGGCACCTCGCACCGTCTGCGCATCGCCCTCAGGCTCAAGGGCCTCACGCCCGACTACCTCCCCGTCGATCTGCGCGTAGACGAGCAAGCCGAAGCGCCGTTCAAGCAAATCAACCCGCAAGGCCTGGTGCCCGCGCTGACGCTGGACAGCGGAGAAACGCTGATCCAGTCGCCGGCCATCATCGAATGGCTGGAAGAGCGCTACCCCACGCCCGCGCTGCTGCCTACCGACCCCGAGGCCCGCGCCCATGTGCGCGCCCTGGCGGCCATCGTGGGCTGTGATGTGCACCCCATCAACAACCGCCGCATCCTGCAGACCCTGCGCCAGCAGTTCGGTGCCGACGAAACCGCCATCAACGCTTGGTGCGCCACCTGGATCACGGCCGGCTTCGACGCCATCGAAGCCTTGCTGGCACAGGACGACACACGCGGGCACTTCTGCTTTGGCCATGCACCAAGCCTTGCCGATGTCTATCTGATTCCGCAGGTCGAGAGCGCACGCCGCTTTGGTGTGGATCTCGCCCGCTGGCCGCTGATCAGCGCCGTCGATGCGGCCTGCAGCGCCCTGCCCGCCTTTGCCCAGGCAGCACCTCTGGCCCAGCCCGACGCTCCGCACTAGACCCTTCCCGTGCGGCCGCGCCCAGACGCGGCTGCCCAGCAACGCTTTGCAGTCCCTAAAAAACACCCACCGGAGACAAACTGTGAAACACGAGCAAAATCAGCCAAAAAGCCAATCCACACATACGCAAACAGCTATTAAAACCATAGTTTCCGCAGCCGCTCTGCTGGCCGTAGCCGGCCCTGCGCTGGCTCAGGGCGATGCGTCCGGTTATCCCAACCGCCCCGTGACCGTTGTCACGGCCTTTGCCGTGGGCAGCGGCCCTGATGCCGTGCTGCGCATCGTGGGCGAAAAGCTGGCCCAGCGCTGGAAGCAGGGCGTGACCGTGGACAACCGCCCCGGCGGCGGCGGCTTTGTCGCCATCGAGTACGCACGCCGTGCCAAGCCCGACGGCTATACCCTGCTGCAGCTGGACAGCGAACATATCTCGGCCCTGCCCTATCTTTACAAGAACAAGAACTTCAACACGCTGAGCCACTTCGATCCCGTGGCCCCGCTCTTCCTGACTCCTTTCTTTGTGGCCGTTCCCACGAATTCACCGTGGAAGAACATGGGCGATCTGATCAAGTCCGCCAAGGCCGAACCCGGCAAGATCAGCTACGGCTCCTGGGGCGTCGGCAGCCCCGGTCATCTTGGCGGCGAATGGCTGGACTATCTGACGGGCAGCAAGATGACCCATGTGCCTTACCGCGAGGTCAGCCAGCTGTTCACCTCGGTCGCCAATGGCGACCCGACCTGGAGCTTTGCCAGCCTGCCCTCCAGCCAGGGCATCTACAAAAGCGGCAAGATCCGCTATCTGGCCGTGGCCGCCCCCAAGCGCATCGCGCAAATGCCGGACGTGCCCACGGTCTCCGAAGCGGGCGGCCCTGCCGAGCTGGATGTGAACTCCTTTGTCTCCCTGCTCAGCCCCAAGGGCGTGGACGCCGCCTTGCGCGACAAGATCCGCACCGATGTGGTGGCCGTGCTGCAGGACCCCCAGGTGCGCGAGAAGTTCTCCACCTTCGCCTTCCAGCCCATGAGCTTCACCGTGCCCGAGATGCAGCAATTTGCCAAGAAGAAGTCCGAGCAATACAAGCTGCTGATCGAGAAGGCCCAGATCAGCCTCGACTGAGAGCCGGCTGCGGCCATTCCGAAAGCGCGGCCCGGTCACATCTCCAGCCCTCAAAAGCCCCGTCAGCATTGGCTGCACGGGGCTTTTTTGCCTGCCACACCGACACTGGGCAACAGGTGCGGCGCACGGCCGGCAGTTCTCGACCCCGTTGCAGCTCAGCTCCAGCAGGCCTGCAAAAATGCTAGCAAGCCGGGGTTACACTTGTTGCGAGGCGCTCCCACGGACTTGCATCCAGACTCTGGAGCGCCCGCATGCCAAGAGGCTGCTGCCGATCCGCGGCAGACCCGCTCTCAAGGCAGCTTCCCGCCCAGGCCGCAGCGCCGGGCTTCCTTCTGTTTTCACGTGACTCCACGCGATTCAGACCCTTCAAATCGTTATAAAAAGATGAACAATTCCATCAAGACAGCCATCGCCTTTTTGCTGCTGCCTCTGGCTGCAGCCTCACAGGCTGCCGAGCCGCCCTCGCCCATTGCTGCGGCCGAGCTGTACATCCGCACCCTGGTCAATCACGACGAGCAGGCCATCAGCCAGCTCAATGACTATCTGCGACCCGACCGCCTGCGCTCGGGCCGCAGCGCGGACTATGCCAATGCAGCCGAGTTGAAAGAGGCCGACAAGGACTTCCCGCGCGAAATCGCCGATGTGGCCCTGCCCCTGTTCCCCGAAGCTCAGCGCAATGCCCTGCGCGCGCCCGTGGAAAGCCTGATGAGCACGGTGCAAAAGACACGCCAGCAATCGCAGTGCGAGACCGTCTCCGCCAGCAAGCCCAAGCTTGACAAGCATGGCGTGCTCAATACCGAGGTGAAGTTCAGCTGCCAGCTGGTCAAGACTCCCGAAACCTGGGCCGAAGGCATTCAGCGCATGGCGCGCAACAAGCTCAGCGTGGACCAAGTGCAGGGCGAGCTCAAGAAGCTGCAGGCTGCCTACTCGGTTCCCGCGAACCACACTTACGAAGGCACGCTGTCTCTGGGCATGGTGCCCAAGGACAAGGACAAGGCATGGCGCAACGACTTCGCGAGCGAAGCCTTTGACGAGATGTTCAGCGAACTCTAAGAGCGTCTGAGCCCTGCGAAAGAGCTCAGCCTGATGTGGCCCGGCCTCCGCGGCTCGGCCTTCGCGGCCCGGCCCGCCCACCAGCATTGCAGCAATGCCTGCGGCGGGGCCGGGCCGTTTTGCATTCTGCCCCCGCAGGCGCGGCAGCCATGCCTGCAGCACAAGCTCCAAAGCGCTGGCAGACATAGCATCCACTCGTGCACATTTGCACACCCTATGTGCAGTGTTTGCTATTGCTAGAGCAAATCCGCACACATACCATGAGGAACAAATTCACCAACGGAGACACCTCATGAACGCACCGACTTCCGCCAAGGTTCTGGCGCCCACGGTCAAGCTGCTCATCAACGGGCAGATGGTCGAATCCAAAACCACTCAGTGGCGCGATGTGGTCAACCCTGCGACCCAGGAAGTGCTGGCGCGCGTGCCTTTCGCCACGCCCGACGAGGTCAACGCTGCCGTGGCCAATGCCAAGCAGGCGTTCAAGACCTGGAAGAAGACCCCCATCGGCGCACGTGCGCGCATCTTTCTGAAGCTGCAGCAGCTGATCCGCGAGAACATGAAGGAGCTGGCCGCCCTGCTGACGGCCGAACAGGGCAAGACCCTGCCCGACGCCGAAGGCGATGTCTTCCGCGGCCTGGAAGTCGTGGAACATGCGGCTAACATCGGTACGCTGCAGCTGGGCGAGCTGGCCAATAATGTGGCCAACGGCGTCGATACCTATACGCTGAACCAGCCGCTGGGCGTGTGCGCAGGCATCACTCCCTTCAACTTCCCGGCCATGATTCCGCTGTGGATGTTCCCCATGGCCATCGCCACGGGCAATACCTTCATCCTCAAGCCCTCCGAGCAGGACCCCATCGTCACCATGCGCCTGGCCGAGCTGGCACTGGAAGCCGGCGTGCCTCCCGGCGTGCTCAATGTGATCCACGGTGGCGAGGACGTGGTCAACGCCATCTGCGACCACCCCGATATCAAGGCCATCAGCTTTGTGGGCTCGACCAAGGTCGGCACCCATGTCTACAACCGCGCCAGCCTCAACGGCAAGCGTGTGCAATGCATGATGGGCGCCAAGAACCACGCCATCGTCATGCCCGACGCCAACAAGGAGCAGTCGCTCAACGCACTGCTGGGCGCGGCCTTCGGTGCGGCCGGTCAGCGCTGCATGGCGGTCTCTGTTGCGGTGCTGGTGGGTGAAGCCCGCAACTGGATTCCCGATCTGGTGGCCAAGTCCAAGACCCTCAAGGTCAATGGCGGCACCGAGCCCGGCACCGATGTCGGCCCGCTGGTGAGCTGCGCGGCCCTGTCGCGTGTCGAAGGCCTGATCGAGCGCGGTCTGGCCGACGGCGCCACGCTGGAGCTGGACGGCCGCAAACCAGAGGTGGCCGGCTATGCCAAGGGCAATTTTGTCGGCCCCACCATCTTCAGCGGCGTCAAGCCCGGCATGAGCATCTACGAGCAGGAAATCTTCGGCCCCGTGCTGTGTCTGGTCGCGGCCGAGGACATCGATCAGGCCATCGAGTTCATCAATGCCAACCCCAATGGCAACGGCACGGCCATCTTCACCCAATCGGGTGCGGCCGCGCGCAAGTTCCAGGAAGACATCGATGTGGGCCAGGTCGGTATCAATGTGCCCATTCCTGTGCCCGTGCCGCTGTTCTCGTTCACGGGCAGCCGGGCCTCCAAGCTGGGCGATCTGGGCCCCTATGGCAAGCAGGTGGTGATGTTCTACACCCAGACCAAGACCATCACGGCGCGCTGGTTCGACGACAGCACCACCAGCCACGGCGTGAACACCACCATCAGCCTGAAGTAAGCCGGCCATGAAGCCCGACAGTGCCGCCCTGCCTCTTGCAAGGCCCGGGCTGCACTGGGCGGCTTTGCCGATGATGACAGGCATGTACGTTCAAGAATTGTCCCGTTTCCCATCTCAGCGTTCTGCCATCGGCACAGCCGGCATTTCTGCCCGGCCGCTGGCCCGGCTCTGCGCCCTCGCCGTCAGCGGCCTGCTGCTCATCCATCTGCCTGCAACTGCAGCCCAGGATGGCGATCAGGAGGCACCGCATTGCCCGTCCGGCCAGCCGCTGTCGCTTGCCTGCCTGCAGCACCAGGCCCAGGCCATAGAGCGCAGCATGCAGGTGCTCTATCTGTCTTTGCAGGGCCGGCTGCCGCAGGACAGCGCCCAGGCTCTGCAGACCGAGCAGCAAGAGTGGACGCAGGAGCGCGACCGGCGCTGCCAGCCCAATGGCTATGTCCATGAGGCCGAAGACATGGCTGCCTGCCGCATCGGCATGGCCCTGAGCCGGGCCGTGGTCTTCAAGAACCAGTGGCATCCCCTGGCCAGGAACGCGCAAGGTGGCGAGCAGCCATGAACCGGGCAATTCCACACCGACAGCGCCTGCAGCCCACCATGGGCTGCGATGATGCGGGCATGATGATCCGCACTCCCCAAAGCAGGCGTACATGGCCTGCAACCGTTGCCAGCCAATCGCTTGCAGCTCTTTTGATGACAGCCAGCTTGAGCCAGCACGCACTGGCCCAGGCCGGTGCCGACTGCGTGCCCGGCGGCACCACGGCCCAGACCAATGCCTGCGCCATCAAGGATTTCCAGCAGGCCGACACCGACCACCAGATTCTCTACGGTGATGTGATGCGTGCGCTATCGGCCCATGAGCGCCCCATCCTTCGCAAGGAGCAAGGCGAATGGAGCCGCCATCGCGTCACCCATTGCAAACAGGCCACGAAGGCCTTTGAAGCGCAGCCCGACTGGCCCAGCCGCTACCACGGCTGTCTGGTGCAGCAGATCACGGCCCGCGATGTGGTGCTCAAGCGCTGGCTGCACCACGGGCCGCCGGACTGAGCTGCAAAGCCGTCAGGAGCCAGAAGACGCATAGAACAAAAAAGGAGACATGAAATGAACTTTGAACTCAGCGAAGATCAACGCGCTTTTGCCGATACCGCCCGTGCTTTTGCGCAGGCCGAGCTGGCGCCGCATGCGGCAGAGTGGGACCGCGAGCATATCTTCCCGCGCGAGGCCATTGCCAAGGCAGGCGAGCTGGGATTTTGTGGTCTCTATGCTCCGGAGAGCATAGGCGGCCTGGCCCTGCCGCGACTCGATGCGACCCTGGTCTTCGAGGAAATGGCGGCCGTCGATCCATCGACCACGGCCTTCATCACCATCCACAACATGGCGACCTGGATGCTGGGCACCTGGGCCACCGATGCCGTGCGTGCCCAGTGGGGCGAGGCCTTGACCAGCGGCAGCAAGCTGGCCAGCTACTGCCTGACCGAGCCCGGCGCAGGCTCGGATGCAGCCTCGCTCAAGACCCGCGCCGAGCTGATGGGCAACGAGTACATCGTCAACGGCAGCAAGGCCTTCATCAGCGGCGCGGGCAGCACCGATGTGCTGGTGTTGATGGCAAGAACCGGCGATGCCGGCTCCGGGGCTTCGGGCATCTCGGCCTTTGCCGTGCCTGCCGATGCGGCCGGCGTGAGCTATGGCAAAAAAGAAGAGAAGATGGGCTGGAACAGCCAGCCCACGCGTGTCATCAGCTTCGACAATGTGCGCATTCCCGCGCACAACCTGCTGGGCCGCGAGGGCGAAGGCTTCAAGATTGCCATGAAGGGCCTGGATGGCGGTCGCATCAATATCGCCACCTGCTCGGTGGGCGCGGCCCAGGGCGCGCTGACCCAGGCGCAGCAGTACATGCAGGAGCGCAAGCAGTTCGGCAAGGCCATTGCGAGCTTCCAGGCCCTGCAGTTCAAGCTGGCCGACATGGCGACCGAGCTGGTCGCGGCACGCCAGATGGTACGTCTGGCGGCATCCAAGCTGGACGCCGGCGCGCGCGACGCATCGACCTATTGCGCCATGGCCAAGCGCTTTGCCACCGACGCCGGCTTCATGGTCTGCAACGAGGCACTGCAGCTGCATGGCGGCTATGGCTACATCCGCGAATACCCGCTGGAGCGCCTGATGCGCGACGCGCGCGTGCACCAGATCCTGGAGGGAACGAACGAAATCATGCGCGTCATCATTGCCAGGCGCATGCTGGAGGGCGATGCTCCGGAGGTCATTCGCTAAGCTGCAGCTGTCACATCAAGCAAGGACTGCCATGCCCGCCAAACCCATCGCCCCTGAAACCCTGCAGCTCATAGACGCCGTGCGCGATGCGCTGCTCGATTGCACAGCCGTGGAAGAGAAGACCATGTTCGGCTGCCATGTGTTCATGGTCGACGGCAAGATGTGCCTGGGCGTGGAAAACGACGAGTTGCTGGTGCGCCTGCCCCCCGCCAGTCATGCACAGATTGCGGAGATGCCGGGCGTGCGCCCGCTGTCCTCGCGCGGACTGATGGACGGCTACTTTCTCGTCGGCCCCACGGCCTATGCCAGGCGCGATCAATGGCTGTACTGGATAGGCGAGGCCCTGGCTTTCAACCCGCTGGCAAAGGCCACGCCAAAACGCAAGACAGCCAGCAAGGCCGCGAACAAGGCTGATAGCAGGAAGCCGGCCGCCGAAGAAAGCCCTGGCGCTCCAGGCGCGAGCAGCGCACGCAAGCGCTCAAAGCCGTCGCCCAAGCCGCTGGATACCGACGCCCCCCGCAAGCACCCCATTTTCGACAGCGAATAAGCGCAAAGGACTGAACTCATGGCCATACGCATAGTCCAGTTAGGCAGCGAACGCGCCCCCGACGAGGGCCTGCGCATAGGTACGGTGCGCAGACCGCCGCGCGGCGTGCCCAAGGC
>Ga0268257_1000631_pt1 | contig 38639 bp, 26 predicted proteins | sample AgamicAtPrz_FD_200249 | JGI IMG/M metagenome (GOLD analysis project Ga0268257, IMG submission 200249) | Agave microbial communities from Guanajuato, Mexico - At.P.rz (v2) (version 3) | ecosystem: Host-associated > Plants > Phyllosphere > Phylloplane/Leaf | place: Guanajuato, Mexico | collected... | reverse complement strand
TGCTCTTTCTTCTGTAGTCTCCACTTTTTTTCGAGCTTTGACTTTAGAAGTTACGTCATAAACGGTGCACATAATTCCAGAAGCTTTTCCATTTTTTTCATATAACGTCGTAAATTCATAATCGAGGTAGAATTTTTTAAGCTTTCCTTTAATATTAATATGGGTAACAGCTTCATTTTCGCTGATTTTTTTTCCAGTTGTGAGCACTTCGTGCAATATTTCAGGATATTTCTGATTGTATAATTCTGGAAAAACCTCCAATAAGGGACGACCAATAAAGTCTTTTTCTTCTTTCTGCCAAATATCCTTCATCATGGCTTTATTGGCCATTTCGATTACATAATCTTTTCCTCTAAAAATTGCCATTGCAATAGGAGATTCCATAACAATATTGCGAAACGCAACTTCATTTTCTGTGAGCAGATGTCTTCCTTTTACATCTTCTGTTACTTCATAAGCCACTACTATGATTCCTGTTATAGTATTGTTTTCTTCTTTTAAAGGATAAAAAACGACATTGAAGTAGGCTAATTCCTGTTTGTTATATCTATTTAAAGTTACAGCAAATTGATCTTGAGAATAAGGAATTCCAGTTTCAAAGACGTTTTTTAGCAAGGGATAAACAGCTTCTTTAGTTTCAGGAAACGAATCAAAAATGGGTTGGTTTAAAATATCATTTTCTTCTTTGCCTGCAATATGAAGATACGTTGCATTAGCCATTTCAGCAATGAATTCTGCTCCTTTTAAAATACAGATGCCAAGCGGAATTTGTTTTACAGTGTTTCTAAAACGTCTTTCACTTTCTTCCAGATTTTTGCGTGTAAGCACTTGTTTTGTGGTTTCATTGCAAATTACCAAAACACCGTTTGTTTTTCCATTTTCATCATTCACAGGACTGTAGCTAAAAGTCCAGTATACATCTTCCATTTTACCATTTCTGTAAATCGGCAACAATTGGTCTTCATGCCATGTCGCTTCGCCTTTATCAAAAACTTGATCGATTAAAGGTTTTATGAAATCCCAGATTTCAGGCCAGTAATCGGCACCTTTTTCGCCAAGAATAGCGGGATGTTTGCCACCATTTCCTAAACTAGGACGATAGGCGTCATTATAAAAGCATATATGATCTGGCCCCCAAAACAAAAACATGGGGAACTTGGAGTTTAACAGAATTCCTAAAGTTGTACGCAGACTTTGTGGCCATAATTCTACTGGTCCAACAGCCGTTTTGCTCCAATCTTTAGCACGGGTTAGTTGTCCCATTTCTCCTCCATTTGCCAGAAAAGAATAATTTTTACTCATTTAAGGGTATATTTATTGGTCTCAAAATCAGCTAATTTTTCAATGTTTTCTAGTGTTTCAAATTAGCCTTAGCTAAAATTAAGAAAAAATAAATATTCATTTAAAAGCGATTTTTGAATGAGGCAACATTAAAATCAATTGAGTTAATTTTATCTTGTTTCTATACGGAAATTTGATAAACAGATAAAGTTAAAAGATATGAAACGAGAAGATTCAAAACATGAAACCGACAATATAAAGAGATATCAGGACGAAGGTTATACTGCTAGTTATCTATTCGAAAATGATCGTTTAATAGATGCAGAAACAAAAGAAGCCTACAAACCTGAAGATATATTTATTGTAGCTCATCATCGATATGAAGGAATGAGCGATCCTGATGATATGTCGATTTTGTATGTTATAGAAACAAGAGATAAAAGAAAAGGAACACATTTATTAGGATATGGCCCGATGGCCGATTTAGAAGAAGCCGAATTTTTTAAAGATATTCCGAAAGCCAATTATTCTAAAAATGCTGATATAAACGAATTGACTTAAAAGAATAAAAATAGATTGGTATTTTTATTTTGCTGATGAGCAGTTGTTTCAAATTTATTTGAGGCAGCTGCTTTTTTTTAGGTTCCAAATTCCTAAGGTTCTAAGATGCTAAGATTTTTCCAGCTTTTTTTTTGAAAGTTTTTAAGTTACTAAGACTTTGATGGGTAAAATTTTCTAGTTCTAAGAAACTTAAAAACTCAGCATCTTAGAACCTTAGAATCTTAGAAATAAAAATTATGAAATTTCTCCGCAAAATTCTATAAAGATTTAGCTTCCAATATAAACGAAATTTGGATTATAGAAATGAAATAAAAACCAAAGTTAGTTTTTGTACGTAAATAACTACTAACTGATTCATTAAAACCAAAATTCTAATACATGAAAAAACTTTACATAAATACTGGAAGCTTTGACGCTGTTTTTAATAATTTGAAAGAAAGCTTTGGCGGAGACTTATCTATTACAGCCAATGAATATAGACTGGCGGTAAAATCAAAATGGGCAACTGGGAATATTTCTGGAGTGCGTTTTGAGAAAGAAATGTCGTACCTCAATTTTGATTTGACTTTCAATCAAGATGTTAATTTAAGTATTGAATCCAATCCTTATTTGCCTGTATTTTTTGTGTATTGCGAAAAAGGAAGCGTATTGCACCGTTTTGGAGCAAATGGAGCTGTTAAACGTTTAAAAGAGCAGCAATCGGGTATTATGAGCAATTCGTCTTCAATAAATAGCGTATTGCGCTTTGAAAGCCATAAAAAGATTCAGTTTTCATTAATTGGAATACCAACAAATGTAAATGACGCAGCAAATGCTGATTTTGCTTTTCAGATTAAAAAAAGATTTACGCATGAATCTGGAAATTATATTTATATCGGAGCTGAGGGCTCAAAAATAGGAGAGAAGTTTCAAGAACTTAAAACGATTCCGAAACAAGGAACGGTTCGTTATTTGCTAATGAAAAGCATTTTGCGCGAAATTGTACAGTTAGAGATAGCTCAGCATAGTTATAATTATCTGACTCCGTTTGAACCTGTTTTAAATTTTGCGTCTAAACAGCTGACAGAAATCAAAAAGCTCTCAGAGATCAATTTCGGACATTTTGTAGCGCCAGTGCTATCTTTAAAAAGAAATTTACAATCAAAAATTCTAAAGGAAAAATATTTAGAATTAGAACCTTACAACCAAAAATTAGCTAGCTAGTAAGCATTATTATATCCTTCACTTTTCAATAAAAAACAGCTTCGATCGAGCTGTTTTTTTTCTTTTTAAGGCTACTGCTCTTTTTCAAAATAAATAATAAAATAAACCATAGTAAGATTTAAAATCAGCGAAATGCTGTTGGTGATAATAATCGGCAAATCGTTTTTCAGAATGCCGTAAATAACCCACACCGCGATTCCGAAAGTAAGCGTGCCAAACATTTTAAGCGAAATCTGCTTCACTTTTTTGGTTTTCCAAACCTTCAAAATTTGCGGAATTGTCGATATTGTAACGCACGCTCCAGCAAAAAGTCCTATGATGTCTATATAATTCATTTCTATAAGATTTGTATTTAAGTTGGTTAGAAAATAATCTCGCAAAGACGCAGAGCCGTGAAGTCTTTCATTAAGTTATAGAAACAAAACTTTGCGACTCTGCGTCTTTGGAAGAACAAATCATAAAATCTTGGCTTTGTTAGCGGTTAAAAAAGAAAAAGTTTAGAACCTTAGCATCTTTTTTTAACCTACCAATTCACCGCCATTTACATGAATAAATTGCCCTGTAATATAACTGCTGTCTTCAGAAGCTAGAAAAACATAAGCAGGTGCCACCTCAGAAGGTTGTCCGGCTCTTTCCATCGGATTGTCTTTTCCAAATTCAGATAATTTATCGAAGCTGGCTACAATCAAAGGTGTCCAAATTGGTCCTGGCGCTACACCATTGACACGTATTTTCCTTTTTGCCAACATGCTCGAAAGCGAACGCGTAAAACTTACAATGGCGCCTTTTGTACTAGCATAATCCGCTAAATGTTCGCTGCCGCGAAAAGCTGTTACAGAAGTCGTATTAATAATGGTATCGCCTTCTTTTAAAAAAGGAAGCGCGGCCTTGGTAATATAGAAAAACGGATAAATATTCGTTTCAAAAGTTTTATGGAGCTGTACATTTGTTATCTTTTCCAATTCATTTTGAGGAAAATGTACCGCCGCATTATTTACCAAAATATTGATATTTTTAAAAGTCGTATGACATTTTTTGATGGCGGCACGACAAAATTTTTCATCCTTCAAATCACCACTTATTAAGAGACATTGCTGGCCTTCCTTTTCAATTAGATCTTTTGTTTCTTTAGCATCTTTGTCTTCTTTTAAATAAACAATGGCAATATTGGCGCCTTCTCTTGCAAAGTGTACCGCAACACTTCGACCAATTCCGCTGTCGCCTCCCGTAATAAAAGCGGTTTTTCCTAAGAGTTTGCCGCTTCCAGTATAATTTTCTCGTATAATTTCTGGTTCGGGGGTCATCATATATTCGTTACCAGGAAGATTTTGTTTCTGTTCGGGGAATGTTTGTTTCTTTTTCATGATTTCTGCGTCTTTAAACATTATATGCTATTTAAAATTAGCTTTAAGCAAAAATTTTGTTTGTCTTAAAAGAAATTTTATTTACCTCAATAAAAAACAAATTGTAAATCACGTATGAAAATACTTCTGTTTTCAAAAAAGGTTCATTTATTAAGAATTTCTAACAGGCTAGGAATCATATATAACGTTCAGAATAGTGTTAAAAGATGGGAATTTTGTAAAGATTTTTGATTTAAATAAAAAAGGTCCCCATTATTTTTTTTATACATTTGAGATTTGCGCATCATTTTTTAACAGACAATTTTGCAATTTGTTTAAGAAATAAGAAAATTTTTATATTTTATTTTAAAATTAAGTGTTTTGATTTACAACCGATTTAGTTTTCCGACATGGTATTAATTGTAGACGATATAAGAGCGAATATTATCGCTCTAAAAAAGACATTAGAGCTGCATAATATCGATGTTGATAGTGCTGAATCTGGAGAAGAGGCACTAAAAAAAATCCTTAAAACAGATTACTGTCTGATTATTATGGATGTTCAAATGCCTGGACTTGATGGCTTTGAAGTGGTAAAAATCCTTTCTGGAAATCAGCGTACCAAAGATATTCCCGTAATTTTTCTTTCGGCTCTTAATACCGAGAAAAAATATATTTTTAAAGGTTACGAAACAGGTGCTGTTGAATATATTACAAAACCTGTAGACTCTGATTTGCTGATACTTAAAGTAAAAACTTTCCTTAAGATTTACGAGCAGCAGAACGAGCTTAAAGCTATGAAAGACCTGCTTTCTAAAGAAATCAAAATTAGAAAAGAAGCGCAGGACAATCTTGAAATTAAAATTGCAGAAAGGACAAAAGAACTGGTTCAGAAAAATGAAGAACTAGAACTTCGAAATCATGAATTACAGCAGTTTTCTTGGGTGGTGTCGCACGATTTGAATGAACCTATCCGTAAAATTCAAATTTTCATCAAAATAATAAAAGACCTTTACTTAAAAGCAGATGATAAAGCGGTAGATTATGTTGATCGAACGATAAAATCTGCAGAAAGAATGCAGACTTTAATTACCGATCTTTTGGCTTATTCGAGACTTTCGGCACAGGTTAAACCTGAAAAAACAGATCTAAATGTTGTTTTACAGGAAGTATTGGGGGATTTTGATTATTTGATCGAACGGAAAAATGCCATTATAAAAACCAATGAACTTCCAACGGTTGACAGCATTCCGAGTCAGATGCGCCAAGTGTTTCAAAATCTGATTGGAAATGCTTTGAAGTTTTCTGGAAATGAAGAAAAGCCGATAATCGAAATCACTTCAGAAACCATTTTGGAGAAATCAATTGAAAGTCCGACTTCTCCAGAAGGTAAATTTTGCAGAATAATAGTAAGAGACAACGGAATCGGTTTTGATGAAATGTATCTGGATCGAATTTTCATTATCTTTCAAAGCTTAAACGACCGCCAAACCTATGAAGGAACTGGAATCGGATTGGCAATCGCGAAGAAAATCATAGAAAAACACAACGGATTAATCACTGCAAAAAGTAAACCGGGAGAAGGAGCAAGTTTTATCATTGTTCTTCCTTTAAAATACGAATAAAAATAACTTAGAATATATGAATGGTAATTTTAAAAGAAATTTATTAATTAGTTCACTAGTATCACTGCTTGTACTTACTGTGAGTTCGGTTGCTTCTTTTATAAGTATTAAAAGTTTACTAAATAGTAATTTCTGGGTCAATCATACTCAAGATGTAATTTATAACCTAAATGAAGGTTCATCGATTATTACCGAAGCCCAAACCAGCATGAGGGGATATTTGCTTACAGGCGACGAACAGTTTGTAGAGCGATTTAATGATGCTGAAAATAAATCAAATGAATATTTCGAAAAATTAGATGAACTCACATCCGACAATCCTTCGCAGAGAAAATTATTAGAAGAGTTGCGAAACAAACGTTCTGGTTTCTTTAAGTATTTAAACAATCAAATTGTAAAAAAACGTTTAAGCAAACAAACGCTTATTTTCGACCTGAATGAAGGAAGGAAAATGATGAATGAGATAAGAGCAATCATCAGAAAAGTAGAAAATACAGAACAAAAACTTTTAGAAGAACGCAATTTAAACTCAGAACGCTACGGCAATTATAGTTTGATTTTAATCGTTGTTGCCTTTTTTATTGCTTTTCTTATTTCTATCGTTTTTATGATTAGAATTCTAAAAGATTACAACGAAAGATCTTTGCTGCAGCATGAGTTGGAGAAGAAAGATAAAGAAACTGCTGAAAGGCTGGAAGTAATAAGCGGTATAGCATCTCAGATTTCTAGAGGAAATTATGACGTTCAGATTGATGATAGAAAATCTGATACTTTGGGAGCTCTGGGAGTTTCTATTCATGAGATGAAAGATTCTCTAAAAAATTCTTTCGAATTATTATCTCAAAAAGAATGGCTACAGTCGGGAGTCGCAGCTTTGAATGACAAAATGCTGGGCGAAAAGACTATTCAGAAATTATCTAAGGATGTTATCGAATTTTTATGCCAGTACACCAACAGCAGTGCCGGGGTTTTGTATGTTGTAGATGGAGAAGAAATGGCAATTTCTGGAGGTTATAGCTATATACCGAGTAAAAATAGAGAACGCATTAAAAAGGGTGAAGGTCTGATCGGGCAAGCAATTGTTTCGGGTAAAATGTTGGAATTAAAATCACTTTCTCCAGATAACATTCATATCAATTATGCTTTAGGTGAAATTAAGCCTACTCATATTGTGGCGCTTCCGCTAATGGATTTTAAAGTAGAAGGTGCTGTTGAATTGGCGAGTATTTATGGTTTTTCTGTGCTGCAATTAGAGTTCCTGAATATGGTTGCCAATAATATCGGAATTGCTTTGAAAGCGACGCAAAACCGTAAAAGAGTTATGGAACTGCTGGAAGAAACGAAATCTCAGGCAGAAGAATTGCAGATTCAGCATAGCGAATTGGAAGCGATAAATGCAGAGTTAGAAGCTCAAACCGAAAAATTGCAAGCTTCGGAAGAAGAACTTCGCGTGCAACAGGAAGAATTGGAGCAAACCAACGAAGAATTATCGGAAAGAAGCGTTCTGTTAGAAGAGAAAAATACAGAAATTCAGAAAAAATCAGAAGCTTTAGAATTAACAACTCGTTACAAATCTGAGTTTTTGGCCAATATGTCTCATGAATTGAGAACACCGCTGAATTCAATTTTATTGTTGAGCCGTCTATTGTCTGAAAATAACAATAAAACGATGAACAATGAAGAAATCGAATTTGCAAAAGTAATTCAGAGTTCAGGAAACAGTTTGTTAGGATTAATTGATGAAATTCTTGATTTATCTAAGATTGAAGCGGGTAAAATGGATCTGGAATTCTTAGATGTTTCGACCAAAGAAATTACAGATAACCTTCACAATCTGTTTTATATGGTGGCAAAAGAAAAGGGAATTAATTTTGAAATTATTGCCAAAGAAGCGCCAATCGTTATTAAAACAGACAAAATGCGTTTGGAGCAGATTTTGAAAAATTTGATTTCGAATGCCATTAAATTCACCGAAAAAGGAACTGTTTCTCTTGAAATCAAAGTAGATACAGACGATGATAAAATAATCTGCTTTATTGTAAAAGATACTGGAATCGGAATTCCGTTAGAAAAACAGCCTTTAATTTTTGAAGCTTTCCAGCAGGCAGACGGTTCGACCAAACGTAAATATGGCGGAACTGGTCTAGGATTGTCTATTAGCCGTGAATTGGCTAAACTATTGAGAGGAGAAATTATCCTGCATAGTAAAGTCAATGAAGGTAGTACATTTACGTTGTGTCTTCCAGTTTTTGGATTCGCGATCAATAAAGTTACGGCAGATAAAATTCCGCATGTAGAAGAAGTCGAAGAAACTGCCGAAATCGAAGAGGTAAAACCAAAATATATCAGCGAAGTCGTTCCTGAAGAAATTGAAGACGACAGAGATTCAATTGTAGAAGGCGATAAAGTAATTCTGATTGTAGAAGACGACATAAGTTTTGCCAAATCATTATTGGCTTTTACGCAGAAAAAAGGATATAAAGGTGTAGTAGCAGTTAGAGGTGATTATGCCTTAAATTTTGCCTTAATCTACAAACCAATCGGAATTTTATTGGATATCGAATTGCCAATAAAAAGCGGTTGGCAGGTTTTGGAGGAATTGAAAAATCATTCACAAACCAAGCACATTTCGGTGCACATTATGTCATCGCACAAATTAAAACAGGAAAGTTTATTGAAAGGCGCCGTAGATTTCTTAGACAAACCTGTGGCTTTTGATAAAATTCCCGAAGTGTTTATGCGTATTGAACACATCATAAACAAAGAATCTCAAAAGGTTTTAATTATTGAAGATAATCCGAAACACGCTAAGGCATTGGCTTATTTCTTGGAGACTTATAGCATCAATTCTGAAATAAAAAGCGAAGTTTCGGCAGGTTTATCGGCTTTGAGCAAAGAAGATGTAGACTGCGTGATTCTAGATATGGGAATTCCAGACAAACAAGCTTATGATATTTTAGATGGGGTAAAGAAAAGTCCAGGATTAGAAAATCTGCCAGTGATTGTTTTTACCGGAAAAAGTTTATCGATAAAAGAAGAATTAAAAATCAGAAAGTACGCCGATTCGATTATTGTAAAAACGGCACATTCGTATCAAAGAATGCTCGATGAGGTTTCACTTTTCCTTCATTTGGTAGAAGAAAAGAAAGAAGGAAATAATAAAGAAAACTACAAAAAACTGAATTCGCTGAACAATATTCTGTTCGAGAAAAAAGTATTAATTGTAGATGATGATGTACGAAATATATATTCGCTTTCAAAAGCTTTAGAAGCATTTAAAATGAATGTCATTACGGCTTTTGACGGAAAAGAAGCGATTAAAATTTTAGATGAAAATCCAGATACCGATGTGGTATTGCTGGATATGATGATGCCAAATATGGATGGTTATGAAACAGCAGAAAAGATAAGAAGCAACCCTAAATTTCTTAACTTAGCTGTAATAGCAGTAACGGCCAAAGCAATGACTGGCGATAGAGAGAAATGTATTAAGGCGGGAGCCTCAGATTATATTACAAAACCTGTAGATGTTGACCAGCTGTTATCATTGCTGCGAGTATGGCTTTATGATAAAATCTAATCTTTAAAATGCTTTAAATGGGAAAAAAACGTGTGTTGATTGTAGATGATGATTCAAGAAATATTTTTGCTATGGTGAATACCTTAAAAGCAAAATCGTATGATTGTATCTCTTGTCTAAGTGCCGAAGAAGCATTAAGAATATTAAAAGAAGACTCATCGATAGATGTCGTTTTGATAGATATGATGATGCCCGAAATGGATGGTTATGAGGCAATTCCGCTTATAAAAGCAATTCCATCACAAAAATCCACATTGGTGGTTGCCGTAACAGCGCAGGCAATGGCAGGAGATAAAGAAAAATGTTTACAAGCCGGAGCAGATGCTTATATCTCAAAACCTGTAGATGTTGATAAATTACTTCAGATTTTGGGAGGAAATTTAAATGAATTATGATTGAAGATATTGAATTAGAAACTCTTATAAATGATGTTTACGAATATTACGGTTTTGATTTTGGAAGTTATTCCAGAGCCTCACTTAAAAGACGTGTAAGCCGTGTTTTCTATTTAGACGGATTTAAGCATTTTCATGATTTTTTGTCTAAAGTCCGTACTGATCCCGAATATTGTAAAAGAATGATTGACGAAATTACGGTTAACGTAACCGAGATGTTTCGCGATCCATCATTTTATTTGACACTCAGAAAAGAAGTCCTTCCGCTATTAGGAACCAAACCTTTTATCCGTATTTGGCATGCAGGATGTTCTACAGGAGAAGAAGTCTATTCGATGGCTATTATGCTGAAAGAAGCTGGATTGCTGCATAAATCGATATTGTATGCAACAGACATAAATGCTTCAGTATTAGAAACAGCAAAAAGCGGTATCTTTCCATTACGAATGATAAAAGATTACGCTGATAATTATCGCGATGCTGGCGGACAGCAGGATTTTTCAGACTATTACATCGCCAATTACGGCTTTGCAAAATTTAATGAAAGTCTTTCTGAAAAAATGGTTTTTTCGCAACATAACTTAGTTTCAGACACTTCATTCAATGAGTTTGATCTTATTTTGTGCCGCAATGTTTTAATTTATTTTGATAATAATCTGCAGAAAAGAGTCGTTAATTTATTTGATGACAGTCTCGCTGTTTTGGGTTTTTTGGCACTCGGAACAAAAGAAACGATAAAATATTCTATATCTCAGACCAAATACAAACAATTTGCTAAAGAGAAAATATGGAGAAAAATAAAAGAATAACAAATTGTAAAGTAGTAATAATTGGCGGCTCGGCAGGAAGTTTACAGGCATTATTGCAGATTTTGCCTTTTATAGAAAAACCAATTTCATTTGCGATTGTAATTGTGGTTCACAGAAAAAACTCAGACGAACAAACCTTAGAAAGTTTAATTGCTTTAAAATCTAAAATTACTGTAAAAGAAGTAGAAGATAAAGTAAAATTTGAATCTGGGTTTGTTTATATCGCACCTTCCAATTATCATTTATTGTTTGAGAAAAACGAAACGCTTTCATTAGATACTTCAGAAAAAGTTAACTATAGCAGGCCAAGCATAGATGTCTCTTTTGAGTCTGCGGCAGAAATATATGGTGAACATTTGATTGGAATATTACTTTCAGGTTCCAATTCAGATGGAACAATCGGATTGAGGGCAATCCAAGCTGCGGGCGGAATAAGTGTTGTTCAGAATCCGCTTTCAGCAGAGATGCCTTTTATGCCCAATAATGCCATTCTGCATACAGTTCCTGACTTTGTTTTAAGCACCGAAGAAATTCTGGAATTTATAAAAGGAATTAATATTGCTGGTTTTTGATTAACGATTTTTGATTTCAGATGGAAGAAATCAAAAAATCGTTAATCCTCAATCTAAAATCTTCAATCTCTTAATTTTTCTCATCTTCAGGAAGAACCACTTTGTTGAGTTCAGCCTCTTTCTGAGCTCTTTTTTGTGCCGCTTTACCTTTTCCAATCGGAATTCCTGCTGTAACATACAAAGATCTGTTGAATTGATTGTTCGGGCCGTCACCTTTCATTACGGTAACGAGTCCGTAATAATATTGAACAGTGACATTCAAACCGTTTCCAACATTCATATGATATCCAGCACCAAAAGCAAGTCCAGCATCTATAACATGAATCTGATCTCTAATGTTTTTCTTATAGACCACATCGTCATTATTGATTTCGTTTTTAAACTCATCAAAGGCTTTGGCCAATAAACCAAATTGAGGTCCTGTTTTGAGGTAAATATTGTTTTTGAATTGATATTTAATTAATATCGGAACATTAAAATAGCGGATTTCACGATTCACATGACCGCCGGCAAAAGTGTTATCGAGATTTTCATCATTTAAAGAATACACCGGAATATCCTGAGCTCCCATAGGCGATTTTACAATTACGCCAGTATTGATCATCCAAGCGGGGTTTTTTCTAGATTTCAAATCAAAATAAAAGCCAAGATTAAAACCGGGGTTCAAGGCAGAAGAGCCCATATTAGAAATCGTAGAAAAATTGGCACCGCCCTCCAAACCAAATTCCAAAAACTCTGAATTGAGTTTATCTCCAAATATTAAGGAAATTAAGACTTGTGATTGTGCCGTGGTAATACAAAAAAATGTGATAAAGATTAGAAAACCTTTTTTCATGCCATTTGAATTAAAGTCCAAAACGGTATTGAAAACTTCCTAATACCTGTGTTCGAGAGCCTAAGAAGCCACATTCTGCTCGAAACATAAAATGTTTGTTGAACTGATATTGAGATCCAATGATAAAGTTCCACATATCTTTTGGTCTTTTTTGAAGAGAATATTGCACAGAAGAATTTTCAGCTGTACTTAGCGCTCCGTCTAATGTATTTAAAATATTGCCAGCGCTTTCTAAAGCTCTATTTGCCGTATTATGCTTCGCGATATTAGCAGGATTTTTTTGTTCGGCAGGAGTTAAACCATCCCACCAGTTGTCTACTTTGGTTTGGTTTTCTGCCACTTTAGCCAGACCATTATCTACTTTTTCTTGTGCTCCTTCTAAATTAATGAAATCAGATAAAGGCAGATCTCCGTTTGTATCTCCAGCAATATGAACTCTAAATCCGCCGACCCAAACCGCTATATTTGTGTCTGATTTATTAAACTTAAAGGTTTTTCCTAATCGAGGTCCAAATACATAAGAAAAGGCGGGTTTGTCAAGCGAGCTAATATCGGTCCAAGCCATATTCATATCAAGAGCCAGCCAGCCGCCTCCAATACCTATGGTTGGTGTCATTCCCAGACCAAATGTTGTGGCATTAAAATTGGCTCTGGTGCTGAAAGTAGTTATTTCTGACCAATTATTATCAGCATCTGGAATCCAGATTCCGGCATTAATTTTAGTGGCAGTATTAGCTTTTCCAAAAATTCCATAAATATTTAAAAAAGGAAGAAGCCAGATATCAGGTCTGATAGTTAACGCGGTAGCCTCAACTGATGATTTGTCAAATCGTACAATCTCATCTAAATTATATTGTGGTCCATGATTAAAGCCAATTTGCAGATTGTTGATTACAATATCAGACTCCTGCCAAAACCAGTTTACAGATAAACCGGCTGAATAAGGAAGTTTATATCCTTTTTGGGCTACTTTTTCTCCCCAGATAGGAAGAGCGTAAGGATATTTTTCTGTTTTAAGACTGTCTTTTAATGTCTGGTTTTTTTCTCCTACAATTTTATCGGTATAAACCTGTCCGAAAATTTGCATGCTGAAAAATAATAAAGAGGCTGATATTAGTGTCTTACATTTCATTGATTAGAATATTTAAAATTAATTAATTAGACTGCGAAAAATAAAATTGTACTAATGTGCGTAGAGAATCTCTTGTTATTTTTTTTGGCTTATAGAAAAATGATTTTTTAAAGAATTAAAATTAGGAACTTAAAGAAGTGTTAAAATTATTGTTAAAGTTAACGAAATTTTCTTACCGCTCATAAAATTTTTGAATAAAATAAAAAACTATTGCAATAATTTTCAGACCATTAGACGATATTTTATTTTGCTATTATTATTTCGCCTAAATGAAAAATTAAAGAATAAATTGTATTTTTACAACTGTGAAATGGATAAGAATCATATTGTCAATTTATCTGCTGGCGTTGTCTAATATGCCATGCGCGGATATGGAAGTAAACAGTGCGATGCATAAAACAGCTCAGTTTGCTTCAGAAGACAATCATTCTCATGATAAAACCAACGATTTATGTTCTCCGTTTTGCGCCTGCAATTGTTGCGGTGTACAGGTTTTAAGTTACCATTCTGCTGTAAGTTTTGAATTCCCTAAAGCTTACAATCAAATTTCAATTGCTTTACCCAATTATAATTCTGTTTTTATTTCCAATTTCTACGGAAGTATTTGGCAGCCCCCTCAGATAGCATAATGATTATGCCTGTTCAGTTTCGATAGTTATCGGAATCGGAAATGGGCGGAGAGAGTTGTGGACTTTCCACAGATTTACAGGCAATTTATTGTCTAATTTCTCACGTCATTATATATTCAAATGTTAGATAAAATCATTCAATTCAGTATACGAAACAAATTCGTAATACTATTATTTACCCTTGCGCTTATAGCTTGGGGAAGCTATTCGCTTAAAAAGTTACCGCTCGATGCCCTTCCAGATGTAACCAACAATCAGGTTCAGATTATTACAACTTCGCCAACACTGGCAAGTCAGGAAGTCGAGCAATTAATTACGTATCCCTTAGAAAGAGCTGTAAAAACAGTTCCAAAAGTAATAGAACTACGCAGTATTTCCCGTTTCGGATTATCCGTAGTAACTGTTGTTTTTGAAGACGATGTAGACATTTACTGGGCTCGTGAACAGATATTTCAGCGCTTAAAACAAGCCGAAGAAAACATTCCCGATTATGTAAATTCTCCTGAATTAGCGCCCATTTCGACAGGATTGGGAGAGATCTACCAATATGACGTTTATGCCAAAAAAGGCTACGAAAATAAATACAGTGCAATTGAATTGAGAACTATTCAAGATTGGATTATTATTCCGCAATTGCAGGGAATTAAAGGAGTTGCCGAGGTAACTTCTTGGGGAGGAAAACTCAAACAGTTCGAAATTGCCGTAAACCCAAATATGCTCAATAGTTTGGGCGTTACGATTACCGAAATTTTTGAGGCGCTGGAAAAAAACAATCAAAATACTGGAGGCGCTTATATTGAAAAAGATCAGTATACCTATTTTATCCGCGGTGTCGGAATGGCTAAAGGCATAAAAGATCTTGAAAATGTAGTGGTGAAAAACCGAAATGGTTCGCCAGTTTTGGTTCGAAATGTAGCACAGGTTCGCGAAGGCATTGCATTACGTTATGGAGCTTCGACCAAAGATGGAAAAGGTGAAATTGTTTCCGGAATGGTTTTAATGCTGAAAGGCGAAAATTCGAGCGCTGTTGTAAACCGTGTTCACGAAAAAATGGAGCAGATAAACAAAAGCCTTCCAGAAGGAGTGGTTGCGGAAGCTTTTATTGATAGAGGAAAACTCGTAGATAACTCTATTAGTACCGTCGCAAAGAATTTATTAGAAGGAGCATTAATCGTCATTTTTGTCTTGATTTTATTTTTAGGAAATCTTCGTGCAGGACTCATTGTCGCTTCAGTAATTCCTCTGGCGATGCTGTTTGCCGTTATTTTAATGAATGCCTTTGGCGTAAGCGGAAACCTAATGAGTCTTGGTGCCATAGATTTCGGAATCATAGTCGACGGTGCCGTTATTATCGTGGAAGCCACGATGCATCATCTCCAGAAATTCAAAAACAAAAAAGAATTAACGCAGGAAGAAATGGACATTGAGGTTTATAATTCGGCTTCAAAAATTAGAAATAGTGCGGCTTTTGGCGAAATTATCATTTTAATAGTCTATTTGCCAATCCTAGCTTTAATCGGAACCGAAGGAAAAATGTTCAAGCCAATGGCTATGACTGTTGGTTTTGCCATTATCGGAGCTTTTATTCTTTCTCTGACCTATATCCCGATGATGAGCGCTTTATTTCTTTCAAAAAAAACAGAGCACAAAGAAAATTTCAGCGACCGCATGATGGCATGGTTAGAAAGCCTATATACTCCTTTATTGAAAAAAGCTTTAGAGTTTAAAAAAGTGGTGCTTTCAGTCGCTGTCGGACTTTTTGCTTTTGCCTTTATTGTTTTCCAAAACATGGGAGGCGAATTTATCCCGACAATCGAAGAAGGCGATTTGGCAATCAATGCCACTATTATGACGGGAAGTTCACTTACGCAGATGGTTGAAACTGCGACTAAATATGAACAGATTCTAAAAGCCAAATTCCCAGAAATCAAAACTATTGTGACCAAAATAGGAAGCGGTGAAATTCCAACCGATCCCATGCCAATTGAAAGTGGGGATTTGATTATTGTTTTAAAAGACAAGAAAGAATGGAGAAGCAAATACCGAAATTGGGAAGAAATCGCCAATGCCATGAAAAAGGAGATGGAAATTATTCCTGGTGCGAATATCGAGATTTCGCAACCCATTCAGATGCGTTTTAATGAATTAATGACAGGAAGCCGTTCTGATATTGCGATCAAGATTTTTGGAGACGATTTGGAAATACTGGATGCCAAAGCAGCAGAATTGATTTCGAAAATAAAAGGAATTGATGGAATTGGAGATTTAAAAGCTGATAAAGTAACAGGATTGCCACAGATTACCATTAAATATGATTATGATAAAATCGCGCTGTACGGGCTGAATATTTCAGACATTAACCAAATCATCCGTTCGTCTTTTGCGGGAGAAGTGGCAGGAAAAATTTATGACGAAAGCAAAAGGTTTGATGTTGTGGTGAGAATGGACGAAAACAATCGTGGCGATATTACAGATGTGAGCAATTTGTTTATTCCGCTTCCAAGTGGCCAGCAAGTGCCGCTTTCGCAAGTGGCTTCTGTTGAATATGAGCAAGGCCCTGTACAAGTCATTCGCGAAGACGGAAAACGAAGAATAACGGTTGGATTAAATGTTCGCGGAAGAGACATTAAAAGTGTCGTAGAAGAAATTCAAGCAAAACTGGACAAAAGTTTCAAACTTCCAGCTGGTTATTATGTGACATACGGCGGACAATTCGAAAATTTGATTGAAGCTTCAAAAAGACTTTCTGTAGCATTGCCTATAGCTTTAGGACTTATTTTGGTCTTACTGTATTTTACTTTTAAAAGCGCCAAACAAGCGTTGCTAATTTTTAGTGCGATTCCGTTATCGGCGATTGGAGGTGTTTTTGCGCTTTCGCTGAGAGGAATGCCCTTTAGTATTTCTGCCGGAATTGGTTTTATCGCTTTGTTCGGAATTGCCGTTCTAAACGGAATTGTACTGATTTCGTATTTCAATCAATTAAAAACAGAAGGAATTTCAGATCCGTTTCAAAGAATCTTGATTGGAACGAAAACACGTTTGCGTCCTGTTTTAATGACCGCAGCCGTAGCTTCATTAGGATTTCTGCCAATGGCATTATCCACAAGCGGCGGAGCAGAAGTGCAGAAACCTCTGGCAACCGTAGTAATCGGCGGATTAATTTCAGCGACTTTATTAACCTTAATTGTTTTGCCAATTTTGTATTTATTGTTGGAGAAGTTTAACCGCAAAGAGCGCAAAGATTTACGCGAAGAACACTAAGAAAAATTTAAAGAAAATGAAAAAGTTATTATACAGTTTAAGAAAAATAACCTTTGCGAACTTCGCGCTTCTTTTGCGAACTTTGCGGTTAATTGCGTTTCTATTGGTTGCCTTACCCTTGCAAGCACAGCAAATGATAAGTCTGGAAAAAGCCATAGAACTAGCAAAAGCAAACAACATCGATTTAAAAATTGCCGATAAAGAAATCGAAAAACAAACCGTTCTCAAAAAAGCAGCTTTTCAGCCAGATCCTTTGCAAGTACAGTATCAGGGCGGTCAATTCAATAGTGTCGATTTTGATCATAATGTTTCGGTACAGCAGTTTTTTCCTCTAGGAAATATTACAAAAGCCAACCGACAATTGCAGGAAGAATTGGCAAAATTAGCGGAGAAAAGAAAAGCGCTGTCTTCTTATGAAATCGAAAAAGCGGTTACATTGGCATATTATCAATATTTATATGGCGTTTCGATACAGAAACTCAATTCAGAATTGAATGATATTTATACAAAATTCCTAAAAAATGCTGAACTGCGTTTTAAAACAGGGGAAAGCGGAAACATTGAAGTCATCAGCGCCAAAGCGAAAGTAAAAGAAATTGAAACCCAGAAGGCACAGTTAGAATACGATTTGGCGATTTATCAGAAACAATTGCAGTTTTTCATTCAGACAGATGAAAATATAGTTCCTGATTCAAATACCGCTTTGCAATACACTTTTATAGAAAGTCAGGAAAATATAAAAGCAGAAGCTCTAATGACCGATTTTTATCAGCAGCAGATTTCAGTATATCAGAAAGAAGCAGGAACATTTAAGGCGCTGCGTACGCCAAAAGTTGGTTTAGGATATTTTGCACAGACGATAAATACTGAATCTTTGTTTCAGGGATTTACGGCAGGTTTGCAGATTCCGTTGTTTGGAGGTGTTAATACTACTAAAGCAAAAGCAGCAGAAATTAGTGTTTCGCAGTCTCAATTGGCTTTAGATAGAAACAAAATGATGCTGAATCTGCAACGAGAAGAATTGCAGAACAACTTTCAAAAGCAGCAGAAGAACCTAAATTATTATAAAAATGAAGGTTTGCAATACGCTAATCAGATTATTGAAACGGCTCAAAAAAGTTATGCTAATGGTGATATGAGTTATTGGTCGTACATAAGCTTTCTAAATCAAGCAATCGATATTAAAAAACAATTTGCAGAGGCAACGCACAGCTATAATCAAAGTGCCATCGAACTTCAATTTCCAACTATCAAAAACAATTAAAAATGAAAAATATATCTGAAAATAATTTAACCGCAAAGAGCGCAAAGATTTTAACGCAAAGTTCGCAAAGTTTAATTTCCTTGCGTGCTTTGCTCCCGATAGCTATCGGGATTGCGTGCCTTGCGGTTACCTTAGCAAGTTGTAACGAAAAGAAAACAGAAGAACCGCAGGAAGAAGAAAAATCAACTACAGAAGTAGCTTTAACCGTTTCTCAAGCTAAAACAGTTGGAATTGAGACAGGATTTGTAGAAGATCGAAACCTAAATAAAGTCATTAAAGCAAATGGTTACACGACAGTTCCTCCGCAAAATTCTGCTGAAGTTTCGACTTTGATTGGCGGAACGGTTAAAGACATTTTTGTTTTGGAAGGAACGTATGTAAACAAAGGAAAAGTATTGGCCACAATTCAAAATCTGGAAGTTATTGGAATGCAGGAAGATTACCAATCGGCTGTTGCCAATGTTGAATATTTACAGTTAGAATATAACCGCCAGAAAACCTTGAGTGATGAAAATGTGAATCCGAGAAAGACTTTTCAGGAAGTAAAAGCGAAATTAGCAGCAGAAAGAGCTCGCGCACAAGCGGCAAAAAATAAACTTGATGCTTTGCATGTGAATACAAAAGGAAGTTCGTCTGTCGTTCCAATTGTTTCCCCTATAAACGGCTTTGTTGGAAAAATCAATATTGCGAAAGGCGCTTTTGCGAATACAGGGGTTTCGCTTTTTGAAGTGGTTGACAACAGTCAGATGCATTTGGATTTGAATGTGTATGAGAAAGATTTGGGATCCATTTCGATTGGTCAAGTCATTGATTTTGTCTTAACGAATCAATCCAATAAATCGATTAAAGGGAAGATTTTCGGAATCAATAAATCTTTCTCCAACGAAAGCAAAACTGTCGCTGTTCACGCTAAAATCGATCCTGCTGATGCCAAAGGGCTGATTCCGGGAATGTATGTTTCGGCAAATATCAATATTACAAACACCACTGTCCCAGCTCTTCCAAAAGATGCGGTTGTCAAAAATGCCGATAAGTATTTTGTCTTCATTGAAGAAGAAGAAGAGCATGCGGAAGAAAAACATGAACATTCAGCAGGAGAAAAGGAAGAAGCTCATGAAAAAGAAATTCATTTTAAAGCAATAGAAGTTATGCCGGGAACAACCGATTTGGGTTTTACCGAAGTGAAGTTTGTAAATGATATTTCGGCAAATGCTAAAATTGTGACAAAAGGCGCATTTTATCTGCTGTCTGCCATGAAGGGCGGAGGAGAGCACACCCACTAGCTAGTTTTGCCACGAAGACGCTAAGGCACAAAGTTTTTTTTTAAGATGCTAAGTTGCTAAGATACTAAGGGGCTAAGTTTTTTATTGGAGTGGAATTTGCTCACAATCGCGATATCGGGATTGCGAGATTAACTCCATCAGACTAAAAAAACTTAACGTCTTAGTGCCTTTGTGGCAATAAACTTTCCCACAAAATGCTTAAATTTAGAACATTATTTAAACATACCTTCAGGCATTTAAAACATGAAACCTGAAGCATGAAACTTAAAAAAATGATACATCAAGATAAAGAAGTAAAAAACGCTAAAAATAAAGCCAAATCTTCCTGCTGTTGTTCGCATGATGAACCCGTGCATTCTGATAATGAGGTTCATGATCACGGTGGACATGATCATGAACACAATGCAAGTGGCAGTTGGTTTAAACTGTTTTTGCCTTCGATTATATCCTTTATTTTACTGATTATCGGAATTGGTTTAGATAATTATTTTCCGCAAGATTGGTTTACAGGATATGTTAGAATTGCGTGGTATGCAATTGCATATCTTCCAGTCGGACTTCCAGTTTTAAGAGAAGCTTACGAAAGCATTGTAAAAGGAGACATTTTCTCTGAGTTTTTCCTCATGTGCATTGCCACAATAGGAGCTTTTGCCATCGGAGAATATCCAGAAGGTGTTGCTGTTATGCTGTTTTATACGATTGGAGAAACTTTTCAGGGAATGGCAGTTAATAGAGCAAAATCGAGTATTAAAAGCCTTTTGGATCAACGTCCCGATGAGGTTCACATATTAGAAAACAATGTCGCAGTAAAAGTAAAAGCTCAAGAGGTACAGATTGGAGCGATTATTCAGCTTAAAGCTGGAGAAAAATTAGGTTTGGATGGCGAATTATTGTCTGATTCGGCTTCATTCAATACAGCTGCTTTAACGGGAGAAAGTAAGCCCGATACTAAGAAGAAAGGCGAAACTGTTTTGGCAGGAATGATAAATGGCAATACTATTGCCGAAGTAAAAGTAACAACCGCTTACAGCGACAGTAAATTGTCTAAAATTCTGGAACTCGTACAAAATGCCACAACCAAAAAAGCGCCAGCGGAATTGTTTATTAGAAAGTTTGCGAAAATTTATACGCCAATTGTGGTATTTCTCGCCATTGGAATTTGTTTGATTCCGATGGTTTTTGTTGATGATTATGTTTTTACTGATTGGTTGTACAGAGCTTTGGTTTTCTTGGTTATTTCCTGTCCTTGTGCTTTGGTTATCAGTATTCCGTTGGGATATTTTGGCGGAATCGGCGCTGCCAGCAGAAACGGAATCCTGTTTAAAGGCAGTAATTTCCTTGACAGTATTTCGACGATTCAGAATGTTGTGGTAGACAAAACAGGAACGATGACCGAAGGCGTTTTTAAAGTTCAAGAAGTTATCATAAAACCAGAATTCGATAAAAATGAAATCTTAAGATTGGTCAATGCTCTTGAAAATAGAAGCACGCATCCCGTGGCTACAGCTATTCACAATCATGTTGGACCAATTGACTCTTCGGTGGAGTTAAAAGAAATCGAAGAAATCTCAGGGCATGGACTAAAAGCAACTCACAACGGAAAAGAATTATTTGTTGGGAATTTTAAACTTTTAGATAAATATTCGATTTCGTATGACATTGATCCATCTTCAATCGTTTATACGACAATTGCTATCGCTTACGAAAGTAAATTCGCTGGTTACTTAACTATTGCAGATGAAATTAAAGCAGATGCTAAAGAAACGGTTTCTAAACTAAAATCTTTAGGAGTAAAATTGACCATGTTGAGCGGAGATAAAACCAATGTGGTTCAATTTGTTGCTGATAAATTGAGAATCACAAAAGCTTTTGGTGATTTGCTTCCAGAAGATAAAGTCAATAAAGTCAATGAAATTAAAGCTAAAAACGAAACGATTGCCTTTGTGGGTGATGGCGTCAATGATGCGCCTGTAATTGCTCTAAGCACGGTTGGAATTGCAATGGGAGGTTTAGGAAGCGACGCAGCCATCGAAACTGCCGATGTGGTTATTCAAGATGATAAACCAAGCAAAATTGCAATGGCGATCAATATCGGAAAACAAACCAAAAAGATCGTCTGGCAGAATATCACTTTGGCTTTTGCCGTAAAAGCTTTTGTGCTTATTCTTGGCGCGGGCGGACTTGCCACAATGTGGGAAGCTGTTTTCGCCGACGTTGGAGTGGCGTTATTAGCCATTTTAAATGCCGTAAGAATTCAAAGAATGAAGTTTTAGAAAACCATCTAAATAAAAATCACCTAATCTGCTAAATCTGCGAGAGACAAAAAATTTTCTCGCAGATTTGGCAGATTTTGAATTAAAATTTTAGATTAACAATGCTTTCGTTATGTTCTAATGTAATTTCAGTCGGATTGCTTTCGGAAGGAATTTGAGTCGGATACCAATTTCGAGTAGGCTGTACTAGAATCAATAAACCTTCATGATCGCCAATAGCCGCAAATTTATCGGTATTTGTATTTTCCGTAAAGAAATGAAGTCCGTGTTCTTCTATTAATTGATTGCCTAATTGTAATGGACTTTCTGTAACAATCCCTATTTCGCTTATGCTTAAAATAGAAGCAGAGTTAAATTCGCCAACTTGTTCGTTATTAAGATTATGTCTCGCAATGAATTCGAGTAAATTTCCGTTGTGATCGAAGAAATAAATAGAATGTGCATTCCAATTTTCAAAATGAGTTACTACACTTTTATCTTCCAGAACAATTAAATCTACTTTGTCTTTACACCATTGAATAGCTTCTTCAAGCTGATTTTCAGGAATATTGAAAGCAAAATGATATATGGAATTAAAATCTATGTCCTCTACAAATTTTAAAATGGAAGTTCCAGCCTGAAACATTATTGATTTTTGATCGCTTTCTAAAATGAAAAGACCAAAAATGTTCTGATAAAATGCTGTCGTTTTTTGAATATCGTTTGTTTTGATTTGAATCTGATCTATTCTCATGGCAGTGAAATTTTATAAAAGAAAAAGCTTCTTTTGAGTTCTAGTCAAATTTAAGAAATGCCAATAATTTCAAGGTTGAAGAGGTATTTTATGTATCAATAAAAAGATAGTAAAAAATTATGGATTGGCGCTTAATGGCATTTTTAAATAATCTATAAAGCTACAAAAAGATAGATACCAATTGTTGTAAGATTATCGAAAAAACTTTCATCTTATAATTGATTTTCAATTAAAAAGCCCGATTGTGGTCGGGCTCTTATATTTTAATATGTAGCAGGTTTTCTAATATTTTTTCCAACCTTTTGATTTAAATCATCACCAAGATCTTCTCTTGCAGTATCTGCAATTTTCTGAATTTTGGCTACAATTTCGGGATATAATTGCTGCACATCACGCACTTCTCCCGGATCGTGCGCTAAATCGTAAAGTGCCATAGGAAATTCTGCAGACGCACCTTCACCGCGATATCCATCTTTTCCTTGTAGCTTTTTGTTGTAGGTTATGCCTTTGTGCGGAAAAACCAATTTCCAGTGTTTGTAGCGAATAGCTTCTAGATTATTGCTTCCAACTCCAAAATAATAATAAAAAATTTCTCTCGGACCAGAAGCTGTTTTTCCAGTTAAGACAGGAAGAAAATTTAAACCGTCAATTTGATTTTTAGGTAAAGGAGCTCCTGTTATTGTGGCAATTGTGGGTAATAAATCCATATTGGTCATAAGCGAACTGTTTACAGAACCGCCTTTTATTTTGCCAGGCCAACGAATCAGGAAAGGAACTCTTGTGCCGCCTTCCCAAGTGGTAGATTTTCCTTCTCTAAAACCTCCCGAAGAACCTGCATTATCACCAAAAACAAGCCAAGGCCCATTGTCGCTGGTGATGATTAAAACGGTGTTTTTAGCAATTCCTTCTTTATCTAGCGCATTTATAATTTCGCCAATAGACCAATCCAGTTCCATAATAACATCACCAAAAAGGCCTAAATCGCTTTTGCCTTTAAATTTGTCTGAAACCGCCAAAGGAGCGTGAGGCAGAGGATGAGTAAGATATAAAAAGAAAGGATCTTTTTTGTTTTTTTTGATAAAACCTATTGCTTTTTCGGTAAAAAGCGTGGTTAGTTTTGAAGCATCTTTGATGTTTTCAATCGTATCAATAACGGTTGTATTACTGATTAAAGGAAGCGGAGGAAAGCTCGAACGCATATCTTTAGAATCGGTAACTTTTGAGTAGCCGTCATAATCAATTGGCCATACATCGTGCGAATATGGAATCCCGAAAAATTCATCAAAACCATAATTGGTAGGCCAGTAAGGCAATACATTACCTAAATGCCATTTGCCATAATTGGCAGTTTTGTAACCGTTTTTCTTTAAAAGCGATGCAATCGTTTCTTCATTCGGATTCAAAGCGTGTTTAGCTCCTGGAAGCAATACGCCCGACATGCCAATTCTATTAGGATAACAGCCTGTTAGTAAGGCAGCTCGAGAAGCTGTACAAATAGCTTGTCCAGCATTAAAATTGGTTAAACGCATTCCTTCTTCGGCAATTTGATTGAAATGTGGAGTATTAACTCCCGTCATTCCGTACGGTTCTGTGTCACCATAACCCATATCATCCATATTGATGATAATAATATTGGGTTTAGAATTTGAGTCTTTACTTTGAGCAATGCCTAAAGAAGTGATTGCCGAAAGAAAGAGCAAGAAGAAACTTCTTTTCATAACTTGTGGTTTTTGGAATAATTAATAATTGCATGGCGTATAAGTTTGGTTGACCACAAATATATTCAAAAGATGAAGTTTAAAAATAAAAAAAGCCCGTTTCATAAAGAAAGGGCTTGGAAGATTTGTACTTTTTGGGGCAAAATACAAATTGTATAACTAATTTATTTTGGCATTTCTGGAGTGATAATTCTTCTTGTTGGAGTACTTAAAGTTTCAATAAAAGCTAGTAAATCACTTATTTCTTCTTTGCTTAAGTTTAATTTTTTAAGTGCAGGGTCCACTTTTGGAATCAAAGAATCGCGAGCAGTTCCTAGATATTTTTTCTGAACAGGAGAAGGATTTCCTAAATTGTATAATTCGACCACGTCCAATAAAGTTGGAAAATGTCCATGATGCATCCATGGTCTTGTGTTTACAACTTCACGAAGAGTTGGGGTTCTAAATTTGCCAATATCTTTTACATCTTTAGTAACATTGTAACGTCCGAAATCTTCATTTTTGGTTCCGAATAAAGTCTGTCCGTCATTATGAAACTGATTGTCGCTGAAATAAGGCGTATTGTGGCAGTTGATACATTGTGCTTTGGTTCTGAACAAATGCATTCCATTTACTTGCTGATCTGTATAAATGTCTGATTTTCCGCTTACAAACTGATCAAATTTACTTTTCGGACTATTAATCGATCTTTCGAAAGTAGCAATAGCGTATTGAATTCGCTCTAAAGTCACTTTTTTGTCTCCAAAAGCCTCCGTGAATAAAGAATTGTAACCTTTTATTTTTGCAATTTTGTCAACAGCAATCGTCAATTTTTCATTCATTTCTAAAGGATCCTGAACAGGAAACTGCGCTTGATCTTCAAGACTTGACACACGTCCATCCCAAAACAGGGAAGTGGCATACGCCGAATTTAAAATGGTCATCGAATTGCGTTTTCCGGTTTGCCTGTCGTGGCCAAATGAACGCGTTAAATTATCTGTCCAGCCCAGTTCAGGATTGTGGCACGAAGCGCATGCAATTTGTCCGCTTCGCGATAATCTTGGATCAAAAAACAAAATTTTTCCCAAACTTTCTTTTTCTTTTGAATACGGATTATAAGCAGGATAAGGAACAGCGGGTAAAACTCCAATATCCTGAAATTTAGATTTGTCTACACTTTCGTGTAATTCTGCAGCAGGCCATTTTGATGAGTCTCCGCTGGAATAGATTTTTCGTAATTCCTGAATATCAATGTAATCAGGATTTTCCACGCTTTTGTATGCCGTTAAGCATAGCAGGAATAGGAGAGGGAAGATTAGCTTTTTCAATTCTTTTTGGTTTTTGTTTCATCCCGATAGCTATCAGGACAGGTTTCAAGTTGTCATGGAACTTTGTTAAAGTTTTAAATTTTGACAAAGTTCACTAGGTAAAACATTCATAAGTTATAACTCACAATTCATAATTATAAAGTAACTTCTTTAGGACACGGAATGCTCAATGCCGTTGGTTTTGGATATGTTCTATTGTTGTACATTCTGTATTGTGTTGACACTGTTCCTCCAAATAGTTTATCATTTGTCAGTTTTAATTCAAATGAGATTTCATATAAGCCATTGCTGATTTCTTTGTATGTTCCTTCGCCAGAAATGGCAATAACATGAGTATTTGTTGCACTTGATCCGATTGTAATGTCTTGTGGAATTACTAAAACAGTTCCTTCGGTTTTGCTGTTTCCGTTTGCAGGGAAAAATTCCAAAGCAGATTTAATATTGAATCCAGGAGAAATTGAGGCAGAGTTGCTTTCGTTAGAAAACCATCTTTTTAAACCAAAAGAATTTACTGTATTGGTTCCGCTCGCAACGTTAAACCCGATTTTGAAAGCATCGTGATACACATCGTCATTAGGATTTGTTGTTCCTTTATCGCTATATAATATAGCATTCGGATCATCTTTTGTAACTACAACAGGAAAAGTCAGAGCGTTGAAAGTTTGCCAAGTACAAGTGGTTCCGTTGCTAAACCAATGTTCTCCATAAGTCAAATAAAACGCATTTGTAGGATCGGTAAATTTTGATGCTGGATTTGCCTGAATATCTCTTAGAGATTTTATCGGTTTTACAATTGTTAGATTGGTGTTTCCTGTAGCAGTGTAATTAGGAATATTTATTAAAGTAATTTTTGATTCGTAACGGGCATCATCATTTTGCAGATCTTCTAAAAGAGTTAAATGATATGTTACAGAACTTCTGTTATCGCCAAAATCATCGCGCGTTAAAGAATATTCAAAACCGTTTTGAAATTTGAAAAAATTAGCATTTTTAATTTCTTCAGGGAAAAAGCCATTAGGGAAGTTCACTTCAAAATCAATTGTTTCGCCTACTTCACCTTTGACATTATATTGCGTTACAGGGAAAGTGTAGTTAGTTGCAATTGTTCCCAAATCAATTTTGAAAGTATTGTTTGGATATGCTGTGTTTAAATTTCCGATATGAATATCAGGATCAGAAACCGTTTCGAGTTTTAGATTGATGCTTTGGTTTGCAACCCATCTTTTATCAAAAGAAACATAAATGGTATCTGTTAATTTACTGCCTTCAAATACTAATTGATTTAATGGATTAACAGTAAAACTTTCGTTGTCTCCAGTTGAAGAAACCGCACTGAAATTTGTGGTTACCGCACTTTTTAAGGCACGAGTAGTTAAAGCAACCGGAACTTTTAGGGTTTTTACAGAACTATTTGTATATGTGGACTGAGGTACTAAAACAGAATTTACCGTAGGATATTCTAACGGAATATTATTGCTGTTTACCAAGAAGTTAAATCTTAAGTACGGGTCAATCTCAGAGCCTAGTTTGTAATCATCTTTTGAGCAGGAAGCCAAAAGTAATGCTGCTGATAATATGCTAAATATCTTAATAGGATTCATTTTGCTGTAAGTTTTCATTAAGATTAATATTGGATTGTGGGATTGGAAGCACAAATTTTAGAGATGGATATTTCATACCGCAGTTTGTAGAAATACACCCGTCATTTCTTGAAATATCTTTGTGATTACGCATTAGATCAAAAAACAAATGTCCTTCAAAGCAAAGTTCTTTTCTTCTTTCTAAAAGTATTTCTTCTTTTAGGTTTGAAGTGTTTGTAAGTAAAGTGGCATTAGCACGCGCACGAATTGTATTGATGTCTTGCATTGCAATTGTATACTGGTTGTTTTCTAGCGCTGCTTCGGCACGAATTAAATACATCTCGCTAAGTCTAAAGGCTACATAACCAGCATTATCTTGAAATTTCCTTGTAAAATTGTATGGGAGAGGAGTTAACAGCCCATTTACTAAAGTTTGAAGATTAACCGTTAGAAATAATTGCTTTCTGATGTCATTATTCTCATAAAGGTTTACAAGATCATTTGAAGCAACATACTTTGCATATGTATTTGAATTGTAGCCAAAATAACTAGCCATTGAAGAGGTTGCTGCGTTTTCGGCATCTTTTGGAATTGAAAACTCTAGTAAAGCCTCAGAAACAGGAAGATCTGGTTGCGCCCATTGTGCAATATAATTTTCAGAACTCATTAATTGGAATCCCGAACTTGTAATTACATCATTTGCTGTTTCATAAGCATTTGTCCAGTCTCTTTTGTACAAATAAATTCTAGCTAATAGTGCTTTTGTATTGTTCCTGTTAAAATAAGAATAGGTCGGTCCAGCCATTGAAGGATTGTCGGTATAATTTTCTATAGCCAATTTAAGATCTTCAATAATAAGTGAATAAGTAACCGCAAGCGTTTCCCTCTTTGGATATTTAAGTCCCTCTTTTATGGATTCTTTATTGTACACAATACCCAAATGTGAAGCATTTGAAGTATAAGAATAGTTTTGGCAATAAACTTGCGATAACAAAAAGTGGGCATACGCTCTTATGGTTAAAGCTTCGGCTATTATCTGTTTTTTTTCGGAATCAGTTGCATCAGTTAATTTAGGCGTATATTCTAAAAGTAAATTAGCCTGATTAATGATACTGTAATTGCCACTGTAAAAACTAACAAAATTACTTGTCTCTGCCGTATCTTCAAAAGAGTACACTTCTCTAATGTTTACTCCTGAGGTAATCTGCCCAGCACTATTTCCAGATGAGGTAGGTGTAAATTTTATATTCCCGCCTTGTAAATCAGAATAAACAGCAAAACGTTCACCTCTCACATTAGCTTCTACATCGCGGTAAAGTCCTTTTAGAGCGATTAAAACCCCTTCTTTATTTTGTAAAAGTTCATCTATGGATGTTTGGGTTCCAGGCTCTTGTTCCAGAAAATCACTACAGCTTTGTAATGAAAAAATCAGAATTATTATTGTTATGTATTTTAAATATTTCATCGTTTTAAAATTTTGCATTTACACCAAGCGAAATTGTTCTTGCCTGTGGATAGATAAAACTAAATTCTCGAATTCCATTCATTCCTTTTGGACTTTTTTCCTTGTACCAGTACAATACATTTGTAGCATCAGCAAAAACGGCAAGTGAGTCTAGAAATATATTTTTGATTGGCACATTATAACTCAAGTTAATATTGCTTAGTCTTACATAAGTAGCATCGTAAACATATTTACTCAAATTTGCAGTGACTGGTACAATTGTTACAGCAGCATAAGGCACAACATCTCCTGGATTTCTCCAGTGATTATAGGCATTTATAGAAAGATTTCTGTTTGAAGTATTCGAATATTTATCAATTACAGCATCCGAAGCAAAGAAATCACCCCCTAATTGAAAATCTCCTCTAAAAGTTAATGCAAGATTTTTGTAAAATGTAAAGCTATTGTAGAATCCGCCATAAGCTTTTGCTTGAGTATCTCCAATTGGTTCCCAATCAGCAATAGTAAATAAAGATTTGTAAGTTGCAAGATCATAAACTTGTCCATTTTTTGTAACTAAATCTCTTCCTGTTGCTGGATCAACGCCTACCCAGTTTATTCCCCAAACTGTAGTTGAACTGTAACCAATTTTTTGGGCTAAAGCTAGTTCGGCTGTAGAAAAATCGCTTCCTAAACCTTTTAAGTCAGTCACTTTACTATCGACAGTAGAAATATTAAAAGCGGTAGTCCATTTGAAATTATCATTTTTTATCCATTTAATTCGAGTTTGAAATTCTAATCCTTGATTATACATGCTTGCAGCATTTAATTGCATAGAATTGTAACCAGTTTCAGTAGGAATATCTCTTGTAGTAATCATATCGCTTTTGTTGTCACGATAGTATTCAAGTGTAAATTCAATTCTGTTAAAGATATTGAAGTCAATTCCAGCATTGAATTTTGTGTTCTTTTCCCAGCCTAAATTTCCGTTTGGTGCGTAACCTGCAGTTGCACCTGTACCGCCATTATAGTTGTTTTGAACGTAATTATATAATCCTTTTGAACGATATGAACCAATTCTAGAGTTTCCTGTTGTACCGTAGCTTGTTTTTAATTTTAAGAAATTCACCCAGGAATTATTGTTAAAAAAGCTTTCATTACTTATAATCCAGCTTGCTCCAGCGCCTCCATTATTGGCTACATCATTATCATCTCCAAAAACAGAACTTTGATCACGGCGAAAATTAGCTAACAAGTAGTAACGTTTTTTATAATTATAATTGACTTGTGAAAACAAAGAAACTCTTGAATTATAGCTAATTTCATTTCCATAAGTCTGGTTGCTTGTAGATTCATCCACATTAGGAGTTAACGGATTATCATCTCGCATTGCATTAGAGACAGGATTTATAACATTTGGATTTACGAAACCTATCCCAGATTGATAGTGAAAATCAGTTTTATCTTCAGAAAGTTCAAAACCTACAACACCGTCAATGGTGTGATTTTCATTAAGTTGTTTATCGAATAAAGCTTGACCCTGCCAGTTCCATTTCGTTGCATTTCTTTGGTTCAAAAGACGTCGTCCCCATCTTGGATAAGTAATATTATCTAAGACAAAAGTTCCTGTAAATTGACCGCTTTCGTTCTCAGCAGAAAAATAACGATCCTGGTCTTTATCAACATAATCCATTCCGAAAAGAGTAGTGAATTTCAAGAAATTATTCAGCTTATACGAAATACCAAGACTTCCTAAAATACCATAGGTATTGGCTTCATTTTTATTCTGCTCGATTGCCGCTAAAGGATTTCCTCTCGTCATACCGCTGACTCCTAGATAAGAATAAGAACTATCAGCGTTGTATGGAGACAGAGTAGGGAGGTAAGCAAAAGAATAAAAAATATTAGGAGCATCTTTCTGGATATAACTAGGGTTCAGCATTAAACTAATATCTAATTTTCCAGAGCTATATCCAAGATTAATTCCCGCATTCAATTGTTTGGTGCTGTTGCCCATTTGCGGTTCGTCAATTTTGGTATAGCTGATATTGGTTCGGTATGAAATTTTTGATGTAGAACCAGAAACATTAAAATTGTATTTATTAAAAATCCCTGACTTGTTCAAAAGTCTAAACCAATCTGTACTTACACCATTGTAAGTAAGCGGCGCAGTTCCTGGAGAAGTATTTTTCAAAAATTCATTTCGTAGCTCTGTGTACTGCTCGCCATTAAGATATTTAATCTGATTAATGGCAGATGAAATACCTAGCTGATTAGAGAAACCAAACTGAGTTTTTCCTTTTTTTCCTTTTTTAGTGGTAATTAAAATTACTCCATTTGCTCCGTCAGCTCCATAAATTCCAACTGCAGCGGCATCTTTAAGAACCGATATTGTTTCAATAATTTCTGGCGCAATTTTCATTAAAGGATTTCCGAAATTTTCAGTAAAATCTCCATTTCCGCTAAAATAAGCACTGTCAATACCATATTCTTCACCCATAATCACTCCATCAATAATGATAAGGGGCTGGCTGGATGTACCAATACGTGCTCCAGATAAAGAAGGTAAAGTTCCTTGTCCGCGGATGTTAATTTTAACTGGTCCGCCAACGCCAGAAGTATTCTCAACCATTACACCCGCAATTTGCCCAGTAATCATTTTGTCAAAACTTTCAGAAGCTTGTTGTACCGGAATATCTTTTGAGGTCAAAGTCGAAATACTTCCGACAATTTCTTCTTTTAATTTTGTAGTTCCATAAGAAGAAGTAATGATAACAGGATTCAATTCATCTGTAACTTCTTGAAGATAAAAAACAAATTCTTTTTTGTATCCCGCTGTTTGCGATTGTGGTTCCATTCCTAAATAAGCAACTTCAAGAATCTGATCCTTAATGTTTTCACCTTTTAGTTCATAAGCAAATTTTCCATTTGAATCGGTTATGGCACCCATTCCAGTTCCATTTACGCGAATAGTGGCACCAGGAAGAGGCTGTTTGTCTTTTGCGCTGTAAACTGTTCCTTTAATCATCCGTTCAGTTTCCTGGTTACCAGAATTAGATTTATCAACTCGAGTCGCATCTGTCAATAAAACTTGCTTTTTCTGAATGTAGTAGGAGATATTCGTGCCTTTCAGCAACTTCTTTAAAGCTGTTTCTAAGGTGGCATTATTGACATCTAAATCAGCTAATTGATCGGTATCTATTTTTTTTGCATTATAAATGATTCTAAAATCACTTTGTTCTTCAATAGATTTGATAATTAGGCTTATAGGTTTATTTTTTACGTGTAATGTTATGAGTTTATTCTGAGAAAATCCTTTAAATCCAGATAAGAGAATGGCTAAGAAAAACAGAATTTTTCTTAAAAAGGGCTGTATCGTAAATGTCATGGTTATGTATTTATCGCGGATTGGTAATTGTAATGGTTTTTTGGTCAATTGAATAATTAAAAGGCGTGTCACGTTTTAGGAGGTCTAAAATGTTCTCGACACTAGATTCGCTAATTTTAATTGTACCTGTGAAATTCTGTTTGGCCAAATCAGAATTTTCGTTGATAATTTCAACATCATAAGTACGCTGAATAATTTTAGCGATTATAGAAAATGGCGTGTCTTTAAAAGCAAGCTCACCTTTTGTCCAGGCAACATAAAAGGCTGGATCGACTTCTTTTACAGCCAGTTTTTTCGAGTTATTCTGCCATGTTGCCATTTGATTTGGTTCTAACAGAATAACGTTGGTAGAATTAGCAGCTTCAGACATTCGAATGCTTCCCTCAATTAATGTACTATTAACTGTAGGGTTTTCAGGATATGCGCTCACATTAAAGGTAGTCCCGAGAACTTCAATATCTGCCTGATTTGCATGAACGATAAACGGATGCATTTTATCTTTTGCCACTTCAAAAAATGCTTCACCGGTTAAGTATACATCTCGGTTTCCATTTAGACCAAACTGTTCTGGATAACGTAAACTTGTTCCCGAGTTTAAACTCACAATAGTACCATCTGAGAGTTTAAGTTTGAAACGTTTTCCGTACGGAACAGAGAGGGTGTTGTAAATCACTTTTTGATCTGCGACTTTACCAAAATAAACAATTTCATTCGGAAATTTTTTGGCAATCAATTCGCCTTTATCATTTAGCAAAGCAGTCTGAGCTTTTCCAGATAAATATTCCAGACGGCCGTCGCCCAATTCCAGAACAATTTCTTTTGGATTTTCAGTTGTTTTGTTCAATAAGAAAATAGTCGTTCCTAAGCCCAGAAATACTAAAAATATCGCAGCGTACTGTACATACTGTCTGATTTTATTTTTGGGTTGCATCTGGATTAGCGGAGTTTCAATAGATAAATCAGAAGAAAGAGTGATTAATGCCCAGATCTTCTTAGCCTTTATAAATTGATTTTTGTTTTGGTCAGATGCCTCGATCCAGTCAAAAAGTGCCTGAACTTCTTGTTCCGAAGCTTCATTTGAAAGGTATTTGCTTATTATTTCCGATGTCATGTTTGCTTTTTTAAACTTCTCACATTGTAAGTACACCTCAGAATTAAAATACCCTATCTTTTTATTCTTAATTATTATAAATAAGGATAAAAATCAAGAACAAATAATCAGATAATCTGGTCTTTAGAATTTTTAAAGCCTTTGTCATGTGGGCTTCTACGGCTTTTAGCGAGACTCCCAATTCTTCGGCGATTTCTGCATTTTTTTTATTTTCAAAGCGTTTTTTAATAAAAACTTCTCTGGTTTTTGGAGGCAGATAGCTGATAGATTCGTGAATAATGCGTTCTAGTTCGGTTAATTCTAGAGGATCGAACTGAATTGAATTTAAAACTTCAATATTCAATTCTCTTTCTTTGTGGTTTAAGAGGTCATTTTTGAATTTGTTCTTCACTTTGTTGTGACGGATCAAATTCAAGCATTTTGATTTGGCATAAGTAAACAAGAAAGCTTGGATTCCGTTTATAGACTCCACATTTTCTCTGCTTTGCCATAGGTGTAGTAAGGCTTCCTGAGCCAGATTTTCAGCTTCGTCCTGATCATAAATAAACTGAATGCTGAAAGACTGGATTCTCTTAAAATATTTATCGTAAAAAAACTTGAATGCAGTTTCGTCGCCTTCCTTAAAGGAATGGAAAAGATCTAATTCGAAACGGACATTCTTATTCATTAAACGAAATTTACTTTGGAAAAAGCAATATTAAGTAAATTTTAAAAACAACTCAATTTTGCTCAGAAAGCGGCAAATATAAAAGTTTATTTATATTAATTCTAAATAAAATAAAAATAAAGATGTTTCTTGAAAAAATTATTCAGAATAGGTTTATTTATGTACTTGTTTAACCGCTTATTTTAACCGCAAAGTGCGCAATGGTTTATTCTATGTAATGCTTAATTAAAACGCAAAGTTCGCAAAGCTTTGGCAAAAAAAAACTTTGCGTTCTTTGCGTATCCCGATAGCTATCGGGATTTTGCTCTTTGCGGTTAAATATCAAAGATTGCTATACAATAATTGCAGTGTATGAAAATCAGACGAACCATCGAAGTATTTATGGAGCACTTCCTGAAAAATTGGTTCAGTATTTTGAACGCTGGCAAATAAAGTCATACAAGATTGAAGATTTTCTACATCTATGCTTTCAAAAATATCTGATACGTTTTCTTCTTTTTTAATTAATTCAGAAGTAATTTCTAAAAGATGTTTTCCTAAAATGGGATGTTCAAGAAAAGCAATTGCTTCGTCGGCATTTTTGATTTCGTAAAATTTAGATGTATCGCTCGAACCCATTCCTTTTATTTGAGGAAAAATAAACCACATCCAAGGAGACTCTTTTTTACCATTTTTAATTTCGTCTAGAGCTGTTAAGTACAATTTGTTTTGAGCATCTAAAAAACGAAGTAATCCATTGTTATTGTAAGCCATTATTTACGATATTAATTTGGGGATATCAGGTCATAAATCTAGTTAAAATATGTTTACTTGTATAGTGCGAAACTTATTTTTTAAAGCCAATTTTTAACATTTTAAATGAGATAATTTAAAAAAGCAATTTGCTGTAAAATTTTATGCTTTTATAGTACATTAACAGATAAAGTTGTATTAATTAATTTTTTAATTGTTATAAAAAGCATTTTTAATTGGTGGTTCTGTTATGATTTTTCTATTTTTATAAACAGACGGTTAAAAAACTGTCCGAAAAAATAAAATTAGACTTGATATTGGCCATCTTACAATATCAATATTTTCAACCGGGCAAGCTTCGCCCATAAAAAAATAAATGCTTATGAAAATAGGATTAATCGGATTCGGAAAAACTGGAAAATCAGTAGCTTCAATATTATTAGAAAATAAAAAATTCTGTTTAGAATGGGTTTTACGCCAAAGTACGGTTTTAGAACACAGATCGGTTCCAGAATTTTTTGGAGTGCAGTCAGAAGAACCCGGCTTAATCTATTCTAGTTCTAAAACTTCTATAGAAGAATTATTAGAAAAACATCCTGTTGATGTCATTATTGATTTTTCGTCACATCAAGGAATATATACATATGGAGAAGTAGCTGCAAAAAAGCAAGTAAAAATTATTTCTGCTATTTCACATTATAAAGATAAAGAGTTGGCTTTCCTGAAAAAGCTTTCGAAAAAAACTACTGTATTTTGGTCACCAAATATTACTTTGGGAGTGAACTATTTATTGTTTGCAGCCAAGTTTTTAAAGAAAATTGCACCTTGGGTCGATATTGAAGTGAATGAAGAACATTTTAAAACGAAACAAGGAACATCTGGAACAGCAGTAAAAATAGCAGAAGCGCTAGATGTCGATAAAGAAAATATCAATTCGGTTAGGGCAGGAGGAATTGTCGGTAAGCATGAAGTTATTTTTGGTTTTCCTTTTCAAACCGTGCGTTTAATTCATGAATCGATTTCTAGAGAAGCTTTTGGAAACGGAGTTATTTTTGTGGCCGAAAATCTTAAAGAGAAAGAAAAAGGATTATATAATTTTGAAGATATCCTGACGCCTTATTTTACGGTGTAGTTTTGCCACGAAGACGCTAAGGCACAAAGTTTTTATACGGATTTTTCTGTCTTCCTGAGCGGAGTCCAAGGATAAGCGCAATGTATTTAAAGTACAATTGAATCTCACAATCCCGATAGCTATCGGAAGCAGAGGCGCAAAGTTTTTAAAATTTAAAAAACTAAAAAAAGAAAAGCTTTGTGGCTTTGTGCCTTTGCGACAAAAAAACTTACTTCCTAAAAGTCAAAGCCTTCATATACTCCAAATTCATTTTAGCAATTGAAAGTACCGAAATTCCTTGCGGACATTCTATTTCGCAGGCTCTAGTATCCGAACACGCACCAAATCCTTCTTCATCCATTTGTTTTACCATTGAAACGGCGCGTTTAGGTGCTTCTAATTTTCCTTGCGGTAAGAGCGCTAGATGCGTTATTTTGGCGCCAACAAACAAAGCTGCGCTGGCATTTTTGCATGAAGCAACACAGGCTCCGCATCCGATGCAGGCAGCAGCGTCAAAAGCAGCTTCGGCGGTTTCATACGAAATCGGAATGCTGTTGGCTTCGGGCGCCTGACCCGTCGAAGCGCCAATAAAACCTCCTGAAGCAATAATGGAATCAAATGCTTTGCGGTCAATTTTCAAATCGCGTAAAACGGGAAAAGCTTTTGCTCGAAATGGTTCAATATAAATAGTATCTCCATCTTTAAAACTTCTCATGTGAAGTTGGCAGGTTGTAGTGTTTTTAAGAGGTCCGTGAGCACGTCCGTTAATCATAACCCCACATTGTCCGCAGATTCCTTCACGGCAATCATGATCAAACTCTATTACGCGTTCTCCCTGTTGAATAAGAGACTCATTTAAAAGATCCAGCATTTCTAGAAACGACATATGTTCTGATACTCCATCAATTTCATAATCGGTCATTTCTCCTTTTGTAGAAGAATTAAACTGTCGCCATATTTTTAGATAAAGTTTCATGTTTTTATTTTTAGTTTCAAGTTTCACGTTTCAAGTTTTTGAGTCTACTTGTCCGGCTGAGCGAAGTCGAAGCCTAACTTTATACCCTTCGACTTTGCTCAGGGAGACAATATTTCATATGAAATTTTAGGACTTAATTTTCAGGTTCAAGCTATATCTTTCATCTTGCTTCTTTCATCTTTACAAACTCCTAAAGTGCCTATTTATAACTCCTAACTGCAAGTTCTACCGATTCAAAGGTTAAAGGTTCTTTATGGAGTTCAGGTTCATTATTTACTCCTTTCCATTCCCAAGCCGATACATAACAGAATTCATCGTCGTTACGGACAGCTTCTCCATCAGCGGTTTGATATTCTTCTCTAAAATGAGCCCCACAGGATTCTTCACGCTGTAAGGCATCGTAACACATTAATTCGGCCAATTCTATATAATCTGCAATTCGTCCCGCTTTTTCAAGTTCGCTGTTTAAAGTGTTATCGCCTGTAATTCTGAGGTCTTTTTCAAATGAAGCTTTGAGTTCTCGAATTTCGACTATTGCTTCTTCCAGTTTTTCTCTGCTTCGCGAAAGACCGCATTTTTCGTACAAAAGACGTCCGATTTTTTTATGGAAATAATCTGCAGAAAGTGTTCCGTTGGTATGTAAAAAACGATCCAGCTGTCTTCTCACTGTTTTTTCAGCTTCTTCAAATGCGGGATGCGAAATATCAGGTTTAGGCAAATTCAATTCGCCTGCCAAATAGTTCGGAATAGTGTAGGGAGCAATAAAATAACCATCGACACAAGCTTGAAGCAGTGAATTTGCCCCAAGACGATTTGCTCCATGGTCCGCAAAATTAGCTTCACCTAAAGCAAACAAGCCTGGAATCGTAGTCATAAGCTCATAATCGACCCAAAGTCCACCCATGGTAAAATGAGCCGAAGGCGAAATCAGCATCGGTTCTTTGTAAGCGTTTATGCCTGTAATCTTTTCGTACATAGCAAAAAGATTACTGTATTTGGCTTCTATTTTATCTTTTCCCTGCGCTTTTATGGCATCTGAGAAATCGAGATAGATGGCATTTTTCATAGGTCCAACGCCATGGCCGGCATCAATTCTTTCTTTTGCGGCTCTTGACGAAATATCTCTTGGAGCCAGATTTCCAAATGAAGGATAACGGCGCTCTAAATAATAATCACGCTCTTCTTCGGGAATGGCATTTGCATTTCGGTCATCTGCGGCTTTTTTTGGAACCCAGATTCGTCCGTCATTTCGAAGCGATTCAGACATTAAAGTCAGTTTGGATTGATTTTCACCATGCTGCGGCAATGAAGTAGGATGAAATTGAATCCAGCTTACACCAGCCATAAATGCGCCTTTTTTGTGCGCGCGCCAAATGGCAGAACTGTTACAGCCCATAGCTAAAGTAGACAGATAATATACTTTTCCGTAACCGCCAGAAGCCAGAACAACAGCATCTGCAGCATGGCGTTCCAATTTGCCAGTTTCAAGATTTCGTGCAATTATGCCTTTGGCTTTGTCATCAATGACCACAAGTTCGAGCATTTCGTGACGGGTGTACAAAGATACTTTTCCCAAAGCGGCCTGACGTTCCAAGGCTTGATAAGCTCCTAATAAAAGCTGTTGTCCTGTCTGTCCTCTAGCATAAAAAGTTCGAGAAACCTGAACGCCTCCAAAAGATCTGTTGTTTAAATATCCCGCATATTCCCTTGCAAAAGGAACTCCTTGTGCTACAGCATGATCAATTAAAGCGGCAGAACATTCGGCCAAGCGATAAACATTGGCCTCACGAGATCTAAAATCGCCGCCTTTAATTGATCATGCAGAT
>Ga0268257_1000628_pt1 | contig 38824 bp, 40 predicted proteins | sample AgamicAtPrz_FD_200249 | JGI IMG/M metagenome (GOLD analysis project Ga0268257, IMG submission 200249) | Agave microbial communities from Guanajuato, Mexico - At.P.rz (v2) (version 3) | ecosystem: Host-associated > Plants > Phyllosphere > Phylloplane/Leaf | place: Guanajuato, Mexico | collected... | reverse complement strand
TACATTACGAAGAGCAGGTGAGCCAGGCGCTGGAGCAGTTGACCACGCTGCTGGAGCCGGCCATCGTGCTGATCCTCGGGCTGCTGGTGGGGGGCCTTGTCGTGGCGATGTACTTGCCGATCTTCCAATTGGGTAGCCTGATCTGAACATGAATGCCTGGGCCGTAATCGTCGATCATCCGCCGTTCTTTTATGCCCTGGCCGCGGTGCTGGGGTTGCTGGTGGGCAGTTTTCTCAATGTGCTGGTGTACCGGCTGCCGCTGATGCTCGAGCGCCAGTGGCAGCGGGAGGCGCAAGAGGTGCTGGGGCTGCCGCAGGCCGAGCACGAGCGTTTCGACCTGTGCCTGCCGGCTTCGCGTTGCCCGCATTGCCAGCGCCCGATCCGGGCGTGGGAAAACATTCCGGTGTTGAGTTACCTGGCCTTGCGCGGGCGTTGCTCGGGGTGCAAGGCGCGGATCAGTGCGCGTTATCCACTGGTGGAGCTGGCCAGCGCCCTGCTGTCGCTGCTGGTGGCCTGGCATTTCGGGCCGGGCGTGGAAGCACTGGCGGTGATGCTGCTGACCTGGGGCCTGATCGGCTTGAGCCTGATCGATGCCGAGCACCAGTTGCTGCCGGATGTGCTGGTACTGCCGCTGCTGTGGCTGGGGTTGGTGGTCAACGCCTTCGGGCTGCTGGTGCCGCTGGCCGATGCAGTGTGGGGCGCGGTGGCGGGTTACCTGAGCCTGTGGACGGTGTACTGGGTGTTCAAGCTGGTGACCGGCAAGGAGGGCATGGGCTTTGGCGACTTCAAGCTGCTGGCCATGCTTGGGGCCTGGGGCGGTTGGCAGATTTTGCCGCTGACCTTGATGCTGGCCTCGCTGGTGGGGGCGCTGATCGGGCTGACGCTGGTGCGTTTGAAGCGCACGCAAATGGGCGCTGCGCTGCCTTTCGGGCCTTATCTGGCCATTGCGGGGTGGATCGCAGTGCTCTGGGGTGATGAAATAGTCGCTTCTTACCTGCAACTGCTTGGAACCTGATGAGCACAGCGCCTTTCACCCCCTGGATTCTCGGCCTGACCGGCGGTATCGGCAGCGGCAAGAGCGCCGCCGCCGAGCGTTTCGTCGAGCTGGGCGTGCACCTGGTCGATGCCGACCAGGCCGCGCGCTGGGTTGTCGAGCCGGGGCGCCCTGCCCTGGCCAGCATCGTCGAACGCTTTGGCCCAGGCGTATTGCTCGAGGACGGCCAGCTCGACCGTGGCGCCCTGCGCCAGCAGATCTTCGCTGACCCTGCGCAACGGCAATGGCTAGAGCAGCTGCTGCACCCGTTGATCGGCCAGGAGATCTTCAGCTACCTGGCCAAGGCCGAGACCCCCTATGCGGTGTATGTGTCGCCGCTGTTGATCGAGTCGGGGCAGTTCAGCAAGACCCAGCGCATCTTGGTGATCGATGCGCCGACCGAGTTGCAGGTGCAGCGCACCCTGCAGCGGGACAACACCAATCCTGAGCAGGTGCAGGCGATTCTCAAGGCCCAGCTGGCCCGGGAAGAGCGCCTGCGCCATGCCGATGACGTGGTGGTCAATGATCGTGACCTGCAATCGCTGCACGACGAGATCGACCGCCTGCACCACTTTTACCTGACTTTGCGAGGAGGCCAGCCATGAGCCAGCCGATGACCGTTGATTGCCCGACCTGTGGGGCGCCCGTGGAATGGGGAGAGAAGAGCCCGTTCCGGCCGTTCTGCTCGGACCGCTGCAAGCTGATCGACCTGGGGGCCTGGGCGGCCGAGGAGCATAAGATCGCGGGGGCGGAAGAGTCCGAGGATGAGTTGTATTCGGGGGATCTGGAGCCGCGGCATTGAGGCAGGTGCTTTTGGAACGCTGATTGGTTCGACGTTGTTGGGGCCGCTTTGCGGCCCTTTCGCGGCACAAGGCCGCTCCTACAGGGGAATGCGATCGCCTGTAGGAGCGGCCTTGTGCCGCGAAAGGGCTGCAAAGCAGCCCCAGAAAGCATCACCGCTCGTCATCCTTCCACGGTGCTTGCAGGTATCGGCTGCGGTTGAACGTCTCCAGCCACTCGGGGCAGAACACCACCAAGGCACTGATCACCGTGCCGTTGATGAACGCCTCGGGGAACATCATCAGCCATAGATATCCAACGAAGTCGCTGAGCCACTCCGGCATGGCGAAACGCTCGTCCATCCACAGCAACCCCAACCCGGCCGCCAGGCACACCAGCACGGTCAGCGCAGCGGGGAAGAACCCAGAACAGAAGATATACACGAACAGGTTACGCGGCTGGGCGCGCTCGACCAGGATCGCGCACACCTCGGTGACCAGAACCGGCAAGCCGACGATCAGCAGGCCGTTGACACCTATCGCGGCAAGGTCCTGTCGGCCCAGCAGCAACAAGCCAAGCTGGGCGAGAAAGCCGCCGAGCACTGCCAGCGGCCAGTCCAGCAGCAGGGTAACGGCAGTCATGCCGATGAAGTGGTACGACACGCCAGTATCGAAATCACGCCGCACCAGCCACAGCACGAACAGGCAGAACACCGTGCCGAACAGCAGGTGCTGGCGGCGGGTGTCAGCGAACAACTCCACCCAGCGCGTGCGGCTGGCGGCCCAGACCAGCAGGGGCACGTAACCGAGCCAGCCAAGGGTGAGGCTGGTGCTGGACAAGACCTGTGCGCTGATCACCTGAACAATATCCCTGTCGGCCATGTGGACAAGCCTGAGTCTACACCCATTCTCCCTTTCGTCCGGTTGCTATAGGCTGGCAACTCCTTTCGCTGCAGGACGCACCCCGATGACCGAAGGCATCAACCTGCCCTTGCTGCTGGGCGCGCTGTTCAGCGCCACCGCGGGGATACTGCACCTGATGGTCATCGCCGTGGGCCCGCGCTGGTACCGTCTGTTCGGCGCGGGCGAGCGCATGGCCCGGGCCGCCGAGCAAGGGCGCGCCTACCCTGCCCTGGTCACCCTGGTGATCGCGTCGGTACTGCTGGTCTGGGCCGCCTACGCGCTGTCGGCGGCCGGTGTGATCGCGCCCTTGCCGTTGCTGATGCCGATTATCTGCCTGATCACCCTGGTGTACCTGGCCCGTGGCCTGCTGGGGCCGCTGTTGCTGGCCGGCACCGGGCGCAGCCGGCGTTTCATCGCGGTCAGTTCGGCGATCTGCGTGGGCGGCGGGCTGCTGCACTTGTTCGGAGTTGTGCAGCAATGGCTGGTGCTGGGCTGATTCCCACGCACAAACAGCATCTTACCGTCATCAATTAGCGACTAAGCTTGTCCCCATGGATGACTCAGACTACCTGCGCCTGCTTACCATCCAGGCCGAACAAGCCAATGCGTTCCTGTCCAATGCCCGCAAATGGGAACGCGAGCGTTGGGTCTGCCAGCGCCTGCTGCAAGGGCTGAACATTCCCTACCGCAGCGAGGACTTCACCCCGGCCGGGCAAGAGCCGCCGGACGTGCTGTTCCGCGATGCGGCGTTCGAGGTGTTCTTCGTGCTCGACGAGGGCCGGCGGCTCAACGACGAGTGGCGCGAAGAGCTGCAACGTCGGCGCAGCGCGTTCTCCCTGAGCCAACTGGTGCGCCGCGAGCAGCGGCCCCGGCGGATTAGCGCCCAGGAGCTGCTGGCACGCCTGGCGCCCACGCTACGCAAGAAATCGCACAACTACCGCGAACGCGGGCTGGACCTGGGCGAGCTGGACATCATCGCCTTCGCCAGCCTCAAGCGCGAAGTGCTCGACCTCAACAGCCATTTCCCGCCGCCCACCGAGTACCTGCGCCAGGGTTGGCGCTCGCTGTCGCTGGTGGGGCCGACCTTCGCCCGGGTGTTGTTCGCCCACCCGGACGCGCCGGATTTCCTGCGTGGCAACCTGGGGCGCAGCATCGTGTTCGACGTAGGCATCAGTCTTTGATCCAGTGCCGGGTGTCTTTGCGATCACGTACACTCGGCGCCAGGGATAGAAAGCATTATCATTCGATCCATGCGTTTGCGTGAACGCTGTGGCGTACACGCAGTCACAAACGTCTATCTGACGAGGCCCACCATGACCAGCCGCCTGAATCCCGAAGATCAGCGTCGCGTCGATGAGTATCTGAGCGCCCCCCAGCATCAAGTCGAGCGCAGGCCCTTCCGGCCGTTGCTGCTCCTGTTGCTGGTGGTGGCCGTGACCATCGGTCTGGGCCTGTTGAGCCGCCTGCTGAGTGGACTGGTGCTATGAGCTGCCTTGCGCTCGCCCGCCCCTCGTGCCGGATGCGGCCGGACCTTGTGTCCACGAATTCCGTAAAACTTGTGAGATATCCTAATGACTCATCGCATCGTGATTGTCGGCGGCGGCGCCGGCGGCCTGGAACTGGCGACCCGCCTGGGTAAAAGCCTGGGCAAGCGCAAACAGGCCGAGATCACCCTGGTTGATGCCAACCTGACGCACATCTGGAAGCCCCTGCTGCACGAAGTGGCGGCCGGCTCGCTGAACTCCTCGGAAGACGAACTGAACTACGTGGCCCAGGCCAAGTGGAACCACTTCAACTTCCAGATGGGCCGCATGAGCGGCCTGGACCGTGAAAACAAGCTGATCCAGCTGGCCGCGACCCTCGACGACGAGGGCCGTGAGCTGTTGCCTGCGCGCACCATCGGCTACGACACCCTGGTGATCGCCGTGGGCAGCAACACCAACGATTTCGGCACCCTGGGCGCGGCGCAACACTGCCTGTTCCTCGACAGCCGCAAGCAGGCCGAGCGCTTCCACCAGCAGCTGCTCAACCACTACCTGCGCGCCCACGCGGGTGATGTGGCCAGCGAGAAGATCAGCGTGGCCATCGTCGGTGCCGGCGCCACCGGCGTGGAGCTGGCGGCCGAGCTGCACAACGCCGCCCACGAGCTGGCGGCCTATGGCCTGGACAAGATCCAGCCGAAGGACATGCACATCACCCTCATCGAGGCCGGCCCACGGGTGCTGCCGGCGCTGCCGGAGCGCATCAGCGTGCCGGTGCACAAGACCCTGGAAAAACTCGGCGTGACGGTGATGACCAACGCCGCGGTCAGCGAAGTGACCGAAGATGGCCTGAAGACGGCGGCCGGCGAAGTGATCCAGGCCAGCCTGAAGGTGTGGGCGGCGGGTATTCGCGCGCCGGGCTTCCTCAAGGACATCGACGGCCTGGAAACCAACCGCATCAACCAGCTGGTGGTGCGCCCGACCCTGCAGACCACCCGCGACGACAATATCTTCGCCTTCGGCGACTGCGCCGCCTGCCCGCAGCCGGGCAGCGACCGCAACGTGCCGCCACGGGCCCAGGCCGCGCACCAGCAGGCGTCCTTGCTGGCCAAGAGCCTGAAGGCGCGCCTGGAGAACAAGGCGCTGCCGACCTACGAGTACAAGGACTACGGCTCGCTGGTGTCGCTGTCGCGGTTCTCGGCGGTGGGCAACCTGATGGGTAACCTGATGGGCAGCGTGAAGCTGGAGGGCTGGCTGGCGCGGATGTTCTATGTGTCGCTGTACCGCATGCACCAGATGGCGCTGTATGGGTTCTTCCGCACGGCGATGATGATGCTGGGTAGCAAGATTGGGCGCGGGACTGAGCCGCGTCTGAAGTTGCACTGAGCCCTCGGGATTCTGGGGCTGCCTTGCAGCCCTTTCGCGGCGCAAGGCCGCTCCTACAGACGATCACATTCCCCTGTGGGAGCGGCCTTGTGCCGCGAAAGGGCCGCAAAGCGGCCCCAGCTGATTCACCTGACCACGCGATACGTACTCTGCACGAACCCACTCTCGTAACTGGTCGTCTTCATGTGCTGCAACAGCACATCCTTCGCCAACCCGCCAAACAACGGAATCCCCTGCCCCAACAGCACGGGAATACGGGTGATGGTCATCTCGTCCACCAGCCCCTCGCGCAAGAACCCCTGGATCAGCTTGCCGCCATCCAGGTACAGGCTTTTTGCGCCCGTGGCTTCCAGATGCTCGAGCAATGCCGGGATCGGTCCCGGATGCAGTTCGACCTGCGCCGGCGCGCCCTTGGGCAAGGCCTCGAGGCTGGCGCTGACCACCACCACCCGCGTATCAGCATATGGCCACTCACCAAAGGTCATGACCTTGTCGAACGTCCCGCGCCCCATCACCAGCGTATCGACGCCCGCCATGAACCCGGCATAGCCATGGTCGTCGGTGGACTGGGTGGCGCCCATCAACCAATCGAGGCCGCCATCTTCACGGGCGATGTAGCCATCCAGGCTGGTGGCGATGAAAACACTGGCTTTGAGTGGCATGCGCGGGCGCTCCTGCGGGCAAAGGCCACAGGGTAGCAAAGGGCGGGGAGATAAATCGCGGGCAAAAGAAAAAGGGCATCTCAGTCGAGATGCCCTTTTTACATGGTGGGTCGTGTAGGATTCGAACCTACGACCAATTGGTTAAAAGCCAACTGCTCTACCAACTGAGCTAACGACCCGGAAAATGGTCGGGGTGAGGGGATTCGAACTCCTGACATCCTGCTCCCAAAGCAGGCGCGCTACCGGACTGCGCTACACCCCGAGATTGGCTCCGCGACCTGGACTCGAACCAGGGACCCAATGATTAACAGTCATTTGCTCTACCGACTGAGCTATCGCGGAACTGAACTTCGGTACATCTTTACTGCTTCGAAGTCTGTGTTAGCTTCGAACTCTTTAGCTGCTTCGCTTTCGCGTTGTCGCTGCTGAGGCCGGCTATTCTACATTCTTCGTTTTGCTTGTCAACCACTTTTTTTCGTTCAACTTACTGATTTGTAAGTTGTTTTGCGATCTCCGATGTTGCTGGTGATTCGCTCAGTGCCTGACAGCGGGGCGAATATTAGGGGTACTCTGATTTTTGTGCAAGCACTTTTTTCAAAATTTTCAGCAAGTTAGGAAGGAAGCCGGAAAATCAGGGGTTTGCGGCGCCTGCCCCGCGATGGCGTCGGGATGACCCACATAAAAAAGCCCCGCTTTCGCGGGGCTCTTCAACGACTGCCATGATCAGGCGAAGACGATTTCCTCACCCTGCACCTTCGCGGTGATCGCCGCACCCGGCAGGAACTCGCCAGACAGGATCAACTGCGCCAGCGGGTTCTCGATCCAGCGCTGGATCGCACGCTTGAGCGGCCGTGCGCCATACACCGGGTCGTAACCGACGGCGATCAGCTTGTCCAACGCCTCCGGGCTCAGGCTCAGGCTCAACTCGCGCTCGGCCAGGCGACCGCGCAGGCGGCCGAGCTGGATCTCGGTGATGCCGGCGATCTGCTCGCGGCCCAGAGGCTCGAACACCACCACTTCGTCGATGCGGTTGATGAACTCCGGACGGAAGTGCGAACCCACCGCGTCCATCACCGCCGCGCGCTGCGCCTCGCGGTCACCGGCCAGTTCCTGGATCTGCGCCGAGCCCAGGTTGGAGGTCATCACGATCACCGTGTTGCGGAAGTCCACGGTACGGCCATGGCTGTCGGTCAGGCGGCCGTCTTCCAGCACCTGCAGCAGCACGTTGAACACATCCGGGTGGGCCTTCTCCACCTCGTCGAGCAACACCACCGAGTACGGCTTGCGACGCACGGCTTCGGTCAGGTAGCCGCCCTCTTCATAACCCACGTAGCCTGGCGGGGCGCCGATCAGGCGAGCCACGGAGTGTTTCTCCATGAACTCGGACATGTCGATGCGCACCATGGCTTCTTCGGTGTCGAACAGGAACTCGGCCAGCGCCTTGCACAGCTCGGTCTTGCCCACGCCGGTGGGCCCAAGGAACAGGAACGAGCCGCTGGGGCGGTTCGGGTCGGACAGCCCGGCGCGGGAACGGCGCACGGCGTTGGCCACGGCGGTCACCGCCTCGTCCTGGCCGATCACCCGTTCATGCAGCAGGCTTTCCATCTTCAGCAGCTTCTCGCGCTCGCCTTCGAGCATCTTGGCCACCGGGATGCCGGTCCACTTGGACACCACTTCGGCAATTTCTTCCTCGGTCACCTTGTTGCGCAACAGCTGGTTGTCGGTCTTGCCGTGCTGGTCGACCATCTGCAGGCTGCGCTCCAGGTCCGGGATCACCCCGTACTGCAGCTCGGCCATGCGGCTGAGGTCGCCCTTGCGGCGGGCGGCTTCCAGCTCCTGGCGGGCCTGTTCGATCTTCTGCTGGATCTGCGCCGAGCCCTGCACCTCGGCTTTTTCCGAGGCCCAGATCTCTTCGAGGTCGGCGTACTCGCGCTCCAGGCGGTCGATTTCCTCGGTCAGTTTCTCCAGGCGTTTCTTCGCCGCTTCGTCTTCTTCTTTCTTCAGCGCCTGGGACTCCACCTTCAGCTGGATCAGGCGACGGTCGAGGCGGTCGAGCACTTCCGGCTTGGAGTCGATCTCCATGCGGATACGGCTGGCCGCTTCGTCGATCAGGTCAATGGCCTTGTCCGGCAGCTGGCGGTCGGTGATGTAGCGGTGGCTGAGCTTGGCCGCGGCGATGATCGCGCCGTCGGTGATGGCCACCTTGTGGTGCACTTCATAGCGCTCTTTCAGGCCGCGCAGGATGGCGATGGTGTCTTCCTCGTTCGGCTCCTCGACCAGCACCTTCTGGAAACGGCGCTCGAGGGCGGCGTCCTTCTCGATGAACTGGCGGTATTCGTTGAGCGTGGTGGCGCCGACGCAATGCAGTTCGCCACGGGCCAGGGCCGGCTTGAGCATGTTGCCGGCGTCCATGGCGCCCTCGCCCTTGCCGGCGCCGACCATGGTGTGCAGTTCGTCGATGAACAGGATGATCTGGCCTTCCTGCTTGCTCAGTTCGTTGAGCAGGCCTTTGAGGCGCTCTTCGAACTCGCCGCGGTACTTGGCGCCAGCAATCAGCGCGCCCATGTCCAGGGCCAGCAGGCGCTTGCCTTTCAGGCCGTCGGGCACCTCGCCGTTGATGATGCGCTGGGCCAGGCCCTCGGCGATGGCGGTCTTGCCCACGCCGGGCTCGCCGATCAGCACCGGGTTGTTCTTGGTCCGGCGTTGCAGTACCTGGATGGTGCGGCGGATCTCGTCGTCACGGCCGATCACCGGGTCCAGCTTGCCTTCTTCGGCGCGCTTGGTCAGGTCGACGGTGTACTTGTCCAGGGCCTGGCGCGACTCCTCGGCATTGGCGTCGTTCACCGCCGCACCGCCACGCAGGTTGTTGATGGCGTTCTCCAGGGCCTTCTTGCTGACGCCCTGGCCGAGCAGCAGCTTGCCGACCTTGCTGTTCTCGTCCATGGCGGCGAGCAGCACCAGCTCGCTGGAGATGAACTGGTCGCCCTTCTGCTGGGCCAGGCGGTCGGCCTGGTTGAGCAGGCGCGCCAGGTCCTGGGACATGTTTACATCGCCGGTGGGATTCTGGATTTTCGGCAGCTGGTCGAGCTCCTTGGTCAACGCCTTGCGCAGGCTGTTGATGTCGAAGCCGACCTGCATCAGCAGCGGCTTGATCGAGCCGCCCTGCTGGTCGATCAGCGCCTGCAGCAGGTGCAGGGGCTCGATGGCCGGGTGGTCCATGCCCACGGCCAGGGATTGGGAGTCGGATAACGCGAGTTGCAGCTTGCTGGTCAGTCGGTCTATTCGCATGGGGGATACCTTCCTTTAAAGGGCAGGCGGAGCGATGGACAGCACCTGTAATGAAGAACCTGCCTGAGATGACCAATAGATAAGGGTGATTCTGGAAGATTCAAGCGTAGCGGGGTTGACAGAGGTCAGCTGCCGGGGAGATGGCCGGGGGCGCTTTGCGCCCCTTTCGCGACACAAGGCCGCTCCTACAGAGGACTCCACTCCCCCTGTAGGAGCGGCCTTGTGCCGCGAAAGGGCTGCAAAGCAGCCCCGGCGTTCTTAAGGCTGCAACCAGACCAACGAAGCAAAGCGCCCACCCTGCGGGGTGCGGCGATAGGAGAAAAAGCGTGGATCGCTGACCGTGCAGAACCCGCCACCATAAACGGCGGTAACGCCACGCGCCGCCAGGCGGATCCGCGCCAGCTGATAGATGTCGGCCATCAGCTTGCCCGGGCGCTCGCCCTCGACAAACGCCTCAGCCGCCTCGGGATGCACGGCGGTGAAGGCATCGCGCACTTCCAGCCCCACCTCGAACGCCTGCGGCCCAATCGCAGGCCCCAGCCACACCATTACCTCTTCAGGCGCCAGCGCCAGGCGCTCGAGGGTGGCCTCCAGCACGCCACCGGCCAGCCCGCGCCAGCCGGCATGGGCAGCCGCCACTCGGGTACCGGCGCGGTCGCAGAACAGGGCTGGCAGGCAATCGGCGGTCATCACGGTGCAGGCAATGCCCGGCTGGTCGGTCCAGCTGGCATCGGCCTCGGCAACCACGGCGGGATTGGCATCCGCCACCACCAGCCCATGCACCTGCTTGAGCCAGGCCGGGTGGATGGCGAATTCGTCGCTCAGGCGACGACGGTTCTCGGCGACCGCCTGCGGGTCATCGCCCACATGGTCGCCAAGATTGAAGGATTCATAGGGCGGCAGGCTGACGCCGCCCTCGCGGGTGGTGACGCAGGCGCGAACCGAGGCCGGGGCCGGCCAGTCGGGGAGGATCAGCGACTGCGCCAGGCCACTCATCCGATGAAGCTCTCGCGGTCCTGGTCGAGCAGCGACAGCAACCACTGGAAGTCATCCGGCAACTCCGACTTCCATTCCATGCGCTCACCCGTGGTCGGGTGGTCCAGCGCCAGGAAGCGTGCGTGCAGGGCCTGACGCGGGAAGTGCTTGACCGCCTCGACCATGGCCACGCTGGCGGCCGGCGGGATGCGGAAGCGTGCACCGTAGGTCTGGTCGCCGACCAGCGGATAGCCGACATGCGCCATGTGCACACGAATCTGGTGGGTGCGGCCGGTTTCCAGCTTGACCCGCACATGGGTGTGCGAACGGAAGCGCTTGAGCACGCGATAGTGGCTGACGGCCGGCTTGCCGCCCTCGGTCACCGCCATGCGCTGGCGCTCGCCGCCGTGACGGCCGATCGGCGCGTCGATCTTGCCGCCGGCGATCACCACGCCGACCACGATGCACTCGTAGATACGGCTGACCGAACGCTTTTGCAGCTGGTCGACGAGGTTGGTCTGCGCCTGCAGGGTCTTGGCCACCACCATCAGGCCGGTGGTGTCCTTGTCCAGGCGGTGCACGATGCCGGCGCGCGGCACGTTGACGATGTCCGGGACATGGTGCAGCAGGGCGTTGAGCAAGGTGCCGTCGGGGTGACCGGCCGCCGGGTGGACCACCAGCCCGGCGGGCTTGTTGATCACCAGGATCTGGTCGTCCTCGTAGACGATGTCCAGCTCGATGTCCTGAGCCACCCATTCGCCCTGGGCCTCCTGCTCGGCTTCGAGGGCCAGGATGGAGCCGGTGTGGACGGTGTCGCGCGGTCGCAGCACCGCGCCATCGACGGTCAGGCGGCCATCCTTGATCCACGAGGACAGGCGCGAACGCGAGTACTCGGCGAACAATTGGGCGGCGACCTGGTCGAGGCGTTGGCCGCCCAGTTCGGACGGGACCTCTGCGCTAAGTTGAATGATCTCGGACATGCTCGAATCGACGGGCGTTCAGCCTTTGGTTTCGGCTGCGCGCTTGTGGTTAAATACGGCTTCTTTTGCCCCGGGGTTTGGCCGGGGGCGCTCATCATAACAGGACGGCACCGCCCAAGACAGCGGCCGTCAAAGGGACGCAAGCCGCCATGCAAGTGAAACACCTGCTGCTGATCGCCATCCTCGGGCTCACCGCTGCCTGTTCCTCGAACAAGGAAGTCATTGACGAGAACCTCAGCGAGGCCGAGCTGTACCAGCAGGCGCAGGCCGACCTGGACAACTCCAGCTACACCAGCGCCGTGAACAAGCTCAAGGCCCTGGAATCGCGCTACCCGTTCGGCCGCTACGCCGACCAGGCCCAGCTCGAGCTGATCTACGCCAACTACAAGAACTCCGAGCCCGAGGCCGCCAAGTCCGCCGCCGAGCGCTTCATCCGCCTGCACCCGCAGCACCCGAACGTCGACTACGCCTACTACCTCAAGGGCCTGACCTCGTTCGACCAGGACCGTGGCCTGCTGGCGCGCTTCCTGCCGCTGGACATGACCAAGCGTGACCCGGGCGCCGCCCGCGACTCGTACAACGAGTTCGCCCAGCTGACCAGCCGCTTCCCCAACAGCCGCTACGCCCCGGACGCCAAGCAGCGCATGATCTACCTGCGCAATTTGCTGGCTTCCTACGAAATCCACGTGGCCAACTACTACCTGAGCCGCGAGGCCTATGTGGCCGCCGCCAACCGTGGCCGCTACGTGGTCGAGAACTTCCAGGAAACCCCGTCGGTGGGTGACGGCCTGGCGGTGATGGTCGAGTCGTACCAGCGCATGCACCTGGACGAGCTGGCAGCCACCAGCCTCGAGACCCTCAAGCTCAACTACCCGGACCACCCGAGCCTGGTCGATGGCCAGTTCGTCGCCAAAGTGGATGAAAACGGCAACCGCTCGTGGCTGTCCAAGGCCACCCTGGGCCTGATCGACACCCAGGCGCCACTGCCGCCGGGCGAGACCCGCGCCAACCAGGACGTGGTCAAGCAGTTCCAGGATGCCCGTTCCGAAATGCCCGAAGAGCTGCTGCCCAAGGACGAGAACGGCGACCCGATCCTGCCGGAAGGTCCGAAGGAAGCCGAGAAGGACCGTTCCTGGTTCAGCTACATGACCTTCGGTCTGTTCGACTGATACCACGCACGCAAAGAAAGGGAGGCCCGAGGCCTCCCTTTTTTCATGCCTGCGTCCTAGACTGTCGGCTTCTTTTCTCGACAAGCTGGACACCATGGTTCGCCTACTCTTCTGGATCGCCCTGATCGCCGCCGCGTTCTGGCTGTGGCGCAAGTTCAAGACCAGTCAGCAATCACCTGCCGAGCCGCGCCTGCAGGATCCACTGAAGATGGTGCGCTGCGCCCATTGCGGCGTGCACCTGCCCAATGACCGGGCGTTGCAGCGTGGCCAGGAGTGGTACTGCAGCCAGCAGCATCTGGAGCAAGGGCCTGGCCAGCAACGCTAACAGCCTACGCGCCCTCTGTAGGAGCGGCCTTGTGCCGCGAAAGGGCTGCGCAGCAGCCCCCAGGATTCAGCGTTGACGCGATGATCGCCGGGGCCGCTTTGCGGCCCTTTCGCGGCACAAGGCCGCTCCTACAGTGGGTCATGCGCTCAACCCAACCGCCCAGCAGGCGCATACGGCGCCGGATCGATGATCGGCTCGCGCCCCAGCAACAAATCGCCGAACAGCTGGCACGACGCCGGCGCCAGCACCAGCCCGTTGCGGTAATGCCCGCAGTTCAGCCATAGCCCTTCATGCCCCGGCACCGCGCCGATATACGGGATACCTTCGGGCGAGCCAGGGCGCAAGCCAGCCCAATGCCCCACCACCTCGGCCTCCGCCAGGGCCGGCAGCAACTCCACCGCCGAAGCCTTCAGGCTCTCCAACGCATCCCCGGTCGGGGTCTTGTCGTAGCCGGCATGCTCCAGCGTACTGCCCACCAGGATATGCCCGTCACGACGCGGGATCGCGTAGCGCCCCTTGGCCAGGACCATGCTCGGCAAGAAGTCCTCGGCGCACTTGAACAGGATCATCTGACCCTTCACCGGCTCCACCGGCAGCGTCAGCCCGAGGGTTTGCAGCAGGTCGCCGCTCCAGGCACCGGCGCTGAGCACCACATCGTCAGCGGCGATCACACCGTCCTCGGTCTCCACACCGGTAACGCGGCCACTTTCCTGGACGAACCCGCTGACCTGGCAATGCTCGCGCAGGGTCACGTTCGGCAGCGCCTGCAACGCGGCCTTCAGCGACTTCACCAGGCGCGGGTTGCGCACATTGGCCACGCCCGCCATGTAGATGGCATGGCGGTAGCCCGGGCCAAGCACCGGCACGGCGTCGTAGGCCGCCGAGATATCCACCGCACTGAGCGGGCGTTGCTCGCGTGCGGCCCAGGCCAGGGCCTCGGCTTCGTCTTCCAGATCCAGCCAATAGAGCCCGGTGGTATGCACCTCGGGGTCGACCCCGGTGCTGGCGAACAGGCGCTCGCCCAGCTGTGGATAAAAATCCTGCGACCAGTGCGCCAGGGCGGTCACCGCCGGGCTATAGCGCCACGGGTACAGCGGCGAGACGATCCCGCCACCGGCCCAGGACGACTCCCGCCCCACCTCGCCCTGGTCGCACACCACCACCTGTTCGACTTCCGCCGCCAGGTTGAACGCGGTCAGCAGGCCGATGACACCGCCGCCGACAATCACTACTTGCTTGCTCATGGTTCGATCCAACACCTGAAGTAATTCCACGGCGCCTGGGCACCTCATGATCTTCAGCTTCCCCAGCACACCTCGTCGCCCGCGCCCGTGTTATCGCGCACGCCCGCCTGGTCGAGCAGGAAGTCGCCGCAGCGGTCATCCGCCATGAAGGCCTCGGGCACACGGCTGGCGCGCAGGCTGAACCGGTCAGTGTCGCGCCAGGCCTGCAGACGGTAGTAGCGGGTGCCCGTGGGCAACACGGTGGTCAGCTGCTCGTTGTCGGCATAACCGCCCACGCGTGCGCGGTGCTGCTCCAGGCGCAATGCCGCGTCCTGCAGCAGGCCGAGCGCTTCGCTTCGTGCGGCGCGGCGCAACGGGTCGCTGTAGCTGGGGTAGGCAATGGCTGCCAGCATGCCGATCAGCGCCACGACAATCAATAATTCGATCAGACCAAGGCCGCGCTGCATCTCAGCCCTCCCCCAGGCGCTGGCGCCAGCTGATCCGCTTCACCGCGCCGTCACCGTCGATGGCATAGACCGCCTCCAGCAGTTGCCGTCCGCGGGCTTGAAGGCCCACCGCCGTCACCCGGACCAGCGTCAGCCTGTCCCCGACGGGCTGACCTGCGACACGCAGGCTGTCTCCCAGGGTTTGCAGGTAAACGAAGCCGCTGCGGGTCGCCAGCCAGGGTGAGGAAGGCTGCGTACCAGGCGGACTGGGTGGCGAACAGGCCTGGCATCGGCCCGGGATGCCGCCTGCAAGCAGTTCTGCGCCCTCGAACAAGGCCGCCTCCGCCTGCTCGAAGGCTCGCGCGCCGGCCAGCTGATCGCCGGCTTGGCGCTGCTGCAAAAGCGCCTCCCGCAGGGCCAGGGTTGCCAGCAGGCCGAACAGCAGGCTCAGGATCAACGCCAGCAACAGCACAACGCCACGCTGCCCCGTCACGACTCGGCTCCCGGGTTGCGCAGGGCCACGCTCAGTGAATGCCGTTGCTCGAGACGATGTTGCTGATCGTACAAGGTCAGGTGGATATCCAACCGCTCGCCCGCCCCCGCCTCGACACGGCTGACCTCCAGCGCCCGCACCTGGTCGATGAGGCTGGCATGCTGCGCATTGCTGGTGAGCATCAGGCTGCCGTTGCGCACCCGATAGCTCACCCGGCGCACCGGCAGCGCCAGCAACTCGCCATCCCCGACGTGCTGCCCGGGCTGCACCCGTGCCCAACTGCGGCAATCGCTGAGCACGGTCCAGTCCGGGGTGCCGAGCAACCCGGGCAACTCGGCGCCGACCAGGGTCAGGCTGTCGCCGGTGATCTCGATGGGCGACGCGAAGGCTTGGGCCGCGCCAGGATCGGCAAAGTCCTCGGCTTCAAGGCGCAGGCAACCGAACATTCCCGCCTGGCGGATATCCTCGGCCATTCGCTGCAAGGCCAGGCGCGCGTCATCCTGCAGGCGCGCCGCCGCGCCCTGAAGTTGCAAGGCCTGATACGCCGAGACGAATACCTGGCCGGCGGCTACCAGCAGCATCAGGCCCAGTGCCAGGGCCAGCAGTGCCTCGACCAGGCCGAAACCCACCTGCCGACGCCTCATGGCAGCACCCTGCCCTGCACGCTCAGCGACTGCCGCCCCTCTCCCATGCCCGGCCAATCGACGTCCAGCACCAGCACACCCGCGGCCAGGCTCATGCGCCCTCGCGCCGCACCACCGAGCACCTGGGTCAGGCGCGACTGCCAGGCCGCTTCCTCGCCCGCCTCGAGCGCCCCGGCGGCCCTCACGCGCTCCAACATGCCCTGGGCCAGCTGCAACACCTGCGTTTCCCGCCGAGCGCCCTCGACAGCCTGCAGCCCACGCAGCTGCAAGGCCGCCGATGCGAACAGCCCCAGCGTCAGCACCGTGACGGCCAGCAGCACCTCCAGCAGCGTCATGCCCCCTTCCCTCGCCCCCATGGTCCCCTCCTGGGATCTTTCCTAGGCCGCAACCCGAACCGGCCGACTGGCGCCCTTGCCGGGGGTCCTGGAAGCTACAGAGAAGCACTTCCAGGGAGGAATGCAGCGTGGGGCAACAAGGCGTAACACTGATACAAATGATGTTCGCACTGGGCGTGCTGAGCCTTCTGACACACCAGGGCATATCGGCCTACGGCAAGTTCAGCGATGAGCTTTACGTCGGTGCCGTGGCCAGGGAGCTGGCACAGGCCCTGCGCGGCGCCCGTAATCAGGCAGCGCTAAGGCACCAGGCCGTGCTGGTCAGGCCACTGGAGGAGGATTGGGGCAAGGGTTGGCGGGTCGTGCTGGAACAGGATGGCGGACGGTTGCAGGAACATCGCCTGCACAGGCCGCTGAGGATTGCCACGACCTCGGACCGGGTCGTGAGGTTCAGTGCCCGGGGGGCGCCGCTGGGGGTGGGCTTCGTCGGCACCACGCTGGACATCTGCCCGCGCACCACCCTCGACAGTCGTCATCAGGTGGTGCTCAGCCCCAGTGGCCGGGTCAGCCTGCGCAGCGACGAGGGCCGCCGCTGTGCACCGGACTGACTCAGATCGAGCGGACCCGCAGCTCCTTGGGCATGGAGAAGGTGATGTTCTCCTCGCGCCCGTCGAGCTCTTCGGCGCCGGTCGCGCCCCAGGCCTTGAGCTGGTCGATCACGCCACGCACCAGCACCTCCGGTGCCGAGGCCCCGGCGGTGATGCCGATGCGCTCGGCCCCGTCGAACCAGCTGCGTTGCAGGTCCTCGGCGCCGTCGATCAGGTAGGCCGGGGTGCTCATGCGCTCGGCCAGCTCGCGCAGGCGGTTGGAGTTGGAGCTGTTGGGGCTGCCGACCACCAATACCACGTCGCACTCGTCGGCCAGTTGCTTGACGGCATCCTGGCGGTTCTGGGTGGCGTAGCAGATGTCGTCCTTGCGCGGGCCGCCGATGTTCGGGAAGCGTTCGCGCAGGGCGTCGATCACCCGGCTGGTGTCATCCATCGACAGGGTGGTCTGGGTGACGAAGGCCAGGTGGTCAGGGTTGCGCACCTGCAGCCTGGCGACATCGTCCTCGTCCTCGACGAGGTAGATGGCACCGCCGTTGCTGGCGTCGTACTGACCCATGGTGCCTTCGACTTCCGGGTGCCCCTCGTGGCCGATGAGAATGGTCTCACGGCCGTCGCGGCTGTACTTGGCCACCTCGATATGCACCTTGGTCACCAGCGGGCAGGTGGCGTCGAACACCTTCAGGCCACGGCCGGCGGCTTCCTGGCGCACGGCCTGGGAAACGCCGTGGGCACTGAAGATGACGATGACGTCGTCCGGCACCTGGTCCAGCTCTTCGACGAAGATCGCGCCACGGTTGCGCAGGTCCTCGACCACGAACTTGTTGTGCACCACTTCGTGACGCACGTAGATCGGCGGGCCGAAGACTTCCAGGGCGCGGTTGACGATCTCGATCGCCCGGTCGACCCCCGCGCAGAAGCCGCGCGGGTTGGCGAGTTTGATTTGCATGCTCGGCTCCAGGCTCACACGGCCTTCACGTCGAGGATCTGCACCTCGAAGTTCAGGGTCTTGCCAGCCAGTGGATGGTTGAAATCGATGGTCACCTGGTTGTCGTCGAACGCCTTGACCACGCCCGGAAGCTCGGTGTTGGCAGCGTCATTGAAGATCACCAGCAGCCCTTCGGACAGCTCCATGCCTTCGAACTGCGAGCGCGGCATCACCTGCACGTTCTGCGGGTTGTGCTGGCCGAAGGCGTTCTCCGGGGCGATGCTCAGCTTGCGCTGGTCACCGGCCTTGAAGCCGAACAGGGCGTTCTCGAAACCCGGCAGCAGGTTGCCGTCGCCGACCTTGAACGTGGCCGGAGCCTTGTCGAAGGTGCTGTCGACGGTGTCGCCGTTTTCCAGGTGCAGCGCGAAGTGCAGGGTGACTTCGGTGTTCTGGCCGATACGGGTCTCAGTCATGGACGGCTTCCTCGGACTTCTTGCTCTTGAACATATCCAGCGCCAGCATCACCGCGCCCACGGTGATGGCGCTGTCGGCCAGGTTGAAGGCCGGGAAATAGTGGCGGTTCTGCCAGTGCACCAGGATGAAGTCGACGACATGGCCAAGCACCACGCGGTCGTACAGGTTGCCCAATGCACCGCCCAGCACCAGTGCCAGGGCCACGGCCAGCCAGGTCTCGTTGCGCCCCAGGCGCTTGAGCCAGACCACCAGCACGGCGCTGACCACCACGGCGATCAGCGCGAACAGCCAGCGCTGCCAGCCGGAGCTGTCGGCCAGGAAGCTGAACGCCGCGCCGGTGTTGTAGGCCAGGGTCCAGCTGAAGTAGTCGGGGATGACCACGATCTGCTGGTACATGCTCAGCGCGCTGTCGAAGTACAGCTTGGTGGCCTGGTCGAGGACCAGGACCACCAGGCTCAGCCAGAGCCAGGCAAGGCGCCCGAAGCGCCCCGCGGGAGCATTAGGCATAGTGGCGCACCTCGCCCGAACCGCTCAGGTTGTCGACGCAACGGGCGCAGATCTCCGGATGCTCCGGGTGGCTGCCCACGTCGGCGCGGAAGTGCCAGCAGCGGCCGCACTTGGCATGGCCGGACTTGACCACTTTCAGCTTGAGGCCTTCGACTTCGGTTGTCACGGCATCGGCCGGCGCCTGGACGAACGGCACCACGCTGGCGGCCGAGGTGATCAGCACGAAGCGCAGTTCGTCGCCGAGCTTGTTCAGGTCGGCGGTCAGGCCCTCTTCGGCGAACAGGGTGACTTCGGCCTGCAGGTTGCCGCCGATGACCTTGGCGGTACGCTGGTTCTCCAGCTCCTTGTTGACCGCGGCTTTGACGGCCATCACGCGGTCCCAGTAGGCACGGTCCAGCTCGGCGTCGGCCGGCAGCTCGGCCAGGCCCTGGTACCAGGTGTTGAGCATCACCGACTCGTTGCGCTCGCCCGGCAGGTACTGCCAGATCTCGTCGGCGGTGAACGCCAGGATCGGCGCGATCCAGCGCACCAACGCCTCGCTGATGTGGTACAGCGCGGTCTGGCACGAGCGGCGGGCGACACTGTTGGCGCCGGTGGTGTACTGGCGGTCCTTGATGATGTCGAGGTAGAAGCCGCCCAGTTCCTGCACGCAGAAGTTGTGGATCTTCGAGTAGACGTTCCAGAAACGGTACTCGCTGTAGTGCTCTTCCAGCTCGCGCTGCAGCAGCAGGGTGCGGTCGACCGCCCAGCGGTCCAGGGCCAGCATGTCTTCGGCTGGCAGCAGGTCGCGGGCCGGGTCGAAGCCAGACAGGTTCGAGAGCAGGAAGCGCGCGGTGTTGCGGATACGCCGGTAGGCGTCGGCGCTGCGCTGCAGGATCTGCTCGGAAACCGCCATCTCGCCGGAGTAGTCGGTGGCCGAGACCCACAGGCGCAGGATGTCGGCGCCCAGGGTGTCGTTGACCTTCTGCGGCTCGATGGTGTTGCCCAGCGACTTGGACATCTTGCGGCCGTTCTCGTCCACAGTGAAGCCGTGGGTCAGCAGCTCGCGGTACGGCGCGTGGCCGTCGATGGCGCAACCGGTCAGCAAGGATGAGTGGAACCAGCCGCGGTGCTGGTCGGAGCCTTCCAGGTACAGGTCGGCGCGCGGGCCGGTGGCGTGGCCGATGTCGTGGGAGCCGCGCAGCACGTGCCAGTGGGTGGTGCCGGAGTCGAACCACACGTCGAGGGTGTCGGTGATCTTGTCGTACTGGCCGGCCTCGTCACCGAGCAGCTCGGCGGCGTCCAGCTTGAACCAGGCCTCGATGCCTTCCTGCTCGACGCGCTTGGCGACTTCTTCCATCAGCTCGACGGTGCGCGGGTGCAGCTCGCCGGTCTGCTTGTCGAGGAAGAACGGGATCGGCACGCCCCAGTTGCGCTGACGCGAGATGCACCAGTCCGGACGGTTGGCGATCATCGAGTGCAGGCGCGCCTGGCCCCAGGCCGGAACGAACTTGGTCTCTTCGATGGCCTTGAGCGCGCGCTCGCGCAGCGGCTCGCCAGTGCTCGGCTGCTTGTCCATGCCGACGAACCACTGCGCGGTGGCGCGGTAGATCAGCGGGGTCTTGTGGCGCCAGCAGTGCATGTAGCTGTGGCTGATGGTCTCGGTGTGCATCAGCGCACCGACTTCGCTGAGCTTTTCAACGATGGCCGGGTTGGCCTTCCAGATGAACTGGCCGCCGAAGAACGGCAGCGACTCGACGTACACGCCGTTGCTCTGCACCGGGGTGAGGATGTCGTCGTTGACCATGCCGTAGCGCTTGCAGGTGACGAAGTCGTCTTCACCGTAGGCTGGCGAGGAGTGCACCACGCCGGTACCGGCGCCCAGCTCGACGTAGTCGGCCAGGTAGATCGGCGACAGGCGGTCGTAGAACGGGTGGCGGAAGTTGATCAGTTCCAGGGCCGAGCCCGGGGCGGTGGCGATGATCGAGCCTTCCAGCGCATAACGCTTCAGGCACGACTCGACCAGCTCCTCGGCCAGCACCAGCAGGCGCTCGCCGGTGTCGACCAGGGCGTACTTGAAGTCCGGGTGGATGTTCAGCGCCTGGTTGGCCGGGATGGTCCACGGGGTGGTGGTCCAGATCACGATGGCGGCGGGCTTGGCCAGCGCGCCCAGGCCGAAGGCGGCGGCCAGCTTGTCGGCATCGGCCACCGGGAAGGCGACGTCGATGGTCTGGGATTTCTTGTCGGCGTATTCGACCTCGGCTTCAGCCAGGGCGGAGCCGCAATCGAAGCACCAGTTCACGGGCTTGAGGCCCTTGAACACGAAGCCTTGCTTGACCATCTCGGCCAGGGCGCGGATTTCACCGGCCTCGTTGGCGAAGTTCATGGTCTTGTACGGGTTGTCCCAGTCGCCCAGCACGCCCAGGCGGATGAACTCGGTCTTCTGCCCTTCGATCTGCTCGGCGGCATACTCGCGGCACAGCTCGCGGGTGCGGTCGGCGGTCAGGTGCTTGCCGTGGGTGACCTCGACCTTGTGCTCGATCGGCAGGCCGTGGCAGTCCCAGCCCGGCACGTACGGCGCGTCGAAGCCGGACAGGGTCTTGGAGCGGACGATCATGTCCTTGAGAATCTTGTTCAGCGCATGACCGATGTGGATCTTGCCGTTGGCATAGGGCGGGCCGTCGTGCAGGACGAACTTCGGACGATCCTTGCCAATCTCGCGCAACTTACCGTACAGGCCAATACTGTCCCAGCGCTGCAGGATCTGCGGTTCGCGCTGAGGCAGGCCGGCCTTCATGGGGAAGGCGGTGTCCGGAAGGTTAAGCGTGGCTTTGTAGTCGGTCATTTCAGGCTCTTCGTTAGCGGTTGAGCGTGCCAGTGGGCACGTGCGGCGGCGATGTCCGCGTCGATCGCCGACTTCAGCGCCTCCAGGGAGGCGAAACGCTGCTCTTCACGCAGCTTGTGGTGGAATTCCACCGTCAGGCGCCGGCCATACAGGTCGCCGGCGTAGTCCAGGAGATGAATCTCCAGGTGAGGACGCCCGTCACCGGCAACGGTGGGGCGCACTCCGATATTGCCGACACCCGGCCAGGCCTTGCCGTCGATCTCGATGCTGGCCAGGTAGACCCCGGACAGCGGCACGCGACGGCGCTTGAGCTGGATGTTGGCAGTGGGGGTGCCGAGCTGGCGGGCCAGCTTCTGGCCATGCAGCACGCGCCCGGTGATACGGTACGGGCGCCCCAGCAGGTGCTCGGCCAGCTCGAAGTTGCCTTCGGCCAGGGCCTTGCGCACTTCGGTGCTGCTGACCCGCAGGCCGTCCTGGATCACGGTATTGGCCGCCTCGACGGTGAAGCCGTGGCGTTTGCCGGCTTCGGTGAGGAAGACGAAGTCGCCGGCGCGGTCGCAGCCGAAGCGAAAGTCGTCGCCCACTTCGAGGTGGCGCACGCCCAGGCCGTCGACCAGCACCGCCTTGACGAACTGCTCGGCGCTGAGCTGGCTCAGGCGCTGGTTGAACGACAGGCACAGCACCCGGTCGATGCCCTCGCCGGCCAGCAGCTCGACCTTGTCGCGCAGGCGGGCCAGGCGCGCCGGGGCGCTCTGCGGGGCGAAGTACTCGCGCGGCTGCGGCTCGAAGATCACCACGCAGGTGGGCAGGCCCAGTTCCTGACCGCGTTCGCGCAGGCGTGCGAGGATCGCCTGGTGGCCCCGGTGGACCCCGTCGAAGTTGCCAATGGTGGCGACACAGCCCCGGTGCTCGGGGCGCAGGTTGTGAAGACCTCGAACCAGCTGCATAACGCGCTTCTTGCTCATAAAGTGGCCGATTATAACCACACCCGGGCGCTGGTGACAGGCAGCAGCGCCCCCATGGGGCGTGGAATGCGAAAAACCGACGCCTGACCCCTCTCGCGCCTCAATGCAACGCCTTGCGGGCGAAATGCCGTGGGCGGAACCCGCACAGGAACAGGCAGCCGAAGTAGGTGACCACGCCCGCCGCGATCAGGCCGCCGAGGCGCAGAAAGCGCGCGAGCATGTTGCCCTGCTCCCAGGCCGGCAGGTAGTGCATGCCCAGCAGCAGCACGCCCGCCATCAGGGTCACGGCCAGCACCAGCTTGAGCAGGAACGCCAGCCAGCCCGGCTGCGGCTGGAACAGCTGCTGGCTACGCAGCTTCCAGTACAGCAGGCCGGCGTTCAGGCACGCGCCCAGGCTGATGGCCAGGGCCAGCCCGGCATGGGCCAGCGGGCCGATCAGCATCAGGTTGAGCAACTGGGTGCAGACCAGGGTGAAGACCGCGATCTTCACCGGCGTGCGGATATTCTGCTGCGCATAGAAGCCAGGTGCCAGTACCTTGACCAGGATGATCGCCAGCAGGCCCACCGAATAAGCGATCAGGGCGCGCTGGGTCATGGCCGCGTCGAAGGCGGTGAACTTGCCGTACTGGAACAGCGCCACGGTCAGCGGCTCCGCGAGGATGGCCAGGGCCAGGGTGCAGGGCAGCACCAGCAGGAAGCACAGGCGCAGGCCCCAGTCGAGGATCCGCGAATACTCCTCACGGTCCTTGTTGGCATAGGTCTTGGCCAGGGTCGGCAGCAGGATAGTGCCCAGGGCCACGCCGAGCACGCCGGAGGGCAGCTCCATCAGGCGGTCGGCGTAGTACATCCACGACACCGAGCCTGCCACCAGGAACGAGGCGAAGATGGTGTTGATGATCAGCGAGATCTGGCTCACCGACACCCCGAGGATGGCCGGCAGCATCTGCTTGAGCACGCGCCACACGCCGGTGTCGCGCAGGTTCAAGCGCGGCAGCACGAGCATGCCGATCTTTTTCAGCGCCGGCAGCTGGTACAGCAGTTGCGCCAGGCCACCGGCCAGCACGCCCCAGCCCAGGGCCATGATTGGCGGGTCGAAGTACGGCGTCAGCAGCACGGCGAAAGCGATCATCGCCACATTGAGCAGCGTGGGGGTGAACGCCGGCACGCTGAAGCGGTTCCAGGTATTGAGGATCGCGCCGACCAGCGACGACAGCGAGATCAGCAATATATAAGGAAACGTCACCCGCAGCAGCGAGGTGGTCAGCTCGTACTTCTGCGCGCTGTCGACGAAGCCCGGCGCGGTGGCCCAGACCACCCACGGCGCGGCAAGGATGCCGATCACCGTGACCAGGGCCAGGACCAGGGTCAGCAGGCCGCTCACATAGGCGATGAAGGTACGGGTGGCCTCCTCGCCCTGCTGGGTCTTGTACTCGGCCAGGATCGGCACGAAGGCCTGGGAGAAGGCCCCCTCGGCGAAGATCCGCCGCAGCAGGTTGGGCAGCTTGAAGGCGATGAAGAAGGCGTCGGTGGCGATGCCGGCGCCGAACACCCGTGCCAGGATGGTATCGCGCACGAAGCCGAGCACCCGGGAAATCATGGTGATGGAGCTGACCGCGGCCAAGGATTTGAGCAGGTTCATCGAAAAGTTTCACGCCAGAGACAGAGGGCGCTGCCAGACAGCGTCCGAATGTGCGATACTCCCGCGCCTTCGCAGGGGAGCCAAAAATTCCCGAGTTTACAGGTCGTGCGACAGAAAGGAATATTTCCCTTCTGTTGGCTCACCACTCGGCGGAACCCTGCAGGTGGCCTTGACATCCGTTCGACTCATCGGCATGATTCGCGGCCTATTTTGTTTGCTATTTACCTAAAGTCTTTCGAGGAGCTCGACGGTGGCCAACTCACCTTCCGCCAAGAAACGTGCAAAACAGGCTGAGAAGCGTCGCAGCCACAACGCCAGCCTGCGTTCCATGGTCCGCACCTACATCAAGAATGTAGTCAAAGCCATCGACGCAAAAGACGCCGAAAAAGCGCAAGCCGCTTACGTTCTGGCTGTACCTGTAATCGACCGTATGGCCGACAAGGGTATCATCCACAAGAACAAAGCTGCTCGCCACAAAGGCCGTCTGAATGGCCACATCAAGGCGCTGAAAGAAGCTGCAGCTGCCTAAGCGACGTTCTTGTCGAAAAAACCGACCCTAGGGTCGGTTTTTTTATGCCTGCAATAACGTGTGGATTGCCTATATAAAGAAGGCCCATGGCGTGGCACCTGTTTCGCGGGCAAAGCCCACCGGCACCACGCCTGCCAACCAGTGGACCGCCCTGCCGCTCAGTCCACCGCTGCCTGCAGCCTGCCCGCCCGACGGTACGCCTGCCGGGCGAAACACACGAACAACCCTGCCATCAGCGCCAGCGCCATGGGCAAGCCATGGGGCGCCACATCCATCGCCGCGCCGCTGACCAGCGGCCCGACCAGGCTGCCGACACCCCACAGCAGGCCGACACTGGCGTTGGCGGTCACCAGGTCCTGGCCCCTGAAGCGCTGCCCGATCAACACCAGCGCCAGGGTATAGATGCCCCCGGCCACCGCCCCGAGCACCACCAGCAGCGGCCACAGCAGCCAGGTCATCTGCAGCAGCCAGGGCAAGGCAATACCGATGCTCATCGCCACCAGCCCGCATACCAGGTGCAGCCCGGTGCGCTCGACCCGATCGGCCAGCCAGCCCAGCGGCAGCTGGAAGATCATGTCGCCGGCGAATACCACCGTGACCATCAGCGCCGCCACACCCACGGCAAAACCGTGGCTGCTGGCGTACACCGGCAGCAATGACAGCACCACCGCGTCGAAGAACGAGAAGAACAGCACCGCCACGCACAAGGCCGGGGCGACGCGGAAGAAGCCGGCCAGGCCGAAGCTCTTCTCGCCCTCGTCGCCATGCTCGACATGGTCGTTGGGCACGGTGAACAGGATGCACAGCAGCGCCAGGCCGTAGCAGACGGTAACCACCCCGGTCAGCCATGGGCTGTCGGCGCCGAGCAGCGCCAGCAGTGCCGGGCCGAGCACCTGGAAGCCGGTGAAGCTGGTGGCGTACAGGGCCATGATCTTGCCGCGATTGTGCTCCGGGCACAGCTCGTTGACCCACGATTCGCCGAGAATGATCGCGATGCCCATGCCGATGCCGAGTCCCAGGCGCAGCAGCGCCAGCCACAGCATCGAGTCGAAGGCCCATTCCAGCAGGGCGATGCTCAGGGTGCACAGGCTGAAGCTGAGCAGGTAGATGACGCGCCGGGTCAGGTGCCGGCAGCAGGCGTCGACCATGAAGGCCGAAAGCATCATGCCCGCCGCCGGGATCGCCGAGATGATGCCGATCTCCAGTGTCCCCGCCCCCGCCTCGTGCAAACGCAACGACACCAGTGGCAGGCTCGCCCCGAGGCTGAAACCGACCACCGACACGGCGAACAACAGGCCCACCAGCAAACGCATGTTCATGTACCACTCCTTGCAAGCCGGCGCGCAGGGGCTCTGGCCCTGGCCGACTGGAAAATCCGCTGAAAGATGTTCGAACGCAGGCGCCCGCAGTCACGCCGCAAAGGCGCGGGATGCAGGGGCGCGGATCAGTTCAGGGCAAGGTGTGGCGAGAAGGTGAAGGCGAACAGCACGCTGCGTCGACGCTTGAGCACCGTGTCGCTCGGCCACGCGCGGCGCGCTGTCGGGGCGACAGGCTGGCGGTGCGGGCGGAGACTACGGGTACGGCGCATTGCATCGACTACGCAGGGATTGAGGAGGCGGCACTCTAGGCCATGCGGATCCAAATCGTCAATCGTCGGCCTTGATGCACTTCCCTGTAGGAGCGGCCTTGTGCCGCGAAAGGGCTGCGAAGCGGCCCCGGCAATCTTTGGTTAAACGCGACAATCCTGGGGCCGCTTTGCGGCCCTTTCGCGGCACAAGGCCGCTCCTACAAAGAATGCATCCGGCCGACTTTCAGCGTTTGCCAGTGGACGGCAGGAACACCGCCAGCAACCCAAACAACGGCAGGAACGAGCAAACCCCATACACATACTCGATCCCACGCAGATCAGCCACATACCCCAGCAGCGCAGCACCGATGCCGCCGAAGCCGAACATCAGGCCGAAAAAGATCCCGGCGATCATCCCGACATTGCCCGGCACCAGTTCCTGGGCATACACCACGATGGCCGAGAACGCCGACGCCAGGACGAAACCGATCACCACGCTGAGCACGGTGGTCCAGAACAGGTCGGCATACGGCAGCGCCAGGGTGAACGGCGCCACCCCGAGGATCGAGAACCAGATCACCGCCTTGCGCCCGATGCGGTCACCGATCGGCCCGCCAAAGAAGGTGCCCGCCGCCACCGCACCGAGGAACAGGAACAGGTGCAACTGCGAACTGGCCACCGATAGCTGGAACTTCTCGATCAGGTAGAAGGTGAAGTAGCTGGTGAAGCTGGACATATAGAAGTACTTGGAGAACACCAGCAGGCCCAGCACCACCAGCGCCAGGATCACCCGCTGGCGCGAAATGCCGTGGGTGGCCTGCACCGCCTTGCGCGCCTTGGCCTGGTTGAGGTGCTCCTTGTACCAGCGGCGCAGCATCAGGGTCACGGCGAAGAAGAACAGCCCGGCCACGCCGAACCAGGCGACATGGGTCTGGCCAAAGGGAATCACGATCGCCGCCGCCAGCAGCGGTCCGAGGGCGGAGCCGGCATTGCCGCCGACCTGGAAGCTCGACTGGGCCAGGCCGAAGCGCCCACCGGAAGCCAGGCGGGCGATGCGCGAGGTCTCGGGGTGGAAGGTCGACGAACCGATGCCCACCAGCGCCGAGGCCAGCAGGATCATCGGGAAGCTGCCGACGAAAGCCAGCATCACGATGCCCACCAGGGTGCACACCGTGCCCAGCGGCAGCAGGTTCGGCGTGGGCCGCTTGTCGGTGAAAAAGCCCACCCACGGTTGCAGCAGCGAGGCGGTGATCTGGAAGGTCAGGGTGATCAGGCCGATCTGGGCGAAGCTCAGGTTGTAGTTGGCCTTGAGCATCGGGTAGATCGCCGGCAGCACCGACTGGATCAGGTCGTTGATCAGGTGCGCCAGGGCGCAGAAACCGATGATGCGCATCACCAGCGGTGACGCCTGGCTTGCCGGGCTGCTGGCGTTTGAAGTCGTGGTACTGCTGATGGCCATGGGCTGGATGTCCGTCCGCGGGTTGGGATCCGATTATCGTGAAACAAATAGATACGAAGCTACCTTTTTATTTTGCCGAGCCTTCCATCCGACACGTACTTGTAAGTAATTCTCAATATAATTAGCATCCTTCTCCTCTTCCCGGTAAACGCTGGGCAAAACCGCCCTCCTCCTGCGAGCAGACCGATCCCATGAGCCCGATGCCCGCCTTGCAGCCCACGCCCGACCCCGAGCAGGAAGCCCTGGACTGGTTCTCGCGCCTGCGCCAACCCGGCTGCGACGAGGCCCTGCGCCAGGCATTCGCCAGCTGGTGCCAGGACCCGCTCAACGCAAGGGCCTATGCCCAGCTCGAAGCCTACTGGCAGCAACTGCAGGTGCCAGCGGCACGCCCACGACCACGCATCGCCAAGGTCCGTCGCAACCGGACCGGACTGTGCCTGGCACTGCTGTTCCTGCTGCTGGTGGGCGCCCTGGCCTGGCTCTACTGGCCGGTGATGCAGCGTCTGGGCAGCGAACTGCACACCGACAGCGGCGAGCGCCGCAGCGTGCGCCTGGCCGATGGCTCGACACTGCACCTGGACAGCGCCAGCGCGATGAATGTCGACCTGCGTGGCCGCACCCGCCAGCTGCACCTGGTGCAGGGGCAGGTATACCTGGAGGTGATGCTCGATGGCCGGGCCATGGAGGTGCAGGTCGACGACACCCGCATCCAGGTGTTCGGCACCCGCCTGCAGATCGCCCGCCATGCCGACTACGACGAACTGGTGGTGTTCGGCGGCAAGGCTGCGGTGTTGCAGGGCGGCGACCAACGCCTGGTCAATGCCGGCGAACGGGTTACGTTCAGCGAAAGCCGCATCAACCCGGTCGAAAAGATCGATGCCAAATTGGCCGATGCCTGGCGCAACGGCCAATTGAAGGCCAGGAACCTGCCGTTGAGCGAGGTACTGGAGCGCTTGGCCGATTATCGTGGCCAGCGCGTCTGGCTGCTGAACGAGCAAGCGGCCTATCAGCGGGTCAGCGGCGATTTCGACCTCGACCACCCGGCGCAGAGCCTCGAGCGCCTGGCCGCCGACCAGCAACTGCGCCTGCACAACCTGCTCGGCCACTGGCTGATCGTGCGCTGAAGCGCCCTTCCCGGCTAAGTTTTTGAAAGGTTGGCAATTTTTTTTAAAAACGTTGTTGACAGGATCGCGATTCGAGCTAATAATGCGCGCCAAGTTGGCTACATAGCTCAGTTGGTTAGAGCATAGCATTCATAATGCTGGGGTCCGGGGTTCAAGTCCCTGTGTAGCCACCACCTTCTAAAAGGGCTTATCGAAAGATAAGCCCTTTTTCTTTGCCTGCGAAAAAGCTACTTCACGCCTGCCACCACCACGGCCAGCCCCAGGCCGATCAACGCCACGCCGATAACCCGATCGACCACCACCTGGCGCTCGATCATCGCCCGACGCAGCAGGTGATTGGAGAAGAACACCGCCACCAGGCTGAACCACACCCAATGGGCGAACGACATGAACGCGCCATAGGCGAAGTCCAGCGCCAGCGGGCTGCCGGGCTGCACCACCTGGGTGTAGGCACTGACCACGAAAAGCATGGTCTTGGGGTTCAGCGCGTTGGTCAGAAAGCCCGTGCGCAAGGCGCTCGCTACATTTGTCTCGCTGTGCGCCAGGCCGTCGAGGCTTATACGCGTGGTATTGGTCAGCGACTTGTAGCCCAGGTACACCAAATAGCCGGCCCCCACCACCTTCATGGCCAGGAACAGGGTCGGGCTCTGGCTGATGATCACGGCGATGCCGAGCACGGTGTACAGCACATGCACCTGCACGCCCAGGGCGATGCCTACCGCTGCCGCGAGACCGGCCTTGCGGCCCTGTGCATAACTGCTGCGGGTGACCATGGCGAAGTCGGCGCCGGGGCTGATGACGGCCAGGAGGGTGAAGAGGGCGACGGCGATGAGTTCGTTCACAAACAGGTATCCTCGATAGGCGATGAAAATTCACTTGTGCCGTGATTATCGAGGCAGCATCAATCGTTAAAAATCGATTTATAGTGAGGAAAATACGCTAGTAAATTTCACAGATGTTCTGAGGCTGCACTGGCCTCTTCGCGGGTAAACCCGCTCCCACAGGCTCGGCATGAAGGTCAAGATCGGTGATAAACCTGTGGGAGCGGGTTTACCCGCGAAATGGCCGGCAAGGACAACAACTTCGTGAAACTGCCTCCCCTCACCGCCTTTCGCTACTTCGACATCGCCGCCCGCACCGAAAGCTTCGTGCGCGCCGCCGAGCACCTGCACGTCACCCACGGCGCCGTCAGCCGCCAGGTGCGCCTGCTCGAGGAAAGCCTCGGCGTGGAACTGTTCGAACGGCGCAACCGGGCGATCTTCCTCACCCGCGCCGGACGCGACCTGCAGGCCACCACCCAGGCGATCTTCGAGCAACTGGAGGGCGCCGTGCAGCGCCTGCACCAGCAAGCCCACGACAACGTGCTGGTGGTGTCCTGCGAGCCAACCATCGCCATGCGCTGGCTGATCCCGCGCCTGCCGCGCTTCCATGCCCGGCACCCCGACCTGCAACTGCACCTGGTGGCGGCCGGCGGCCCGGTGGACTTCGCCCGCGGCGGTATCGACCTGGCCCTGCGCCGCGATGACTTCCACTGGGACCGCCAGCTGCACAGCCTGAAGATCTGCGATGAATGGATCGGCCCGGTCGCCACGCCGGATCGCAAAAGCCAGCGCCTGCTGCACAGCGCCACCCGCCCCGACGCCTGGGCCACCTGGCTGCGCCTGAGTGGCCAGGACTTGCGGCAAACGGCGCGCAGCGACTTCGAACACTTCTACCTGTCGATCCAGGCGGCCAGCGCGGGCATGGGAATGGCCATCGCCTCGGCGCTGATGGTCCGTGACGAGCTGGACAACGGTCAGCTACAGGCGCCGTACGGCTTCCTGCGCGATGGCTCCGGCTACCACCTGCTCAGCCCGCAGCCGCTGGATGACGGCAGCAAGCGCCAGTGTTTCGCGCAGTGGGTCGGTGACGAGTGCCGGGCCTGCCTGGCTCACCTGGGCTTGCTGCAGAACGACGATCCAGCCCTGCCGTCACCGCCCCAAGTGCGATAGCCGGCCGTGTCGATATGGATGCGCCCCGAAGGGTAACGGCCCAGCCCCATGTTCCAGGCCTGGCCGTGCTGCTGCCAGAAGCGGCACAACGGGCTCGGGTCGGCCCCGCGCGGTAGCAGCAAGTCGACGGCGAAAGCGCGCATGTGCGCACTGCTTGGCGCGCCGCCGGCACAGGCATTGAGCCGGGGATCGCGGTAGGCCGACACCACTTCGAACTGACGCAGGATGCCCTGTCGGTCCAGGGTCTGGATCAAGGCCAGCGTCGAGCGTACCGCCGGCCAATGGCTCGCTGGCGGCACCGCGAAGGGCGAGGCCTTGCACAGGCGCCAGTCCGAGGCCGAGCGCAGCAGCTGATGGATCGGCACCACGCCATACAGCCGGGCGTCCACCAGCATTTCACGAAACCTGCGGTTCTCGTGATCCCCGGCCCACTGGGCGAACATCCACACATCGCGCTCATCGGCCTGGACTGCACCGAGCCCGATCAACGCGCTAGCCAATAGCCATGTCCTGGCGCTTTTCATTCCCCCACCTCTTCGTCCACCATGGGCGCGCCCGCCGTCCTGGCGGCCACTGACAAGGAGTTAAGCATGCACAAGATTGCTGTATCGGGCCTGGCCGCCCTCGCCTTCAGCGGCCTGGCCATGGCCGACGCGCAGATCGACCTGGGCGACGCCCAACGGGTCACCCGGTTGTTCGCCTACCCCAACAACTGCAACGTGATCTGCTACCGCGACTGGACACTCGAACAGACCGTCGAGCACTACCTCACCCAGAGCGTGCAGCGCGATGGCTACGCCAACGCCAAGGTCACGGTGAACCGCGACAACGACAAGCTGCACGCCAGCATCACCGGCGTGCCGGCCAGCTACAGCGACCCCTTGCGCAAGCTGCTCGACAGCGGCGAGCTGGCCTACCAGGGCGCCACCCGCCTCAACCAGAAAGGCGGCTGGGACTACAGCTGGTACCTGTTCCTGCCCCTGGGGATGGCCCTGGAAAACCGTCGCAGCGTCGAGCTGCTGCACTTCCCGCCGGACTACTCGCTGACCCGCTATCAAGACTACCTGAAGTCCAACACCACCGACCGCTGGGCCGAGCTTCTGACCTTCAACGGCGTCGAGGCCACCCAGACCCCGGCCTACCAGACCATCGTCGATATCGCCCCGATCGCCGCGCCGGCCAGCGCGGGCAAGGACCTGGAAGGGGTCTACAGCTACTTCAACGACTACCAAGTGCGAATGGTCAAGGAAGTGGCCCTCACCCACGACGGCAAGGCCGCCTTGCCGATGGTCGCCTTCGGCGCGCCGGTGCGCGCGTGGATCCAGCAGCAGTACGGGCCGAAGGTCAACGTGCTGGGGCTGGTCAGCATCGCGCCGGAGCCGGACAGCGCCAAGGTGCCTGTGCTCGGCGCCAACCACCCGAGCGCGATCTGGTACGCCGCCGACCCGAAAAGCTACGACGGCGACCAGGACAAGGCCGACGCCGCGGGCCTGAAGATGATGGGCCAGGACCTTTCCGCCGCCTGCTGGCAGGCCGGCATGGGCCGCAACCCGCAGGCCGATGCCAAGCTCACCTTGCAGGCCTGCACCAGCAAGTGGCAGGTGACCCAGAAGAAGCAGACCTGCGAACTGTTCTACCGCACCATCCGCGACATGACGCCGGAACAGGCGGCGGCCAAGTGCAATACCGGGACGGTGACGCGCAGCCTGCGCGATCTGCGCAAGCCCTTGGAGACCAACGAGAGCGAGCGGGCGCTTTGAGCCGCCCAATCGATCGCTCCACGTAGCCTGGACCAAAGGGGCCACTGCGCCCCTTTGGCGTCACACGCGGTCAGAAGCGCTCATCACGCAAGGCTGGCAAGGTAATGTCACGTACATAGCTGGACGACGACAGGTTCAGCATCATCCGGCACACCTGCACCACATCGTGCACGGGGATCAGCGTCCCCTCCCCGCGCCGCTCGGCCTGGGCCAGCGGCACATCCAGGCCGTCCTCGGTATTCAGGTAGCCCAGGTTCAGGCAACTGACGCCCAGACCCTGGTCGCGGAAGCCTTCGCGCAGCGCCTCGGCAATGCCGCGCAGGCCGAACTTGCTGGCGCCGAAGGTCACCTCTGGCCGCCCGCTCCCTGGCAGGCCGGAGGTCGAACCGGTAAGAATGATTCGTGGCCGGTCGCTTTGCAGCAGCACCGGCAGCAGGCGCTTGATCAACAACAGCGGCGCGGTAATGTTGGTGTCGACCATGCGCTCGATCTGCGCCTCGTCGTCGTCGAGGAAGCTGTAGCCCTCGTCGAAGGCCCGCGCCTCCCAGATCCCGACGTTGTAGACCAGCACATCCAGCCCGTCCCCGGCCACCGCCTCGTGGATAATCGCGGCGGCCTGGCGCGGCTGGCCGAGGTCGGCCTCGATCCAGCGTACCGCGCCCGGCAACGCCGCCGGCCGGGTGCGCGATACACCGACCAGCGTATCGCCTACGCCACCCAGGCCCTGTACCAGCGCCCGTCCCAATCCCTTGCTCGCACCGACCACTAGAATTCGCATCGAATCACTCCCTATGGACTGCGCCAGATAGTACCCTGCCCCACCCAGCAAATCAGTCGGAAATACCAGGACACCGTGGACAGAGATCAACTCGAACGCAACCAGATCCCCCTCTACTTCGTCGCCGTGTTGCTGGCCGCCGCCCTCGGTCTGCTGGCACCGGGCGCCGCCGATCCGCTGGCGGCGCTGGTGACCCCGGCCATCGCCGTGCTGATGTACGCGATGTTCCTGCAGATCCCCTTCCTCGCCCTGCGCGCGGGCCTGGGCAACCGGCGTTTCATGGGCGCGCTGCTGCTGGCCAACTTCGTGCTGGTGCCGCTGTTGGTGTGGGTCGGTACCCGTGGCCTGGTCGAACACCCCGCCGTGCTGGTCGGCGCCTTGCTGGTGCTGCTGACACCGTGCATCGACTACGTGGTGGTGTTCACCCATATCGGTAAAGGCGACTCGCGCCTGACCCTTGCCGCCACACCGGTGCTGCTGCTGGTGCAACTGGCGCTGCTGCCCTTGTACCTGGCGCTGATGCTCGAAGGCGCCGGTAGCCTGGAAATCTCGCTGGCGCCCTTTGTCGAGGCGTTCGTGCTGTTGATCGTTCTGCCGCTGTTGCTGGCCATCGCCAGCAGCGCCGGGGCGCGGCGCTCGACCCTGGTCGCGAAGTGGAACGACGCCTGGGCCTGGCTGCCGGTGCCGGCCATGGCAATGGTACTGGTGGTGGTGATCGCTTCGCAGATCGGCGTGGTGGCCAGTCGTCTCGACGACCTGCTGCCGGTGCTGCCGGTGTATGTCGGCTTCGCCCTGCTGGCACCCCTGCTCGGGTGGCTCGCGGCGCGGCTAGTGAAGTTATCCACAGGCGAGGCCCGGGCGGTGACCTTCAGTGCCGCCACGCGCAATTCGCTGGTGGTGCTGCCGTTGGCGCTGGCGTTGCCGGAGTCGATCCGGGCGCTGGCGGCGGCGGCGGTGATTACCCAGACCTTGGTGGAGCTGGTCAGCGAGTTGATCTACATCCGCGCCGTACCGGCGTTGATTCGCCGTTAGGCCAGTTGCAAGCGCCACTGGCCGCCATGGCTGAAGCGCACCTCGGCCAGGGGTGGTACATCGATCCGGTGGAAGGACGCCAGGGGCGCAGCCAACGCATGCAGCATCGCGGCGCGGATGACAAAGGGGTGGGTGATGGCGAGCCACTGGCCAGGCAGCAGCGCGCTGTCCATCCAGGTGGCGACGCGCTCGCACAAGGCGGCGATCGACTCACCGCCGTGCGGCGTGGCATGCGGGTCGGACAGCCAGGCCTGGAGGGCGTCTTCGTCCAGCTGTTTGAGAAGCAGCCCCTTCCACTCGCCCAGGTCGCAGTCGCGCAGCCCCTCATCGACAGTCGCGCTCAGGCCCTCGGCCGTCTGGCGGGCACGCAACTCCGGCGCGCTGAGGCAACGGGCGGTTGTCGATAGCGGCGCCGAAGGATCACGCAGCGGCTCGTCATCGAGCGCGAAGCGGCCCACCCGCTGCGCCTCGGTGCGGGCGTGGCAGACCAGGGTGAGGTGGATGGGTTTCATGGCTGGCGCGCGCCCTCCCGCAAAGCCGGGCCACCCAGGCGGGCGGCCCGGCATGCATCACTTGCCGATCTGGATCTTCGGTGCCCACTCCAGCCAGGCATCCTCGGGCTTGTCGAACAAGGCGAAGGTCTGCTGCGGTCGCGCCGGATTACCCATCTGCTCGCCGTCCGGCGTGGCGAAGGCGATGCCGCCCTCGATCAGGGTCTCCACCGACTCGGTGCGCACCGTGGCGCCCTTGAACAGGCCCCAGTCGAAGCCGAAGCCGCTGCTGTTCCAGAAACGGCTGCCGCCGCGTACCAACCCGGCGTAACGCGGCTCGATCAGGATGTGGATAAGTACCCGGTCGGCGGTCTGGCCCAGCTCGAAGCCGGTGACCCTGCCCACCGTGACCTCGCGGTAGGTCACCGGCACGCCCGGCTTGATCGAGCCACGGCGCGCCGCGCTCAGGGTCAGCGGCAGGCCGACCTCTTCGCCTTTCACTTCCGGCGCATCGCTCAGGGCGATGAAGTCACGCTGCGGCCCCTTGTCCTTGAGCGCCGGCAGCACCTCCAGGTACTGGCCACCGATCAGCGTGTCGAGGTTCTGGGTACGCACCAGGCCCAAGGCTGGCTTGACCACCCAGAACTGGGTGCCGGCACGGGCGATGCGCTCGGCCGCCTGGGTGATCCGTGCTCGCAGCACCACGGCCTGCAGGTCGGCGGTCAGGTCGACACTCTCGACACTGCCCACATCCAGCCCACGGAAGCGGATCGGCGTGCCCGGTTTCAGGCCCTCGGCGCGCTCCACGCGGATGGTGACCAGGGTACCGGCACGGTTGGCCGCATCCTGGCTTTCATGCAGGCGGAAGCGCGGAATGCGGCGCTTGAGCGGCACATCCGGTTTCGGCGTATCGAAGGCGATGCCACCAGCCATCAGCGTCTGCAACGACTCGCTCTTGACCTGGATCCCCGAGAGGCCGCCGGTCAGGGTGATGCCACTGGCATTCCAGAAGCGCGAGGAGCCGTTGACCAGGTTCTCGTATTCCTTCTCGATGTGCACCCCGATCAGGATGCGCTTGCTGTTGCGGGCGAACTGGTAGCTCTGCACGCTACCCACGCGCACCTGGCGATACATCACCGGGCTGCCCACTTCCAGCGAGCCCAGGGTATCGGCGAACAGCACCATGTGCCGGCCCGGCGCCTTCAGGTCCAGTGGTGGCGCCTTGGGTCGCGCCTCGAACTCGCGCAGCGGCTTGGCACCTGGCTCACCCGGGCGCACGGCAATGTAGTTGCCCTTCACCAACGCCTCGAGACCGGTGATGCCGGCAAGCGAGATCGACGGCTTGACCACCCAGAACTGCGTGCCTTCGACCAGGTAGTCTTCGGCCAGCGGATCGAGGGTCAGCTCGGCCATGGCTGTGGAGAGGTCGCCTTCGACTTTCAGCTCCTTCAGCGTTCCCACCTGGATACCTTTGTACAGCACCGGCGTGCGGCCCTTCTGCAGCCCCTCGAAGTCACTGAGCTTGACCTTGACCCGGATGCCGGCCTGGGCGGCATCGAAGTCCTCGTAGAGGCGGAACGGCAGGCTCGGATCGGTGGGCGGGCTGTCCTTGCGGTTTTCCGGCGTGGCGAAGGCGATACCGCCGGCGACGATGCTCGAGAGCGACTCGGTACGCACCTTTACCCCGGACAGGTCTGCATCGATGCTGACCCCGCTGGCGTTCCAGAACCGCGTGTGCTTGCGTACCAGGCTGGCGTAGGCCGGGGCGATGAACACCTTGATCTCCACCGTGCCCTGGTCTTCGGACAGGCGATAACTCTTCACCCGGCCCACCTGGATCTGCTTGTAGAACACCGGGCTGTCACGATTGAGCGAGCCCAGGCGCTCGGCCTTGAGGGTGAGGTGCAGGCCCGGCTCGGAATCGGACAACGGCGGCGCCTCCTTGAGCGCAGTGAAACGCTTGGTCTGCTCGCCCTCCCCCGGATCGACAGCGATATAGTTGCCTGAAACCAGTGTTTCCAGCCCCGAAATACCGGCCAGGCTGACACTTGGCTTGACCAGCCAGAATCGCGTGCCCTTGGTCAGGTGAGGTCCTGCCTCCTTGCGCATCTCGATGGTGGCGACGACACCGCGGTTTTCCCCCTTGTCATCCAGCACCAGGGCGACGACCTTGCCCACCGACATGCCCTTGTAGATGACCTCGGTCTTGTTGGCGACGATGCCCTCGCCACTCTCGAAGCGCACCTGGATCTCGATACCGGCATCGCTGTAGGCCTTCCAGGCCAGCCAGCCACCAATCGCCAAGGCAATCAGCGGCAGGATCCAGATGGCCGACCAGTTCGAAGCGGGGCGGGTTTTAGCCGTAGGCAAATCACTCATGGTCGTCATCCGACTCCGTGTTGTCCCAGATCAGTCGGGGATCGAAAGTTAAAGCGGCGAGCATCGTCAGGATCACCACGCTGGCGAAGGCGACGGCGCCCAGGTTGGCTTCGACACTGGCGATGCGGCCGAAATTCACCACCGCCACCAGGATGGCGATGACGAAGATGTCCAGCATCGACCAGCGGCCGATGAATTCGATGAAGCGGTACATCAGGATGCGCTGGCGCGCCGAGAGCGGCTGGTGGCGCTGCACCGAGTACAGCAGCAGGGCGATGCCGACCAGCTTGAAGGTCGGCACCAGGATGCTGGCGATGAACACCACCGCGGCGATCGGCAGCATGCCGTGCTTCATCAAGGTGATGACGCCGGACATGATGGTGTCCGGGCTGCCCTGGCCGAGGGCGCTGACGGTCATGATCGGCAGCACATTGGCCGGGATGTAGAGCACCATGGCCGTGATCAGCAACGCCCAGGTGCGCACGATGCTGTTCGGGCGCCGGGCATGCACCACCGCGCCGCAGCGGGTGCAGGCCTGCGAGGTGCTGTCCGGCTCCTGGCGGTTCAGCTCGTGACATTCATTGCAGACCAGGATGCCTGCATCAATCGCCCGCATGGACATCCTCCCCCGACAAGGCTACCCAGATCTGGTGCGGCGACATGACCACCTCGAGCCATACCTGCACCAGCAACAGGCTGATGAAACAGAACAGGCCCAGGCCAATGCTCAGCTCGGCCAGGTCGACCAGCTTGACGATGGCCACCAGCACGCCCATGAAGTAGACCTCGAGCATGCCCCACTCACGCAGGTGGTGATAGATACGATAGATCAGCAGGCCATAGCTGCGGCCGACGTCCAGGCGGATGCTCAACAGCACCATCAGCTGGCAGAGCAGCTTGAGCAAGGGGATGGCCATGCTGCACAGGAACACCACCACGGCGATGCCGCGCATCTCTGAGTTGTACAGGCCAAGCACACCGCTCCAGACGGTGTCGTCGGAGGTCTGGCCGAGCAGGTGCAACTGCATGATCGGCAGGAAGTTGGCCGGCACGTACAGCAGCAACGCGGTCAGGACCAGGGCCAGGCTGCGGTTGATCAGGTTGTGGCGATGGGCATACAGCTCATAGCCGCAGCGCGGGCACAGGGCCTTCTCGTCATTTTGCAGCGTGGTCTTGCGCATCAGCAGGTCGCACTCGTGGCAGGCCACGAGCTCGTCCAGCGGCATCTGCGCGAGCGCTTCGGGATCGACAGGGTTGGGCATAAAGGCATTCTGAATGGATGCGTCGGCTCTATTCTAGTGTTCCGACTCGAATTGTGGGAGATGGCCATTATGAGGAACTGTATCGGCGTTCGGGTCACATTCTCCGCAGACAACGCGATCCCCTGTAGGAGCGGCCTTGTGCCGCGAATGGGCTGCGTAGCAGACCCAGGATTTGTGCATCACGCTGATATCGCCGGGGCCGCGTTGCGGCCCTTTCGCGGCGCAAGGCCGCTCCTACAGGGGGGCGGTGTTGATTTGGCGGACGCGGAAAAGACAAAACCCCTACCTGCTCACGCAGATAGGGGTTTTGCGAAATGAATCTTGACGATGACCTACTCTCACATGGGGAAACCCCACACTACCATCGGCGATGCATCGTTTCACTGCT
>Ga0268257_1000625_pt1 | contig 38910 bp, 33 predicted proteins | sample AgamicAtPrz_FD_200249 | JGI IMG/M metagenome (GOLD analysis project Ga0268257, IMG submission 200249) | Agave microbial communities from Guanajuato, Mexico - At.P.rz (v2) (version 3) | ecosystem: Host-associated > Plants > Phyllosphere > Phylloplane/Leaf | place: Guanajuato, Mexico | collected... | reverse complement strand
GATCGCGGCCAGCGCCGCGATGTCGATCCCGTATTCCGGATGCGTGGCCACCTCGATCGCCTTCATCCCCATCCGCTCGATCGCGTGCAGCATCGCGTAGAACGTCGGCGATTCCACCGCGATCGTGTCGCCCGGCTTTGCCACCGCCTGCAAGCACAGGTTGATCGCTTCCGTCGCGCCGACCGTCACGATGATCTCGTTCGGGTCCACCGACATCCCGTTTTCCAGATAGCGGCGCGCGATCTGCCGGATCAGCCGCGGATGGCCCGGCGGCAGCCCGTCGGTCACGCCCCACAGCGACTTGTCGCGGCCGGCCGCGTACGCATAGCGGTTCAGCTTCTCGAACGGGAACAGGCTCGGGTCCGGATACGGCGAGCCGAGCGGCACCGCGTCGTCCGTGCCGATCGAGCGCAGCGTCGACAGCACGAGCCGGCTCACGTCGACCGACGACGAAATCGCGATCGGCTTCGACGGCCGCAGCTCGCGCACCGGCGCATGGCCGTCGTCGCGCCGCAGGTTCACGAAATAGCCCGACTGCGGCCGGCTTTCGAGCAGCCCGCGGCTTTCCAGCAGCAGATACGCGTGCAGCACGGTCGTGATGCTGATCCGGTGCTGCTGGCTCGCCTGCCGCACCGACGGAATCCGGTCGCCATGCCGGTACACGCCCTGGCGGATCAGGCGCTCGATATCGTCCGCGAGTTTTTCATAGAGTTTCATCGCGCGTCTCCCGCTGGCATGCACCACCGCGCCGCCCCGCCGTGTGCGTGCAATACGCACGTATTGCACGTGTTGCACGTGTTTCGCCCGCCGACCGGGCCGTCGTGATTCCTGATCTTTCCCTCCGGTTTTGCCTTTTCCATCGCACTGGCTCTCTCTTGAAGACGCGCCGGCAGAGGTCCGGACCAACTGGATCTGCGGCACTGTGCACTTGATGGTTGGATCTTAAGAGAAGAACAGTTGGCGACGAGTACACACATCGAACGCGCGAACAAGAGTACAGTTCGGCGCGCATCGCACATCACGGGAAAACTGTACGTCTTATGAAACGGCCGGACGGCCGGTCGGCTGGCACAGCGCGGCCGAGGCGACCTGGAACGCCCGCCGCACGGGCCTCCGCGCGAGCGGAGCAATTGGGGTGCAATACTGTGCGCCCGCAGGGGTTTTTCATGGTGAGAGCCACACGATGCAGTACACGGTCGAACACGTAGCCGGCCTTGGCGGCGCGATGCACGCCGCCCGATCAGTACAGAAGAAATCACGCCAGAACGACGCAACCGACCTGGGGCGCACGCATGACTGATCGCGCCCTCGTCGAGCTGCTCGTCGCGCGACTGACCGACACGGCCGATCACCCGCGCTTCACCGGCGCGCCGATCGACCTGTCGGCGCTCGATGCGCCCGCGCTGGGCGCCGTATGGCCGGCGTTGCGGCGCGTCGAGCACGAGATCATGGCGCGCGACCACGCGTACGACGATCCGCGCGCCGAATTCGCGCGCTGGCTGCGCGGGCAGATCGACGCGCTCGGCCTCGCGCCGCTCATCGACGCCGCTGCCGCGCTCGAACTGTTCCGCGCCATTCCGGCCGGCGGATGGAAACGCGCGCTGGAGGAGCTGCCGTACCTCGACGCCCTGCCGTCGCCCGCGCTGCAGGCCGAACTCGCGCGGATCGCCGGCGAACCGGAAGAAGACGGATTGCGCGCGACTTCCGCATATGGCGCGTATGCGCTCGACTGGTTCGCCGGCCGCCGCGACTTCTCGGCGCGGCGCGATGCGTATGCGCAGGCGCTGGCTGGCTCACCGTTTCGCGTGCGCGAACTCGACGTGCTGCCGGCACTCGGGCCGGCAGCGCTGCTCGCGCTCGCCGCGACGGACAGCGGCTATTTCGCGCCGAAGCGGCTGTGGATCGACTCCAGCGATCCGGCCGTCACGCTCGCGGAAGACGCCGCGTATGTCGCCTTCGCGCGCGACGCGCTGACCGAGGCCGCACGGCAGGTCGCGGCCCTGCATGCCGGCACCGTGCCCTACGAAGCCGATCGCGCGTTCACGACGGACGATGCGCAGGTCGTCTCACGCGCCGCGCGCGTGGCCGCCTATCGCGACGAAGCGTGGCTGCGCCCGCTGATCGGGCCGCTGCTGACGGGCGTGTGCGTCGCGCCGACGGCCGCGAAAACCGCGCCGTCGCAGTCGCTCGCCATCGCGCTCGGCCATGCGATCGAGACGATCCCGACGCCCGAAAGCGTGCGCGCGCTGCGCGACGCGCTTGCCGTCGTCCGTCATGCGGGCGTGCAGAAGAAGCTCGCGCGCAACCTGAAGCCGGCCGAGCGCGCGCTCGGCGAGCGACCGCATACCGCGTTGCGAATGACGCTCGATGCGAAGCCCGACAAGAAACAGCTCGCGATGCTCGCCGCGTGCATGGAGGCCGGCTTCTGGCAGCCGATGACGCTCGGCCACGCCGAATGGCGCGAGCGGCTCGTCGATGCGCCGGCCGGCGCCGCGTTCTCGGCGCGGATGATCTGGCAGGCACAAGGTAGCGACGGCTCGACGCAGTCGTTCATGCCGGACATCGCGAAGGGCACGGTCGTGCTGCGCGACGCGGCCGGCCACGCGTGCGACATCGCCGAGGATAGCGAGATCCGGCTATGGCACCCGCTCCTGGCCGACGCGGACGAACGGCTCGCGTGGCAGCGCGCGATCGTCGGCCGTGCACTACGGCAACCGGTCAGGCAGGCGTTCCGTGAGTACTACGTGCCGAGCGACGCCGACGCGTCGGCCAGCGATACCGCGATGTTCGAAGGTCACGTGCTGTCGAGCCGGCCGCTGCTCGGCGTCGCGCGCCGCGAAGGCTGGTCGATCCGCGCGTACGACGACGCGCTCGTCCGCGAATTCGGCGATGTGCGCGCGACCTTCTTCGTCGATGCGCGGCTCTATCCGGGTTCGGAAAGTCACGGTACGTCGCGCCGGCTGGTCGTCGAACGCCGGCACGGCGCGCGCTGGGCGCCGCTGCCGATCGGCGAAATCGATCGCGTGGTGTTCTCCGAAGTCGCGCGGGCGGTCGACCTGCTCGTCAGCGTGGCCGCGTTCGCGCTCGACGACGACGCCACCCGCGCGACGGCCGCCGCACGCACGACGGACCCGGTTCGCCAGCGCGATATCGAAACGGAACGCTGGCACCGCCTGAACCGGTTGTCGGATCTGCCGCTGGGCGTGATGGCGCGACATCGCCGGCAGGTGCTGTCGCTCGTGTTCGCCGAACCGGTTGCGCAAGGGAGGATCGCGATCGACGAACGCCACGTGCGCATTGGCGCGTGGTCGGTGCATTGCGCGACCGGCCGCGTGACGCGCGACGGCGAGCCGGTCGAGCCCGAGATCGCGCCGCCGCCGTCGCCGCTGCGCGCGGTGCCGTGGCTGCCTTATGACGAAGCGCTGCTGCAGCGGATCGTCGACGTGGTCGCGCGGTTGCTCGACTGAGCCGGCGAGCCGGCAGGCGGCGTCATCGCGCCGTCTGCTGCCGCTGCACCTCCTGCGCTTTCATCTGCAGATAGGCGCCCCGCTCCACTTCATGCAGTTGCTGCGGATACTGCTCGGTCGCGTCGAACCAGCGCGCGAGGCGCTGGTCGACCGGCTTGTCGAGCGTCGCGAGATACGTGTCGATCGCAAGGTAGTAGCGCATCGTGTTGCGCTCCAGCAGCCCGCGCACGCCGCCGATGTACTGCGGCTGCGCGGCCGAGGCTGCGCCGACGGTCGTGAACCCGACCTTGTCGCTGCCGACCGTCGCGAGATAGGTCTTCATCGCCATCCGGCCGACCGTGCCGAAGCCATACGAATACGTCAGATGCAGGAACGTGCGCGATGTGCCGACCGGCACGGCCTCGAGCGCGATCCGGTAATCCTTCGTGCCCATCGGCCCGCTGTCGGCGGTCAGGTCGACCTGGAAATAGTCGGGCGTCGCGGCCGCCACGCGATAGCGGAACTGCACGCGATAGGTATCCGACAGCTTTTGCTCGATCTTGCGGCCGAGGTTCACGTCGAGCACCGGGCCGTTGCCGCCGCTCGACGCGTGACAGTACTTGGTGTTCAGGTGCAGGATCAGCACCGCGCACCAGTTCGCGGGGCCTTGGGCGGAATCGTTGAGCTGGCCGTTCACGACCGCGAACGGATAATCGACGATCGCGTAGATGTCGCCCTTCAGCGACGACGACGCTTCCGACGATTCGAGCACCACGGGCCGGTGAAACGCGTTGTCTTTCAGTTGGGGCCCAAGGCTGCGGTAGCGGTCGAGCAGCGCGGCCGCGCCGTTCGCGCCCTCCGCCCCGAACGACAGCGCGCTCCAGCCGACACACAGGGTCGCGACGAGCGCGTGCCACGCACGGCGAGCGAGCCGCGTGCCGCGCGAAGATCCGGATGTCTCCATGTTTTTACTCCGTGGCGCACGATGGTCGCGCACATGTGTCACAGAATACGCCTGCCCGCTGCGCGGCGTGGCATGCGATGCGATCGTCATCGGCCGCGCTTCACCGGCAGCGGCAATTGCGCGGCGGTGATCCGGATCAGCGTCGCCAGCCATTCGCGATCGTCCCAGCGATCGCCGGCAATCACGAGATGCGGCTTCGCGCCCGGATACGGCGGGGCCTCGTCGCACGCGCCGAGATACGCGCGGCCTTCGGGCGTCGGCTTGACGAACAGCCGGTCGTCGCAAACGAGCGCGACCATCCTGCCGTCGCAATAGATGCCGTATTCGCCGAACATCTTGCGCGCCGACACCGTACCGGCCGCCGCGATCTGCTCGACGATGAAATCGACCGTGCTCTGGCTCGATGCCATAGGAATCCCCGGAATCGAAAAATCGTCTGACCTGCGTCGATGCCGTGCCGTTCAACTCATTTGTCGATACCGAACGCGCTCGACATCTGCCGCGCCCGCTTCACGTCGTCGCCATGCAGATAGATCGACGTCGTCGAGATCGACGCATGCCGCAGGTTGTCGCGCACGGTCGTCAGCTCCGCGCCGCGCGCCAGCGCGTGCGTCGCATGCGTATGGCGCATCCAGTGCGGGCTCGCCTGGCGCAGCTTGTGCGCAAGCGCCGGGTGGTCGGCTTCGACGGCATCGGCCGTCTGCGCGAAGAAACGCTGCATCACCTTCCACAGCCGCACGCTCGTGATCGCCGCCGCGTCGTCTTCGGCGAGGCGCGGAATCAGCGGCGTATCGGGCCGCCACCGCGCCGGCGTGACCGGCAACCGGCGCGCGACCAGATAGCGATCGAGCGCCGTGCGCGCCAGCGGCGGCAGCGCGACGCGGGCAGCCTTGCCGCCCTTGCCGATCACCTTCAGCCACGCGTCGCCGTGCGCGTCCGTCTCGATGTCGCCGAGCGTCGCGCCGACCAGTTCGCTCGCGCGCAGCCCGGTCGCATAGCCGAAATCGAGAATGAAGCGCAGCCGTTGCGCGGCGGCCGGCGTCCAGCCCGACTGCGGCGCGCCGTTGATCGAGCGCTTCTGGAATTCGAGCCCGTCGGCGATCGTGCGAACCAGCAGCCACTCGCCTTCGGTGAACGCATGCGACGTATCGAGTGCGTTCGCGCCGCGCGTGTCGCGCACCTTGACGCCCGCGAACGGATTCGCGAGCAGGTAGCGCTGCTCGATCAGCCAGCGGAACAGCGCGCCGAGCACCGACAGCGTGTACGCCGCCGACCGCGCGGACAGCGCGCCCGAGAACGGCCGCCAGTCGGGCGCGCCGCGCGGCCGCACGGGCCCGACCCAACGCTCGTGCGGCGTCGGCCGCCGGATGAACGCGCGATACGCGAGCGCGTCCTCGGTCGTCAGCGACGACAGCGCGCGACCGCGCTCGACGATCGCCCACAGGATCAGCCGCTCGGCCTCCTTGCGGTACGCGCGCCGCGTCGCGGCCGATTCGTGCAGCGACAGCCACGCGTGCACGGCCGCGTAATCGTTGTCCGCGTCGAGCGTGCTGGTCGCGCGCGGCGCGCGGAACGTGCCGGCCGAGCCGTCGACTTCGTGCGGCAGCTTCAGGTGTTCCCACGGCACGATGCTGCCGCGCGGCGTCGCGGCGATCAGCGCGCGCGCCCGTTCGGTCAGGTCCGGATGCGCGGCGAAAAACGCCTCGATGCGCCGCGCGCCGGCCATGCCGAGGCCCGCGATCGCGCGCCACCACTGGCGCCGGCGCGGAATCCGCACCGTCAGGTCGGCGAGCGTCGCGATTCCGTGCGCACGCAATGCCACGACCGCGCGCGCCGGCAGCCACAGGCCGACGTCGTCGCTGATCCGCGGGACCGGCGCGCGCGCATGACGCAGCAGACCGATCGCGTCGGTGGCCGCTTTCGCCTCCCGCAAACGCTCACCGTCCGCATGGCCGAGCCGTTCCGCGAGATCGGGGCGGCCAACCTGCCGCGCGACGCGCACGAGGCGACGGCGAATCGCGCCGATCACGCCGCGCGCCGAGCGCCCTTCGCCGAGACGGTCGGGCAGGTAGCGTTCGACGGCCTGGCGCACGGTCATGCCTGCGTACCACGCGCGCAGCGCGGCCAGTTCGTCGGCGTCGGGAAAGCCTGCGGGCGCAGGCGCGGAATCGGGGGAAAGCGGTGCAGTGAGGCGCGGTTTCATGGGCGCCAGTTTGACAGAAGCGCCGAGTTGGCGGCAACGTTGAGGCGGCTGATGATTCAGGCCGGCCGGGACGGCACGAACGCGCCGGCGACGACACGCGACCACGCGAAATCACGGCGGCGCAACGGCTGTCGCCGGTCGTCGCGAAACCGTGGCCCGACGGGCGCCGCCCCCCGCCCGTGCGGATCACTCGTCGCCTTTCGGCCCCGGGTTCAGCATCACGACGAAGCCGGCGACGCCGACGATCAACGCGAGGGCGCCGCCGCGCAACGCCGTCGCGGCATCGAACAGCAGGCCCGTCACGACGGCCATCATGCCGGCGAGCGACACGAACACGGCGATCGCCGCGACGACGATCCGGTACTGGCGGCGTATCATCGCGCGCGCCGCGTCATGCCGCGGCCGCGGCAGCCGGCGCGTCGGCGTCGTCGCCGCGAATCAGCAGCACCGGGCATTGGGAGCCGCGCACGAAATGCTCGGCGACGCTGCCGAGCAGCACGCGCCGGATGCCGCGCCGCCCATGCGTGCCGACCACCGCGAGATCGATGCCGCGCTCCTTCACGTAGCGTTGCAGCCGCTCCGCGATGTCCTCGCCGATGCTCTCGGTCTCGACGAGTTCGCCTTCGCCCTTCGCGCCGGCCAGCGCGATGATCTGTTCGGCTTCGCGCAGCACCTTGCGCCCGTCGTCGCGGATTTCCTCGACGAGCGCGTGCGGATCGAGACGACCGGCATACGTGAACAGCACCGACTTGTCGACCACATACACGGCGGTGACGTGCGTATCGCCCGCCAGCGCCACCTTCACGGCTTCGGCAAGCGCCTGTTTCGACGAAGCGCTGCCGTCGACGGCCACCATGATCTTCTCGTACATACGAACCTCGCTGGGGTGAGTTGCCGCGCGCGTTGTTGCGTGCGGCCATGTCTCGATCATCGGCCGACAGCGGGTTGGAATATTGACGGCGGTCAAGCCCGGCGGCGACCGCACATGCGGCAAAACGGCGCGACGGGAACGGAGATGCTCGCGTTTCGGCAATGTCGCGACCCGGGCCGGCAATGCGTGCGCCGATGCGCTTTCGAGCGGCCATCGCGCCGAAGGCGCTATCATCGACCATGCGACTTTCGTCCGGCCCCTTTTTGCCGGCCCCACTTTCAACTCGCTCAACCGACATGACAACGACTACCGAACGCGTGGACGGCGCCGCCCAGCATCTCGTCGCCGCCCGCCATGCCGGCTCGCCCGGCCCGCTGCTGCCCGATGCACTGCGCCCCGACGACATCGACACCGCGCTCGCGATCCAGCAGCGCGTCGCCGACCTGCTCGGCGAACCCGTCGGCGGATGGAAATGCGCGCTGCCGCCGCCCGATCGCGTGATCCTCGCGCCGATCTTCGCGTCGACGATCCGCGAAGCCGATGCGCCGTACCGCGTCGTCGGCGGGCCGATCGTGCGGATCGAACCGGAAATCGCATTCGTGCTCGATCGCGACCTGCCCGCGCGCGAGCAGCCGTATGACGAAGGCGACGTGCGCACGGCGATCCGCGAAGTGCGCATCGTGCTCGAAGTCCTCGGCTGCCGCTATGCGGAGCCGGCGCGCGCGTCGAAGTTCGAGCTGCTGGCCGACGGGCAATTCAACCAGGGGCTGTGCGTCGGCCCGGTCGTGCCCGATGGGTTGAACGTGCCGCTCGCGACGCTCGCGCTGTCGTTCGAAGGCGCGCTGAACCGCGCGATCGACGGCCGCCATCCGGACGGCGATCCGCTGAAGCCGCTGGTGTGGCTCGTCAATTTCCTCGCGTCGCGCGGCGACGCGGTGCGCGCCGGCCAGATCGTGACGACGGGTTCGTACGCGGGCGCGATCGACGTGCCGCTCGGCGATGCGCTGACGGTGCGCTTCGGAGAGCTCGGCAGCCTGTCGGTGACGTTGACCGCGTGACGGGTCAGGTCTCTTTCACGCCCCATCCGCCATGTCGCTGACACCGCTTCCCGCCCTGCTCGACGCCACCCTGCGCACCGTCGCGCGCCGTTACCGGCTGCCGCCGCTCGAACGCGCGTCGTCGCTGACCGACGCGACGAACCCGGCCACCGCGCTGGCGATCGTGATCGAGGAAGCGCGCAGGATCCAGGCGGACGGCCACGCGCCCGGCGCCGACTTGCGGCAACGTTTCATCGACGCGCTCGCACGAATGATCCGCGACGCGATGGATCCGTCATCGGGCGATCCGTCGTTTCAGGCATCGGTGCTGCGTCACGATGCGCCGAACGTGCGCGAATACGCGTCGTTGTCCGCGCACGCCGAGCAGGACCGGCGCGCGCTCCACTCGGCCGTCAATGCGATCGCGCACCCGGCCAAGCTCGAGCGCAGCGCACAGGCATGGCAACGCGACGGCCTCGCGCGCCTGCATGCGGCCGCGACCGCGGCGTCGTGGGCCGAGCTGCAGGCCGCGCTCGCACAACTGCTCGCGCTGCCCGAGATGGCGACCGACGCGGCGTTCGAGCAGGACATCGTCAAACTCGAGGACAGCCCCGCGCTCGAACGCATGCTGCGGCTCGATGCGCTGGCCGCGGACGCGGACGTCCGTCGCTATCGCGCGCTGTGGGTCCGGCAGGGTCCGCTCGTCGGCAGCACGGTCGCCGTCGCGCAGGGCGTCGCGTCCCAGCAGCGCGGCGCGGCCGTCGAAGCACTGGCGGCACAGGCGCTCGACGCACTGGCGCGCAGGCTCGACGCGGTGGACGAGCAGCGCACCTACCGCGTGGTCACGTCGATGCGCGTGCCGTCGTCGGTCCCGGGCCGGCACGACCGCGCGAAAACCGAATGGGATGCAATCCTGCTCGAACGCGCGCGCGGCAACGACGCGGCGTCCGCATGGAACCTGCGCTTCCTCGTCGAAGCGAAGGCCTCCGCGGATGCCGCGACGACCGATCTGCCGCGGCTGCTGCGCGGCCTGACCCTGCTCGCGCACGCGGCGCCCGACACGGTCTATGCGTTCGAGACGCATCAGGGCACGGTGCACGTGCACGGCGCATCGCTGCACGCATTGACGACCGACGAGGCGGCGCTGCCACGCGAAGTGCTGTATTGCTGCGACGCGTCCGCCGATGCGACGCCGCGGCTGCTGGGCGCCGCGAGCCGGATGCAGCTGCTGTCCGCGCAGGCGAGCCTCGAATACGCGAGCGCGCTCGCGCAACGACCGGATGCCGATCCGGACGGCCTCGGCGTCATCTGGCACGCACTGCTGACCCTGCCGCAATGGCAAGCCGTGCTGCATCAATACCCGTCGTTGCGGCAGGTCCGCGAGCTGATGGTGGCCATCGACGACTTGCGCGCCGCGCTCGACGAGATGGACGACGGAGGCATCGCCAGCAGTGTGTGCGCGTGATGCGCTGACACAGCCGCCGCACGACGCTCGCGCATGACTCGCTCAGTTGGTGAGCACGCCGAACGGCAGCGTCCATCCCGCCAGCCGGCCGCCGTCGCCCCAGCGCGCATCGGTTGCACCGCACGGCAACAGAATCGGCGCGGCCGCGCACTCGAGCGTTTCCTTCGGCGTGTGACCGAATTCCGCCTTGAACAGCCGGTGAAAATACTTCTCGTCGGGAAAGCCGTGCGCCCACGCGATTTCCGCGATGCGCTGATGCCGGCGCTGCGGATCGCCGAGCATGTGATACGCGTGACGCAAGCGCCGCCGCGTGATCCGCCGCATCACGCCGCCCTCTTCCTTGAACAACTGATAGAGCCGCGCCCGCGACACGCCGATGTCGCGGCAGATCCGTTCGGGCGTGAGATCCGGCTCCAGCAGATGCACGTCGATGTAGCGACGCACGCGGTCGATCAGCGCATGCTCGATCGGGCCGCGAGCGTCGTTCAACGCCTGCGCGGTCGGCGACACCGCCGCGGCCAGCAGCAACAGCATCGATTGAACGATGCTCGGCACGTCCTGCATGCGCAGGTTCGGGAGGTTCCGGAACAGCGACAGCATCTGGTCGGCGACCAGCCGGCCCACGCCGCTCGTCAGCGTCTGGCCGTGCATCTGCGCCGCATGGCTCGGCAGCAGGTATCGAGGCACGACGAGGCTGATCACGTCGCCGGCCTCGACCTTGCTGTCGTTGATCTGCGCGACGTCGTAGACGAACAGGTCGCCGGCGCCCTTGATCAACTCGGGCCCGCCGGTATGGCTCGCGACCCGACCGCCGCGCAGCAGCGTGAAGCGGATCGAATCCTGCCCGTCGAGCCGGATCCGCCGCGGCGTGCGGCGGACCGTATAGGTCGGCGCGCGCGAGTGCCAGTGCCGGCCCGACAAGATCAGCGGGCCGAGCGCCGCGCCGCTGGCTTCCGCGTCGCATGCGCCGTGGCCGCCGTCGTCGTCGAGCCGGTAGTCGCACAGCATGTCCTTGACCCAGACGTGGAACCGGTCCGGCTCGGGGTAGTCGATCGTGCGGAACTTGAAAACAGGGACAAATGCAGCTTGATCCATGACAGTTTTTTATCGAACCGGCGAGACAGGAAGAATCGGTTCGTCGATTATCGGACCAAATTGCGCCGGCGCAAGGCCCACGCGGTGCATCGTCCCCGCAAGGCGATCGGCCGACGCCCAGCGGCGGGCGTCGGTGTCATCGCGGCCATCAGCGTTGCGGATGGCATTCCCAGTTGTTGTACGTCGGCCGATCGATCGGCGTGAGCCCCGGAATCATGAAGACCGTACAACCGAAACGCCGCCCCTTGCCGGTCGTCGCGTCGTAACTCACCTTCTGACCGCCCAGCCCGTCCTTCTTCCCGTACTGGACGTTGGCGATCGTGATCTCGTCCGACGACGCGAGCCCGAGCGTCTTCGCGGTCGACGTCTGCACGTCGACCATGTTCATCTGCGTCGTGCCGCACGCGGCGAGCACAAGGGCGGCGACCGTGACGCCTAGCACGGTCCGTACGGTGCAATGCGAGGTTTGCTTCATGCTTTCTCCTTCGATTTCCCCAACGCGGAGCGCTTACGCGCCCGGCGTATAAAAACTGGCCTGCACCTGACTGCCAATGGTCGGAACATACGATTGCCAGAGCAGCGCCATCGCCCCGGTCGCGTTGACGGCCAGCGCGGGCCACGACGCGCTCTGCGGCGCCACCGTCGACGCGCTCCATGCGCCCTTCCGGTAGCTGGCCGCGATGACGGCCGACGCGCCCGCCAAACCGGTGTCCTGCCACGCAGCCGTCACGTTGCCGCCCGCATCGACCACGAGCGGCGGGAACTGGATTGCCGCGCCGTTCAGGTGTTCCGTCAGCCGCTGCAACGGCCCCCAGTTGCCGCTGGCATCGGACACGCTCACCTGCAGCGCCGCGCCGCCTTCCGCCCACATCGCGGCGGCCACGCCGTTTTCGGCGACGGCCAGCATCGGTGTCGCGATGAAACCGGTCGGCTCGACGATGGCAGGCGCCACGGGTTGCGACGGCTGCCACCCGGTGCCGGACACATAGCGCTGCGACATCGTGGTGGTGGTGAGCTTCCCGCCCGTCACGTCGAGCTGCCCCCAGAGCAGCGTGATGTTGCCCTTCGCGTCCATGCCGGCCACCGGCGAGATGATCGTCGTGAACAGGCTCGTGTTCGATACGGCCTGGTTGACGTCGGTCCAGCCGTTGGCCGCGTCGTACGTGGCCGTCCACAGCGCCGAGTGCGTATGGTTGGTCTGCCGCCACGCGAGCACGGCACGGCCGGACGACAGGACCGAGATCATCGGCCCCACGTTGTCGGTGTCGCCGGTCACCGCGCCCGGCCCGGTCTGCGCCGGCATCTGGATCAGCGCCGTCGGCGACCACTGTCCGGCCTGCGTGTAGCGCGTCCAGGCGATACGCGTATCGAGCAGGCTGATCGACTGCGTCCACGCGACGAGCGCGTTGCCCTGGCCGTCGATCCCGGCCGTATAGGTCGACCCCGTCACGTCCGGCGCCACTTCGAACGCCGCGCCCCATCCGCCGGCCGGGCTGTACGGGCGCGCCCACAGCGCATACGTGTTCGGGCCCGGCATCCATTCGGTCCAGAACGCGACGGCCTGCCCGCTCGCGTTGCCGACCACTTTCGACGGGCTCGAGCTCGTCGTGTTCATCGAATGCGAGCCGTCGCCCGTGTCGAGCCGCGTCGCGGGTCCCCAGCCCGAGCCCGCGGCATAGCGGGCGCCCCACATCTCGTTGCCGTTCGCCCCGGCCGGGCCGTTGGTCATCCACGTGGCGAGCGCATTGCCGCTCGCGTCGATCGTCACGCTGGGGGCGGCCTCCGGCCCCTTGCCGTCCACCGCGGCGGCCGTCGACCAGCCGGCCTGCGGCTGCGTGGCGCCGCCGCCCGTCGGGCCGCCGTTCGACCCGCCGCCCGAACCGCCGCCGGGGGATGTCGAGCCGGACGGCGAGCCAGGATTGCTCGGCGTCGACGACAAAGCGCCGCCGTTCGTCGCGACATCGTCGCCGCCGCATGCGGCCAGCGCGAGCGCGGCAGCCATGACCATCCATGTAATGGGTTTCATCGGAATCCTCTTGTTTTCATTTTCCGGCGCACGCTCGTCTGCCGCTGGCCGATACGACGTATCGTGTCGCCCTTTAAATTGTTTAGTGGTGCTATTGAATTGACATGGAAACCGGCATCCGTTCGCGTCCGTTTCATGATCGATTCCATCGTTCGGATCGACGCGAACGCCGCTTTCGGCAGACCTCCCCCGTCGTGCAGCGCGGCCCCCGTCAGGTCGTCTAGCGTCGGACGTCCGCCACTGCCGGCTGCATCTTAATTCAAGCGATCCGGATTCAAGGTGGCGTTGCGTCCACACTGAGTGGATTTCCGTTTCACGGCGGCCGGCGCTCGGCGCGGCTGGTGGCCCTGCGCACCGCCGGCCGTCACGGCCCTGAGGTACGATACGCGCCGGGGCAAAGCGCCCCCTGAGAGAACCGGCCGTCGCGGCCCCCTACCCGACACAAGAAAAATGCGAAGAAACCCGACGCTGCACCGAAACCTGTTGGCTGCGCTGGCGGCCAGCCTGCTCTGGATGCCCGCCGCCCATGCGAGCGGAGACGACGGCTGCTACGTGCCGAACACGCTTCGGCAGACGTCATACTCGTGCGGCAACGTGCCGATGCTGACGCCCGCCAACGACACGCGCATCAACGCGATGCTGATGATGGTCGACAGCGCCAAGGTCGCGCAGGTGTTCCCGGACCCGAAGACCATCCCCGCGAAAGAGCGGATCAACCAGATCGTCGTGCCGTTCCCGATGGATTTCTCCGGATGGATCTATATCGGCCAGAAGGAGCCCGACAAGACCGGCGGCGCGGCGGATGCCGATGCGTCGTCGAACCGGTACGCCGACGGCGAAGGCAGCATCTGCCGCAGCATGAACGCGGGCACCGATGCATTCAACGCCGCACTGGGCGGCGCGGGCGGCCTGCCCGCCGACGAAGCCGCGCGCCTGCGCACGGCGCGCGCCGACATCGCGCAGAAGACCTGTGCCGCGGGCGGCGCGAGCGCCGCGTGGACGAAGCCGCCGGTCAAGTCGCCGCTCGGCCAGCAGTTCGCCACGTACCTCGACGGCACGAACGCGTTCTACCGCGCCGACTTCCTCACCGCGACCCGCGCGTTCGCGAACGCCTCGCACAGCGCGGACCCGTGGCTGAAGGAAACCGGCCTCTACATGGCCGGGCGCGCGCAGTTGAACGCCGCGCAGGCCAACGTATTCGACAACGACAGCCCGACGCCGACGCGCGCACGTGTGACGAAGGTGTCGCTCGACGCGGCGAACACGGTGTTCCGGACCTACCTGAAGGTGTATCCGAAGGGGCGCTACGCGGTATCCGCGACCGGGCTGCTGCGACGGGTCGCGTGGCTCGGCGGCGACGTCACGCAGCAGGCCGACCTGTACGGCCATGCGCTCGCGCGCTGGTCGCCGGCCACGTCGAACGTGCCGCTGATGCAACTCGCGAACGAACTCGACAGCAAGCTGCTGTTCGGGTCGGCATTCGATGCAAGCCAGATCCAGTCGCCGACCGTGCTCGCCACCGTCGACCTGCAGCGCATGCGCGCGTCGGACAGCAGCGATGCGAGCCGCAAGCCGATGACGCTCGACGAACTGCAGGCGCAGAAGCCGCGCTTCGCGAACGCGCCCGCGCTGTACGACTACCTGCTCGCGACCTGGTACGTGCAGATCGGGCACAAGCCGGACGCCGCCCTCGACCTGCTGCCGCAAACGCCCGCCGCGCCGCTCGACTACTTTGGCCTCAGCCAGCAGGCGTTGCGCGGGTTCGCGCTGGAGGACAGCGGCCAGAACGACAAGGCCCGCCAGCTGTGGCGCGACCTGATCCCGCTCGCGACGTTCCGCTTCCAGCGCGAAATGCTGGAACTCGCGCTCGCGATCAACCTGGAACAGGCCGGGCTCGTCAACGATGCGTTCGCCGACGATTCGCTCGTGCAGAACGCCGCGATCCGCGCGGTGCTGCTGCAGCGCGCGGCCGATGCCGACCTGCTGCGCGCGCAGGCGCAGAATCAGGCGACGAGCAGCGCGCTGCGCGACACCGCGCTGTACACGCTGCTGTACAAGGAACTCACGCGTTCGCACTACGCGGACTTCCTCGCCGATACCGCGCTGGTGCCCGGCGCGCCCGCCGATCCGTTGAAACCGTTCGTCGCGGCCGGCACGAAAAACGAAGACGGCTACACGTGCCTGTCCGCGCGCGACATCGCCGCGACGCTGCAGCAGAATCCCGCCGATCCGAAAGGGCTGAACTGTCTCGCCGATTTCGTGCGGCTGCATCCGCCCGCGGCCGGCCTCGAAATCGATCCGGTGCCGTCGTGGGTTCGCAACGCATCGAGCACGGCCGCCGCGCGCGTGCCGCCGACGCTCGGCGCGGCGCCGTCGCAGTTCGCGGGCAAGCCGTACGAGCGGATGTCGAGCTACGTGACGGTGATGGCCGATACGCAGGCGAACCCGAACGATCGGGCGTACGCGTTCTATCGCGCGATCAAGTGCTATGCACCGGGCGGCTCCAACGAATGCGGCGGCAAGGAGGTGCCGAAGAGCACGCGCAAGCGCTGGTTCGACACGCTGAAGACCGCCTATCCGGGCAGCCCGTGGGCGCAGAAGCTCCGCTACTACTGGTAAGCGCCGCTTGACGCGCATCGCGTGCATCGCGCTGCTGCTGGCCGCGCGCGTCGCGCTGGCCGGCGCCGTCGATGCCGCACGGTACGACGCGTTCTGGCTATGGGCGGGCGTGAAGCCGCAGGCGGTCGTGCGCGGTGCGCGCATCGTCTACGTGCTGCAAGGACAGATCGAAGCGTCGCCGCGGGACGAGTCGCAGGTGCGCGTGATCGCGCAGGGCGTCGCGCTGCCGCCCGCGCCCGACGCGCGCGTGTGGCTCGTCTATCGTGCGCATACGCTGCGCTGGACGCCGCGCGTCACGCAGATCATGCTCGCGCAGCTCGCACGCTGGCGTGCGTCGGGCCGCACGATCGCCGGCATCCAGATCGACTTCGATGCCGGTACGCGCCACCTGCAGGATTACCTCGCGTTCCTGCGCACGCTGCGCGAAACGTTGCCCGCCGATTGCCGGCTCAGCATCACGGGGTTGCTCGACTGGAGCAGCCGCATCGATACCGACCAGGTCAACCAGCTCAAGGGGATCGTCGACGAGGTGGTCGTGCAGACCTACCAGGGCCGCAGCACGATCCCCGACTACGCGGCCTATCTGCCACGCGTCGCACGGCTGCAACTGCCGTTTCGCATCGGCGTGATCCAGGGCGGCGAGTGGGATGCGCCGCCGTATCTCGCGTCGAATCCGTGGTTCCGCGGCTACGTCGTGTTCCTGCGCAACGGTTGACGGGTAGCGGGCAAAGCGGACGAAAACACGGCGAAGGTGATCCGGCAATCGCGGCCAGCGCCGCTGCCGGATCACTACCGTCGATCGCGGCGCCGCCCGCCGCAGCGGGCCAGCGCCGCCACCGTCATGCCCGCACGAACGCAAGCAGGTCGGCGTTGAGCACGTCCGCGTTGACCGTCAGCATGCCGTGCGAATAGCCCGGGTATGTCTTCAGCGTGCCGTTCTTCAGCAGCTTGACCGATTTCAGCGCGGAATCCGCGATCGGCACGATCTGGTCGTCCTCGCCATGCAGCACGAGCGTCGGGACGGAGATCGACTTCAGGTCTTCGGTCTGGTCCGTTTCCGAGAACGCCTTGATGCCGTCGTAATGCGCCTTCGCGCTGCCTTCCATCCCCTGCCGCCACCAGTTACGGATCACGCCCTGATGCACGGTTGCACCTTCGCGGTTGAACCCGTAGAACGGGCCGCTCGGCACGTCGAGGAAGAACTGCGCGCGATTGTCGGCGAGCGCCTTGCGGAAGCCGTCGAACACCTCGAGCGGCAAGCCTTCGGGGTTCGATTCGGTTTTCAGCATCAGCGGCGGCACCGCGCTGACCAGCACCGCCTTCGCGACGCGGCCGGCCGGCTCGCCGTGCTTCGCGACGTAGCGCGCCACTTCGCCACCGCCGGTCGAGTGACCGATATGCACCGCATTGCGCAGGTCGAGCGCCTCGACGACCGCGAACGCGTCGGCGGCGTAATGATCCATGTCATGGCCGTCCCAGACCTGCGCCGAGCGGCCATGGCCGCGCCGGTCGTGCGCGATCACGCGATAGCCGTTCTGGACGAAGAACAGCAGTTGCGCATCCCAGTCGTCGCTGGACAGCGGCCAGCCGTGGTGGAACATGACGGGCTGCGCGTCTTTCGGACCCCAATCCTTGTAGAAAATCTCGACGTTGTCCTTCGTGGTGACGTATGGCATCGCGGTACTCCTGTGAGGTGGATGAACGTGGCGAACGGGCCGCTGTCATTATCGGCTTTATTGTGAAACCACGACGCTATCGTGCAATGCGACGGCCGATCATCCACCGGCAGGAAACGAACGACGCCGCCCGCGTCAGCCGTCCGTCGACACCGTCACGGCCTCCCACGCGCGGATTTCGTCGTCCAGCGCCGCCAGCTTGTTCCGCACGAGCCGCAGCGCATCGCTGCCGAGCAGCAGATGCGCGGGCGGATGGTCCGCCGCGATGACGGCGAGCATCGCCCGCGCGGCCTTCGCGGGGTCGCCCAACTGCTTGCCGCTTTTTTCCTCGCGCGCGCGACGGATCGGGTCGAACAGCGCGTCGTAGTCGGCGATCGAGCGCGGCGTGCGCGCCATCGAGCGGCCGGCCCAGTCGGTGCGGAACGAACCCGGCGCGACGGCCGTCACCGCGATGCCGAACGGCTCGAGCTCCTTGCCGAGCGTCTCCGAAATGCCTTCCAGCGCAAACTTGCTGCCGCAGTAGTACGCGATGCCCGGCATCGTGATGTGCCCGCCCATCGACGTGATGTTCAGGATGCGGCCGCGCCGGCGCTCGCGCATGAACGGCACGACGGCCTTCATCATCGCGACCGCGCCGAATACGTTCACGTCGAACTGCCGGCGCATCTCGTCGAGCGGCGCTTCCTCCATGATCCCTTCGTGCCCGTAACCGGCGTTGTTCACCAGCACGTCGACGGGCCCGACGTTCGCCTCGATGTCCGCGACGACGCCATCGATCCGCTCGAAATCGGTCACGTCGAGCACGCGCGCGACGGCCGCCTGCGCGGACAGCGCTTCGAAGTCGCGCGCCGCCTGGGCGCTGCGCACCGTGCCGACCACCGTGTGACCGGCGGCCAGCGCCTCCTGGGCCAGCGCGCGGCCGAAACCGCTGCTGACGCCGGTAATGAGCATGATGTTGCCGGATGCCATGTGAGCTTCTCCCGAATGTCGATTCAAGCGTGCATACTAGTCTGGCGAACCACGTCGAATAAGCTCGATTCCGCTGATTTTCTTGCACAAAACTATGAGTACCGCCCCCACCCGATCTCCGTCGCCGTCGCCCCGCGAGCGCAGGCGCCTGGTGACGCTGCTGCGCGCGCTGGCGCCCGACGAGGGCTACAACCTGACGGCGCTGCCGAGCGTGCGCATCCTGCGCTCGAACCGTGCGCTGTCGCGCACGCCGGTGCTGTACGACCCGGGCATCGTGATCGTGTGCCAGGGATCGAAGCGCGGCTACTTCGGCGGCGAGCGCTATCTGTACGACGAGCACCATTACCTGGCCGTCTCCGTGCCCGTCCCGTTCAGCATGGAAACCGACGCCACGCCCGAGCGGCCGCTGCTCGCGCTGTACCTGCACCTCGATTTCACGCTGGCCGCCGAACTCGCCGCGCAGATCGATCGCGCGGGCGTCGCGGAAACCGTGCAGGCGCCGAAGAGCATGATGTCGACGCCGATGGATGAAGCGATGCACGCGTCGGTGCTGCGTTTCGTCGACGCGATGCAGCGGCCGCTCGACGCCGCGGTGCTCGGCCCCGCGCTGCTTCGCGAGCTATATTTCCGCGTGCTGACCGGCGCGCAGGGCAACGCGATGCGCAGCGCGCTGGCGATGCGCGGGCAATTCGGCCGGATCGGTCGATCGTTGCGCATGATCCACGCCGATTACGCGCGGCCGCTCGACGTGTCGCAACTGGCCGACGAAGCCGGCATGAGCGTGCCGAGCTTTCACAGTCACTTCAAGGCGATCACGCAGGTGTCGCCGATGCAGTACCTGAAATCGACGCGCCTGCATCAGGCGCGGTTATTGATGGTGCGCCAGGACCTGACGGCGGAAGCGGCCGGCTACGCGGTCGGCTACACGAGCCCGTCGCAGTTCAGCCGGGAATTCAAACGTCTGTTCGGTTCGACGCCGGCGAAGGAAGCGCAGCGCATGCGTGCGAGCTTCGCGATTCCGGAAGCGTTCGACGATGCGGTGTTCGTGTCGTCGCATTGACGTCATCGACGTGCGCCGAACCCCGACCGCGACGCACGCGTTCATCGCGCCGCATCGAGCGCGAGGCCGGCCAGCGACTTCAGGATGAACGCGGTCACGCCCCGGATGTCGTGCGGCTGATCCGCCCAATACCAGCCGCCGGCACGTTCGCCGGCCGCGTATCGCCGCGGCAGATCCGGATTCAGCAGCGCGGCGAACGGAAACGCGACCATTTCCTCGGCTCAACCGGCGGACGTCGGTTCGCCCGTGGCACCGACTCTCGCGGGTGCGGCCGCGACCCACGCGGCTGCCGTCACTGAACCCGCCGCGACGAGCATCATCGCGCCCCACCCGATCCGTTCGACGAGCATGCCCGCCGCCACGGCGCCGCCGGCGCCGGCCGCGTAGTACAGCGTCAGGTACGCGGCGTTCAACGCACCGGCCCACGCCGGCTGAATCGCTACGACACGGGCCTGGTTCGCGACCTGCGCGGCGAAACAGCCGGCATCGAACAAGGCCAGCCCGATGCCCAGCCAGCCCGGATGACCGAGCGCAACGCCAAGCAGCAACGTGGCAAGCGCGGCCACGGCGAGCCCGCCACCGATCACCACACGATCACCGAAGCGATCCGTGAGCTTGCCTGCCACCCGCGTCACACCCAGGCCGAGCACGCCGGCGAGACTGTATGCGCCGATCGCGGCCGCCCCCATGTTGTACGGTGGCTCGGCCAGACGGATCGCCAGTCCCACCCACACCAGATTGAACGCGAAGAACCACAGCATGCCGGCGCAGGTGCGGCGCCTCAATGCGGCGCTGTCGCGCAACAGCCGCGGAATCGCGCCGATCGTGGCCGCGTGGCCGGAACGCCCTTCGGGGCGATCGCCGGGCACCAGCACGCCACTGCCGACGGCCGCCAGCGCCACGCAGCCGGCCAATGCGAGCAGCGCGCCCCGCCATCCGCACCATTGCGACAACGCGCCGCCGACGAAACGGCTCAGCAGGATGCCGGCGGAAATCCCCCCGGAGACTATCCCCATTGCGCCACCGCGCCGCTGCGGATCCGCGTGCTTTCCGACGACCGCGCTGCATTGCGCCGCGACCGTCGTGGCGGCCCCCACCAACAGGAAGCAGACGTCGAGCGCGAGCGGCGTCGACGACAGCGACGCGCACGCGAGCAACATCGCGAGCACGCTCATTTGCGCTGGAATGAGCGTGCGCGGATCGAACCGGTCGACGAGCGGCACCAGCAGCGCAAGGCCGGTCAGATAACCGAGCATCGTCACGGACGCGAGGGTCGCCATCCGCGCTGCCGGCACGCCGAAGTCGCCGGCCATCGCCGACAGCGACGGCTGCAGCGCATAGCCGGTGGCGATCGCGACGCCCGCCGCGAGCGCCAGCATCGCGATCGCGGTGCGGGACAGGGACGCGTGCGGGCCGGCGACCGTCATGCGGCGGTCCGGACCGCGATCGCCTCGACCTCGACGCGAATCTCGGGATCGACGAACGGCAACGCATGGACCAGCGAGAACGCCGGCCGGATATCGCCGTATATCTCGCCGTGCGCCCGTGCCGCGTCTTCCCAATGGTCGAAATCCGCGACCACCAGCCGGCTCTGGACGACATCCGACAGCGCGAATCCGCTGTCCGCGAGGACCTTGCCGAGCGTCGCCAACGCGTCGCGTGTCTGCGCATACACGTCGTCGCCTTTGCCGGCCGTCCCCGACACGTAGATCGTGTTGTCGACGACCACGGCACGCGAATAGCCCACCTTCGGCTCCCACGGGGAGCCGGTACTGATCCGTTGACGCATCTTGATGATCCTCTTCGGTAAGGTTCGGAAATTTCGCTTACTACTTCAGTAGTAAGTAAGTTCGATTCTATACTACTCCGGTAGTTAATCAAGCACCGCCGTGACGCTCGTCACGGCCATTCGAGCCCATGCAGATGAACGAAAACGCGGAACTGATCACGTCATTGACCCGGCTTGGCTTTACGCAATACGAGGCGCAGGCGTATGCCGCCCTCGTCGGGCAGGCCGCGCTGACAGGCGCGGAAGTCGGCCGGCGCGCCGGCATGCCGCCATCGAAGGTCTACGAGACCCTCGGCCGCCTGGAGGCGCGCGGCGCGGTGCTCGTCAACCGGTCCGAGCCGGTCCGCTATGCAGCCGTGCCGCACCGGTCGCTGCTGGAAGAATTGCGCACGCGCTTCAACGCGGATCTCGAACTGGCGGCGGGTGCGCTCGACCGGCTGCCGGTGCGGCAGGAGCCGGGGCTGGTCTGGTCATTGAGCGGACGCGAGGCGATCGTCCGCGCATTCGCACGCGTGATCGACCAGGCGAAAACGGAGGTCTTCGCGGGCGTCTGGGACGAAGAAATCGACGCTCTGGGGCCGTTGCTCGAAGCAGCCGCGGCGCGCGGCGTCGATACGCACGTGGCGATCTACGGCAATCGCACGCTCAACGGCCCGCGCCACTACGACATGGCCAAATGCGGCGCCAGCGCGAGACTTCGGCTCTCCGGGCGACGGCTGGCCGTCGCGGTCGCGGACAACGCCGAGGCAGTGGTCGCGGAATTCGGCGGCCCGTCGCCCGACCACGCGACGCTGACGACCAATCCGGTCATCGCGCTGCTCGCGGTCGAATACATCAAGGCCGACGTGAGCGGCCGCGTCTTGATCGACGCGATGAGTCCGGCGGAATACCGGAAAGTGCTGAAGCATCCCGACATGCAGGCGATGCTTGCACCGATCGACAAGCAGGACTGACCCACACGAGATACCGATGACCCCATACACCTTCCGCCTGCTGAACGTCTTCGCCGAATCGACGTTTGGCGGCAACCCGCTTTGCGTGTTCGACGATGCGCGCGGCATGGACGACGCGACCATGCAGGCGCTGGCCGTGCAGTTCAACCTGTCGGAGACGACTTTCGTGCTGCCGTCCGATCGCGCGCATGCACGCGTGCGCATCTTCACGCCCGGCTACGAGATGGCTTTCGCGGGCCATCCGACGCTCGGCACCGCGCACGTCGTGCGCGACCTGCTCAAGGCGGGCGATGCGCTGTCGCTCGAATTCAAGGCCGGCGTCGTCGACGTCACCGCGCGCCACGACGTGTGGACCTTCGTCGCGCCGCACGTCGGCATGCCGAACACGGCGCCATGCGCGTTGTCCGATGCGCAGATCGCGGCGCTACTCGGGCTCGCGGAGGACGACCTGCTCGCGCCGCCGCTGTGGGTCGACACTGGCGCCGACCAGTTGCTGGTCGCGCTCAAGGACCCGGCCGCCGTGCGGCGCGCGCAGCCCGACAGCGCGCACCTCGACATCTGGCCGCGAAGCAGTCTCGGCCGCAAGACCGCGTATGTGTTCGCGTTCGACGCCGCGCGCCCGGGAACGGTCGTGTCCCGCTACTTCTTCGTGAAGCAAGGCGGCGGCGTGTCGGAAGATCCGGGCACTGGGTCGGCCTGCGCGAACCTGGGCGGATGGCTGCTCGCCGCCGGACACGATCTGCCGGTCGCGTTTCGGGTCGAGCAAGGCGAAGCCGTCGGCCGGCCCTGCCTGCTGCGGTTGTCGGTCGATGCAGCGGGTGAAATCGGCGTCGGCGGGCGCGTGATCGAAATCGGGCGCGGCGTGATCAACGTGTGATCGACGCGCGCCCCGCCGACGCCGACGCTCATCGCGCGCCGACCCGCCACACCGTCACTTCGTGCAGCGTCTCGCCCGGCTTGAGCGCCGTCGACGGGAAGGCCGGATGATTCGGCGAATCGGGAAAGTGCTCGGCTTCCAGCGCGAACGCATCGGTTTGCCGGTAGGCCGTCCCGCCCTTGCCCGCGACGCTGCCGTTCAACCCGTTGGCCGTATAGAACTGCAGCCCCGGCTGCGTCGTGTACAACTCGAGGAAACGCCCTGACGCCGGGTCGTAAGCGCGCGCGGCAAACGCGGGCGCCGGCTGGCCGCCCTGGTCCAGCACCCAGTTCTGATCGTAGCCATGCGCGATCGCGAGCTGCGAATACGCATCGCGCAAATGCGCGCCGATCGGCGTCAACTGGCGCAGATCCATCGGCGTGCCCGCGACGCTCGCCAGTTGCCCGGTCGGAATCGACGTACTGTCGGTCGGCGTGAAACGCGATGCGGCGATCTCGATCAATTGCCGCTCGACGCTGCCGCCCGCCTGCCCCGCCAGATTGAAGTAGCTGTGGTTGGTCAGGTTGACGACCGTGTCCCGGTCGGTCGTCGCGCGGTAATCGATGCGGATCTCGTCGTCGCGGGTCAGCGTGTAGGTCACGTCCGTCGTCAACGTGCCGGGGAAGCCGTTCTCGCCGTCGGGGCTCACGTAGCGCAGCGTGACGCTCGAACCGGTCGCGTCGCTGTGCGTGCCGGTGACCGTCCATACCTTCGCGTCGAAACTGTCTGGGCCGCCGTGCAGCGTGTTCGGTCCATCGTTGACCGGCAGCGTCCACGTTTTGCCGTCGAGCGTGAAACGCCCGCCCGCGATGCGGTTCGCATACCGGCCGATCAGCGCGCCGAAATGGATGTTGCCGTTGTGTGCTTCGTAGTCGCGCAGCGAATCGAAGCCGAGCACGATGTCGGTAACGTGGCCGGTGCGGTCGGGCACGTCGAGCGCGGTCACGATGCCACCGTACGTGATGACTTTCAGCGTCACGCCGTGCCGGTTCGCGAGCGTGTACTGGCTCACCGCCTGCCCGGTCGCGGTCGTCCCGTAATCGGCGCGACTGATCGACACGTCGGGTGCCGCCGATGCGATGGCGGCATGAAAGCCGAACGTTGCGAACGCACCTATCGCGAGCATCGGTCGTCGCGGCCAGCGTCGTTTCATGAAAACCTCCAAAGTAGTGCGGCCCGTACCGGCGTGCAAGTTGCATGCCCGCACGTCGCCGCGTTTGCCATACGTGAGCGCCTCGCCTCCATCGTATCGCGGCGCTCACGTATGGTCCGCGCGCCACCGGCGAGGCGTGACACCGGTCAACCGCGTGAAGGTTCGCGAGAAATGGCTCTGATCGGCGAAGCCGCACGCAACGGCGATCAGGCTCAACGGCATGTTCGGATTGCGCATCCATTCCTTCGCCCGTTCGACGCGCTGCACGGTGAGCCAGCGATGCGGCGGCAGCCCGGTCGTCCGATGAAACGCCTTGACGAAATAACTGCGAGACAGCCCGCAGGCGCTCGCCACGTCGGCCAGCCCGATGGTGCCGTCGAGATGCGCGAGCAACAGCTCCTTCGCGCGGCGCGCCTGCGACGGCGTGAGCTTGCCGTCCGACCTTTCCCGCCGTTCGCCGACGCCGCCGTAGCGGTGAGCGACGTGTGCCTGAAACGCCAGCCCCACGTGATCGATGAAGAGCTGCGACGCTTCGCCCGGCCGGGCCAGCGCGGGCAGTAGCGCATGTCCGAGCGCGTGGATGATCGAGTCGTGGGTGCTCAGATGCGGCGGCAGATAAAGCTGCGGCCGCTGCCGGCCGCCGAGGTCGTCGACCGTTTCCTCCAGCGTATGGCGCGGCAGATGGAAATGCAGGCAATCGAACGCCCCCTTCAGGTCGGCCACCCAGCGACGGTCGAGATCGTAGATCGACACGGTTCCCGCGTCATACGGAACGAACGGCGCGGGGCGGCCATCGAGCCACAGATCCTGTTCGCCGAACGCATGCAACTGCAATACGATCAGATCCGTATTCTCCAGTTCATAGGGCGCGGTCAGCCCCATGTTCCGGCGCAAGGTCTTGAGTCGGACGATACCGACTTGCCCCTTCGGCAACGCTTGCGTGACGATGGTCTGCCTGACGTCGGCCGGGATGAAATCGGAGGATGCGGTGTCCGGCCGAGGGGCGGTCATGGGACGATGCGAAGAGACGAATGACAGGAGTTGCCACTCTAGCAAATCGCGGTGACGCACGCTGCTCGCGCCGCACCTCGCACTGGTATGATGCGCCAGCCACCCCCTACCGGAACTCGCGATGAAGCTGTCATTCGAAGCGCTCGAAGCCCTGGACGCGATCGACCGCACCGGAACCTTTGCCGAAGCAGCGGAACTGCTGCATCGCGTGCCGTCCGCGCTGACCTACCTCGTGCAGAAACTCGAAAGCGATCTCGGCGTGGCGCTGTTCGACCGCAGCGGCCGGCGCGCGAAGCTCACGCATGCGGGACGCATCGTCGTCGAGGAAGGCCGACGCCTGCTGCGCGCGGCCGAGCAACTCGAACTGAAGGCGCTGCGTGCGCAACAGGGCTGGGAAACGGAAGTCCGCGTCTGTATCGACGAAATCCTGCCGTTCGACGCGCTGTGGCCGTACGTCCACCGGTTCTATACGCTCGGGATGGACACGCGGCTGCGGCTGTCCACCGAAGTGCTCGGCGGCGCGTGGGATGCGCTGATTTCGCGGCGGGCCGATCTCGTCGTCGGCGCGGCGGGCGAACCGCCCGAATTGCCGGGCATCGTCGCGCGGCCGATCGGCTCGCTGAAGCACGTGTTCGCGGTCGCGCCGTCCCATCCGCTCGCGGCGCTGCCCGAACCGCTGGCGATGGCGTCGGTCGTCCAGTATCGCGGCGCGGTGATCAGCGATACGTCGCGCGAATTGCAGCCGCAGTCGGTCGCGATCGATGCGGGCCAGTCGACCCTCGCGGTGCCGACGCTGGCCGCGAAACTGGAAGCGCAATGCGAAGGGCTCGCGGTCGGCACCCTGCCGGAATGCATCGCCGCGCGCGCGATCGCCGACGGCAAGCTCGTCGCGCGCCAGGTCACGGGCATGCGCGACACCACGCACTGCTATCTCGCGTGGCGCGGCGACGAGGCCGGCCGCGCGCTGCACTGGTGGGTCGAGCAACTCGACCAGCCGGATCTCGTCGAGCGTTTCACGACGCCGGACTGACGCCCCCGTTCACCGCCCGCCGGCACGCCGGGGCCGCACGCGCGGCCGCCCGTCGATGACTGACGGCCCGGCAGCGCGCGCCTCACGCAGCGCCCCGGCACGGCGCCACGCGCCGCGACGGCAAGCGCACGCCCATCCCCTCCCGCCGGCAACCCTCGCGACCCGGCCGCGCGTCAGCCGAGCGAATCGTGCAGCCGCTTCATTTCCTTCTCGAGCCAGCCGATCAGGCTGAACCCCGCGTGCGCCTTTTCGACCGGCGGAATCATCACCCTTTCCTCGGTCGCGATATGGTCGGTGAGCGACTCGCACATCAGCCTGCCGAGCGCCGGCTTCCTGCCGATCAGCGCCGACAGGTCCTCGCTGCGAAGCTGATGCACGGTCATCGCGGTCACCGCGTGGACGGTCGCATGCAGCCGCGTGCCGGCGAGCACGACCGACTGCCCGATCGCATCGCCCGGCGCCATCCGCCGGACTTCGACGTCGCCGGACGCACCCGGCACGAACACCGCCGCGACGCCCGATTCGACGATCGTCAGCTCGCGCGACTCCGCATTCGACGCATAGATCACGTCGCCCTTGCCGAACGAACGCGATACCAGCGCATCGGCCAGCACGGCCAGATCGTCGTCGTCGACGCACGCGAACAATTCGACCGCGCGCAACAGCAGCAACCGACGCGATACCGGATGCCCATGCGATGTCGATGACGCCGCGGCCGCCGGCGCAGGGCCTGCGAGCGGCCGCCACGCGACGCCCGCCGCGGCCAGATGCCGATGCGCGAGATCGTAGAGCGCGTTGCGCACGGTCGTCTTCTTCTGCAGTGCGTCGACGTAGCAGACGAGTTCGTACTGGATCGCGTTCGCGTGGAACGCCTTCACGACGGCGATCGGCGCGGGGCGCGCGAGCACGTCGAGCGAACTCGCCGCGGCCCGCTCCAGTGCGCCGACGGCGACGGCCGGCCGCACCGCGGGATCGAGGTCGAGCGCGAGCGTGACGCCGTGCAGGCCGGCCGGCTCGCTGAGGTTCACGATGGTGGCCCGCGCCGCCGCGCTGTTCGGCACGACGACCAGGTTGCCGAGGCTGTCGATCAGCTTCGTCGAACGCCAGTTGCTCTCGACGATCCGCCCTTCGAGCTCGCCGATCGACACCGTATCGTCGAGCCGGAACGGTTGCGTGGTGTTCAGCACGAGCCCGGAGAACACGTCGTTCAGCGTGTTCTGGAGCGCGAGGCCGAGTATCACCGCGACGGCGCCGGAGGTCGCGACCAGGCCGCTCAACGGCAGGCCGAGCACGTAGCCCAGCGCGGCCACCGCGGCCGCGCCGAACACGATGCCCGCGGCGATATCGTGAAAGAGCCGCTGGCTGTGCCACGCACGCGGCAGCAGCAGATGGTTGAGCAGCAGGCTGAACACGATCGCGCACTGGAGCCACCACGCGATGCAGACGGCCTGGACCGCGATCCGGTCGAGCCCGCCGAGCGATGCGGGAACGGCGAGCGGGCTGACGCCGGTCGCGAACAGCACGGCGCTCAGCGCGGCGAACGCCGCGCATCGCCAGATGGCGCGCGCCACAGCGCGATCGCGCCCGAACAGCCGCCACACGGCCAGATCGGCGAGCACGATCGGCGCGCCGTAGATCGCCGTATCGGAGAAATTCAACATGGCGGAACGCAAGCGCGGCGCGTGAAAGGGTGGAAGCGGCAGCACGGAGGTCGCTGCAGGCACGGAATCGTCGGGCACATGGCGTGCGGTCCGCCGACGCGCTGGCTGCGGCTAGCTACGCCGACGCATGACGCCCGGCAACGGCACCGTCAACACATAGCGGCCGGCGCCCGCGATCGCGATCGTGCCGAACAGGATCAGCAGCATCCACGCGAACTGCGCATCGCGCAGCGGCCAGTCCGGGTGAACGAACACCAGCGCGACGAGCGTGACGATCATCACCGGCAGCGCCGCCAGCCTCGGGTAGAGACCAACGATCATGAAGATCGGGCACACGACCTCCGCGAAGATCGCGAACAGGATCGACAGCGTGCGGCCGAGATGGAACGGATCCTCGATGGCCGCGGCTTCGGCCGTGTAATGCACGATCTTCGGCAAGCCGTGCACCACGAGCAGCAGCACGCTGGCGGCGACCCGCAGGAACAGCAGGCCGAGATCGGTCGCGTGACGTGAAAGGTCGGATGGGTCAGGTTTCATGCGGCGGTTCGTCGATTGAGCGGGATGCGCGGCGACGTGCCCGCCGGGCGTTTCGCCGCGCCGGCGTTCAGGGGTGTCGGGTGTCGCGCGATGTCGGCGAGCGCACGGGGTCGGCGCGCTCCGTTCAGGCAATCTACGCGTGCCGCCTGCCGCTGTCCTGTAACCGGGCTGAATCGTTCTGAAACATCAGAGACGCGCGCGAAACCGGCGTCACGACTCGCGCGACGGCAGCTCGGCCTCGGCCGTATCGAGTCCGAGCGCGTGCACCTCCGACCACGCCTCATGCACGACCTGCGTCGACCCTGCGGTATGCGCGAGCGCCGCCGCATACGCGGCAAGCAACCTCACGCGCGCATCGTCGGACACCGCGGTCGCGTCCGCGTCGCGCATCGCATCGAGCGCGACGCGCGCCCGCTCCCGACATTCGTCGACGAGCGACAGATCGAACAGGCAAGGCACCGCGACGGCCGCGAGCGCGATACCGAGCGCCGCGTCGCCCTGCGCCGAAAATGCCCAGTCGAGCGCGGCACGGAGATTGCCGAGCTCGCGCCGCACCGCATCGAGCCGGGGCGCGCCATCCGGCTTGCTACTCGGCGCGTCGCCGCCATGGGTCGCGCGCCGGAACACCGCGAGGAAGTAGGTCGCATGCGCGCGCGCGGCGGCCGCCCCCTCGCCGTGACTGTCGAGTTGCTGTTGCGCGTAGGCCCGCGTGGTCGTCAGCAGCCGGTAGCGCGGCGCACCGTGCGCGGTCTCGAGGATCACCAGCGATTTCGACACGAGGCCGGCGATCGTATCGAGCAGATCGGCGCCGGCCGGCCCGTTGGCACCGACGACCTCGCGCACGGCCTCGATCGAGAAGCCCTCGCGAAACACGCCTAGCCAGCGCAGCAGCAGGCGCTCGGCCACCCCGAGCAACCGGTAGCTCCAGTCGTACATCGCCTGCAGCGTCTGATGGCGTGGCAACGCGGTGCGAAAACCACCGGTCAGCAGCCGAAAGTGATCGTCGAGATGGGCGGCCAGCACGTCGATGCCCAGCACGGCGGCACGGGCCGCCGCCAGCTCGATCGCGAGCGGCAGGCCGTCGAGGCGGCGGCAGACCGACGCCATCGACGACAGACTGCGCGCATCGAGCGGAAAACGCGGATCGGCCGCGCTTGCACGCGCCGCGAACAACTGCACCGCGCTCGCGCTCATCGCCTCGCGCTCGCCGGCGCCTTCGTCGGGTACGTCGAGCGGCGGCACCGGGCACACGCGCTCGCCATGGATGCGCAGCGATTCCCGGCTCGTCGCGAGCACGCACAGCCCGTCGTCCGCATCGGTGAGCGCGCTCGCGATCTGCGCGGCGGCGTCGAGCAGGTGCTCGCAATTGTCGAGCACGAGCAGCATCCGGCGACGCGCGACGCGGGCGAGCACCGCTTCGAGCGTCAGCGACCCGGTGGGCTGCGTGATGCCGAACGCGCCGGCGAGCGCGTCCGGCACGAAGCGCGGGCATGCGACGGTCGCCAGCGAAACGAATACGGTGCCTTCCGGAAAGCGCGCGTCGGCGCGCGCCGCCGCTTCGATCGCGACCCGTGTCTTGCCGATGCCGCCCGCGCCGACGAGCGTCACGACGCGCGCGCACTGCAGGGCGGCCAGCACGTCGGCGACCGTCTGGTCGCGGCCGAACAACGCGCTCGGCGCGGCGGACAGCCGCCATATCGCGGGACGCACGGGCGCGTCGCCCTCGTCCTGCCCGGTGACCAGCCGATAGCCGCGACCCGGCACCGTCACGATCAGGTTCCGGTCGCCGGCCAGCGCCTTGCGCAGCGAAGCGATGTGCACCTGCAGGTTGTTTTCCTCGACCACGGTGTGCGGCCATACGCGCTGCATGATGTCGTCTTTCGATACCAGCGCACCGTTCGCCCGAATCAACAGCTCGAGAATTTCGAATGCGCGGCTGCCGATGCGCAGCAGCTTGCCGTTCGAACGAATTTCACGTCTATCGAGAAAAACGTGAAGTGTTCCAATCCGGATCATGAGAATTTCTTGAGAGTGACATTCAACGGCGCCCCACTGAAATCGGGGGCCGGTTCGGTATCAATGCTACGGTATTTGCATGGTCGAATGATTCAAATTATCAGAATGAACGGCACGAATTTTTTGAAATGACGAAAAATGCCGCCGCGAAACGCTGCTTTGCGCCCCCGCACCGAAATGCGGCAACGCCACGCACGTTTCATGTGCAAATCGTGGATGCGCCGATGAATGCGATTTCGTTATATCAGACGAAATGTTTTTCGAGCGAAGCAATGCGGCGCATTTTCGTTTTGATTGACCGGCCGGTTTATTTTCAGGCGTCTCTATTGCGCCGGCCGAATATCCGCCGGCTCGTTTGCCCGCGTTTGCGGCGCGATTCGCCGTGCGGCGCGGGCGCTCCCGCGGCCCCGCGCCGCCGGCCGGCATCGCGGGCTCAGGCCTGCGCGAACGCCAGCAGCTCGTCGTTCAGCCTGGCCGCATGCGTCAGGTAGAGCGCATGCGGGCCGCCTTCGTAGACGCTCAGCGTCGCATGCGGGACGCGTTTCGCCGTGGCGGCGCCGGTCAGCGCGAGCGGCGCCGTCTGGTCGTCGTCGCCATGAATCACCAGCGTCGGCACGTCGAATCGTTGCAGGTCGGCACGGAAATCGGTTTCGGAAAACGCGCGAACGCACTCGAGCGTGCCCTTCAGTCCGCCCTGCAGCGCCATGACCGACGTCCAGCCGAGCGCCGCGCGCGACACCGTCGAGCCGTCGCGGTTCGAACCGGTAAAGAGTGGCCAGAAGCCGTCGAAAAACGCCGCGCGATCGGCCACGATGCCCGCGCGAATGCCGTCGAATACCGCGACGTCCACGCCTTCCGGATGGTCGTCGCGGCGCGCGACGAGCGGCGTCACCGAGCCGATCAGCACCGCCTTCGCGATGCGGCGCGTGCCGTGCCGGCCGATGTAGCGCGCCACCTCGCCGCCGCCCATCGAAAAGCCGACGAGCGTCACGTCATGCAGGTCGAGCGTCTCGAGCAGCGTCGCGAGATCGTCGGCCAGCGTGTCGTAGTCGTATCCGCTCCACGGTTGACCCGACCGCCCGAAGCCGCGCCGGTCGTACGCGATGCAGCGCAGGCCGTGCGACGCGAGATGATGCATCTGCACGTCCCACATGTCGGCGTTCAGCGGCCAGCCGTGAATGAACACGACCGGGCGGCCCGTACCCCAATCCTTATAGTGAATCGACACGCCGTCGCGGGTGGTGAACATGCTCATGAAAGTTCCTTTCAAGTAGGGAAGCCGCGTGTGGGGACGCGGCCGAAGCGTGCGGCGCGGCGCGTCATGCCCGGGACTGCCGGGCGACGAACTGCTCGAGCGCCGTCGCGAGCACCATCTCGCGGCAGTTCGCGGGGCGTTTCTCGCCGCGCCACTGCGGTTTGTAGATCGCGTCGCCGACCCGGATCGGTTGCCCGGTGAGCGCGCAGCGCGCCAGCCTGCGCGCCTTCGCGCTGATCCAGCGTTGTTCGTCGTAGCGGCAGCGGGTCGGATCGCTCCACGACACCAGCATCGACGAATCGGTCTGCCGCTCGACGGCGACGATCGCGCTGCGGCGGCGCACGTCGCCGCTCGACGGCACCGGCGCATCATCGCGGTGCGGGCGACGCGAGCCGTCCGTCTCTCGCGTGCGCGGCATCGGCAGCATCCGGACGCCCGCGACGGGGAGTGGTCCGAGCGACGTGATCATGTGCTCCCAGCGATTGAAGGCGTCCATGGCGGCATATCCAGGCAGGTGACGGGCGGGGCGGGCCGGCCGGCCCGTTCGCGTGGCGCGCAACGTGTGCCGGTGACCCGATGTTGACGATAGCCGCCGTGCGCTGAAGAGTCCCGGTCGCGCGCTTAATTTTTCTGCAGCGCGGCAAATCCGCGCGCGGCACCGCGGTGTTCAAGAAAATTCAGCCGGATTTCAGTACGGCGCACACCGCGCCGGGATACGCTCCCGGCGGCATTCGTTCGTCCGCGCGCACCCATCGACGCGCGACGGCGCATGCCGGACGGCTGCCGGGCGGGATGGCCGCGGCCAGCCGCCACCGATCCACCATCCCGTGCGGCCTCGCCGCCGCATACCCCAGGAGTCCAGATGCATCCCGAACAGACCGATGCCGTTTCGTCGGCCCGCCGCCGCGACATGCTGCTCGCCGGCGCGACGGCCGTCGCGGCAGCCGCCCTGCCCGCGATGGCGGCCGCGGCCGGCACGCCGTCCCACAGCCCCTCTTCAGCCCATGCAGGAGCGCATACGATGAACACGATCACCACCAAGGACGGCACGCAGATCTACTTCAAGGACTGGGGTAGCGGCCGCCCGGTCGTGTTCTCGCACGGCTGGCCGCTGTGCGCGGACGCGTGGGATGCGCAGATGCTGTTCCTGGTGCAGCGCGGCTATCGCGTGATCGCGCACGACCGCCGCGGCCACGGCCGTTCGAGCCAGCCGTCGCGAGGCAACGACATGAACACGTACGCAGACGATCTCGCTGCGCTGCTCGACGCGCTCGACGTGCGCGAAGCCACGCTCGTCGGCCACTCCACCGGCGGCGGCGAAGTCGCGCGCTATATCGGCCGTCACGGCACGAAGCGCGTGGCGAAGGCCGTGCTGATCGGCGCGGTGCCGCCGCAGATGGTGAAGTCGCCGACCAATCCGGGCGGCCTGCCGATGGAAGTGTTCGACGGCATCCGCAAGAACGTCGCGGAGAACCGTTCGCAGTTCTACAAGGATCTCGCCGTGCCGTTCTTCGGTTTCAATCGCCCGAACGCGAAGGTGTCGCAGGGCACGATCGACGCGTTCTGGTCGCAGGGGATGCTGGGCGGCATCCATGGCCAGTACCTGTGCGTGAAGGAATTCTCGGAAGTCGACTACACCGAGGACCTGAAGAAGATCGACGTGCCGACGCTCGTGCTGCACGGCGACGACGACCAGATCGTGCCGATCGACGATTCGGCCCGGCTGTCGTCGAAGATCGTCAAGCACGCGGTGCTGAAGGTGATCGAGGGCGGCTCGCACGGCATGTGCGTCGTGAACGCCGATCGCATCAACGCCGAGTTGCTCGCGTTCCTGCAGGCGTAAGCGCGCCGTCTGCCGCTGCGGCGCGCATGCCGCCGCTGCAGACGCTGCAGACGCCGCAGACGCGCCGTTCAGAATTTTTCAGGAAATTTCAGATCGCCCGGTGCCGCGCTCACGGCGCCCGCACCGGGCGCAGCAGGATGCCGAGCAGCGCGCCGGCGAGCGCGAACGCCATCGCCACGCGGAAGTTGTCGGCCAGCGCGAGCGTGGTGGCCTGCACGCGCACCGCGCGATCGACGAGCGCATAGGTCGCCTGGTTGCCCGTCGCGAACGTGGCGCCATGCGCGACCAGCGACGCCGCGCCGGCCCGCAGCCGTTCGAGCGTTTCCGGATCCGACAGCGACACATGCAGACCGACGAGATTCGAATGGGTAGCCTCCCTGATCCGCTGAATCACCGCGATCGACGTCGTGCCGAGCTGGCCGCTCAGCAGGCGCGTCGTCTGCACGACCGCGCCGAACGTCAGCGCATGCTCGGCCGTCACGTGCCGGCCGAAGAAAACGATGACCGACGTGAGCGCCATCGTCTGACCGAGCGCCTGCAGCAGCTGCGACGGAATGAAGTCGGACTCGGCCCACACCGGCGTGAGCCGCGACCCGAGCGCGAACGCGATCGCCACCATCGCGAAGCCCGCGACGATCAGCCGGCGCGGGTCGACCCGCTGCAGCAACAGCGCGACGCACGGCGCGAACAGCAGTTGCGGGATCGCAATCCAGCGCAGCGTATCGCCGATCTGCAGCGGGCGCAGGCCGTACGTGCTGGCGAGGAACAGCGACGGGATGAAGCTCGTATTGAGCACGGTGAAGCGCACGAGGCCGACGAGCACGATCAGCAGCGCGATGTTCGGCCGCGCCAGATAGCCGAGATCCAGCCCCGCGCGCGGCGACGCGAGTTCGTGGATCAGGAACGCGGCGATCATCAGGATGCCGGCGGCCAGCAGCGTGACGATCAGCGGCGACTGCAGCCAGAACAGCCGCTCGCCCTGGTCGAGCGCGATGCACAGGCACGCGAACCCGCCCGCGCCGAGCAGCATCCCGCGCGCGTCGATGCCGGAGGCGAAGCGCTTGACCGGCTCGTCGGCGAGCGACAGCATCAGGCACGCGATGAACGGCACGGTCAGCGCCGCGTTCTGCCAGAACAGCCAGCGCCAGCTCAGGTGTTCGCTGTACCAGCCTTCGAGCGTGGCCGACAGGTTCAGCGACATCTCCAGATTCATCGCATACGCGGCGATGCCGAACGGAATCAGCCGCGGCGGCAGCGTGCGCACGACGAAGCCGACCGTCAACGGCACGAACACACCGGACGCGAGCCCCGCGATCGCCTGGCACACGATGAACGCGCCGAATTGCGTGCAGAGCGGCAGCACGCTTTCCGCGCCGAGAAACACCACGGCGCCCGCGACGAGCACGCGGCGCGTGCCGAACATGAAGGCCGCCGCGATCGCGAGCGGCCCGACGAACATCTGCGACGCGGTGAACGCGGTGTTGATCCACGCGCCTTCGTCGACGCCGACGCCGAGCGCGCCGCGCACGTCGGCGAGCCCCAGCGACGTGATGCGCGACGTCAGCGTCGCGATGATCGCGCCGAGCAGCACGGCCGCGATCGCGGCGATCGACCGAAACGTCGGAATGTCGGAGGCCGGCCCTGCGGCCGGCGCCGGCACGGCACTACCGGTGGCGAACGTCGTGTTCATCGTCGAGCGGCTCCCGCCTGTCAAGCTGGCGCAAGCATAACGCGGTGCGTCGAATCCTGCCCGTACGATGGAGTTTGCCGATCATGACCCCACCCTCCCCCGAATCGTCGCCCGCTGCATCGGCGCGCTCCCGACGGCCGGCCATCGTCGCGATCGCCGCGATCGCGCTGCTGCTGGTCGCATTGCTCGTGTACGAGTTCGATGCACGCGATCGCGGCACCGACGACGCGTACGTGACCGGCCACCTCCACGTGATCTCGCCGCGCGTCACCGGCACGGTCGAGCGCGTGCTCGTCGACGACAACCAGTTCGTGCACGCGGGCGACGCGCTCGTGCAGATCGACCGGCGCGACTTCGACGTACGCGTCGCCGCGCAGCGCGCACGCGTCGCCCAAGCGCATGCCGATGCGAGCCGCGCACACGCGCTGATCGAGCAGGCGGATGCGACGCTCGTGTCGGCGCACGCCGATGCCGACAAGGCCGAACTCGATTACGCGCGTGCACGCGAACTGACCCGCGAGACGCCGCGCGGCTTGTCGAAGCAGGAGTTCGATGCGGCCGATGCTGCCCGCAAGTCGGCCCGCGCGCGCGTCGCGGCGGCCGATGCGCAACGGCGCAGCGCGCTGGCTGCCGCTCAGGCCGCCGACGCCGCGTCGAGCCAGAACGACGCCGAGTTGCGCGACGCGCTGCTGCAGCTCGGCTACACGGCGGTCGTCGCGCCGTCGGACGGCTACGTCGGCAAGAAGACCGTCGAGACCGGCGAGCACGTCGCGCCCGGCCAGGCGCTGCTCACGCTGGTCGAGCCGCATCCGTGGATCGTCGCCAATTTCCGCGAGACGCAGCTGCGGCACGTGCGCGCCGGCGACGCCGTGCAACTGCGCTTCGATGCGCTGCCGCAGCGCACGTTCACCGGCCGCATCGACAGCCTGTCGCCAGCGACCGGCGCGCAGTTCGCGCTGCTACCGCCTGACAACGCGACCGGCAATTTCACGAAGGTCACGCAGCGCGTCCCCGTGAAGATCCTGCTCGCCGGCCCGGCCGCGACGGAGCCGCGCATCCGGCCCGGGCTGTCGGTCGTCGTCACGCTGCAGCACAGCGGCGCAGCGCAATGAAGCGCGCCTTCGCCGTGCTCGCCGCGAGCCTGCTGGCCGCATGCTCGATCGCGCCGCAGCCGCTCGCGCCCGTCCCGGTCGGACGCGACGGGTTCCGCCATGCCGATCCGTCGACCGATGCGCGCACGCCGTCGCTCGCTACGTGGCCGGCTTCGTTCGGCGATCCGCAGCTCAGCGTGCTGATCGACGCCGCGCTCGCGCACAACCTCGATCTCCGCGCGGCGGCCGCGCGCGTCGACCAGGCGCAGGCGCTGCTCGGCGTGCGCGATGCCGCGCTGGCGCCGACCGTACGCGTCGACCCGTCGTTCAGCCGCACGCGCGTGTCCGGCACGGTCGACAACGCGCTGCCGAAGCGCACGATGCACAACTGGTCGGTTCCCGTCGCCGCGAGCTACGAAGTCGATCTATGGGGGCGCTTGCGCGGCGATGCCGACGTCGGCGAACAGAACGTGCTGCAGGCGGCGGCCGACCGCGATGCGGCGCGCCTGCGGGTGGCGACCGACGTGGCCGTCGACTACCTGACGCTGCGCTACGTCGACGACGATCTCGTGACGCTCACGCGCGCGATCGGGCTGCGGCGCACCGCGCTCGACGTGATCGCCGCACGCGTGCGGGCGGGCGCGGCCAGCGATCTCGACGGGCTGCGCGCGTCGGCCGATCTCGATACCGCGCATGCCGATCTCGCGGAGAGCCGCCGCCTGCGCGAGAACCTCGTCGATGCCATCGCGGTGCTGACCGGCGTATCGCCGACCGCGTTCGACGTCGGCACGGGCGCCGCGCCCGTGCAGGTGCCGGACGTGCCGGCCGGGCTGCCGTCCGCGCTGCTCGCCCAACGCCCGGACGTCTTCGCGGCGGCACGACGCGCCGATGCGGCGTCGCTCGAACTGGGCATCGCGCGCACCGCATGGCTGCCGACGCTGACGCTGACCGCCGACGGCGGTTTCGCGACCCGCGACCTGCGGTCGTTTCTCGACCGCAACAGCTCGCTGTGGAGTCTCGGCGCGAACGTCGCGCTGACGCTGTTCGACGGCGGCAAGCGCGACGCCGCGGTGGCCGCCGCGCGGGCCGGCACGGACGTCGCCGACGCCAGCTATCGCGCGACCGCGATCGGGGCATTGCGCGACGTGCAGGATGCGCTCAACGACATCGCCGCGCACAAGGAGCGGATCGTGCGCTACGACCACGCGGCGCGCGCGACGGACGCGGCGGCGCGGCTGTCGCTGAGCCGCTACGCGCATGGGTACGTCAGCTACCTGGAAGTCATCGACGCCGATCGCGATGCGCTGAATGCGCGGCGCCAGCTGATTCACAGCCGGCAGGCGCTGGCCGTCGCGACGGTGAGCCTCGTGCGCGCGTTGGGCGGCGGGTGGACGCCGCCGGCGCACGCCGGCCGGGACGGGTGGCGCAACGCGACGCAGGCCGACGCGCGATGAACGCCTCGAACGGCTCGCGGGCGCGCCACGCGTCACGCGTCACGCGCCCGCGAGCCGATGCGCATCCTCGCCGAGAAATCGGTGCACGAAGGTCACGGCCATCGCGCCTTCGCCGACCGCCGACGCGACGCGCTTGACCGACCCCGATCGCACGTCGCCGGCCGCGAACGATCCCGGCACACTGGTTTCCAGGTGGTACGGCCGGCGTTCGAGCGGCCACACGCGCTCGAACGCCGGACAGTCGTACAGGTCGCCGCCGGTGACCAGATAACCGTCCGGATTGCGAATGATGTCGGTGTCCTTCGCCCAGTCGGTATTCGGCGCGCCGCCGATGCACACGAACAGGCGCGTGGCCGGCAGCCGTTCGCGCGTGCCATCCGCCGAGCGAAGCTCGATCGCGTCGAGCCAGCCGTCGCCGTGCAGCGCGGCGACGCTCGACCGGTAGCGGACCTCGATGTTCGGCGTGCGCTCGATCCGGTCGATCAGGTAGCGCGACAGCGTGTCGGCGAGCGACGCACCGCGCACGAGCATCGTCACCTGACGCGCATGCCGCGAGAAATTCATCGCGGCCTGGCCGGCCGAATTGCCGCCGCCGACGATGAACACCTGCTCGCCCGCGCACATCGGCGCTTCGCTCGACCCCGCGCCGTAGAACAGCCCCGCATTCAGAAACGCCGGTTCCTCCGGCAGCCCGAGGCTGCGATATTCGATGCCGGTCGCGCAGATGTTCGCGCGCGCGACCAGGATCGACCCGTCGGCGAGCTCGACGCGGATCTTGCCGTCGACGAACGTCGCATGCACGCCCTCGCGCATCGTCAGCAGCTCGACGCCGAACTTCACCGCCTGCTCGCGCGCGCGTTCCGCGAGCTCCGCGCCCGGGATGCCGTCGGGAAACCCCATGTAGTTCTCGATCAGCGAACTCGTGCCGGCCTGCCCGCCTATCGCGCCGCGCTCGATCACGACCGCGCGCAGCCCTTCGGACGCCGCGTAGACCGCCGCCGACAGCCCGGCCGGCCCCGCGCCGTAGATCGACACGTCGTATTCGACGAAACGCGGGCGCGCGACCCAGCCGAGCCGCGC
>Ga0268257_1000620_pt1 | contig 39055 bp, 52 predicted proteins | sample AgamicAtPrz_FD_200249 | JGI IMG/M metagenome (GOLD analysis project Ga0268257, IMG submission 200249) | Agave microbial communities from Guanajuato, Mexico - At.P.rz (v2) (version 3) | ecosystem: Host-associated > Plants > Phyllosphere > Phylloplane/Leaf | place: Guanajuato, Mexico | collected... | reverse complement strand
GCGACGCGCGCCACAGCCGCGAGGCTGATATCCGCGTCGACCTCGGTGGCAGCAAGGCCGCCGACAGCTACCTGGTGATCGACAAGCTGCTCGCCGCCGCCAAGGCCAGCGGCGCCCAGGCGATCCACCCGGGCTATGGCTTCCTGTCCGAAAACGCCGGTTTCGCCCGCGCCATTGAACAGGCCGGGCTGATCTTCCTCGGCCCGCCGGCCAGCGCCATCGACGCCATGGGCAGCAAGTCGGCGGCCAAGGCGCTGATGGAAGCCGCCGGGGTGCCGTTGGTACCGGGCTACCATGGTGAAGCCCAGGACCTGGAGACCTTCCGCGCCGCCGCCGAGCGCATCGGCTACCCGGTGCTGCTCAAGGCCAGCGCCGGCGGTGGCGGCAAGGGCATGAAAGTGGTCGAGGAGGAAAGCCAGCTGGCCGACGCCCTGGCCTCGGCGCAACGTGAAGCGCAGTCGTCGTTCGGCGATGCGCGGATGCTGGTCGAGAAGTACGTGCTCAAGCCGCGTCATGTGGAGATCCAGGTGTTCGCCGACCAGCACGGCCACTGCCTGTACCTCAACGAGCGTGACTGCTCGATCCAGCGCCGCCACCAGAAAGTGGTCGAGGAGGCCCCGGCGCCGGGCCTGTCCCCCGAGCTGCGCAAGGCCATGGGCGAGGCTGCGGTACGCGCCGCCCAGGCCATCGGCTATGTGGGCGCCGGTACCGTGGAGTTCCTGCTCGATGCCCGCGGCGAGTTCTTCTTCATGGAGATGAACACTCGCCTGCAGGTGGAGCATCCGGTCACCGAGGCCATCACCGGGCTCGACCTGGTGGCCTGGCAGATTCGCGTGGCCTGCGGTGAGCCGCTGCCGATCACCCAAGAACAGGTGCCGCTGATCGGCCACGCCATCGAAGTGCGGCTGTACGCGGAGGACCCGGCCAACGAATTCCTGCCGGCCACCGGCACCCTGGCGCTGTACCGCGAGTCGACGCCGGGCGAAGGCCGCCGGGTGGACAGCGGCGTCAGCGAGGGCGACGTGGTATCGCCGTTCTACGACCCGATGCTGGGCAAGCTGATTGCCTGGGGGCAGGACCGCGAGCAAGCGCGCCTGCGACTGCTGGCGATGCTCGATGAGTTCGCCATTGGCGGGCTGAAGACCAACATTGCCTTCCTGCGCCGCATCCTGGCGCACCCGGCGTTTGCCGAAGCCGAGCTGGACACTGGCTTCATCCCGCGCCATCAGGACGTGCTGCTACCCCCGCCACAAGCGCTGCCGGCGCAATTCTGGGAGGCCGCCGCCGAAGCCTGGCTGCAAGGTGAGCCAGCGCAACTGCGCCAGGACGACCCCGCCTCGCCCTGGGCCTTGCGCGATGGCCTGCGTCTGGGGCTACCAGCACGCAGCAGCCTGCACCTGCAATGCGACGGGCATGAGCAGGCGGTGGCGCTGGAGCGTAGTGCGCCTTCGACTTATTGCCTGGAGGGTGAGCAGCTGTGTCATGACCACGACGGCCTGCGTCGTCGTCACCTGGCGGTTCGCCGGGGCGGCACGCTTTACCTGCAGTGGCAGGGCGAATTGCACGCCGTCAGTGCCCATGACCCGATCGCTGCGGCCGAGGCCAGCCACAGCCACCAGGGCGGGCTGGGGGCGCCGATGAACGGCAGTATCGTGCGAGTGCTGGTGGAGCCGGGGCAGGTGGTAGAGGCCGGTACAGCGCTGGTGGTGCTGGAGGCGATGAAGATGGAGCACAGCATTCGGGCGCCCCACTCCGGGACGGTGAAGGCGCTGTTCTGCCAGGAGGGGGATATGGTCAGCGAGGGGACAGTGTTGGTGGAGTTGGAGGAGGCGTAACGGCGGCAATGTGTTCGCCGAAAGGGTTGTTTCGCCTATGAAATCGAGCGCCGCCCGCGCGGCGCATCGCGGGACAAGCCCGCTCCCACATCTGTTTCGGGCCAGTCAATCCTGTGCCATTACCTGGTCCGCCTTGTTTGTACGACGTGGTTTTAGCGTGGTCGCTACCGACGCTCCACATGACTCAAGACATGCGCCAAGGCTGGCAACCATGGCCTGACAGGTTTGGCACGTTGCAACAGATGTGGGAGCGGGCTTGTCCCGCGATGCGCCGCGCGGGCGGCGCTCGATCTAGAGAGCGCTGCAAGCCCCCCGCCTGGCACCTCGCAGCCCCAACACGGTCTGCTCGGGAACCTAAAGCACCCCGTGCATCCGCACCACAACACCAAGAAACTCGCACCCCTCCTCGCACAGCACCGTCGGATAAAAGGTATTGAGCGGCCTGAGCATCCGCTGCCCGCCCTCCTCGATCAACTCACGCAGCACCGCCGGCTTACCGGGCTGCCGCGCCACCACCAGCCTGCCCGGCGTCACCTCGATCCCCGCATCCACCAACACCCGCATGCCCAGCGGCACGCTCCTGCCACTGGCAGCATTCATCGAATCATTCTCGACCGGCAACCAGAACGCATTGCCCGCAGGCATGTAGTCGGTCAACTCGTGGATTTCACAGGATTGCGGCAGAGGCCCGTCCAGATCGGCCCAGCTCAGTACTGGAAAGCGAAAACTGGCATGGCGCAAGGCATTGACCGAAAGCGGTCGTTCCACGGCATAGACACCCCTGGTCTCGCGAACCGTGGCGTCACGCTCGACCACCATCACCCGCGCTTCGAGATACACCAGCCCGAGCTTTTCCAGCTTCTCGTTGACTGTCACCAGGGTGGGCCTGCGCGTGCCACGCAGCCAATGGCCGACACCGCCTTGGGTCATGCCCAGGCGCTCGGCCAATTGATGCTGCTTGAGATTGTGCTCGCGCTGGTAGCGCGACAGAAATTCGATCCAGTTTTCCATGGCTGTGAACGATACGGACTGGATGAACGGCATCAATACACATCCTGAATTATCTCAGAACTCAAAAATAATACAAATTGACCTAACATCAACGCTCATTGTCCTCGAAGGGATTTCACAGGAGTAGTCATGAGCAATTCGACAAAAGAAGAAACAGATCTCGACGAAGAAGCAGCCCGCCGCGCCCTCGATTTCTACCTCAACCCCACTCCCACGTGTGAGGAAGTTCTGTGTATGGCACTAAGCGAAAGGAAGGGGGAAGAAGCGGGAAGAAAGTGGAAAAGCCAGGAAAGACGGGGGCCGGAGGAAGAAACCGCTGAAAAACCTGTGCCAAACAGACGCTAAGCCAGGAAATGGCGCCGAAGCGAAAAGAGCCCGCATTTAGCGGGCTCTTTGGCATCTGGCTTTCAGATCATCCAGCCGCCAGCCCACACCACCCGTCCAATGATGTGAAGCGAGCTGAGCCGTTCGTAGGGAACGGTCATCGACTCATAAGCAGTGTTCGCACTGATGATCTTTACGCTGCCGTCGTAGAGGCGTTGCAGCCGCTTTGCATAAAGCAGGTCGTCCAGGCGTATTACGTAGAACGCTTCCCCCTGGAGCACGTTGCGGCTCAGATCGACCATCACCGTGTCCCCATCGCTGAGAATCGGCTCGTTCGAGTCGCCGTCCACCCGCACAGCTGCGAGCTTTTCCGGAGATAGCCCCTTCTTGCGCAAGCTGTAGCGGGTAAACGCCAGCTTTGTAAGCACCTTCGCCCCTTCTGTCCATGCGCCGTGACCCTGGCTGATGTGGGCATCGTAGAGCGGAATGTAGGCATAAACCTCGTCGTCTGACGGCGCATCAGCAGCCACCTGACGAAGCGCCCCTGTCGCCAGCCATTCAAGATCGGCCTCAACGGCATGTGCGATGGCTACCAAGCGAGACACCTTCGGCTCGCTTTCGCCATTCAAGTACGACTCCAGCGTGCTCCGGGGAATCCCAGTCCTGCGGGACAGCTCTTCGCCGCTTCCCGCGAGCCCCACACAGTGCCTGATGCGCTCCCCCAGGGCTTTTGCGAATGCCTGAATTTCTGTTTTCGACATTTCGGATTCCAGTAAGGGGAAAGCGAAATGCCATCTGTCGGGCAATCCGAAATTTCGCTTTCCGAAAAACTGTTTAATTTCAATGATTTGCGTCGTTTTCGGAAAGCCAATCGCCAAAAACCGAATACGAACTTTCTGTTTTCTGTTGTGCGATCTTCGGAAAACGGCTAGATTTATTCACATGGGAACGTTAGACGCCCTGAAATCCAGCATTTTCCAGCGACCCAGGAAACAGAAAATGACAACAAGCAACGAAATTCCGAAGGATTCCGAACTCCGATGGGAGTGGATCAAGTTCCAGCTACGCGCCCGAGACACCTCCTTGTCCAAGCTCGCAAAAGCTTTGGGGGTGGAGCGAAACGCAATGAACAACGTCAAGCGCGGCCCCTACCCACGCATGGAGCGAGCTATCGCTCTCGCCTTGAAGCTTGAGCCGGAGGACATCTGGCCTGAGCGCTGGGGCAATGATGGGCAACCATCAAGACCAAGAAACCCTAAGCCCTAGTCGCCTTCGGAAAACGATTAGAAGTCTAACGCTTATTACCAAGAACACATAACAGGTTTGGATCGATGACCAATCAACTTGGCTGGTTTACTGCTCGCGAACTCGCGGGACTACCCGGTATGCCCAGCACAGAGCGGGCAATCCAGATTCGCGGCAAGGCCGACTGGCAAGGACGCAAGCGCATTGGTTCGAAAGCCACTGAGTACTCTCTGACTGCCCTGCCCGCCGAGACTCAAGCCGCGATCCTGGCGCGTTCTGTCAGCGAGTCGAGTGGCTCCCAAGAGGTAGCGCTAAGCGCTCAAGAAACCGATCAGCGCGACGCCCAAGGTTCGTCACGACTGAACGAAAAGCAACGTGCGGTCATGCTGGCCCGACTGGCTTTTTGCCGCGAGGTCGAACGCCTGTCAGAAGTCGTGTCGCAAAAGATGGCCATCAGCACCCTGCTGAAACATGCCGAAGATGGCCAGCTCTCGCCTTACTTACAGGAGCGGATCGAGATTGCGAACGACCGCAAAACCGAAGGGCGCGGACTTTCCGAGCGCACTCTGATGCGGTGGCTGGCGTCCTGGCGCGCCGCAGATCGGGACGAGATGGCTCTGGCGCCGTTGCGCCAGAGGGCGAATCTTGGGGTGCCCGACTGGGCCGGAGCGTTCTTGCGCTGCTACCAACGACCAACGAAACCCAGCGTTGCTGCAAGCTATGCGGAGTTTCAAGGTAACTGGAAAGGTGAACTGCCAAGCATTCACGCAGTTCAGCGTTTCTTGAAAAAGCTGTCGCCAGAGGCGCTGAACGTTGGCCGCATGAGTGCGCAAGAACTCAAAGCGCTTAAGCCGTTCCGTCGCCGCTCTACTAAGAACCTTTTCCCCGGCGATGTGTACACCGCTGACGGACATAAGTTTGATGCTGAAGTCATTAACCCACTCACCGGCAAGCCCTATCGCCCGGAGATAACTACGGTCCTGGATGTGGCTACGCGGCGCGTAGTCGGTGTTTCGGTCGGCGAAGCTGAATCTGCAATTGGCGTATTGGATGCACTGCGTGATGCCGTTCGGGAATGCATGTTCTCCATCTTCTACGTCGATAACGGGTCGGGCTTCGCAAACGACACCGTGCGTGAGGTGGTAGACCGGCTTGGTGGAACAATGACCCACTCCTTGCCTTACAACAGCCAGGCGCGGGGCCTATCCGAGCGAGGACACCAAACAATCTGGGTGCGAGCAGCAAAGAAGCTCACTTCCTACATCGGCGCAGACATGGATAAGCACGCGGGTACGAAAGTGCACCGTGTGGGGCGCAAGCAACTGCGTCAGACAGGCAGATCCCAGCTCATACCGGAGTTCGGCGTGTTCATGGCAGGCCTAGAGCAGGAAATCGCTGACTACAACGGCACACCGCACCGTGGCTTGCCTAAAACTCGTGACCATGAAAGCGGGCTATTACGGCACATGTCGCCCGATGAGGCTTGGCAATCGGCTATTGCCGAAGGGTGGGAACCAATGTGCGCACCGGGTGCTTTGGTTGATTCCCTGATGCGCCCGCAAGTCACAAGAACCACGCGGCGCGGCGAGATTGCTTGGGCGGGTAATACGTATTTCATGGCCGATCTAACGGCCTTACATGGGCAAGAAATACGCATTGCCTATGACGTTAGGGATTCTACTCAGGTCTGGGCATACACCGAAGCCGGCGAACTAATTGGCGCGGCGCAGCTGGATGGAAACAGCACCGACTACATGCCAATGACCATGGTCGAGCAAGCGCGAGAAAAACGTGAGAAAGGCCAGTTCAAGCGCGCCGTGGACAAGTTGGAAGTGCTCACAGGGCACCGTGTGGAAATGATCGCGCCCACAACTGCACCCTCGGCGGTGTTGGAGCAAGAAGAACGAGCGGCGGCACTGGGCTATGCCAGGGAAATGGTGGCTCAGCAGCCAAGCTTTGAGATCCCAAGCCACGACGTAGCGCGTTACCGACTTTGGAAAAAGCTCGATAAGCGCCAAGCGGCTGGCGAGTTACTTGATGAAGTAGAGGCGCGTTGGTGGAAGAGCTATTCCACCCACCCGGACCTGATTTATCAGCGTGAGCTGATGGAAGGAATAGAAAAACACGCGGGTTGAGAGCCCGCGTTTATTGGAGTCCAGCGTGTTGGCGCACGCTAGAAAAAGGAGAAAGCACAGTGAGTGTAACTAAAATCGTAGCCCTTACCAATGTTGGTCTACTCGCAGGAGCGGTACAGCGTGCGCAAGCCCGCCCAGCTGGCCTGCCTGGGCTTGTCGTCATGTACGGCCCAAGTGGCTTGGGCAAATCAGTCGCGGCCTCCTTCGCCGCAAATCAACACCGTGCTTACTACGTGGAATGCCGAGACACCTGGTCGAAAAAGGCTTTCTTGATAGCAGTTTTGAAAGACATGGCTATCGAACCAGGTCGAACCTTGGGCGATATGATGGACCAGATCGCGGAACAACTGTCACGGTCAATGCGCCCGCTAATTGTGGACGACGTTCAGTACATGCTGGACAAGTCGATAGCGAACATCCTCACCGACCTCTACAACGCAAGCCAGGGCACTATCGTCCTGATTGGTGAAGAACGGGTGCCGAAATCTCTGTCGAAACTTGAACGCCTTCATAACCGAGTCATGGAGTGGGTGCCTGCGCAACCGGCTTCGGTCGACGACCTCATTGAGCTATCCCAATCCAATTACCCAAACCTTGAGATTGCCGAGGATCTACTTGAAGACCTGTGCCGGGCTACTCGTGGGTGCCTGCGTCGAGCCGCAGTAAACCTCTACAAGGTTCAAAGCGAAGCCTCTGCAAACATGTGGAGCCGAGTTGACTTGGCAACATGGGGTAAGCGCGGCTGGTTTACAGGCGAAGCCCCAACTCGGAGGGCTATCTAATGAGTGGTCGCAAAACACACCTGGTGGTGAGCGGCTCAAAGGAGCCTCGCCAGCGTATTTGGGAATCCATTCGCGTGCTCGCCCCTGGATTCTCGATCAATGACATTGCAAGGCGTAGTGGGCAAATGCCAAGAGTGATCAACGAGTATTTCAGTTCCCTAGCAAAGGCTGGAATTATTCAGGTTCTTGAGTCGCCAGCGGGAAAAGAAAGCACTGTCTATTCGTTGGTGCGTGACGAAGGAGTTGAGCACCCTAGGCTAAATAGAAAGGGTGAACGCACGCACCTCCACCTGATCACTGAAAACATCTGGCGCAGTATTCGTATTCTGAAAGGCAGTTTTACTGCTGACACCGTACTTCACACAGCTTCTGCCGGTGGCGTGCGTATGACCATTATCAGAGTCCGCCAATACCTCCACGCTTTGACAGAGGCTGGCTATCTGGAAAAAACAGAGTGCGACAGGAACACTCCTGAGTCATACCAACTGAATAACGGCATGCACACAGGCCCTCTCCCTCCCGAGATTCGTAAGCTGGACTCGCTTCAAGTGTATGACCCCAACCTGGGCAAGCTGGTCTACACGAAAACCACCGGTTCGTATGGCGCTGATCGCAGCCTAGTTGAACCTGGCGTTGCTCTGTTGCGCTCTCGCGACTTGCTCGCTGAGTGGTTGAAGTTGGCTCTAGATGCCAATGGGCTGCCCGTGGTGCCAATGGATCTCGTGCAGCGCACTCAGCTTGAACTTGCTTCCACTGGGGAGTCTGGAGGCCTGCATTGAAAAGGGCCGTAAACCTATCGAACTGGGGAGACGAGCCGCCGCTGTTCGTGCGGCTCTTGGCCAAAGAGGTGACGGCCACCAGCCGCACCCATGCAGCGCTGCGAATCAAAATGAGTCGTACAACGGTGAGTCTGGTGCTTGATAACAAGTATCCGTGCCCAACCACCGCAGGCGTAGAGCGCCGGGTAATGGAAGTTCTCGGTCGTATCGAGTGCATCGCTACCGGTGAAACGCTGACAGTCGAACAGTGCCAGGGCTTCTATCAGCGCTCGGCCCCTACTCATAACCCGCTTGCAATGCAGCACTGGCGCGTGTGCCAACAGTGCCCTTTTAACCCGACTTGTGGAGGTAAGAACAATGCAACCGTCCAATAAGCCCGCCGTTCAAATCCATGTAAGGGGGCACGGCATGATCCAACTGCGTCTCGCTGGACGCTGTGTCGGTTTCGCTATGTCTTACCGTGACGCAGGCTTCAAGGCTGACCGTTTAGACAAACTTTTTTCGGCACTTCAAAACCACGACCATAGTTTGCCGGTGACTCTGACCGGGGGGAATGAGTTCGGTTCCTTGGCTTCAGATTTTGCCGCAGGGAATGAACCGAGTTTTTCGGCAGGTGGGTGGTTGGTCGAAGCAGGCGACGGCACCCCCGTCCGCTTGCTGCCCTCAGAAGAAGCCGCCGAACTGTTTCGGAACGAGCTGGAAGCATATGACCGCGCCATGCCTCAAGGCGACCAAAGCGGCGAATGGACCGACGGGCAGATCACCTGGTATCGCAATCATCCGGCGCCTATTGCGTCGGCCTGTGGCGGAGCGTTCAGCGTTCGCAAGGTGGGGGTGCATTGATGCGTACACGCTGCCCCAACTGCGGCACCACGCTTTCGCTCGATGCGCTGATTGCCCATGACGGTGCCCGCGAAGCGCTGGGCGCTGCCTTCAAGCTCTCCGGCTCGCTCGGTAATGCCCTGGTGCGCTATCTCGGCCTGTTCCGACCTGAAACACGTGAGCTGACCATGGACCGCGTGGCCAAGCTGCTCGCCGAGCTGCTACCTGATCTTCAGTCTCAGCGCATCGAGCGTGGCGGCCAGGCGTTCAGTGCCCCGCCTGAGTGCTGGGCGTGGGCCATTGACCAGGCTTTGGCAGCGCGTGAAACCGGTCGCCTCGCAACGCCGCTGAAAGGACATGGCTGGCTGTATCAGGTCATGACTCAGTACCAGCCCCAGGCCGCAGCGGGCGTTTTGGCACCCGTGACAGCACAAGCGCCGCGCCTGCCCTCACGCCAACAGAGCCAGACCAGCGCAGCGCTGGCCGCGCTGGAGGACCGTGCCAATGGTTGAGAAGTGGTTCGAACGATCCATTGTCGCTGGGTTCCAGGGTCTAGTTGCGCTGCGACTGGACGGGGCGCCCGCCGCCGATGCGGTCACAAAGACGCTCGATATCTGGCTGATCGCGCTCACCAAAAACCGGGAATGGGACGAAGCGCAGGACACGACACGTATCCGGGAGACCTTCGAGACGCTGTTTTCGAGCTGCGAGAAATGGCCGTCCCCTGCAAGGTTCTTGCGGGATCTGAAGCCCCGAGAACTACCACCAGGCCTGCCCAAGCCTGAAAGGACGGATGAGCAGTTGAAGACTGGCAACGTCGCTCTGGACGGCATCGTCGCCAGGCTGAAAGGGCGAGCCGGCGCGCAGCGGGTCACGGTCCTGAAGAGCAACAGACAATTTGAGTACACCCGCCAAGCCGCTGGATTGATCGCAACTGCGGAACAGCAACGGGCGGAACAGCAAACGAATACGGAGCAACACAACTGATGAGCATCGTTCCTGAAGGCTTCTTGAAAGACGCCAAAGGCCACCTGGTCCCCCTGGACCTGGTGAAGCCAATCGACATGGCGCGCAATGACCTGGTGCTGGAGCTGGTGAAGAAGGCACAGGCGGTTTCGGAAGTGCTGGCCACCTTCAAGGCCGACGCATTTGGCGACATCAAAGCGTTCGTTGACATGTCGGCGGAGCAGTACAACGCCAAGCTGGGCGGCAAGAAAGGCAACCTGACGCTGATGTCGTTCGACGGGCAATTCAAGGTGGTGCAAGCGGCACAGGACAACATCCGGTTTGACGAGCGCCTACAGGCCGCACGTGCCTTGATCGATGAATGCCTGACCGAGTGGACGCAGGACGCCCGGAGCGAAGTGCGCGCCATCGTCAATGAGGCGTTTCGGGCTGACAAGCAAGGCGAGATCAGCACGGGCCGCGTCCTGGCCCTGCGCCGCATGGACATCAAAGACGAGCGCTGGCAACGGGCCATGGAAGCCATCGGGGACGCGGTCCAGGTCGTGGGCTCCAAGAGCTACATCCGGGTGTACCGCCGCATCGGAGATTCGGAGCAGTACGTGCCGATCCCTCTCGACGTCGCAAGCGCGGCACTCACAGCGCCTACCCAGTCCCTGCATTGATCAGCTCACCACCTGTTTAGCGAGTAGTACACATGGCCAAGTTCCAAATCACCGTAGAAGACAACGAAACCGGCGTTTCCGTGAGCGTCGACAACCAGCCTAGCGGCACCGCCTCTGCGCGGGTGGTGGCCACTATGGTGGAAAGTGCCCGGCTCATTGCGCGTATCGAGCTGCCCGCAGGGTTCGCACACGATGAGTACAGCTACGAATCCCTCATGGCTTACCGCGAGAAGCTGCACACCAAGCCAACCGTCCACTAAGCGAAACCGCCCCGGCCTGGCCGGGGTTGGTCTGCCCGCCGTGGTGGCCGGGCACTGACGAGCAGCCGAGGACGACATGCAGCAAGCTGATTGGGATGAGCTGAAACGCCAGATGGATACCCCGTTCGGGTACATGAAACTGGACTGCGACGGCTTCGTGGTCAGCCTGGTTCAGGCTACCGAGCCGGGCAAAAAGAGCTGGGGCACTGATGTCTACGTGAATGGCAGCCTCAAGGGGATTTGGTTCAACTGCGACCACGAAACCGGAGTGACAGAGCATGAGGAAACCCGTCGTTTCTTTCGGAGGATCAACGGCAGCCTGTACACCAAGCGTGATCTGGAGTTCACGCGACGCATGTACGGGAAGCGTGCGGCAGACAAGGACGCTGCCCGTAAGTGGATCACCTACTCCTGCACCTGGAAGAGCTTCAACTCGCTGAAGAAGCACCTGGAAGCCAACAACACCAGCATTGAGCGCCTGCACTGAGCGGCGTCACACGATAGATAGGAAATCTCATGGACCGTAACAAGGCCCTGGACAAGATCAAGAAATGCCTGCGGTTGGCCACCAGTGCCAACCCTCATGAGGCGGCGGTCGCGATGCGGCAGGCACAGGCGCTGATGCAGCAATACGGCATCGGCCAGGCCGATGTGAGCATGGCCGACGTAATGGAGTGCACCGCCGTCGCTGGTTCCAAGAAGACCCCCGCGAAGTGGGAAGCACAGTTGTCTCGCGTTGTGGCAAAGGCCTACACCTGCAAAGTGTTTTTTGCTGGCGGGATTGGACGCTGGAACTTCGTCGGTGAAATGGCCGAGGTTGCCGGGTACACCATGACGGTACTGCTGCGTCAGGTGCGTCAGGCGCGCCGTGACTTCACGCTGACCAAGCTCAAGAACTGCAAATTGACTACCAAGGTGCGCCGCGCCGATGTGTTCTGCGAGGCATGGGTTCATGCCGTGCATGAGCAGGTGGCGGCGTTCGCAGGTGCGAAGCTATCACCAGCTGTTGAGCAATACCTGGCGCACCACTATCCCGACCTGGTGCAGCAGAAACCACTGGACCGTAATGCGACAACGCGCCGTAGGGGTGGTGTCCGAGCGATTAGCGATGCTCTGCATGGCGTGCTGGCAGCATCTGATGTGCGTCTTAACCATGGGATGCACGGTACGACGCCAGCCGCGCTGGCACTGGGTGCATCATGAATCGCCGTAACCAACAACTGAGCAAGATCCACATCGCCAAGAAGGACCTTAGCCTGGATGACGATACCTATCGGGCGTTGCTGCACCGGGTCACAGGCAAGTCATCCGCCAAGGATTTGAGCCCGTTGCAGGTGGCCAATGTGCTGCGTGAGTTCGAGCGCCTGGGCTGGAAGCCGAAGCAAGGTCGGGACAAGCCTAAGCCTGCTGCCGACAAGGCAAAGCTGGTCAGCAAGATCGAGGCCCAGCTGGCTGAGGCCGGGCGGCCATGGGAGTACGGCGACGGTCTGGCCAAGCGCCTGTACAAGATTGAGCGGCTGGAGTGGCTAGACGCCAAGCAACTGGGAGGCGTCGTCACGGCCCTGGCCAAGGACGCGAAACGACATGGGAGGCGTCAATGAGTAACGGAGAACTGTTCGATAGCGGGGACATCGACAAGCTGGACCCTGCAAAAGTCCTGGCACAGATGAGCGACCCGGTGGTGCTGAGTCGCTGGGAAGGGACGCTGGTAGAGATGTCCAGCCTTGCCGAGAACAAGCTGTCCCAGCTGCTGCCGGACATGGCCGACAAGGTGCCACAGATCGCCCGTGAGGTGGTCTATGCGATTTGCCAAACGATGGGCGGCGCTGTCGTCTACATACCGCGAGGCGATAAATTGCGCCGGGCGCTGAGGGATGCCGAAATCTTCCACGAGTGGCGCGACAAGAACACGCGGCCTGACAAGCTGGCCAGGCAGTTCAGCATGTCGAGCCAAGCGGTCTATGACATCATTGCGCGACAGCGCGAGCTACATCGCCAGCAAGAGCCTGACCTGTTCGGTTACGCTGATGTCCCCAAGCGGCTACACTAGCTGCCCCTCTCCAAGCCCCGCACTCAGCGGGGCTTTTTCTTGCGCGTGCAAGAAATACAGCCCCCTCCCAGCGCGAGCGAATCTAGCCAGGTCAACACCTTCAGGCAGATTCAAGCATGTTCGAGCACGAGCCACTATCAGCGGAATACGCACAGCGCGTCATTGATGAGCGCTGTGAGAGCGTGCGCCGAAAAATGCTCGATGAATGCCCGAAGGAATGGCGCACCTACGTGATTTCGCGGGTCGCGGTCCATCGGCGGCAAGTCGCGTTGGCAGCCTCCCAAGGCGGCCATCGCTATGCCGATGCACCGCCCCGCGCCCCTCGACCTGGGCGCTACTTCTCCCCTCCAAACCCAGGCATAGCCGCCAGCGCTATCGCCGGTATTCGCGCCTCTCTCAAACCCGAAAAGGAAGTTCATCCATGAACATGTTTCGCCAGCGTCTGCGTGCCCGTGGCCGTTACCGGGCGCCTCGTTTGACCAACTGGACGTTGATCACCGTCGGGCTGCTGATCGTGCTGTACCTGATCGCGCCGACCAAGATCGCCGTAGTCCTCTACAAAGCCGCGCTGGTTACTGGTGGTGGCGTCCTGGGCTACTGGATCGACCGCGCCCTGTTCCCTTACGCCCGCCCGGATCGCGTCCGCGCCACACATAAACCATGGGCGGGCATTCGTCGTGCCCTGATCGTACTGGCCTGCATCATCGGCCTGACGCTGGGGCTCTAACCATGGTGAAACGCTACCTGGCCCCGCTGATCCTGATGATTGTCATCCCAGGTGCGGCGATCTTGAGCAACGTGCCGAAAGCTCGCGCTGACGTTCCTGCCGAGGCGCAGCAGTACCGCCGCGAGCTGACCCGCATCGTCCATGCCGAATGGGGGTTGGACGGCCCAGTTGCAACCTTCGCCGCCCAGGTCCACCAGGAATCACGATGGCGGTTCAAAGCCAAATCCCCTGTAGGCGCTCAGGGCCTTGGCCAGATCATGCCGACCACCGCCGACTGGCTGGCCAAGTCCTTCCCGAGCACGCTCGGCGATGTGGACCCCTATAACCCCTCATGGTCGCTGATGGCGTTAGTGACCTATGACCGATGGCTGGCGAACCGCATCAAGGGGCGTGATGCCTGCGAGCGGCACGCCATGGTGTTGGCGTCCTACAACGGCGGTCTAGGCTGGCTGATCCGTGATCGAAAGCTGGCCTCGGCAAAGGGCGCCGATCCGCTAGTTTGGTTCGGGTCTATCGAGCGGTTCAACGCGGGCCGCTCGGCTGCTGCGTTCCGCGAGAACCGAGGCTACCCCCGTCTCATCCTCAAGACCCATGAAGCCAAGTACATCGCTGATGGCTGGGGCCAAGGGGTGTGCTCATGAGCCTCATCAAGCCCGCTCTCATCTGGCTGGTCGTCATCGCTGTTTCCGTTGGTGGGCTGATGCTCAATCACCGTGATGGCTACGACCAGGGTTTCGCCGCAGCGAAAGCCGAGGGCGATGAGGCGCTAGCCAAGAGAGACAGCGAGCATGAGCGCGAAAAGCGGCTCCTTGCTGAGGGTGCAGCCGTTGCCTTGAAGGCAGCAACAGACGAACTGCTCGCCGAGCAGGCGCGGGGCCACCAACTGGCGGCGGACCTGGGCGCCAAGAAAGACGAGTTGCGCGCCGTCACCGACAAGCTCACCGGAGAAATTCAACATGTCACCACTCTCTATCGCCGCTCACTGGAAACACAGCCTGAGCCGCTGCCTCCTGCTGCCTTCACTGTTGGCTTTGTCCGCGTGTGGAACAGCGCCCTCTTTGGCACCACTGCCGCAATCGCAGTGCCTTCCTCGGGCACTTCCCCCGGCAGAGCTGATGCGGCCAGTACCAGAGCCGGAGCCGCTGACTACCTAATCGCTGGCGTTACCCGTGCGGACCTGCTGGCCAACCACCTGCGCAACAGCGAGGGCTACGCCACCTGCCGTGCCCAGCTCAACAAACTGATCGAATGGAATACAAGTAATGGACGTAAGTGATACCGCCACAGCATTGGAGGAGGCTTTCCGCGAGCAGGCCCTGGCGGCGCGGGTGGCAGGCAGGCCCCACTACAGCGGCCCCCGCGTAACGCATTGTGAGAGCTGCGGCGATCCGATCCCCGCAGCGCGAAGCGAGATCCTGCCAGGCGTTGAGCTGTGCGTGATCTGCCAAGAAGACATCGAACGGATGGGCCGCCGATGAACACTATCGAGTTGCCGGTCTGGCAAATGATCAGCATCGGCGTTGGCCTGGTTGGCGCGATGATGGCCCTGCTGAAGCTGCTGCTTGCCGCCATCGAGCGCCGTCTCGATCAGCGCTTTGCGCACATGGATGGCCGCTTCGAAGAGCTGGCTAAGGACTCTGATCGGCTTCGTCAAGTCGAGCTAGGCCTGGAGAAGTTGCGCGGTGAAATGCCGCTGCACTATGTGCGCCGTGAAGACTGGGTGCGCAACCAAACCGTCATCGAGGCCAAGCTCGATGCTGTGGCCCTTAAACTTGAAAACGTGCAGCTGCGGGGAGCCCGCCCATGAACATTGATCCAGCAAAGGTACGCCGCGAGTCGCTGCGCTGGTACATCCTGCTCACCCTCAACACCAGTCGCCCCGTTGACCCCCACGAAGCGGTGGTGCTCTCGACGGTCCAGGGCATGTATCCCGACGCCACGGCGCTGGAGCTGCGCCGCGAGCTGGACTATCTGGCCGACCGCTCGCTGGTCACTGTGGAGAAGTCGCCGTCAGGCACCTGGTCGGCAGGCCTGACAGCGCTCGGCGTCGATATCGCTGAGTACACAGTAGATTGCCGCCCTGGCATCGCACGCCCAGCGAAGTACTGGTAATGCCGCCCCGTAGCAAGGTCGCCGCGCTGCCGCCAGAGGTGAAAGCCTGGCTGGATCAGTCGCTGGTCGAATCGAACTTTAGCGGCTACGAAATGCTGTCCGCTGAGCTGGAGTCGCGTGGCTACTCCATTGGCAAGAGCGCCCTACACCGGTACGGCAGCGAGTTCGAGGACAAGCTGGCCGCGCTGAAGCTTTCCAGCGAGCAGGCCAAGGCGGTGGTCCAGGCCGCGCCGGATGATGAAGGCGCCGTCAATGAGGCATTGATGCGTCTGGTGCAAGAGCACCTGTTCAAGCTGCTGATGGCTGCTGACGGCAAGATCGACCTCCCCAAGGTGGCCAAGGCCGTGGCCGAGCTGGGCCGGGCGTCTGTCGTCCAGGCGAAATGGAAGACCGAGGTTCGTGCCAGGGCGGAAGCCGCTGCCAACCAGGTCGAGAAGATCGCCAAGAAAGGTGGGCTCAGCGCCAAGACCGTGGACGAGATTCGCCGGGAAATCCTGGGGGTAGCGTCGTGAAGATCATCTATCAATTCAGCGACGAAGACGGCCAGTGGATGGATACCAATATCCAGGGCCTGGCCTCTGCACGCGCTGCCGGGTGGAAAACCCGGGCTGTGGTCGAAGTGGCCGACGCGCCGCTGCCGGACTCGGTGCGGTACTCGCTCCTGGGCCTCATGCGCGATGACGGCTATGCGGCTTCGTTCCAGTCGCTCGGGCAGTACCGGGCGGCATTGATCCGGGCTGTCCTTGAGGATACCGCGCGATGACTCACGTCCTTAATCCACTCACACAGGCGATCCGGTCGGAAGGCGCAGGCGACATTCCCGCCGTCCTGCTCCCCTATCAACAGAAGTGGATAGGCATTCGGGCGCCCCTGAAGGTGGGCGAGAAATCTCGGCGGATCGGCCTGACCTGGGCAGAAGCCGCTGATAACGTCCTGGTCGCCGCAGCCGCGAAGAGCGCCAAGGGGCAAACCGTCTATTACCTGGGCTACAACCAGGACATGACGGTTGAGTACATCCAGGCATGTGCAATGTGGGCTCGGGCGTTTGACTACGCGGCCAGTGAGATCGAGGAAGGAATCTGGCCGGACCAGGACAAAGACAAAGAAAAGCACATCAAGACTTACACCATCGTGTTCCCGTCTGGTCACCGCATCGTGGCGCTCACTAGTCGCCCAAGCAACCTGCGTGGCCGCCAGGGCGTGGTGGTAATCGACGAAGCGGCATTCCACTCCGACTTGGCCGAGTTGCTCAAAGCGGCGCTTGCGCTGCTGATCTGGGGTGGTGAGGTCCATGTGATCAGTACGCACGACGGCACCGAAAACCCGTTCAACGAGCTGATCGAAGAGATCCGGGCCGGTAAGCGTAAAGGGCATCTGTTCCGCAGCACCTTCCGCGAGGCGGTGGATGATGGTTTGTACCAGCGGGTCTGCATGCGCCGGGGTATCCCCTACGTCAAGGAAGAACAAGACGCATGGGTCCAGGACGTATACGACTTTTACGGCGATGCGGCCACTGAAGAGCTTGATTGCGTACCGAGCCAGGGCGGCGGTGCCTATTTCTCGCTGGCATTGATCGAAAGCCGCACCAGTCGCGAAGTGCCGGTGGTGCGGCTCAAGTTCCCTCAAGGGTACGAAACGATCGCTGAACACCTACGCCTGGCGGAAACAGCGGAGTGGTGCGAGGAAGAGTTGCTGCCGCTGCTGGCCAAGATCCCGACCAGTGTGCAGTCGTTCTACGGCATGGACTTCGCCCGTTCAGGCGACCTTTCAGTTATCTGGCCGCTGATCAAAGAGCAGGACTTGCGCAAGCGGGCGCCGTTCCTGGTCGAGCTGCGCAACGTTCCGTTCAAGCAGCAAGAGTTCATCCTGTTCTACATCGTCCAGCGCTTGCCCAACTTCCTCAAAGGCGCGCATGACGCCAGGGGCAACGGCAGCCAGATTGCCGAGGCTGCCGCCGTAAAGTTCGGGTTCAACCGCATCGAGCAGGTCATGCTTACCGAGGGTTGGTATCGGGACAACATGCCGCTGCTCAAAGCCGCGCTGGAGGATGATACCTTGCACGGCATTCCCGCCGACAAGGATGTGACCGGAGACGTGCGTGCTTTCAGGGTGGTGAAAGGCGTAGCCCGCATCCCTGAGAAGCGCACCACTGAAAAAGGTGGAGAAAAGCGCCACGGTGACGCGGGTATCGCGTTGGCATTGGCCGACTTCGCCAGTCGTCAAGAAGTTGAAATTTTCGAATATCACCGCGTCCAGCCAACGGCCCAGCATGATCGTCAGGTCAAGCTGGGGGCGGGTTGGCGTTCTGGAAAAGGCATCTGGTAATGGCTCGTTCCCCAATCGTTGACCAGTACGGTCGCGCCATCGAATACGACCAGCTCAGCGAAGATGTTGCTGCGCCGCGTGTAACCGGTGTGCGCCATGTTTGGCACCCATCCGTAGCGGGCGGGCTCACGCCGGGGCGGCTCTCGGCCTTGCTGCAAGCTGCTACCGAGGGTGATGCCCGCGACTATCTGACCCTTGCCGAGGAAATGGAAGAGCGCGACTTGCACTACGCCTCGGTGCTCGGCACGCGCAAGCTCGCGTTAGCGGGGCTCAACATCCGAGTGGAGGCCGCGTCCGATGACGCCGAGGACGTGCGCCGGGCCGACATCCTGCGGGAGGTGGTCGAGTCTGCCGAGTTTGCCGAGGTGCAAACGGACCTGACTGACGCCCTGGGCAAAGGCTATTCGGTTGCAGAAATCATCTGGGACCGTAGCGGCAAGACCTGGACTCCCGAGCGTTTCGAGTGGCGCGACCCGCGCTTCTTCATGTTCGACCGCGAAACAGGGCAAGAGCTGCGGTTGCTCGATGAGGCCGACATGGTGAACGGTATCGCGCTGGCTCCTTACAAGTTCATTGTGCATCGCCCGCGCCTGCGTACGGGCTTGCCAATTCGCGGCGGCCTGGCACGCCTGGCAGCGGTTGGCTACATGTGCAAGGCGTGGACCTGGAAGGACTGGATGGGCTTCGCCGATATCTTCGGCATCCCAATGCGTGTCGGTCGCTACGGCCCGAACGCGAGCAAGGAAGACATTGGCGTACTGATGTCGGCGGTCGCGAACCTGGGCAGCGATGCCGCTGCCGTCATCCCGGACTCGATGCGCATCGACTTCACCCAGGCCGCCAACGTCACTGGTGCGGGCGAGTTCTTCAAGGGCCTGGCCGAGTGGTGGGACAAGCAAATGTCCAAGGCCATCGTGGGTCAAACCATGAGTGCCGACGACGGTGCCAGCCTGGCCCAGGCCAAGGTCCATAACGAAGTGCGGTTGGATCTACTCGAGGCCGATGCTAAGGCGGAGTCGAACACGCTCAATCGTATGTTTGTGCGGCCTTTCTGCGACTTGAATTTTGCACCAGGTCGTCGTTATCCGCGCCTGGTTATCGACGTGCCCAAGCCTGAAAACCTTGAGCTACTGATAAGTGCCATGTCGACCCTGGTCCCATTGGGGCTGCGCGTTGAGCAGTCGGTGATTCGTGACAAGTTCGGCTTGCCTGAGCCAGCCGAGGGCGCGGAAATCCTGGCCGTAGCCGCCGCCCCTGCCGTATCTACAGCTCTCAACCGCGAGCGGGTGGCGACTCCAGCAGTTGCACCTGACATCGTAGACACCCAGCTCAAGACTCTGGAGGCGGCCGCCGCTGCCCCGATAGACGACATGGTGGAAGCCATTAAAGAGCTGCTTGAGTCGGTCGCCAGCCTGGAGGAGTTTCGCGACCGGCTGATTGAGGTATACCCAACGATGAGCGCCGAGCAGCTCGCCAATGCCATGGCCGATGGTATGGCAGCGGCGAGCTTGGCCGGACGATACGACGTACTGCGGGGGCTATAGCGTGTATTCGTAGATCTTTTGATAGGCGTCTACCGCGTCTATAACAGCAGTCAGGGTTTCGTGATCGCTCCACTGATACCTGGTTGCTGTCTGTGTTATGCCTTCTGGCAAACAGGCCTGGACCCTCACTTTCTCAGGGGTAGGCAAAACGTCGAAATCAGCCCGTGTCGGATTGAACTGATCGTTGAATCTAGCAATAACCTGCAGTTGGCCCGCCGCAATCTTCCTTGCAGCCTCGGCTAGATCGGCAGCATAACGACCACGAAAGCCAGCTTTTTCTATTGCCTCAGCAAGTGCAAAGAATTTGGCCAGCCTCTCGTCTTTCGGCCCCAGGTCGGAGAAAACTCCGGAAAAATCAGTGACAGTCGCGAGGGCCGGTGCAAAAGAGTGCTCTAGTGCTCGGTTAAGTTGTTCCAGCGTTATCGCTGCTGCTTGCTCAGCGGCAGCAATTTTTAGGGTGAGATTAGAGAAAGTCAGTTCAGTGACCTTTGGAAGTATCGCGATTAACAATCCCACAGCCAGATAAGCGGCGGTGAGCCAAACGAAATCAGTGCCTGAGACAGCTTTAGTAGCAAGGAGCCCGTTCGCATGAATCAAGCCCAGCAATGCCACGATGGCCCCCAAGCAGCCAAGCCAAACACTTTTGCATTTCATAGCACGACCCTGTAGGTGGAAATCAAATGTCAGTATCTTACGGCTCGCTGCCATTTCGAGAACAGATTGAGTATTTCAAGGACAAGACCAGCCTACCGACCCGTGCTTGGACAGATGTATACGCCGCCGAACACGACTGGGCCTTTGTCGTTGCCGGGGCCGCCCGACGCGATCTGTTGGCCGACATGCGCGGCGCGGTCGAGAAGGCCATCACAACGGGCCGCACCCTGGAGCAGTTCCGGACGGACTTCGACAGGATCGTCAACCAGCACGGCTGGCAATACAACGGCGGCCAGGCCTGGCGCACGCGCACCATCTTTGAAACCAATCTGCGGCAGTCCTACAACGCTGGCCGCGAAGCGCAGATGGCCGACCCCGAACTGCGCAAGGCGCGCCCCTATGGACTCTATCGCCACGGTGATAGTGCGAATCCGCGCCCTCATCACCTGGCATGGAATGGCACCGTGTTGCCGCTCGATGACGCCTGGTGGTCAACGCATACCCCGCAGAACGGCTGGGGGTGCAAGTGCAAAAAGTTCATGGTCAGCGCTCGGGATGTCGAGCGCATGGGGTACAAGGTCGGCCCGGCCCCGGCAATCGAGTACGAAACCCGCATCATCGGCGTCAACAGCCCGAACGGCCCCCGCACTGTGCGCGTGCCGCAGGGCATTGATCCAGGTTTTGAGCATGCACCAGGTCAATCCCGACTGACTTCCGCTGTGCCGCCGCTTCGGGCTTACGACCCGCTGCCAGAGCCTGGCTCCCGCTCCAGCTCGACGCAGGGGGCCGGGCTGCCGAACCGCCGCCCAGCTGGGCCACTGCCTGCGCCAAGGCCCGCAGCGGCTAGTCGTTTGCTGCCGTCTGGGCTGGCTGATGAGGAGTATGTAGGCCGCTTCCTGGGCGAGTTCGGCGCGACTGACGCCAGCCCAGTGGTGTTCCGCGACAAGACAGGCGATGGAGTGGTGATTGGCCGGGGCCTGTTCACCAGTGCCAAAACCGGCGCTTTGAAGGTCGGCAAGCGTGGCCATGCCCGCGAGCTGCTGTTGCTGGCCGACGCGCTGAAAGACCCCGACGAAGTGTGGGTTAGGCTGGAATGGCAATACGCCCAAAACAAGGCCGTGGTGCGCCGCCGCTACATCAGCCGGTTCCAGGTGGACGGGGAAGCGGTGCCCGCGCTGGCGGTCTTTGAGGTCGGGGCGGATGGCTGGGATGGCATCACTACATTCGCCCCGGACGCCAGTAACCCCGAGTACCTGGAGCAACTGCGCCTCGGTGTGCGGCTCTACCGTCGCCTGGATGACGGGCGATAAAAAACCCGCGCCGCCGCACGGGTTTTCATTCTGGCTGTAGGCCTGGAGGTCCCGGCGGGGACTGCTCAGCCAATGAACGTTTATAGATAGTAGGAGGCATCCATGGCGGGTGCAATGCTCGATGTGGCAATCGACGCCTCAGTGGTCGGTCGCGAACTGGACCAACTAATAGAGCGCCTGGGCTCGCTACAGACACCGCTCAGTGACATTGCCGAGTATCTACACCTGTCTGTAGATGGTCGAGCGCGCCGCCAGGTCGCCCCGGACGGCTCCCCTTGGGCGCCCCTGTCACCGCGTACCCTGGCGAGAAAGAAAGGCAACAAGACCCTGCGCGAGTCGGGCGCGCTGCTCGATACCCTGCGTCACCAGGTAAGCAACGATGAGCTTCAGTTTGGCACCGACCGCCCCTACGGCGCCATTCACCAGTTCGGCGGCAAGATCGAGCACGCTGCTAGATCCCAGCAGGTTTACTTCAGGGAGAAAGGTGGCGTCGTCGGTAACCGCTTCGTGAAGAAGCGTAATTCGAACTTCGCACAATGGGTGACACATGGTGCCCGAACGACCCAGATGCCAGCTCGACCTTACCTCGGGTTGTCCAACGAGGACGAGACAGAGGTTATGGAGATCGTTGCGACCTACTTGAAGGGCTGAATGGGGCTGTTGAAAACGCGCTCATTTGAGCGTGCTGGAGCCCCTAGGCGGTGCATCCGGTTGGAATTCGAACTGGAGCACCGTTAGATTACCGTTAGATTTGGTTCTGGCACCATTCCAAGTCCTCAACCGCCATCGGGATTCTTCGAAAGGCTGGAAAACCTCAAATAGTGATCCGCTCGCGACCCGAAGAGAGGTAGCATTCCTGTCCTCTAGCAAGCCCCTTCAATCGACCGATTTCTTGCGTCGAGCTTAAAAACACTTCCCCATTCATGCCGCACACACTGGCGGCATGAAAACACTCATCGCACTCAACACTGATCTTTCGGCACAGCCCACCACCGAGGGCCAGGCGCCCGACTGGATCGAGCTGATCCCCACTGGCCCCACCGTAACCGGTCGTGATGGGCGCACCTGGCTGTTTGATGACCTGGCTCAGCAACTAGTGCTCAGCGCCTTCATCAGTCGCGGCATCGACATGGTGATTGATTGGGAGCACTCCACCGAGGTCGTGGCGCCCCAGGGCGAGCCTGCCCCCGCTGCGGGATGGATTGACCGTCTGGAGCTGCGCAGCGGCGCCCTGTGGGGGCATGTCACTTGGACGCCTCGGGCCGGTGCCCAGGTCGCTACCCGCGAATACCGTTTTGTTTCCCCCGTTTTCGACTACGACGACACGTACCGGCGAATCCTTCGCATGGTCAGCGTTGGGCTGACCAACAAACCCAACCTGGTGCTGACCGCACTGAATCATGAGCAATCGGAGACTCAGAAAATGGCAATCCCACTCGCATTGGCGGTGTCCCTCGGCCTGGATGCCAGCGCAACCGACGAGCAGGCCCTGGCCGCAGTAAGCCAGCTCAAGGCCACAGCCACCGCCCGCAACAACGAGCAGCCCAGCCTGGACAAGTTCGTCCCGCGCCAGGACTACGACAAAGCCGTGTCCCGTGCAACCAACGCTGAGCAGGCGCTGGAAACACGCAAGGCTGATGAGCACAAGGCAGTCGTCAACACCGAAATCGAGGCCGCACTGAAGGCCGGCAAGATCACCCCAGCCACCGCCGACTACCACCGCGCCGCCTGCTCGGAGCAAGGCGGGCTCGACCGTTTTCGCGAGTTCGTGAAGGCCGCGCCTGCGGTCGTGGAGCCATCCAATCTGGGCGAGCGTCAGCCGGACGGTACGTCCACCGCACTGAACGCGGAAGAAAAACAGGTCGCTCAGCTGATGGGTATCAGTGAAGCGGACTTCATCAAGGCTCGCGCATAAGCGCATCAAAGGACGCCCCTATATGTTGATTACTCCCCAGGCTATCGCCGCCCTCTATACCGCCTATCGTGGCGAGTATCAGCGGGCGTTCACCGACACCCCCACCGACTGGCAGCGCATCGCGACCGAAGTGCCGTCCACCAGCTCCAGCAACACTTACGGTTGGCTGGGCCAATTCCCTGCTTTCCGGGAATGGCTCGGTGAGCGTGTGTTGCGGGACATGGCCAGCCATGCCTACACCATCACCAACAAGAAGTTTGAGTCCTCGGTTAGCGTTCCGCGTGACGCCATCGAAGACGACGAAGTTGGCGTGTACAAGCCACTGTTCCAGGAAATGGGGCGTGCGGCCAAGGCGCACCCCGACGAGCTGGTTTTCGCCTTGCTGAAAGCCGGTCTGACCACCACCTGCTACGACGGCCAGAACTACTTCGACACCGATCACCCGCTGTACCCGAACGCCGACGGCACCGGTACAGCAGTATCCGTCAGCAACTACCAGGAAGGCACCGGCCCGGCCTGGTATCTGCTCGATGTCAGCCGTGCCATCAAGCCGATCATCTTCCAGAACCGCCGTAACTACGATCTGAAGGCCATGAACAAGGCCGATGACGAAGCGGTGTTCATGCAGGACGTTTATCGCTATGGCGTGGACGCCCGCGTAAACGCCGGTTTCGGCCTGTGGCAATTCGCCTATTGCTCCAAAGCGCCGCTCAACGCCGAAAACTACGCAGCGGCCCGCGCAGCCATGAAGGACTTCAAGGCCGATGGCGGTCGCCCGCTGGGTGTGAGCCCTGGCCTGCTGGTGGTGCCGTCCAGGCTGGAGGGTGCGGCCCGCAAGCTGGTGATCAAGGACGCCGAGGGCGGCAACGAATGGGCCGGGACTGCTGAAGTTCTGTCGCCAAGCTGGTTGGGGTAACGGCCATGGGTACTGTCATCAAAGCCAGTCGTGACGGTTTCCGCCGTGCCGGCCTCGCCCACTACATCGCGGGAACCTTCTATAAAGACGGCGAACTGTCCGAGCGACAGTTGGGCATGTTGCGCAACGACCCGAACCTGCTGGTAGTCGAGGGCGTTCAGGAGGACGCGCTCCAGGTTGTCGAGGACAACACGGAGCTGATTCAGGAACTGCGTAACGCCATGGCCAAGCTGTCGGCGGAGAGTGGCGAAGCCATCGCCGCGTTGGGGCATGACCTGGAACAGGCTCGCGCTGGCTTGCGGGCAGCGTCTGGCGACCTGGTGCGCGTCCTGGAGCAGCAAAAGGCAGTCCCTGCGTTGGTGGTGGAAGGCGCGAAAGCGCTACCCCCGGCAGATGCAACGCAAGAAGGCGTCATCTGCATTGGCGCGGACATCCTGGCGACCCTGATCGCTGACCGACTTCTACCGCCCCAGGGCAAGCCGGAGGAACAGCACGATGGAAACTCGACGCTCGCCACTGCCGGCGACTCTCAGCCATCGCAGAACCCGGCGCCGGTTCCGCCAGTGGCTCCGGCACCTGGTGCTGAGCCGGAAACCGTAAGTGCCGACAAGGTGCCGGGCAAACGGGCTGGTTCGGGCAAAGCTTCGAAGAACGGGGCCGACTGATGAATCTCTCGCTGCCGAGCGCCATTGCGCTGATCGCCAGGTTTGGTTCGCAAGAGCTGTCTGACCTGGCTGTTCCCAGGACATCTCGCCCCATTGAAGGTGTGCTGTTGGAGGCTGCCGCTAAGGGCGAAGCACTGGATGACTGGGATGCTGAGGAAGTGGCATCCGCCGTGGCTGCCCTGGCACGGATTGCAGACGCAGCCACCCGCGCCCGCAGCGAGGTCCAGTTCTATCTACGTTACCGCCAGTCGGGGCAGGACGCCCCGGAATGGGTGGCTGATGACCTGCCCGAGCTGACCAGGTTCCACCTGTACGGCGAGAAGGCCAACGCCGAATCGGCGGTACGTCTGCGCTATCGCGACATCATCAAGCGACTGGAAAGCCTGGCCGCAGAGGATGAAAAGCGTGGCGCAGCGGAAGCCGGTCAGTCCGGTTTGCAGATCAGCCACCAGCCGCGGCTATTCAAGCGCACCACCCTGCGGGGGCTGTGATGCTCGGTGAACTAGAAGACGCCGTGCAAGCTCGCCTGGAGGAGCTGAAGCAACGGCTACCCAGGCTGCGCGTGGATAGCTACGGCGGCGAACTGAGTGACGATGACCTGTTGGTGGACCTGCTGAAGCTAACCCCAAGCGTACTGATCACCACCCCGAAAGTGGTGTTCAAGGCCAAGGGCAACCGCCGCTATCTGGCCTCGGTGGTGTTCCGCCTGGTCATCGCCAGTACCTCTGTGCGGGGCGAGCGGGAGACGCGGCGCGGCTCCGTGCCCACCGATCCGGGCAGCTACTGGATCTGGGAGAGCTGCATGCGCCTGCTCACCAACTGGCAACACAAGCCGGATGGCGCCCAGGTGAAACCGACCGAGTTCGCCAACTTGATCAACGGCAAGTTCCAAAGCAGCCACCTGTCGGTGCTGGGCCAGTCGTTCGCTGTCGAGCTGGATTGGGAGGTGCCCGAAGGCGACCTGCCATGGCTTGAGGGCATTGACCTGGCTTACCACGTACCGGCGACCAACCCGGACGCCACTATCACCGATTCAATCGACTTGGGGGATTCGTAAATGCTCGTGATCGCAACGCAACACCCTGTGCCGGTCATGCCAGGCACTGCCAAGGACGGCAAAGACTTTATCGACCCCGCCCCGGCCAAGCCGGTGAGCGTGGAGGAAAACGCCTACTACCTGCGCCGCATCGCTGCTGGCGAGCTGGAGCGGGTCGAGGAAAAGAGCGGTGCCAAATCGACCGCCAAGAAAGCTGAGGCTCAAGCATGACTATCTCTCTCGACACCATCCCGGCCAGCATCCGCAAGCCCGGTGCTTACATCGAGTTCAACACCAGCCTGGCTGTGCGAACCCTGCCGACCAACGCGCAGCATATCTGTCTGGTTGTGCCGCTTGAGGCGGGAGCAACTGCCGTTGAAAACCAGCCGGTGCAGGTGTTCACCCCCCTTGAAGCCAAGAAGGCTTTCGGGGTTGTGGCAGAAGCCATGGTGACGGCTGCCATTGCCGCTTATCGCTACGTCGCCCTCTCGTGCGTCGGTGTGACCGTCAGCGGTGAGGCTGAGCCGGATATCTCCGCCGCGCTCGCGTCCACGGCACAGGGTGGCTATACGATTCTGGTGCCCGCCTGGTTCAGCGAAACGGCCATGACGGCAGTGCGAACCCACATTGCCACCTGGACCAGCTCCATCGAGCAACAATCCATCATCGGCGTGGGGGCAGTGACCACTACCCTGTCGGCGGCGACCGCGCTGGCCACCGCGCTCAACTCTGGCGCAATCACGGTTGCCCTGCTGGCTGGCAGCCCATCGACCGCCCGCCAGGTTGCAGCGGCTTACGCGGCGGTCATCGCTTCGGAAGAAGATCCTGCCCGCCCGCTCAATACCCTGGCGTTGGCTGGTATTGCGGTACCGCCTATTGCCACCCGACTGGGCCGCGTCGAACAGGAAACATGCCTGGCCAATGGCATTACCCCGCTGGAGGTCGGTCCGGGGAATGTCGTCCAGATCGTGCGGGCCGTCACCACCTACACCAAGAGCGCTGCCGGAGCGACCGACGTTTCGCAATTCGATCTGACCACCATTCGCACCCTGTACTACGTGCGCCAGGCCTGCCGGGATCGCGTCCGTCTGCGCTTCCCCCGCTCCAAGCTGAGCAACAAAACCGCTGAAGCGGTGCGCGGCGAGCTGCTGGACGTACTTAAGAAGTGCGAAGAGTTGGAGATCCTGGAGAGCGTGGACGACAACGCCGCCGCCCTGGTTGTCGAGCGCGCTGGCCAGGACGTAAACCGCCTCAACGCCGCTATCCCTGCCGATGTCGTCAATGGCCTGCATGTGTTCGCTGGCCGCATCGATCTGCTGCTGTAAGGAGCAAGCCCCATGTCCGACAAATTCGTTGGAATGATCGTTCTCGAAATCAACGGGACCGAATACGAAGTCACCAGCTTTGAGCCGTCCCTCAAGACAGGCCGCAAGGTGGTCAAGACCATGAACCGCTCGGGGCGTGCCACTGGCACCGCCAAGGGCATTGAAGAGTACGAGCTGAAAGTCTCTGTCGCTATCCCGAAATCCGGTGAGCCCGATTGGCGGGCGCTGATGGATGCCAAGTTGACCGTTTACCCGCAGGACGGCGGCGGCAAGCGTGAGACCTGGACGGGTTGCAGCCTGATCGAAACCGGCAGCAAGTACCAGGTCGAAGGCGAAGCTACTCGCGACCTGACCATTGTCGCCCTGAACTACTACACGGAGTAACCCATGAGTGATCAAGACAAGCGCTGGGATGGCCTGACCATCGCCAGCGAGCTGCCAATCGGCGTGTACTTCGCAGGCGTCCGGCACAAGTCCTTCACCTTGCGTGCCGGTGTGACGGGCGACCTGATCGCCGCCCAGGAGCGCTACCCCGAAGGGCCGATGCAGCTCATCACCCTGGACGTATTCCGCCGCCAGTTGCTACGGCTGGGCGACATCGAGCCACAACACCTGACGACCGACCTACTGCGCGACACGTTGCTGGAGCTGGACCTGGCGGTCATTGCGGATGCGGACGCTGAACTGGAAAAAAAGTTGAAGCCGCAGAGCGCGGCCAGCAAGCCTGGCGCCGAATCGAGCACCACCTCGTCCGACACGGCTACCGGCTAGAAGAGATACGCGGCATGACCCGGCGCGAAGTCGAAACGAGGCTTGACCTGATGGCCGGGAAAACCAAAGGCACCCGCTACGTCAGTCGACGTACCGGCAAGCCGGAGCAATAACCCCAAAGGCTCGGTAACGGACCTTTCTTCTATCTGAAAGGTTCCTCGGAGTAATCCCCATGTCAGATTTGCGCGTAGCGTTGCGCATCCAAGCCCATGCCGGGGACAGCAGGCGTGAGATCGGGCAACTGAACCGCGACCTACACAACGCTGGTAAGCAAGGTGCCAAGTCGCTCGCGGACGAAAGCTGGAAGGTATCCACGGCGATGACCCGTATCGGCACGACCGGGGCGGCCAGTTACAAGGTGGTCCGCGAAGCAGTGCGGGAAACGGCGAAGGAAAGCAGAGCGTTGGTCGCTCACAGCAGCAAGACGTCGGGCGAACTGCGCAAGGTCGGAGCTACAGGCGCGGCCAGCTATAAAGCCGTCCGCGAGTCGATGCGCGAGGCCGCCAAGGCTGGGGGCGGTACGCAACTTGTGCTGACGAAAACATCGGCTGAGTTTAAGCAGATGTCGAACGCCGCTCGCAAGGCGGCCCGTGACGCAAAGGCGGAGCTGAACAACACGCAGCGTCAGGGCGTTGATCCGCTCCGACAGAGCGTCGATAAAGTAGACCAGTCATTCCGTCGAATGGCACAAAACAGCGGTCGGAACCTCCAGGGCCTGAAGGCTGTGGCGGTTGGGGTGCGGAAGGAATTCGAACGCATCAAGCGCGTCGGCAGCTCGGCTCAAGGGCAGCTTGCAGGGCTGGGTGTTGGTGTCGGCGTTGCATCGGGCTTGAAGTCTAGCGCTGTGCTTGATCGTAAGTTGATCCGTACACAGCAGACCGCCGACCTGACCGCTGAGCAGCGTAATGAATGGCGCGGCGAGCAATGGCGGCTGGCACAAAAGTACGGCATCGAGCGTGAGCAGGTTCAGACGGGCTTCGACACGCTGATTGCCAGCGGCTTGTCCTATGACCAGGCGAAGCCTAGCGCCGAGGCAATCGCCCAGGGCACCGCAGTAACGGGGGCCGACAGCGGGATTCTGGCAAAGGCTCTGGTGACTGGTGCGAGCGCATTCGACATTGATCTGTCGAAGACCGACGCGGCGCTGGATATCCTGCAAAAGATGACCGTCGCCGGTCGTCTCGGTAATGCCGAGCTTGAGAACCTGTCGAGCATCTTCCCGAAGATCGGCCAGGACGCCAAGTCAGCCGGCATGTCGATGGCCCAGGCGCTTTCGTTCGTAGAAACCCTGTCGCTGATCGAGCTGGAGCCGGATCGCCTTGGCACGCTCGCCCAGTCAACGCTGCGCATGTTCAACAACGGTAGCTATCGAAAGGAAGTCACCAAAGCTACGGGTGTCGAGTTCTTCAACAAGGACAAGAGCCAGCGCGATACCAAGGATGTGTTCGTGGATCTCCAGCGCAAATACAAGGCGCTGAAAACCGACAAGGACCGCGCCCGGTTCATGGACGTTGCGTTCGGCAAGATGGACCAAGATACGCAGAAGGGTATCAAGGCGTTCTTGAGTGGCGACAGGCTTGAGACCTACGCGAAAAGCACAGGGACCATCTCGGACGCCAAGCCGATTTTCGAGAAAGACCTGGCAGACAACGTAGACAGCACCACAGGCACCGCGAGCCGCCTGAAAGCCACCTTTGGCGCGGCCATTGACCGCATGTCTCAGCCCCTGAACAAGGGTTTGGCCGACATGGGCAACTACCTGCTGAACGATCTGAACCTATCTGGTGAGCAGATGCTGGGCGCGGGCCTGGCTACTGGCGTTGGCGGCTACGTCGCGGGGCGCGGCTTGGCCGCTGGCGGCGGTGCCTTACTCAACAAGTTCATGGGCGGCCCTGAGACGCTGAAGAACATCGCTGTAGGCAAGGTGCTTGAGGAAGCGGCTGGCGTTACCTCGGTGTTCGTCACCAACTGGCCTTCTGGCGGCATGCCTGGTCTGTCCGCGCCCGATATCCCTCTTGGCAAAAGGACAGGTGGTTTCAAGCTGCCCTCTGGTGTGACTGGTGGGCTGTCCGCTGTTGCTGCGCGGGGGGCAATGGTGGCGCCGCTCGCGGGCGCTGCGGGGGTTGGTGTCGTGGTTGGCGGTTCCAGCGAAAACACCGATGAGGGGCGGTTGCGGGCTGCCGAGAATTCCAAGCTGCTGACCGATGATCAACGCACCTACTACGCGGCCTTCTATCGAAACCGGATCAATCTCGCCCAGACAAGCCCCGACGCCGCCGACAACTGGGTTTCGGCGCAGGCGCAAAAGCTGGCCCAGCAGCAAACAGGCTTGACCGCCTCGGGCAGCACCGTGGCGGCTGGGCATGCCTGGGCGCAACGCATCGCCATGGCGGGGCTTTCACAGCCCGCCCAGGGGCTCGCCTTGTTGCAGGCTTCACAGCCAGGCCCTCGCCAACCTGGCGCGGCGATATGGGGCGGGAGCGCAGCCCAATTGGCTACGCCAGGTGGATCGTCGGCAATGACGCCATGGGCGGAACAAGCGTTGGGGCTTCTCGGCCCTTCGGCATCCATGCTGCCGTCAGGTAGCCCCGGCCAGGGGAGCGGTGGTCAGGACGGGGCCATGATGCGGGAGCTGTCAGAGGTGTTGCGTCAGCAGATCAGCCAGCTCCAAGCCCTGGTCGGTGTGCCCCTGGTCATTGATGTCCGGAGTGACAGCAACAGTATTTACGCTGACGTGGAACGCCGCGTTGGCATTCAAGCGAGGCGTGGGCAATGAGCTGGAGTGAAACCTTACTAGACGCCTCATTCCGGGGTGTGCCGCTGGGGGTCCAGGACGAGAGCCTGGCCGCTGATCGAGAGCTTGCGCAGCATGGTGTGCCTTATCGCGACGGTGACGACGTGGAAGACATGGGGCGCAAGGCTAGGGAGTTTTCGTTTACTGTCGTCATGTTTGGCACCAACTACGAAATCGAGCTGCAAAAGCTGTTGGCTGCCCTCGACACTCCGGGGCCTGGCGAGCTGATCCACCCAATCTATGGCCGAGTGGATGTTCTGACGCGGCGCTGGAAGGTCGGTCATTCAGCCGACCGCCCTGACTACGCCCAGGTTGAGCTTCTGTTTGTCGAGCGCACGCCTTCTGAGCCGTTCTTTGCCCGTCAGTTTGAGTTCGTGGATGAGGGCGTACTTTCGCCCGAGGATGAGCGAAGGTGGCAAGACGGCTTGCTGGATCTGCTGGGCCAGGTAGACGCCCTGATCGCCGCTGTACAGCAGCTGATCGGCGGCGGTTGGGTTGGGCTGCTGGAGAACCTGCTGGGCTTACCGGGTATCGGTTTGAGGCTGATGCAGCTACGCAGTCAGATCCTTGGCGTCGTCTCTGGCCTGGCCAGCCTGGTCGGCAAGAACGCAGGGGCTCAGTTTGACCCGCTCCTGGATCTGCATCGCACACCGTCTGAGATCCGGGCGGCGATCTCCGCGCAGATCGATCCATCGCCCACTGAAAGCGTCGGTAGTGGTCCATTCGTTATTGGCGCCGTCGCATCAGGCGCCGACACTGCTACCTCGGGTAGCGTCATTGAGCAGGCTGCGGCCGCGCTGGTTCTGATCAATCAGCGGTTGGTCGCCCAGGACAATCTGCTACTGGTTATGCCCGGAGCCGAAGCTATCGAGGCGGAGCCGGCGCGAGTCGGAACAGCGGTCCTGGCGGCAGCCAGGCTGGGCCTGTCGCCCGCCGACAATGTGCTGTCGGCTGTTCCGTTGGGAGGGTTGATCATAGGGACAGGCGCGCTGTCGCCCGTCAGCGCTGTGGCCTGGAATCTGGTGCTCCTGGTGATCACCGAGGCCGCACTTAGCCAGGCGTCGGCGGTTGTCGCGCTGCTCGATGACGAGCGCAAATCGCCGACCTTGACCCCGGAGCAATTGGAGTCGGTTGTATCCAGCAGTCGCGGCCTTAGCCAGGCCGCTATCGAACTACATCGGCGGTTGTTCGGGGTGGAAGATGCGCTGCGTGTGATCGAGCCGCTGCGGGCCATCGCCGGTATTGTCCAGGCTGCAGCGCGTCAGGTGCTGCAACTGCGCCCACCGCTGGTTATGCGGGCGGTGCCCAGTGAGTCCAGTCTCCGACTGCTGGCCCACCACTGGTACGGTGACCACTCGCGGGCGCTGGAGCTGCTGCGGTTGAATCCCGCGCTGCGAAGCCCCCAGGCCATCGCTGCTGGGGAGGTGCTGCGTGCATATGCCCGTTGAGCAGATCCGCCTGGCTATCGGCAATCATGCGCATGAGTTGTGGGATGGCTGGTCCGTGGAAAGCGACTTGTTGACGCCTGCCGATGCGTTCCAGCTTGAGCTGTATACCCGCGATCCTGGCCCCCTTCCGGCTCAGCTTCAAGAGGGGGCGCCATGCACGCTGAGCCTGGGTAATGATCGCGTGCTGAGTGGTGTGGTCGATGAGATCGAGCTGGACATCTCTCGGCAGAATCGCACGATCCGCATCAATGGCCGTGACAACGCCGCTGTCCTGGTGGACTGCTCCACACCGTTTGTCTCAATGCGTGAGGTCAGCCTGGCCGACATCATCGAGCAGGTCGTTAAGCCGCTCGGCATCACTCGGGTCGAGATCCGCGCAACGAGCAGCAAGACGCGCAAGCGCATACAAATACAGCCCGGCCAAAGCGCCTGGGAGGCACTACTACAGGTCGCGGAGGCAAACGCCCTATGGCCTTGGGTGGAGCCTGACGGTCGCCTGGTCATCGGCGGGCCGGACTATGCCTCTACACCTGTCGCGACCCTCATCATGGGTCATGACGGCCAAGGTAATAACGTTGAGCGGCTATCCCTGACCCGTTCGATGCCTGGCCGCTACAGCCAGGTCACGGTCCTTGGCCAGCACGGCCAGTACGACAATGACGGGTACGACACCAGCCGGTCAAAGCTGAAAACGGTAGTGAAGGACGACGTACTGGCACGGCGCGGTATCTTCAGGCCAAAGGTCGTGATCGACAGTTCATGCGAGAACCAGGACATGAGCCAGGCGCGAGCGCGAAAGCTGCTCGCTGACAGCCGCCTGGAGGGGCTGGAGATCCGGGCAGTGGTCAAGGGGCATCGTGCTGGCAACGGGGCTGTCTGGGCGCCAGGGCAGCGCGTCAACGTCTTCAGCGAGCCCCACGGGCTGAATGCCACTTACTTCCTGATGTCCAGGACGTTGCGATTGACCCGTCGTGAAGGGGCCATCACCGAACTGCGGTTACGCGAAGACAAGACATGGGTGCTCGATGGGAATCCATCTAAGAAGGGCAAGAAACGCAAATCCAATGCGGACGCCGCATTCATTCAGGAGCTGCACAAACTATGAATCTACTTGGCACGATGCGCAGGCAAGCGCAGCAGGTTCAGCAGAATATCCGCCAGGCGTTTCGGGCGGTGGCAGCACGCAACAATCACTCGGGCGCGCAAATCGGTGTTGAGATGGAGGGGCTTGCCGGCGAGTCCGTCAGCGGCGAACTGATGCAACACTACGGGTTTGTGTCAGGCCCGCTGGCCGGAGCTGAGTACATCGTAATTCCGGTCGGCGGCAATACCAATCACTCGGTTGTCATCGCCAGCGGTGATGGCCGCTACCGGTTAAAGGTCGCTGATGGCGAAGTCGCGCTATATACCAATGAAGGCGACAGCATCCACCTCAAGCGAGGTCGCACTATCGAGGTCAAAACCGAAACGTTTGTTGTGAAGGCTTCGACCAAGGTGGTGTTAGACACGCCGCTGGTGGACGCGACGGGGGAAGTGAAGGACAGTATTAGGACCATGCAGGCTGACCGTGAGCTGTATAACGCTCACAGTCACGGCCCCACTCCCAAGCCCTCTCCACTTCAATAGCTTCCCTGCTTTCTTGCGTCGCCAAGGAATTCTATTTCTTCGCGACGCAAGGAGAATCGCCTGTTATGGACGCAGGCATAAACCCTCTCACTGGCGACGCAACCGGTAAGCGAATCAATACGCTTGCCAATGCCGTCTACCTTCGACTCATAACCCCGTTGGGCAGCTATTGGGCTGATCCTGGCTTGGGGTCTCGACTTTATACCCTGCGTCGTGAAAAGGATCGGCCCCGCGTAGGGCGTCTGGCGGTTCAATACGCCGAAACTGCGCTCCAGCCTTTACTTAAGGATGGCCGGGCCACCTCTATAAAGGTAGGCGCTGAGCAGCCGCATAACGGCTGGTTGCTGCTAAGCGTGGACGTCGTACAAGCGGACGGTCAAACTCAAACGTTCACTCACAATGTCAGGGTGATCTGATGCCTTTTAAGCCACCAAGTTATGAGGGCATTCGTGACGGTATCCTTCGGGATATTCGCAGCCTTTTGCCTGACGCCGACATTGGTACTGATTCCGATAACTTTATTCGCAGTGCCGCTGTATCCGCAGCCATTGAGGGGTTGTACCAGTATCAATCTTGGCTGTATCGCCAAATATTCCCGGACACCGCCGATGAGGCTGAGCTTCTACATCACGCGGGCAATCGCAATATTCGCCAGCGTGGTGCCGTAGCTGCCTCCGGTTTGGTCCAGGTCACCGGAACACCAGACAAGTTGATCAACATTGGCAGCGCGTTCAAGCATGTTGCGACCGGTGCTCTCTTCAGCGCCACGCAAGCCGCCATAATCAATGCGTCGGGAAATGCGCAAGTTCCGGTTGTTGCGCAAGTCCCTGGCGTGGCCATGAACGGCTTGTCAGGTGCGGCTATTATTACTAGCCCTCCGCTTGGCATTGACGCCATGGCAACGATCATCAGCCCATTTACTGGTGGGGGTGATATTGAGTCGCCGGCTTCGGTTTTAGTCCGGCTCCTTGATCTAATGCGTAACCCGCCGGCTGGCGGTGCCGAATATGACTACAAACGGTGGGCACTAGAGGTAGATGGTGTTGCAACAGCAACCGTATTGCCCAGGCGACGGGGGCCGAATACGGTCGATGTGGTGATTACTGGGCCGACTGGAGCGCCATCGGACCAAGTAATTGACATGTGCGCAGCTCACATTGATGAGGTTCGCCCTGTTACAGCTGAGGTCTTTGTATTTGCACCGTTGCTGCGGGTCATTGACGCAACAGCCAAGATTGAACTGGCCAGCGGCTATACGTTGGCAGCAGTACAAGAGGCCGCGCAAGCCGCCTATAACAAAGAGCTTGGCGCTCTGGAGCCCAATACGGGCTTCAAGCGCAATCGTATAAGTACGATTTTGGGAAACCTGGCCGGTGTGGCCGACTATGAACTGATGACTCCAGCAGCCAATATTGGCCCCACAGACGAATCGGGGGCCATCGGTTGGATCAGACCGGGCGCTATAACTTTGCAGGTGTTCGATTGAGCAGCCTGGTCACGCAACTCCGGCTCCTGTTACCGCCAGAGTCATATGACGGTACGGCTCCTGTTCTAGCCGCACTGCTAAACGCCGAGGGGAATGTTCTAGAAGCTGCGCAATCTAGCAATAGCAGATTGTATGACTGCATCTGGCCCGAAACGGGTGCTGCTCTTGATGAATGGGAGCGTGTCCTAGGTCTTCCTGATCCATGCGTTAAAACTGAAAGTTTGGCTGTACGGCAGCGCATTGCTGCCGTCATGGCCAAATTGAGCGGATTGGGCGGACAGTCCAGGGCGTTCTTTATTCAACTGGCTGCAAGCCTCGGCTACACCATTACTATCACTGAATTCAGACCAGCGCGAGCCGGAATTGCTGTTGCAGGTGATGCGGTTAATGGGGATGGATGGACTTCCGCTTGGATGATCAATGCTGAGCCAGTGACTGTATTCGTAGCTAAGGCTGGCAGCGCTGCCGCAGGTGAGGCTTTGGCTGTTTGGGGTAACAAACTTTTGGAGTGTCGTATGCGGGCAATGCAGCCGGCCCATACCACTCTACTTTTCAGCTACGGAGTCAATCATGCAGAAAATCAGTGATAGTACCAACACGGCTGATAGTGCTGGTGAATTCACCGAAGGTAATCCGGTAGGTGGCATTCCTGCAACTCAGATAAAAGCTAACTGGCTAAACTCAGTCCAGCGCGAGCTTATCAATTTGCTCAAGCGGGCGGGCCTCACGCCTGATGTTAAGAAAGACGATCAGGTTGCAGATGCTATTTCACAGATTGTGTCGTCTGCTACTGAGTTCGAGAACATCCGGGGCAAGCCTACTACGCTCTCGGGCTATGGCATTACTGATGCTTACACACAGATACAAGTAAATGACCTGCTAGACAACAAGGCATCTCGGTCGGCTACATTGGCAGGTTATGGCATCACCGACGCTTACACTCAGACCCAAGTTAACAGCCTGTTGGGAGCCAAAGCGTCCAAAGCTAACACGTTGAGCGGCTACGGCATTGCTGATGCTTACACGCGGGCGCAAGTAGACGGGCTTCTGGGGGATAAGGCATCTAGAGCAACTACGCTATCAGGTTATGGCATAGTCGACGCTTACACACAGACCCAATTAAACGGGCTGTTGGCTTCCAAGGCGAACAATACAGATGTCTACTCGAAGCCTGCCATCATTGACCTGCTGGCAGCCAAAGCTAACAAGGCTTCCTCTCTGGCCGGCTACGGCATCACTGACGCGATTCCGAACGTTAACCCGTTGCCCTCTGGTAGTTATGACTTGCACGGAACTACCTATGCATTTGTCAGCTCGCCGTTGGAATCTAGCGTTTGTCAAAATGCTTATTGGGATGGTTCTGCCTGGAAAAAACACGATACCTCAAAAGCCTCAGTCTCGCTCAGTGCCTCTGGTGGTCAGGTCTTTGTGCGGACTTGGCCTGTAGGTGCCCAAACCTATGCTTCAGCGCGCATACTTGATACAACCATGGAGGCTGCGGTCCCCGAACTTGATGCAGGTGTAACGCCTGCGAAATGGGTAAGTGTCGCAGGTCTTGCCTATTACGTTTCCTCAAAAATAAAGGCTGCGAGCGAAACGATCATTGGGATATGCCGATTTGCCACTTTGGCAGAAGTCGTTGCTGGAACATCTGGTTATCTCGCTGTTGCTCCCGCATATCTTGCTGCCGGTTTCTCGTACAATTTCGGGGCCAACGGATTTATCAAGCTCCCGACCTGGCTAGGCGGTGTCATGGCCCAGTGGGCCTACAGCGACGAGTCCAATTCAGCCACCGACTACCGTTATTTTCCTGTGCCATTCCCTACTTCAATATTTGGTAGTTGGTTGCAACTGGAGGTTGGAACCATTAATGGCTTCGGTGGGAGCTATGGAACCATCGTTCAACTGGTCGATAACAGCCGCTATCTCTGGACTGCCGGAGGGACGTTCGGGGGTGGCGGTAAAGGTTGGATTCTCGCACTTGGCCGATAATGAGGTAGAACGATGAAAGCCGTTATCAAGTTTAGCTTGTCTACAGAGTGCTTTTATGACTCACGCATCCACAAAGACGTACTGCCAGAGGATGCGATTGAGGTCACACAGGAGGAATTTCAGCAGCTGTCGGCGGGGCGTAATACCGGCAAGCGGATTGTGCTCGCTGCCGGCCAATTGGGCTTAGTTGACCGTGAACCCGTTTCGTTAACCCAAGAAGAAATCGAGGCTAAGGAGCGGGGATGGCGCGACGCTAAGCTGGCAAGTGCTCAATGGCTGCGGGATCGCCATCGTGACCAGGTGGAGATTGGTGCCAAGCCCACCTTAACGCCGAAGCAATTCAACGAACTGCTGGTCTACCTCCAGGTTCTGCGCGACTGGCCTCAGTCTGCGCAGTTCCCTGACATCGAGCATCGACCTGTGGCGCCGTCATGGATCAGCGAAGCATCTCAATAGCACGGTTGTCTGCGCTTGATGGGAAAGCCGCTGAGTGACAGCGGCCCTTCCAAACTATAGCGCCCGCGAATATGCAATGCGGATGATCTCGTTGAGTAAGTCGTCTTCCTCAACGATGCCCAGGTGGCGTTCGCCGGACTCGCTGTAGGCTTGGAACAGGCTGTCGTTCAGCTTCAGCCATATCTTCGGTTCATCTTGATAGCGCCAGTCGACACGCAGGAATAGGTGGTCGCCCTTCAATACCGGCTCAAAAACTATCTTGGTGTCTGCGAAATTGAGCACCAGAGCTGTCCAGCCGGTCTGCTTATCACCAACAACAAGGTGGGTATCCGCTGCAACCTCTTCGGGCCGCAGCCCCTCAATCAGGTAGACCCACCGATTGATCAGCTGGAACGCTTGCCTGAGTTCAGTGGTTACCCTGCCTATCTTGTCTTTGGTCTGAGAGGCTTTGAGGGCTTTCTTCTCGGCGTAAGTGTTCAGAGCTTTAGCCACATCATGCTTTGAGGTCATGGGTCCCTTCCTGGCGAGCTGGGGTGGCGGTGGCCACTCCTTCGCCATCAAGCCTACCCGTAGCTTACGGCAGCTGCCAGTGCCAAATAGGGTGCATCGCGGTGCCAAATCCGCCGCGCGCTTACACCACGCCCCGCGACCTGGAGCGTTCACTGTGGACCCTGCGCGAAGGCGTCAGCGACGCCCAGGCCAGCGAGCACGCCATGGCCCTGCTGCGCTGCGCCTCGGCCACGGCACAGGAAACCGGCAACCATCTGCAGGGCACGACACGGGAAGTGGTGTTTGCGCTGATGCACATGATCAACATGGCCCGCGCCCTGCTTGAGCAGTGCCACGCCACGGAAAAGGCATCGATCTGAAGGGAGAACGTGATAGCCGACGAACGGCAAAAGCCCCGATTGCCGGGGACGAGGAGTGCGTCAGGAATATTTTTTTGGCCGATCGCTGAAAAATCATTTGACTGGCAAATGATAACGATTATTATTGCACTCAGCAGGTCGCGAGACCCGCTGGATAACCTGCAACGTCCTCAGGTCGGACGCTCAGATTATCTCCTCATCAGGCTAATCACG
>Ga0268257_1000617_pt1 | contig 39379 bp, 19 predicted proteins | sample AgamicAtPrz_FD_200249 | JGI IMG/M metagenome (GOLD analysis project Ga0268257, IMG submission 200249) | Agave microbial communities from Guanajuato, Mexico - At.P.rz (v2) (version 3) | ecosystem: Host-associated > Plants > Phyllosphere > Phylloplane/Leaf | place: Guanajuato, Mexico | collected... | reverse complement strand
CCCTAGGCCTGCGCGCCGAGCTTCTGGATGCCACACTCGATCTGGGTCTGCGCGACGCGACGCCGATTCAGACCGAGGCCATCCCCGCCGTGCTGGCCGGGCGCGATCTCTGGGCCTGCGCGCCCACAGGCTCGGGCAAGACCATGGCCTATCTGTTGCCGCTGCTGCAGGCCTGGCTGGCGCAAAAGCGCGGCCAGACCGGCTTTGTGCGACCGTTGGCCACCCTGATTCTGGTGCCCACGCGCGAGCTGGCCCTGCAGGTTCATGAAAGCCTGAGCGACATCACGCGCCAGTTGCGTGAGCAACCACGCAGCCGCGTGGTCTATGGCGGTGTCTCCATCAACCCACAGATGATGCAATTGCGCGGCAGCGCCGACTTTCTGGTCGCCACGCCGGGCCGCCTGCTGGATCTGGTGGAGAACAACGCCGTGCGCCTGAATACCGTGCAGCATCTGGTGCTGGACGAAGCCGACCGCCTGCTGGACCAGGGCTTTGCCGAAGAACTCAACCGCGTACTGGCCCTGCTGCCCGCGCAACGCCAGACCCTGCTGCTCTCGGCCACCTTCCCGCAGAACGTGGAGGCGCTGGCGGCCCGTCTGCTGCACGACCCCGTTCGTGTGCAGGTCGATGCCGACCAGGCCGCCGAGCATTCGGCCAGCCCGGAGAACATCAGCCAGCGCGCCATTGCCGTGGACAGCACCCGTCGCACCCAGCTGCTGCGCCAGCTCGTCAAGCAAGGCGAGAACCAACCCGAATGGGAGCGAGCCCTGGTCTTTGTCGCCAAGCGCCACACCGCCGAAATGCTGGCCGACAAGCTCTACAAGGCGGGCATCTACGCCACCACCTTCCACGGCGATATGAGCCAGGGTGCGCGCAAGGATGTGCTCGATCAGTTCAAGGCCAAGCGCTGGCAGCTGCTCATCACCACCGATCTGGCCGCGCGCGGCATCGACATCGCACAGCTGCCCACCGTCATCAACTACGACCTGCCTCGCTCGCCCGCCGACTATATTCATAGAATTGGCCGCACGGGTCGCGCAGGACATGCGGGTTGCGCCATCACCTTTGTAAGCCCCGCCGACACTGCTCACTGGCAACTGATCTGCAAGCGCAATCAGCTGGAGATCGATCTGGAGCAAATCCAGGGCTTTGAGCCCACCGAGGCCCTGCCACCGCCGCCAGTCGCGCAGGACGGCAATGGCGGCATCAAGGGCCGCAGACCCAGCAAGAAGGACAAGCTGCGCGCCGCAGCTGCAGCTGCAAAGCAGCAGCCAGGCGATTAAGCTCCGCCAACGAGGCCAGGATTGCCTCGCCTCAGTTCATCAAAAGGCCGCCCATGCGGCCTTTTTTGCGTCTGACAGAGAGCGCCTTCAACCAGGCCGGACGCAGCCGCGCCCCTCCTTCCGTTTTTTCGACAAAGAAAAATCCAATTTTTTATAAACCAAATTGGAATTTGGTCACCAATAGATAAGAGCTATTCCTACACCAACCAAATTGATAGTCAAAGACATTAAGAAACATGGCTTACATGAATTTTTTAAATAGAAATCGGTAAGCCAGGTTCCTTGGCAACACGGTGAACGCCAGCCAAGGATGTCACTGACCTGTCTGCATGCGCCTGAGAAGCGACGCGGGGGAACGGCAATGAAATCGTTAAAAGCACTGGCAGGACTGACCATCGTCATTACCTGTTCCGCAGCCCTGGCCGACGAATCCAACCCGACTGCCGAGGCCAATCCGCCTGCAGAAGCCACTCAGCCCGCCGAGGTCAATCAAACTGCCCAGGCCAGCCAGCCAACGGGCGCCTGGCATATCAATCTGCACACCGTCAGCCACCACTTCAGCGAACGGAAGCATGGCAAGACATGGAACGAGGAAAACCTGGGCCTCGGTATCAGACGCGAGTTCTCCAGCGATTTTTCCGTGCAGGCGGGCTTCTATCGCAACAGCATCAACCGCTGGAGCACCTACGCCATAGGCGAATACACGCCACTGGCCTTTGGAAATTTCCACTCCGGTGTGTATGCCGGCTTGCGCACCAACTACTCTCGCCCCGTCATGGCGGCCGCGGGGGCCCTGGTGCGCTGGCAGGGGGAGCGCTATAGCGTCACCGTGCGCGCTGCCCCCAAGATCTGCGGCCAGTGCTCGGCATTCATTGCGCTGGAGTTTGGCTGGAAACTGTGATCTCCGCGCAAAGCAAGTCATGCGTCAGCAGCCCCGGCCTGCCTGTCGCGACCTGTCGAAGCACCAGCACGGCAATGTCCTGGAAGCCACAGCAAGTGTGAAGTTTTATCAAAACCAGGACAATCGGCACTAGATAGAAGAAATTAAATGAAAAATAAGGAGGAATAGAGAAGTTTGAAAGTCGGATGCTAGAGAAAGTGAACAGGACAGATGTCGATCTGGTTGCCCCGCAACTTGCACCAGCCAGGATCGCAACCCCTTCAAGCGCAGACAGGCGCGCCCCACCCCAGCTTGAGCAACATGCAGCGGAGATATCGTGTGAAGCGGCTGCCGAGGCCGCATCCATGCGAGCCCGCAGGCGCCTGTACCTGCCCCTGCAGGCAAAGTTCGCGATAGCCCTGGCAGCCAGCGTCCTGTGGGCGCTGATGGCGGCCACCGTGGCGCAACGCTGGATTCAGGACCTGTCTTTGATCGTCGGCCCGGTGCTTTCCCATCTCATTGTCTGGGGCATCGCTGTCATTCCCGGATTCATGAATGCCTTTCTGGTCGTCAGCCTGCTGATGGACCGGCGTCCTGCATTCACCTTGCAGTCCTACGAAAAGCGCCTTCCAGCCATCACCATCCTGGTGGCCGCCTATAACGAGGAAGCCAGTATTTTGTCGACGCTGGCCAGCATCGACGAGCAGAACTACCCGGGCGAGCTCTCCGTCATCGTTGTCGATGACGGCTCCACCGACGGCACGTTGAGGAAGCTGGAAACCGTTACCTATCCATGGCTGCAGGTTCTTCGCATGCCGCAGAACGTGGGCAAGGCACGCGCCCTGAGCAAGGCACTCGAGCTGGTCAGAACAGATATCACGCTGACGGTGGATGGCGACTCCTATCTCTACAAGAACGCGCTGGCCAACCTGATCCGTCGCTATATGAGCGACCCGCCGAACACCCGTGCCGTGGCCGGAGCCGTGCTGACACGCAACTCCCGCAGCAATTTTGTGACCAAGATCCAGGAGTGGGACTACTTCCACGGCATTGCCGCCATCAAACGGCTGCAGAGCATGTACCACGGAACACTGGTCGCCCAGGGCGCGTTTTCCGCTTATGACACCCGGCTGCTCAGGGAACTGGGGGGCTGGCCGCATACGGTGGGCGAGGACATCGTGCTGACCTGGGGCATTCTGGAAGCAGGCTACCGCGTCGGGTTTGCCGAGAACGCCTGCCTGTTCACCAATGTCCCCGAAACCTGGACCCAATTCATCCGCCAGCGCCAGCGCTGGTCGCGCGGCCTGATCGAGGCCTTCAAAAGTCACTGGCGGCTGCTGTTCAAGCCGAGGATGACGACCCTCTTCATCTGGTGGAACCTTCTGTTCCCCTATATGGATCTGGTTTTCACCTTCGCATTCCTGCCGGGCCTGATCCTGGCCTGCTTCGGCATTTACTGGATTGCGGGCCCCATGACGCTGCTGGTGCTGCCGCTGGCCATGCTGGTGAACTATCTGATGTTTCACATTCAGTCCCATATGTTTCGCAGCCAGCACCTGCGCGTGCGGCGCAACATCGTCGGCTTTGTGGCCTATGCGCTGTTCTACAGCGTGGTTCTGCAGCCCGCGTGCGTCTGGGGCTACCTCAAAGAATTAGTCAGTCGAACCAAGAACTGGGGAACCAAATGAACAAGCACGCTCGCACCTGCGGACTGCTGACGGGCATGCTGCTGCTTGCCTGCAATATCCAGGCCCAGCCTTCCGATACCGCGTCAGGCCATTTACTTGGCGGCCTGGACGCCAGCAATGACTCGGACGGATTCAACGAATTCAAGCCCTGGGCGCAGTACGAAGCAGCCAATGGCTGGGGACTGCGAGCCGGCTGGCAGCGCTATCGGATGGACAGCTGGTCTGCCACGGGCCAAAGCCTCTTTGCCACCCACAGCCAGAAGAACAAAAGCTGGTCTTCTCAGGCTCGACTGGGCGTGAACCGCAGCGCCGGGCACGACAATCTGGTCGGAGCATGGGATGCCAACTACCAGCTGGTGCCGTCCACTGCCGTGGGCCTGAGCGCGGAGCGCGACATCGTCAATTCACGCCGCGGCATACAGCAAGGCCTGACCTCGACCAGTCTGCTCGGCGTGCTGGATCATCAGTTCCTGCCACGCCTGTCCGTGGGCGCAGCATTCGGCAGTACCTGGTTTTCCGACGACAACCGCAGAGACATCCTCAGAACCCGCTGGACCCTCACGCTCAGCGAGGACCAGGGCTGGTATCTGTACGCACTCACCCGCCACTATCGCAACAGCCAGCCTTATGGCGGCAACTACTTCGCACCGGAGCGCTTTCGCGAGGCTGCCCTGGGCGTGATGTGGAAGAAGGCGATCACCGATGGCGTGGTGCTCAGCGTCAATGCAGACGCCGGACGCCAGTACATTGATGGCGAAGGCCAGCAGCTCTGGCATGCCGGCCTGTACCTGTCTTCTCCGCATCGGGCAGCGGTCCAGTGGAAAGTGGGCCTGACCAGCAGCCAGGACCATGCGTCGGCGCTTTCCAGCGGCGGCAGCGGCTATCGCTACACCAGTCTGGTTGCCTTCATGCGCCTTCCGTTCTAGAGAGCGCAGGATGGCGGGCCTGCGCGCACCTGCTTCGCAGGCTGTTTTCCCAGTACAGTGAGCGGCTACTGATTGATCTGGGAAATCCATGTCCGCCAATGTGAATCACGGCGCAGTCGCAGACGCTACCGAATCCATGCCTGACGAGGCCACAGCGCCCATAGCCCGCCAACTCGAAAAAAGCCGCCAGGCACTGCTGGACCTGTCCACACGCAACCGTCTCCTGAGCCTGCCTCAGGCCGCCACGGCACGCGTGCTGCATTTCGCGGATGAGCGCACGGACGAGGTCTATCGCCTGCTGGCGGGCGAAAGCAAGTCCATGAGCTTTGCGCCGGCCAAGGCCGAGGAGGAGCAAGTAGCCGCCGACCCGATCGAGGAGCAAGAGACACCGGCCCCCCCCGCCCTGCCCCAGCCCGAGGAAGGCGTCGACGAGCAGCTCGATGCGCGCGGTGTAGCCCAGCGCCATCGTGACCTGAAGCTGCAGACGCGCCTGTCCAGCGAGAAGCTGCAGCGCCGCCTGCTGGACATGTACTCCGACGCCCGCACCTTCATCGAGGAACAGGGCGTCAACATCCTGTTTCTGGCCCTGGGTCAGCTGCAATGGTTTGACCGCAATGCGCCCGAAAAGCCGCGATTTGCGCCGCTGATTCTGCTGCCCGTGGCACTGGAGCGCAAAAGCGCAGCCGAACGCTTCACCCTGTCCTGGCTACAGGAGGATGCGGCGGAGAACCTGTCGCTGGCGGCCAAGCTCAAGGCCGACTTTAGCCTGGAGCTGCCCGAATTCAATGCCGGCGACGACTTCGATCCCGGCGCCTATCTGGCCTCGGTCGCCACCATGGCTGCGGCCCAGCCCGGCTGGCAGGTGCTGCCCGATGCCATGACGCTGGGCTTTTTCAGCTTTGCCAAATTCCTGATGTACCGCGATCTGGATGCTGCGACCTGGCCGCCGGAAAAGCGACTCGACCGGCAGGCACTGATTGCCGCCACGCTGCAGCAGGGCTTCGAGGCTCGCGAATATCTGTTCCCCGAAGACGCCGATGTCGACCAGTTGATCCCCGTGGACAGCCAGCGCCATGTGGTCGATGCGGACAGCTCGCAGTCACTGGCCATAGAGGCCGTGCGCCGAGGCGAGAACCTCGTCATCCAGGGCCCGCCGGGCACGGGCAAGTCCCAGACCATCACGAACGTGATTGCGGCGGCGATTGCCGATGGCAAGAAAGTGCTGTTCATCTCCGAGAAGATGGCCGCGCTGGAGGTGGTGAACCGGCGCCTCAAATCCGTGGGCCTGGGGCCCGCCTGCCTGGAACTGCACAGCCACCACACCCACAAGCGCAAGGTGCTGGAAGAGCTCAAGGCAACGCGCGATCTGGGCAAACCGCGTGTGGAGCACCGCGAGCAAATCATCCACGAGCTGAGCAGCGTGCAGCAGCAGCTCAATGCGCACAGCCGGACCATGCATCAGGCGCTGGCGCCCTGCGCACTCACGCCCTACCAGATCCTGGGCCAGCTGGCGCGGCTGGATGCCGTGCAGATCGCGCACCTGCCCGATCTGCTGCAAGACGCACAGGACTGGTCGCCCGAGGACTTTCGTTCACGCCAGCAGATTGCCGAAGCGCTGCGCCAGGCGGCGTCCAAGGTGAGCCCGTTGACCGGGCACCCATGGCGCGGCGTATGCCACCCGGCGCTGCTCAAGCTCGATGCGCAACGTTTCGCCCAGCAACTGCCGACGCTGCAGGCAATGCTGGCCCGGTTGCAGCACGATAGTGCGCTGCTGGCGCAATCCCTGAGCACGCCGGCCGCACAGACCCTGCAGACTCTGCATGAGCAGATCGCGCTGGCGCAGCAACTCGCCAGTGCCCCGTCCCTAGACCGGCAGGCCGTCGCCAGCAGCATCTGGGATCAGGGCCTGGGCCAGCTGCACAAGCTGGTCGAATGCGGCGCCCAGTTCAGCCGGCAGGCGCAGAGCCTGCGCGGCAGCTTTGCAGAATCCGCCTGGACGGCGGACTGGAACGCCCCGCGCCAAAGCATCGCCGCACATGGCGACTCGCTGTTTCGCATTTTCAACAGCGGCTACCGCGCAGCGATGGCCAGCCTCAAGGGCCAGCTGAAAACGACATTGCCGAGCTCACGGGCAGAGCGTCTGAACCTGCTCGACAGCCTGATCGAAGCCCAGCAACTGCGCCAGAGCCTGGGCCAGCAGCAGACCCTGGGAGCAGCTGCCTTTGGCAGCCTGTGGCTGGGCGAGCAAAGCGACTGGGCGCAATTGCAGGCCGTGCTGGGCTGGATGGCCGGCCACGACGGACGGGGCCGCAGTGCAGCCTTTCGCCAGCTCTATGCCCAGCTGCCATCACCCGCACATTGCGCGGATCTGGCCGCCAGGGCCGATGCATCGCGGCAGGCATTCGAGGATGCTGCGCATGGCGTGCTGAGCGGCTACCAGCTCGATACGCAGGAAGCTTTTGACGCCGCCGACCTGGCCCGCATCCCGCTGACGGATTTCGGCGAGCGACTTGGGCAATGGCTCGCCGAGCCGGACGCCTTGCTGGACTGGACCTCCTACCACGCCACCCGGGAGCAGGCGCGCGCAGCCGGCATGGCCGCCCTGGTGCAGCAGCTGGAGAATGCATCCATTGCACAAGATGCCCTGCCCGCCAGCCTGGAGCGAGCCTATTACGAGTCGCTGCTGCGTCAGGCCACCCAGGCTCACCCCGAGCTGGTCGCCTTCAACGGCGATCAGCACAGCCAGAAGGTGCGACAGTTCCGGGCGCTGGACCTGGAGCGCATCGAGCTCGCGCGCGCCCAGTCGGCACTCTCTCATTACGAGCAGGTGCCGCGCAGCGCATCCGGCATGGGCCCGCTTGGCGTGCTCAATGGCGAGATTGCGCGCAAGCGCGGCCATATGCCGCTGCGCAAGCTGTTCAAGCTCGCGGGGGAGGCCGTCCAGGCCATCAAGCCCGTGTTCATGATGAGCCCGCTTTCCGTGGCCCAGTTTCTGGAGCCAGGCGCGGTCGAGTTCGACCTGCTGGTGATCGACGAGGCCAGCCAGATAGAGCCCGTGGATGCGCTGGGCGCCATCGCCCGCTGCAGGCAGCTGGTGGTGGTGGGCGATGACCGGCAGTTGCCGCCCACGCGATTTTTCTCGCGCATGACCAGCGAGCAGGAGGACTTCGACGACGAGGACGAAGACCAGCTCGTCGCCGGAGCAGCCGATGTGGAGAGCATTCTGAGCCTGTGCCTGGCCAAGGGCATGCCCCAGCTCATGCTGCGCTGGCACTACCGCAGCCGCCACCAGTCGCTGATAGCGGTGTCCAACCAGCAGTTCTACAACAGCGGCCTTTACGTCGTGCCCAGCCCCTATACCACCCGCTCGGGCATGGGGCTGCGCTTTCACCATCTGCCCGAAGGCCGCTTTGACAGCGGCGCCAGCCGCATCAACCGTGTCGAGGCGCAGACCATTGCGCGCGCCATCATGCAGCACGCACTGCAGTCGCCACAGCTCAGCCTGGGCGTGGCCGCTTTCTCGCTGCAGCAGAAAGTCGCCATCCAGGACGAGCTGGAACTGCTGCGTCGCCAGCAACCCGAGGCCGAGTCCTTTTTTGTTGCCCATCCCAACGAACCCTTCTTCATCAAGAACCTGGAAAACGTGCAGGGCGACGAGCGCGATGTGATCTTCATTTCTGTGGCCTATGCGCGCAACGCCCAAGGCTATCTGCCAATGCGCTTCGGCCCGGTGAGCGCCGATGGAGGCGAGCGCCGGCTGAACGTGCTGATCTCGCGCGCCAAGCAGCGCTGTGAGGTGTTTTCATCCATCACCGCCGACGACATCGATCTGGAACGCGGCAAAGGCAAGGGCGTGGCTGCGCTCAAGGTGTTCCTGCAATACGCGTCCACCGGCCAGTTGGCCCTGGCCAGTGTCAGCGGACGCGATCTGGAGTCGCCGCTTGAAGAAGATGTGTACGAAGCGCTGACGGCCCAGGGTCTGCAGCTGCAGACGCAGATCGGCATTGCGGGCTTTTTCATCGACTTGGCCGTGGTCGACCCCGAGCAGCCAGGGCGCTATCTGCTCGGCATCGAATGCGACGGCATGAGCTATCACCACAGCCGCAGCGCGCGCGACCGTGACCGCTTGCGCCAGTCGGTGCTGGAGAGCCAGGGCTGGACACTGCTGCGCATCTGGGGCTGCGACTGGTTCCGTCAGCCGCGCGCCCAGACCGAACGCGTGCTGGCTGCCGTCGAAGCTGCCAGACAATCCAGGGATTTGGCAGAGAATCAGCCTCCAGCCCTTATGCACCAAGCGCAAGCCGCTACAGAAGTCATAGAGCGCGCAGCACTGTCCGATGCCAGCAGCGCCGACACCGAGCAGGCCGCCGCCCCTGACGACAGCCTTTATCAGGAAGCCCGCTTTGCCGTTCCGGCCGGAGAGCTGCATCAGCAATCCACCACGCAGCTGGCCCAATTGATGCGCCGCGCGGTGGAGCTGGAAGGACCGATTCATTTTGACGAGCTGGTCACCCGCATGCGTACGCTCTGGGGTCTGCAACGCGCCGGCAGCCGTGTGCGCGATGCGCTGGAGCAAGCGCGGCAATCGCTGCTGGCCGATGAGGCGCTGGCCGCCGACGGGGAGTTCCTCGACCTGCCGGGACGGGCCGTGCGGGTGCGCAATCGCTCCGAGGTCGGCTCGGCCAATCTGCGCCGCATCGACTGCCTGCCGCCAGCCGAGATCCGTGCAGCGATTGCCCAGGCCCTCAGATCCAGCCTGGGTGGCCAGCGCGACGAGCTGCCCGCCGCCGTGGCCCGGCTGCTGGGCCTGAGCGCCGTCACCGCGCCCGTGCGCGAGCTCGTGCTGACGCAGCTCGATGCACTGCATGGCAGCGGCGCCGTGGCATTCAACGGAACGCTGTACCGGCTGCCTGCCTGAGTCCTGGGCCAACCTCGAAAACGCCCTGAAGCAGTTCAGGGCGTTTTTCGTTTCGCAGCGCCGCCTCTGGCCGCCGGGCACATTCCTGTCAGTGCTCGTCACTGACCTTGTGGTCTTCGCTCTTGGCCTGCTGCATCGCCTCAGGCTCCAGCTCTTCCGCCGAGCGGTTCAGGTGCACGAACACGCCCCATCCTGCGAGCAAGACGCCCACGGAAACCAGCAAGGCTGCGGGATACAGCATCTGCTCGGGGGTCTCCTGTGCCTTGAAGGTCGCCACCAGGCCCTCGATCGCCAGGGCCACCACCAGCACCACCATGAAACGTGACAGAAAGCGGCGCACCCGCGTCGGCCCGCTGATATGGGCCTCACGCACCACTTCCTCCTCCACCATGGTCTGCGAGATCTGCAATGCCACCACGCCCGATGCCAGAATTCCCAGCGCCTCCACCGCATGCAGCGTGGACTCCGGCTGCAAGCCTCCCACGATGACGCCCCAGGCCTTGGTCACGGCAATCCACACCAGGCTCAGCGCGGCAAAACCGAACAGCAGGGCAATCAGGGAATGGGTGACGGCGTAAATCAGGTGAACAAGCTTCATGGCGCAACCTCCGGATATGCAGCCAATGCTCGCAGACCTCGGGTGGGCGCCCCGTAGGACAGACATGGAACTGGTCCGCGCTAGGTACCCGGCGCGCCCGTCCCGAACACCCTTGCCGCTGGTCATCGGTTACAGGCCAGCACCCGGTTTTGCTCATTTCGACCGCCAAATCGAAATACCATTGCGCAATGCCCCGCCAGAACACCAGTCCCGCAGACTTTCCGCCAGCCATCCTGGCACAGATCGAAGAACTTGCCCAAGGCATCGTGGCGCAGCGCAAGCAACGGGGCGAAACACAGGCACAGTGGGCGGCCAAGCTCGGCATCTCCCAACCGACCATGGCGCGCATCGAGCGCGGCGATCCCTCCGTGGCCATGGCAACCTATGTGTCCTGCCTGTGGCAGCTCAACCCTGCGCTGGATCTGACCCGGCTGCTCGCCCCGGCGGCAACGCAGGCCAGGACGCCAGCGCTGGCACCGGCATGCCGTGCGGAGGCGCCTACCCTCGACAGGAAAAGAAATGCCGTGCCAAAGAAGGCGAAACCCGCCGCCGAGCCTGTCATCAAGACCGTGAACCACGATGAGCAGCAGGCGCAGATCGAGCGCAATTTTGCAGCCGCCAAGGCTGCTCTGGATTTCTTCAAGAGCCCTCTGTTCTGATCGGCTGGCCGAGAAACCGGCTGCTTCCGACAGAATGCCGCAAGTCCATCAGTCTCCGAACCGCTCCCGATAGGCCACGGGTGTGATGCCCAGCTTGCGCACGAACAGATGCCGCAGCGCCTGCTCGGAGCCGAGGCCCACCTTGGCGGCCACGGTCTTGAGCGGCAGGGAGCCCAGATTCTCCAGCAACTGCTTGGCGCGTTCCAGGCGAGCGTTTTCCACAAAGCTGCTGGGGCTGCAGCCGGTCTCCTGCTGAAAGACGCGGCGAAAGTTGCGTTCGCTCATCGCGGCCTTGTCCGCCAGCAGCGCCAGCGGCATGGGCTGGTCCAGATGCTCCAGCACCCACTGCTGAGCGGCCTGCACGGCGCTGTGCTGCGTGGCCTGTGCGGCCAGGGATACGCTGAACTGCGACTGACCGCCGGGGCGCTTGAGATACATGACCAGATCGCGTGCCACCTGCAGCGCCAGCGCATGGCCGAAGTCATGCTCCACCACCGCCAGCGCCAGATCGATACCGGCAGTGACGCCGGCCGAAGTCCAGAGCTGACGCATGCCGTCGCTGTCCTTGATTTCGTCGCACACGTAGATCGCATCGGCATCCACCTGCACCCGCGGATAACGCTGGGCAAGCGCCCCGGCCACACTCCAGTGCGTGGCCGCGCGGCGGTCATCGAGCAGACCGGCAGCTGCCAGGAAAAAGCTGCCACTGCACAACGCAATCATGCGCCCGACCCCTGGCGCCACTCGCGCCACCCAGTCCACCAGCTCGGGCGAGGCCGCCAGAACCTGCTCGATATGGCGCGCCCCCACCAGCAGCACCGTGCACCCCGTGCCCTCGGCCTCGACCTGCGCCAGGGTATGGCTGGCCTGCAAGCCCATCAAGGTGTCCGAGGGCACCAGACCGGCCTGCGACGCCACCACCCGCACCATATATCCGTCAGGCAGGCCCTTCTGCCGCAGATGCACATTGGCATAGTCAAACACGGACATGGGACCAATGGCTTCCAGCGCCTTGAAGCCGGGGTAGACAACCAGATCGACGCGGTGGGCGCCAGCGTGATGGTGTTCCATACAAAAATCAGAGCAGTTCGAGCATATAAAACCAGCGCTGCAGGCACTTGCAGCGCACAAGCCTCGACTATACGCAAGCCCTCTTGGCACCTCGGACCGGCCGACTCATCCACTGCTAAAGTCCGGGGCTTCTACCCCTTTGCCTGCCCATGATTCCCGGACCTCTTTTCACACTGCCCATGCTGTTGCTGCTGCTCGCTCCCCTGGTGGCAGCCGGCCTGAGCCTGTGGCTACTGCTGCGCGGGCTGTTCTGGTGGCGGCGCCATAGGCGCACATCCTCCTCCGAGCGCCCGCCGTTCTGGCACTGGCCCGTCGTGGTGGTGGCGATATTGGCCCTGGCCGGCGATCTCTGGGGCCTGGTGCTGGCGCGCAAGCTGGTGCAGATTGAAGAGGCCGTGACGCTGCGGGCCCACTATCGAGAAAGCCGACAGCGCTTTGTACTGCCCGAGGACTTCCGCTATGGCGAGCAGCTATTCCCCAAAGGCACCTTGATCAATCGCTACGACGCCTTTGACAACGGCGAGCGCCAGCGACCGCTAGGTCTGCGAGGACTGAGCGCGGCACGCTTCGCGCAGCCGGTGCAGATCGCGGGCGCCTGGGTCAACGCCATCGGCAACCACACGGTGGAGCTGGCCCGCGACCAGCGCCTCGGCCCGGTGTTCCACTTCGATCCCAATGCCAAGCAGGGGTATGGTGACTGGGTCATCGACCCGAAGCGACCTTTTCTGGAATGCCGCGAGGGCGATATCGCCAGCCTGCATGTGCCCTTGATCGACTATGACATCCAGGCCGAGTTTCTGGTCGGAGCCCCCGATGGCCCCGAGGCGCGTTACCGCCCCAATCAATGGGGGTACATCGACTGCCAAGCAGGCAAGCCCGCGATTGAAGTGCAGCCGGCCTATGATGGCCCGGCACCGCCAGGCGCACTCCTGCCGGTATGGGGGACGCTGATACCGAATGAGGATTGAGCGGGCGAAGCTGCACACGCCGGAGTTCTCTGTGCTGCCGGGATGCTACGGCCCCGCCTCGCCATTTGCCTGTAACGAGGCCAGCCATAGACCTCAAAAGTGGGTACGACCCGCTTTACAGGGGGCCGGCAACTCGTGCCGATTACAGGCATTTCCTGAGAAAGGGCGACTGCGCAATTTTCAGCCCCAACGACAAGAAACCAAAATCCTTCGCCATGGAGAAACTCTCCGAGATTTATTTCGTTTCATAACTTTTTGGATCATCCGCCTCGGAGGACTCGACCCAATACCTGCATCTCAGGAGACTTACTTCGGCATTGGCATGCCAATACTCTGGCATATCCATTCAGTCAGAAATTTCATCCCATTGACTGCGTGAAAGCAAGCCTTCCAGGTCCAACCAATGGGGTAAACCTTTAGCAGAATCTTCAACGCGCTTCTTGCCGGGGAAAAGCTATACAGAAGAAAACCTTCCCCATGTCCGAGGCCAATATCGCTGATCGGGAGAAGCGTTTTCATCGCGTTAGCAGAGCAGCAAGCCACCTGATACGTAGGCCAGCCCTTATTGCCAGAGAAGCAACGAATGACTGACGTTGTGGGAGGCGACACATATGGCTCGCACCTGCAAAGCCCAGCCATTGCCCCTGTGTTCAGCTTGCGCCATTCACGCCGGCATTCCGCGCCATGCTTTTGCACTTCCATTCGCCCTCGCTCAGTAACTTGATGACCTTGGAGTCGGCAGCCAGTTCATTCCACCCGAGCTGCAGCGTTACGCCGCCTGCACTCTCAGACAGCGTTGTTTGCGATACGGCGTGTTGAAGTCCCGAACCAGCCATGGCAGACCAGACAAAACCAGCAGCGATTGCACACAGCCGGCCGAGCCTGACAAGTTCTTGACGATCAGGCAGAGCTGGATAGTTACATCCGAGAACTGCGGGCCACGCCCGCGATTTTTCGCTGATGGTGGCAAACCATGACATGCGTTTGTTCAACCAGATAGTCAGGCAGCCGTGCGCGTTGCGCGCGACGTTGTACTGTTTCCAGTGGTTTGTGCGAAAGCGGGGCTTTGAATACAGTTACAGATTAATCGTCCGAGGCTGTCCAACGGGCAAATAGCGATTTATGCAACAACGCCACACGAAGCCAAAAAAGATTCTCGATAGTCAGAGAAAGCAGTCTGCAGACTGCAGAGCATGCGCTGCATGGCTTTTACTTTTAGCGCAGCACTTGGGATGCCATAACAGTCTCAACTGTACGTGGACACATGAAGCCTAGTAACGATTTACACGAGACATCTGAGTCTGCAGAAATATTCAAGTGACAAATAAAAAAGTTGTCAATTAATTCCAGAGAAGTCGACCGAGTATTCCCAAATCAATGTCAAATTCAAGAAAATTTGTAGCACTTTCTCAGGTAGCCAGAATCGCGCGCAGGGTCAAATCTCAAGTCTTCTGAAGTGGATTAAGCCGAGCTGAGTTCAGAGTGGATAGTTGTTGCAACGAAATGTATTTCGCAGGTTTGGAGATTCCGCCTATGTCATTTCCCTCTCGCTCGCTGACTTCACATTTCCGGCCGCAACGCCACGCACTGGCGCTGGAGCCACGCATCCTGTTCGACGGTGCAGTTGCGACTGCAGCCACCGAACCCCAACACCCCCATCCCGACCAAGCAGATGACGCCTCTTCTCATTCAACGCAAGTTGAAGCCCGTGCGGTCGGCGATCGCGCAGCGTCAAGCGCACGCAGCCTGCTGGTGCTGGACGCTCGCCTGGAAAACAAGGAACAGCTGCTGAGTCAACTTCCGGGCAATGTCACGGCGATTGTGGTCAACAGCGGCGAAGACGGACTGGCGGCGATTTCCGCAGCACTGGCACAACTGGGTCAGGTGGACTCGATCCAGGTGCTCTCTCATGGTGCGGCCGGACAATTCACCTTGGGAAATCGCACGGTCAGCGCCGAAAACATTGGCCAGCTCGGCCAAAACCTGCAGCAATGGAGAGAACATCTGAGCGCCGGGGCCGACATCCAGCTCTACGGCTGCAGCGTCGGTGCGGGCGAGGCCGGCAAGACCCTGGTCAGCGAGCTTACGCGCTGGACCGGGGCGGATGTGGCAGCCTCGAACAACGACACGGGCAGCAGCGCCGCTGGTGGGGACTGGAACCTGGAGACCCGGGTCGGCGACATCGACAAGAGCATCGCCCTGAGTGCTGCAGCCCTTGCCGACTTCGACGGACTGCTGGCCGATGCCGCGCCCAGTGTCAGCCTGGGCAGTGGCGGCAGTGACGTGCTGCTGGGCGACAACTTCACGTTCACGGTGAACTTCAGCAACAGCTCCGGGCAGATCGGCTATGCACCGTTCATCAATCTGTTCATGCCCAGCACCGGCAAGGACGGCGACGACGGCGTGAAGTTCATCTCCGCCAGCTACCTGGGACAGAATCTGGTGACCCACGTGGTGACTTTTGATGCCGCCGGCAACGCCAGCCACCCACTGGCCAAGGACGGCAGCGGCAATGCGGTGATCATCAATGCTGCCAGCTTTGGCCTGCGTGCCGGCGATCAGCTGGTCGTGGTGGAGTTGCCGTTCGCCAGCGTCTCGAACGACCAGCCTGTCATCCCGATCCAGGTGACCGCCAGCCTGAGCAATCTGGCCGATACCAACTTCTCCAATGGCAGCCCCGACCTCACCATACGCGCCAGCGGCGGCTTCCAGTTCGGCAACGATGCACTGGACAATCCGACCAATGACCCCAGCCTGATCGCCAGCGGCTCTGCCGCATTCGTGGTGCATCCCACGGTCATCACCATGGATCAGACGCTAACCACGCCGGAGGGAGAAACAGCGACGGGGCCCAATTACGGTCGCACGCTGACCGTCACCGTGACCCCGGCGCCGGGCCAGACTCTGACCAATGTGGTGGTCACCCAGCCGCTGCCGGACAATGTCCAGGTCACGGCCATCACACCGGGCCCGGGCGGTCGCCTGACCTCAATCACCCTGCATGACGGTACGGTGGTCACCGATCCGGCCGCCATCGCCACACTGATCGCCGCCGACGACATCTTCATCAGCAGCTTTAGCGTCGAGTACGACAGCCTCGCCGCAGCCACCGACACGGTGGTGAACTTCTATGTGCCGGAGACGGACGCCAACGGCGCCCAGGTGCTGGATCCCGTCAGCGGTGCGCCGCGCACCATCACCGTCGATGCTCCGACGGCCGCAGGCGACTGGGTGCCGCTGGATCCACGCGACGTGACCACGCCCGGGGACTCCATCGATTTCACCGGCACCGGCCGCCCCATAGACTTCATTGCCAAGTCCATCACCCTGCTCAAGCAAGTGAGCCTGCAGACCGATATCGGTCAGACCGGCATCAGCCCCGGCGATACCCTGCGCTACACCCTGAATCTTGCGATTTCCGACTACTTCGCCTTTGGCAAGGACTTCTTCAACGACGGGCAACTGATTGTCCGCGACCAGCTCAGCGACGGCCAGACGCTCAGCGGCACTGCGACCCTCACCGTCACCCTCGACGGCGTACAGCGCACCATCACCCTGATCACGACCAGCGTGGTCAACGCCGATGGCAGCACCTCCATGGCCTTCGATATCGCCCAGTCACTGCGTAATGCCTTCGGCAATGTGCGCGGCTGGCTCAACGGCGACCTGGCTTTCGACAACCTTCAGGAAGGTGCCGTACTGGCGGTGATCAACTATGCAGCCGTGGTCGGCCAGGCCTACACGCCACCGGCCGGTCTTCCGCACAACGAAATCAACGAAGGCGATGAGCTGGGCAACAGCGCCATCGTCGAGGGAACCCTGCTGCACGACATCTTCAACCTCACAGGTCAGAGTCAGAGCGATGACTCCAGCAGCAGCAGCGTGATTCCCACCAGCACCGTGGACATCGAGCTGGTGCAGGTGAACAACGGCACACCACCGACCAATGGCGAGCTGCGTCCCGGGGACAAGGTCACTTTCGAGATGAGCTACGACTTGGTCACCGGCGACTACGAGCAATTCAAGCTCACAGCCTATCTGCCCATGCCCCTGTTCAATGTCTCGGGCATCAACTGGAGCGTGGGCAGCGATGCCGGACAGTGGCAGATCGGACCGGGCAACAGCAATGCCGGCAGCGTGGTCAGCGTGACCAGCGGCGCGGGCAATTCGCTGGTGTTCGACTTCGGCAGCCATGTCACGGCAGACACCACAGGCAGCCGCATTGTCGTTCGCTTCACCCTGACCGTGGGCGACCAGCCCTTCGCAGACCAGCGCTCGCTGGACGTGCTGGCCCAGTCCAGCCAGCAGACCACGCTCACCGGTCGCACGCTGATCTCCTCCGACATTGCCGTCATCGCCTCGATCGCCGAGCCCGTCCTGTCCATCAAGCACGGTGTTGTGTCTTCCTCCAATGGCTCGGTGAGCAATACCAGCGGCAGCTGGAATCCGCCTGGCAGCAGCGGCCGCCCCTTCACCGGCAATGTCACCGACCTTGCTGCCGTGGACGGCAATGTCAGCGGCATCGATGGCGCAGATCGTCTGCGCCTGGTGACCGCCATCGAAAACAGCGGCGGCGGCGGTGCCTGGGATGTCACCACCAGCATCAGCCTGCCCAGCGGCCTGAGCTTTGTCGGCGGCAGTCTGGCTGCCGCCAACCTGCAGATCTACCGCGGCGACGGCACTCTTCTGGTGGCAGGCACGGACTACAGCGTCTCAGGCCAGCAGATCACCTTTCTTGATGCGGGCGGCCAAGCCACACTGCTGGCCGGGCGCGCAGGCACTGCCGCCGATGCCAGCGGCGCCAATCTGGTGGTGATCAGCTACGACGTCGTGGTCAGCGACAGCATTGAAGCCGGACGCAGCCTGCAGAGCACTGCCACCCTGAGCAATTACGCCAGCGTCAACAACGGCAGCGACTTCACCCCGGTGGACCTCAGCGATGTGGCCGACCAGCAGATCGCGGCGCCGGTCATCAGCAAGAGCTTCGCCGATGGCAGTTTGGACAACGGCGACTCCAGTGCATCCCACACAACCGGCAGCGACCTGGTCGTGGGCGAAAGCATGCGCTATGACATTCTGATCACCCTGCCCGAGGGCACGACCCAGACCCTGCGCATCGAAGACCTGATACCCCCGGGGCTGCGTCTGGACACCAGCTTCAACAACGGCCAGGGCTACCTTCTCATCACGACACGCGCAGGCAGTGGTGCGCTGAGCGCAGATTTTGCCGGCAGCGTCACGGTCAGCGGCTTCAGCGGCCAGGGCGGAGCCCTGGGTGCCGACGGTGCCGATGCACGCTGGACCTTCAGCGCCGCTGGCGCAAGTGCCGACAACCTCACCACCAACAACAGCTTCGTCATTCGCGTGCAGCTGGTGGCCAGCAATGTCATCGGCAATCAGGCCAACAAATCGCTTCAGAACAGCGCACAACTGTTTTTCAGTGACCCCGACGGCGACACTCCCAATGGCAGTGCCGCCCAGGAACGCGAGGTTGCGCTCAGCGGCGGCAAGCCCACGGTCACCCTGCGCGAACCGACGATACAGATCAGCCAGGTGCTCACCTCCACCGCCGGCCAGGGCGGCTATGACCAGGGCGACGTGGTGACCTTCACCATCACCCTGCGCAACGGCAGCGGTGGCAACGACTTCGACGCCTTCGACATCAGCCTGGTGGACAACCTGCCCAGCCAGTTGAACAACGTCACCCTCAGCGGCGTGCTCTACCAGAATGGAGCCACCAACCATGGCGGGGTGGATTTCGAGATCGTCGGCGGGCAGCTGCGCACCGTCAACGGCGCCAATATCGATATCGCCAAGGGCGGCAGCATCGTCCTCAGCCTGACCGGTGTGGTCAATGCCAGCGCTGCCTCCCAGGCTTCGTTCAGCAACACCGCCGAGGTGCAGTGGACCAGCCTGGACGGCAGCCAGAGCGGCGAGCGCACGGGCGTCGACGGCCAGCTCAACAGCGGCCTGCTCAACGACTACCGCAATCTTTCCATCCTGACCATCCCGGTAGCCCAGGCGATACAGATCTCCCGCGTCGGCGGCCTGCCAGACACTCCGGCCCCCTCCCCCACCACGGCAGCGCAGGAAACGGTGACCATAGGCGAAGTGATCCGCTACCGTGTGGTGGTGATGGTGCCCGAGGGCAACAACCCCAATTACTCGGTGCAGGTCACATTGGCCAACGGGCTGCAATTCATCAGCCCCGATGCCCTGAGCAATGCCCTGCGCATCGCCTTTGTCTCCAACGGCGGTCTCAGCAGCGACGTCAACCTGATCGTGGGAGGCACCCTCGACATCGACGGCAACGAGCACAGCCCCGAAGCCCTGCCCATCACCCCCGGCCTCACGGGCCTCTCGCCCCAGGGCATTCTCGATCCGACACGGGTCACCGTGGTGACCAATGCCGATGGCAGCCAGGTGATCACCTTCAACCTCGGCAACGTGGTCAACGGCAACGGATTCGACGAAGACCTCGAAGGCGTGGTGCTGGAATTCAATGTGCGGGTCGCCAACCAGGCCAGCAATGCGGTCGGTGTCGCTCTCGGCATGCAGGCCACCGAGCATGTCAACGGCATCACGCGCGCCGTCAGCGATACCTTGCTGGAGCGCATCGTCGAGCCGTACTTCACGGACTTCGACAAACAGATCGTCGGCTTCGACCCCAACCCGGGGGGCAGCACCGGCACGGCCACGGTGCAGATCAGCTTCACCCAGAGCGGCGGCCTGCCGGCCTATGACGCTCAGCTGCGGGACAGTTTCGGCGGCGGCAGCAACTACAGTCTGCTCAGCGTCAGCATCAACGGCGTCAGCTACGGTCCCGGCAATCTGCCCAGTGGCGTGAGCTTCAGCGCCAGTGGTGGCATCAGCGTGGATTTCACCCAGCTCAATGTCGGCGACAAGGTCAGCGTGCAATACCAGGTCACGCTGGGCAACGCGGCCATCACCGCCAGCAGCGATGCCACGCTGACCTGGACCAGCTTGCCGCAAAGCTTCACCGGCTGGGGCGGCTCGCCCGTGGGTGGCGACGGCACGGTCACCGGAGAGCGCACGGGCAGCGGCGTCGGCCCGAACCAGTACATACTGCGTGACCGCGCGGGCCTGGGCATCATCAGCGGCACGCTGTGGAACGACACGGCTTCGGCCACGGGCAGCGCCACCCCCGACGGCCCAGGCCTGGCAGGCCAGACCGTGACCCTGACCTGGGCCGGCATCGACGGCCGCCTCGACACCACGGCCGACAACCTGCAATTCACCACTGTCACCGATGCCAACGGCCGCTACCACTTCGGTATCTTGCCCCTTGGTGTGTACCGCATTGATGCACCTGCCGGCCTAGTCAGCTATCCCCAGCCCATAGGCGATCTGCGCGTACGCATAGACAGCGATGGAGGCACTCTCGGGCAAATCATCATCAGCCTGGGAGACGCCGACAGCCAAAGCGCCGACGCCGGCTATGTCGAGCAGAACGACGCCCCGATCAACAGTCTGCCAGGCACCCAGAACGGTCTCGAAGACGTGCCGCTGGCCATCGCCGGCATCAGCGTTTCCGACATCGACGCCAACCGCAATCCGGACGCAGCTGCTCGTGCTATCAGCGTCACCCTCAGCGTGCTTCATGGCACGCTTTCGGTGACCAGCAGCCTGCCCGGCGTGAGCGTGATCGGAACCAACAGCGCCAACCTGACTCTGACCGGCAACCTCGCCGACCTCAACGCCGTGCTTGCCAGCCTGCATTACCTGGGCAATGCCAACTTCAACGGCACCGACACACTTACCGTAGTCAGCAACGACCGAGGCAACTGGGGTGACGCCGATGGCGATGGCATCCCCGGCACACCGGGCGATGCACTGACCGATACCGACAGCCTGCAGATCATCCTCGCTCCGGTGAACGACGCACCGATCGCGGTGGACGACAGCGCCACGGCCGTGGAAGCCGGCGGCACCTTCAACGGCATCGACGGCGTGGACCCCAGGGGCAATCTGCTGAGCAACGATATCGATGTCGATATCGCCACCAACGCCGATCGCCTGCGAGTCATCGCCATCGGCGCCAGCGGTGGCAGCAGCGCGACCCTGCCGAATGTCGGCGTAGTGGTAATCACCGGCCAGTACGGCAGTCTCGTCGTCGGCAGCAACGGCTCCTACGAATATCGGGTGGACAACAACAACCCTGCCGTGCAGGCCCTGCGCCTGGCGGGGCAGACCCTCACCGACCGCTTCGACTACGTGGTCAGCGACCTTGCCGGCGCCACCGATAGCGCCACCCTCACCGTGACCATCCAGGGCGCCAACGACACCCCGGTGGGGGTGGACGACGAGGGGATCGCGGTGGAGGCCGGCGGCGTGCTCAATGGCACTCCAGGCAACGATGCCACAGGCAACGTGCTGACCAATGACACCGATGTCGACAGCGTCGCCAACGGCGAAACCAAAACGGTCACCGGCATCCGCCATGGTCTGGAGCTCAACCCGGGTGCCTTCAGCACGGTCGGCGGCGCCACCAGCGTGGTCGGTCTGTATGGCACCCTGACCATCAACCCCGACGGCAGCTACCGCTACGTGGTCGACAACACCAACGTCAACGTGCAGCGCCTCAACGCCGGCCAGCAGTTGAGCGAAACCTTCAGCTACCGGGTCACCGACGCCGGCGGCCTCGACGATGTGGCTCAACTGCGCATCGTCATCCAGGGCGCCAACGACAACCCGGTGGCCAGCGACGACTACGCCCGCGCCCAGGCCGCCAGCTCCAACGGCAACGCCGCCGAAAGCAACCCGGCCGGCAACGTCATCTGGTTCCCCAGCCGCCCCGGCAGCATCGACCAGCCCGGCGGCAACGGCGTGGACAGCGACGTCGACCAGAACGACAGACCCAACACGCGCCTGCAGGTCAATGGCGTGATCAACAAGCCCGAGGCCGCCTACAACCCGCAGACCGACGTATTGATCGCCGTGCCTCCGGGCAGCAGCCTGGTCGGCGGCGTGGTGGTCACCGGCCTCTATGGCCGCCTGGTGCTCGGCGCCGATGGCTCCTACGCCTACGACGTGGACAGCAACAACCCCACGGTGCAGGCCCTGGCGGCCGGGCAGACCGTCACCGAATACTTCACCTACCGCGTGGTGGACACCGCCGGCCTGACCGATACCGCACAACTGGTGATCACCGTCTACGGCGTCAACGACCCGCCCGTGGCACAAAGCACCATCGTCGTCGCGGTGGAAGCTGGCGGGGTGAACAACCAGACCCCGGGCCTGGACCCCAGTGGCGATGTCACTGCCGTCACACATGATCCCGAAGGTGACCCCATCAGCGTGGTGCTGATCAAGTCCGGCGGCACCAACGAGCCGGGCATGGCCATCGGCGTGGCGCCGGGCGGCACCCAGGTGTTCGGCAGCTACGGCAGCCTGACCATTCACCCCGACGGCACCTACACCTATGTACTCAACAACGACCACCCCGACGTCCAGGCCCTGCGCCAGGCCAGCGACCTGCTGCTGGAGCGCTTCACCTACACCATTGCCGACGACGGCTCGCCACCGCAGATCGATGCCGGTGAAATCATCGTGCTGATCAGCGGGCGCAACGACGCCCCGGTGGCCAACGACGACAGTGCTACCGCCATTGAAGCCGGCGGCCTGAACAACGGCGTCGTCGGTGTCGACCCTAGCGGCAACGTGCTGGACAACGACACCGATGTCGACGGCGGCGAAGTGCCGGGCGACCTGCCCCACTACGACTACGGCGAAACCCGCGCTGTGTCCTCGGTGCGCACCGGCACGGAAGGCGGTACCGGCACCACCGGCACCCTCGGACAGGAACTGCGCGGCAACTACGGCTGGCTGACGCTGAACGCCGACGGCAGCTACAGCTACCGCCTGGACAACGCCATGGCGGCGGTGCAGGCATTGCGCGACGGCGAGAGCCTGAGCGACGCCTTCAGCTACACGGTGATCGACGCCGCCGGCGCCGAGGACCGCGCCACCCTGACCATCGGCATCCAGGGCCGCAACGACACTCCGGTGGCGCAGAACGACACCGCCATTGCCGTCGAAGCCGGCGGCCTGAACAACGGCAGCGCCGGCACCGACCCCACCGGCAACGTGCTGGACAACGATACCGACGTCGATGGCAACGACGTTCTGAAAGTCACCGACTTGCGCCAGAGCGGCATCATCGGCAGCGTCGGCACGCCGTTCAAGGGCCTCTACGGCACTCTGACCCTGGATGCCGACGGCAACTACAGCTATGTGGTCGACAACGACAACCCGCTGGTTCAGTCGCTGCGCACCAGCGCCGAAGTTCTGCGCGAAGTCTTCACCTACCAGATCCGCGACCTGGCCGGAGCCACCAGCTCGGCAACCCTGACCGTGGTCATTCGCGGTGCCAACGACAACCCTGTGGCGGTGGACGACACGGCTGTGGCGGTGGAAGCCGGCGGCACCGCCAATGGCACGCCGGGCGTCAACCCTAGCGGCAATGTGCTGAGCAACGACCGCGACGTGGACGCCAACGACAGCAAGACCGTCACCGACATCCGCACCGGCAGCGAAGCGGCCGGCGGCAGCTTCACGGCGCTGGGCAGCGGACAGACCCTCACGGGGCTTTACGGCACCCTGACCCTCAATGCCAACGGCAGCTACAGCTATGTCATCAACAACGAGCTGGCCGCAGTCCAGGCACTCAAGGCCGGCGACAGTCTGGTGGAAACCTTCACCTACCGCATGCGCGACACTGCGGGCGCCACCGACGTCGCACAGCTGAGCATACGCATCGACGGCGCCTGGGACGCGCCTGTAGCCCGCGACGATGTGGCTGTGGCCGTGGCCGATAACGGCGGCAACAACGGCGTCAACCCGACCCGCAACGCCCTGGAGAACGACAGCGATGTGGATCAGGGCGATGTGCTGCAAATCACCGGCATCCGTTTCGGCACAGAAGCTGCGGGCGGCAGCTTGGCCGACGTCAGCTCGGGCACGAACAGCAGCAACGGCACTTTGATCGACGGTCTTTATGGCCAGCTGATCATCGGCGCCGACGGCAGCTATACCTATATCGTCGATTCGGACAATCCGCAGGTACGCGCCCTCGGCCCGCTGGACCTGCTCAACGAACGCTTCACCTACCGGGTCACCGACCGTGGCGGCCTGACCGATCTGGCGGAGATCCACATCATTGTCAGAGGCCGCAACGATGCGCCAACCGGCGTCAACGACCATGCCACGGCCATCGAAGCCGGGGGCACCAACAACGGCACACCGGGGCTGGACCCCAGCGGCAATGTCCTGGCCAACGACACCGACCCCGAACAGGATCCGCTGCATGTCACAGAGATCCGCACCGGTGCGCTGAACGAAAGCGGTACGGCTGGCAGCCTGGGCAATGTGCTGCGCGGGCGCTACGGTGATCTGGTTATCAATGCCGACGGCAGCTGGACCTACAGCGTGGACAACAGCCTCGCCGAGGTGCAGGCCCTGCGAACCAGCGGACAGACTCTGGTCGAAGTGTTCAGCTATACACTGGCGGACCAATGGGGCGCCACCAGCCAGGCCGAGCTGCACATCACCGTGGACGGTCGCAACGACACTCCCATCGCCCGCGACGACAGTGCACTTGCAGTCGAGGCAGGCGGCGTCAACAACGGCACTCCTGGCAGCAATGCCAGCGGCAATGTGCTGGACAACGACAGCGATGTGGACAGCGTCGCCAACGGCGAAACCAAGCAGGTTCTGGCCGTCAGCGCCGAGACCGGCCGCTCAGGCCCTGCCGGTCAGGTGCTGGTGGGCCGCTATGGGACTTTGCTGCTCAATGCTGACGGCAGCTACATCTACACCGTGGACAACGGCAATGCCGCGGTCCAGGCCCTGCGCACGCCAGCCGAGACCTTGCGTGAAACCTTCACCTACCGGATGCGCGATACCGCCGGCGCCACTGCCGATGCCCGTCTGACCATCATCATCCAGGGAGCCAACGACGCACCTGTGGCACGCGACGACAGCAATGTCGCCAGCGACCAGGTCCAGGCGCCACAGACCAAGGGAAATGTCCTTCCCAACGACAGCGACGTCGATGGCGGTGACGCCCTGCAGGTATCGGCAATCCGCACAGGGCCGGAATCGGGCAGCGGCACGCCTGGCGTGGTCGGCCAGCCCATCAAGGGCCAGTACGGCACCCTGGTCCTCAATGCCGATGGCAGCTATAGCTACAGCATTGATCTGAGCAATCCCGAGGTTCTCGCGGCAGCGGGGCTCGGCCGGATACTGCAGGACCGCTTCACCTACACGGTGCAGGATCTGGCGGGCGCCACGGATCAGGCCGAGCTGGTGATCACCCTGGATATCTCTTCGCCCTTCATCCCGGCCCCCGGAGAGGAGCACTATCCCTATCAGCCCAGCCATCGCGACCCCAACCCGCCGCTGTTCGACCGCAATCCGGCAATCTTCATCACACCGGTGGTGGAGCGCGAGTCGGAAGAGCAAAAGCTCTCGCAATGGGCCTCAGGCGGCAGCCGGATGGCACTGGCCGCCGTGATGACGCAGCAAAGCGGCTCCGTGGGCGCCGGCCTGGGTCTCGTTCCGGGCCAGTTCGTCGCTCAATCGGTGCGCGAGAGCCGCATCGCCAGCGACCAGGACCTGGCATGGATCCTGGGCCGCGAAGGTCGGACCGGACTCAATGCCGATGGCCTGCTGCGCGACCCGTCGGTCTTTGTTGCCGATGCGCGCGACATGACACAGAACCCGTCCCATGGCGCGCCCCAACCGGAACAGCGCGCAGCATCTCACCCGGCTCGCGGCTTCAGTGCGCAGTTGCGCAATGCCGCCGAGCGCCTGCACAAGGGACGCCGTCCATGATCTTGAACCCCGTTTTTGGTGATCGAAAAGGATTGAAAATGCCCAAACCCGCAGCTCGTCATGTTGCGACGGTACTTGCGTCGGCACTGCTGCTCAGTGCCTGCTCATCGCTAGAACCCAAGATCTCCACCGAGGATGAGAATCGCGAACGCCTGGTTTCCGATCAGGCACGCATGTATGCGGGGCAAGAGCCGGTCACGGCCCCCATCACCTTCTACGAGGCGGCCGCGCGGGCGCTGAAGTACAACCTCGACTACCGCCTCAAGCTCATGGAGAGTGCTCTGGCAGCCGACCTGCGCGATGTCTCGCGCCACGAGATGCTGCCGCGGCTGGTCGCCTCGGCTGGCTATGCGGGCCGCAGCAACGATTCCGGCGGCACCTCCATAGGCATCGAAGATCGTCAGGTCAGCCTGCGCCCCTCGACCTCCGAAGAGCGCTATCGCGAGCTCTACGGCCTGGGCCTGAGCTGGAGCCTGCTGGACTTCGGCGTTGCCTACTATCGCACCCAGCAGAAGTCGGACCAGATCCTCATGGCAGAGGAGCGTCGGCGCAAGGTCGCGCAAAACGTGCTGCAGGATGTGCGCAACGCCTATTGGCGTGCCCTGGGCGCCCAGCGCCTGATGCCGGAGGTGGACAAACTGCTCGAGCGCACCCAGCGCGCACTGACGTCGGCCCGCGAAGCGGAGAGCAAGGGTCTTCTGCCGCGTCAGGAAATACTGGCCTACCAACGTGCCCTGCTGGACTCCATTTACCTGCTCACGGTACGCCGTCAGGACCTGGAGTTCGCCAGTGCAGAGCTGGCGGCACTGATGTCGCTGCCGCCCGGCTCGAAAATGGTGCTGGCCGACACTGCCGAAGCTCCGTTGCCCGAGCTGCAGCAAAGCCTAGCCCAGCTCGAGCAGCTGTCGCTGCAGAACCGCCCCGAAATCATGGAAGAGTGGTATCGCAAGCGGGTCAACCAGAAGGATCTGGATATCGCCAAGGCGCAGCTGTGGCCCAATGTCAGCGTGGACTTCGGCTACAAGTACGACTCCAACAAATACCTCTACAACAGCAACTGGATGGGAACCGGCCTTCAGGTTTCGCTGAACCTGCTGCGACTGCTGCAGCTGCCGGCGATCAAGAATGCCGCGAAATCCCAGGCGGAGACTGACGATGCACGTCGTATCGCCCTGTCCATGGCCATTCTCACCCAGGTCAGGGTCGGTGCCTTGCGCTACCAGCTGGCCCGCCAGGAAGTCGCCTTCACCGACGAAAGCCTGCGCGTTGACCGCAGCCTGCTGGACTATGCCACGGCAGCACGATCAGGCGCCCTGGGCTCTGAGCTCGAAGTGATACGCGCCGAAGGGCGCTACCTGCTTGCCCGCTATCAACGTGAAGCCGCCTTCTCGAGCGCCCAGGCGGCCTGGGGCCGGCTGTACAACTCGGTCGGCCTGGAAGTCCTGCCGGCAGAGATCGACAAGCATGATATCCAGACCCTGGCCCGGGAAATCCAGAGCACCCTCAACTCCCAGGAACACCAACGCCTGCTCGTGTCCCAGCAAGGAATGCCGAATGCCCAAGTTGGCCGCTGATTACCGTTTTATCCCCATGCTGCTGGTCCTGGCTGGCACCAGTGCAGCCTTTGCCCAGAAAGCACCGGCCAATGACGCCTCGACCATCCGCGTGCTGCTGGCGGCCGAACTGGAAACCACGCTTTCCAGCCAGATGGGCGGCACCCTGGGCGAGCTCGGCGCGAGCTTTGGCAAGCGCGTGGCAAAGTCCAGCGTGCTGGCTCGCTTCAACTGCAACGAGGCCCATGCCCGCAGCAAGGTGGCAGCCGCCGAACTGGCCATGGCCAAGCAGAATCTGGAGGCGAAAAAGCAGCTGCGCAAGCTGGATGCCGTCGGCGACATCGAGGTCTCCATGGCCAATACCGAGGTGCTGAAGGCAGATGGTGCCCGCGCCATGGGCGAGGCACAAAGCAGCTACTGCCTGGTCACGGCACCGTTTTCCGGGCATGTGGCCAAGGTGCACGTCAAACCGTTCCAGACCGTGAGCGCTGGCACGCCGCTGTTCGATCTGGTGAGCGACGGCGCGCTCAAGGTCCGCCTCAACGTGCCTTCCAGCCAGCTCAAGGAACTCAAGCCGGGTCTGCCTCTGGAGGTGAGCATTCATGAAACGGGCAAGACCTACCCCGCCAAAGTCAGCATGGTCAACTCCCGCGTCGATGCCGTGGCCCAGACCGTGGAGCTGGAGGCCAGGCTGGACAACAGGTTCCCCGAACTGATGGCGGGCATGAGCGGCACGGCACGATTCAATCATGACCGTCGGTGAGCCCCTGCCCCATCCCCATCTGCTGCTGCAACTCGATGTTCTGCGCGACAAGGCCCTGGCCGCCGATTCCCTGAATGCCCTGGCATTCAGCATGGCGAACGATCCCTACCAGCTGCTGCCTTATCACCAGGCTCTGGTCTTCGCCAGCCATGACCGGTCGCAGGAACTGCTCGCCGTCTCGGGTCTGGCCCGCCCCACCGAGGATTCGCCCTATCTGGTATGGCTCAAATGCGCCAGCCGCTGGGTCGCGGAACAGGTGCCTGCAGAAGAGCCTGTCTGGCTCAGCCTGGAGTCTTCGGCCCCGCCCGAAGATATAGGCCAGGGCTGGCACGAATGGTGGCCCGCAGGACTGTGGTGCATTCCGATCCAGGATGGCGAGACGCGCCTGGGCATGCTGCTGCTGTTGATGGACGAGCCGCCGCCGGCCATGCTGCGCCAGCAGATCGGTGGACTTGCACGCACCTGGGCCTATTGCTGGCGCACGCTGACACGGCGCAAACGCCTGGGGCACAAGCATCTCAACCGGCGCAATCTGCTGCTGGGAGCCATGATTGCACTGGGAATCCTGCTCATTCCCGTAAGACAGACCGCACTGGCTCCGGCCCAGATCGTTTCACGCCAGGCGCAGATCATCAGCTCGCCCATCGACGGCGTCATCGCCCAGATCCATGTGCGGCCCAACCAGCCCATTGCCGCAGGCACTCTGCTGCTCAGCCTGGACGAAACCACCTTGCGCAGCCGCTCTGAAGTGTTGAGCAAGGAAGTGGCCGTGGCCGATGCGGAACTGCTTGCCGCCAGCCAGCGCGCCTTCGACAATCCGCAAAGCAAGAACGAGCTGACCTTGCTCGAGGGCCGTGCCCAGCAGCGCCGAGCCGAGCTGGCCGCAGTACAGGCACAGCTGCGCCGCACCCAGGTTCTGGCACCCCGGGCAGGAGTCGCCGTCTTCAGCGACCCCAACGACTGGCTGGGCAAGCCGGTGGTCACGGGTGAGCGCATCATGCAGGTCGCAGATCCGGCACAACCGGCCATGCAGATCCAGTTGGCCGTAGCCGATGCCATCGCCCTGGAACCCGGCGCCGAAGTCACGCTGTTTCTCACCGCATATCCGCTGAATCCGCTGAAAGGCAAGATCCTGGAGACCAGCTATCAGGCCCGTCCCAGCGAGGAAGGCGTGGTTGCCTATCGCCTGCTGGCCAGTGTCGAGGATCAGCCCGAGCACGCCCGCCTCGGTCTGCACGGCACAGCCAAGCTCTACAGCGGCAGGGTGATGCTGGGCTACTACCTGTTGCGCCGTCCTCTTGCCACCTTGCGCGCATGGAGCGGTTGGTGATGCAGGACCCGGCGGACCTGCCCCTGCCGCCGCTGCGCGAAGACCTGCGCCTCGACGAGGCCGCCAAGAGCAGCAGCGGCGAACCGGCCTGGATGATTCAGGACACGGTGCTCAATCGCTTCTACCGCATAGGCTGGCTGGAGTTCGAATGCCTGCTTCGCTGGGGTCAGACGCCGCGCCGCATCAGTGAGCAGATTGCCGAGGACACGGCGCTCAAGCCCGATGTGGAGCAGATCCTCGACTTTCGCCAGTTTCTCGAACAGCATCAGCTGCTGCGCCCCGGCCCCGCACAGCTGGCACGCCTGCAGGCCAAGAGCCAGGAGCGCACCTGGTCCAGCTGGCGCTGGTGGCTGCACCACTATCTGTTCTTCCGCATCCCGCTGCTGCACCCCCAGGCACGCCTGCAGCGGCTGGCCCAGGCCTTGGACTGGCTGTTCCATCCGTTGACCGCCGCACTGGTGATGGCTCTGAGCCTGCTGGGCGTGATCCTGGTCATGAAGCAATGGGACAGCTTCACCCATGCCGTGGTCGAGTCCTTCTCCACGGAAGGCCTGTTCAGTTTTGCCCTGGCCTTGATCGTCGCCAAGACCCTGCATGAGCTGGGTCACGCCCTGGTCGCCACCCGCCTCGGCCTGCGGGTCGGACATATGGGCATCGCCTTTGTCGTGCTGTGGCCCATGCTTTATACAGATACCGGCGAGAGCTGGAGGCTCAAGCGCTCGCGCCAGCGCCTGGCCATCGCCTCGGCGGGCATCGTCACCGAACTCTCGCTTGCCGGCCTTTCCACTTTGGGCTGGGCCCTGTGCGACCCCGGCGCGCTGCGCAACGCGCTGCTATATCTTGCAACCACCAGCTGGATACTGTCGCTGGCCCTGAACGCCAGTCCGTTCATGCGCTTTGACGGCTATTTCATTCTCAGCGACCTGCTGGACTTTCCCAATCTGCACGAACGTGCCTCGGCCCTGGCAAGAGTTGCCTTGCGACGCCGACTGCTGGGCCTCGCAGAAGACTGGCCCGAGCCCTTCCCGCCCGGCCAGCGACTGGCACTGATCGCTTTTGCCATCGTTACCTGGCTATACCGTCTGGTGCTGTTCCTCGGTATCGCCGTGGCCGTGTACCTGTTCTTCTTCAAACTGCTGGGAATTCTGCTGTTCATGGTCGAGCTGTCCTGGTTCATCGCCCTGCCCGTGATGCGCGAGCTGAGCCACTGGTGGCAGCAGCGCGCACGCATTCCACGATTGCGAAAAATGCTGTTCAAAGGACTTTTGCTGCTGGGCCTGATCGGCCTCGTCATTCCCTGGCACAGCCAGATCGATGCCGCAGGCGTGGCCCGTGCCGAGCATCAGCTGCGCATCTACGCCCCCTATCCGGCACGATTGCAGTCCGTGCATCGCAGCGCTGCGGTCGAGCCCGGCCAGGTGCTGGTCACGCTTGATGAACCGGATCTGGACTTTCGCCTGCGCGGCAGCGAAGCCAATGCGCGCAGCTACGAGGCCAGGCTGTCCGGTCTTCTGGCCGACCCGGCGGGACTGACGGAAGATGCCGCGACGCGCCAACGGCTCAATGTGCAGCTCGAGGAAACGCGTGCCACGCGCAATGAGATCGCTCGCCTGAACCTGCAGGCCCCGTTTGTCGGCAACTGGCTGGACCTCAATCCTGACTGGCAGCCCGGACAGTGGATCGGCCGCCAGGAACCTCTGGGCATTCTTGTCGATCCACGGAGCTGGCAGGTCGATGCCTATGTGGCCCAGAGCCAGATTCACCATATCGCGGTCAACGACCCCGTGCGCTTCTACCCCGAGGGCCAGACGACGCCGCTCAGCGGCCGGGTCCTGGCGATCGGCAGCACCCGCACGGGACAGCTGGCTCACCGCATGCTCTCCTCCCATTTCGGCGGACCGGTACAGGTGACGGCGCAAGACCCCATGGTGCCGGGCGCTGCGCTGTTTCAGGTGTTGGTGGAACTGGACCAACCATTGAACCAGCTGCGTGAGACACGCGGCCACTTGAAGATCGAGGGTGAACGGCGCAGTGTGCTCGGAGAGCTGGGCCGATGGGTTCTGGGCGTAGGTTTGAAAGAAAGCGGCTTTTAGTGTCGCAAACACTTCCCCCTTTCAACGGCTGAATCAGGTTCTCACGGCCCAGCCCGGCTTGATCAAGGCGAACAAACCTCTAATGGCGAAGAACCCTGCGCAATGGTGGGTGGATGAACCATTTGGGCCGTGGCACTGCAATTGCAAATGAGGTGAATCTGAGCGCTAGGCATATTCGCCAGGGGCTATATGCAGTGTGGCCCTACGAGTACTTCGGATCGGTGCAGGCACCGGCCTGCAGCTGACTCTGCAGAACTGTTGCCAACGCTGCACAGCAGGCAAGTGCTCTGGTCAGCGTTGCCTCGGGCACTGGATCGCAGATGGCTTCAATCCACGACCTGAAGCTGTCACCGCTCGACCCGTTGACATCGCTGGCAGCAACTTCTAGCTTGTGCGTTTGCGAACGCGCTCCATCGCATCGGATGACGGCACAAACCCAAGCTTTTCAAAAAACTCTGGAGCCTGAGAGCGCGAGGCTCTGAGCATCCAAGTGATGCCCGCATCGTCACTCACAACTTCCTCCACCAAGCTCCTGCCAATTCCCCGACCTCTCCATTCCGGGGCTACCACGATCATTGACAGGTAGCCATTGGATAGCCCGTCCGTGATGGCGCGAGCAAATCCGATCACTTTGTCCTGAGAAACAGCTACAACCACTCGTTGAGATGCCGAGATGAGGCGCTCAAGAAATGGATGATCCGGAATGCGATGAGCCCAGCCATTGGAGGTCAGGAGCTGAAATGCACTGTCTAAATCGGTATTCGAATATCTACGGATATGAGGCGTGCGGACTTCCATGTTGGAGCACTCGTTCAAGTGAGAATTTCTGACGGGACAATGTCAGAACACAGCCTATTTCGGAGATTCAACAAAAGTGCGGCGCCTGGCGCCCTGGCAATAATTCTTCATTTGCCATGATACTTTTCTTGCAGAACGCTCTTGAGCCCCACAGGGAAGAGCGCTGGCCCCTCAGGCAGGTCGAGCTCAGCCAGATCAAACCATCTTGCAACGCATTGCATTCCACTGTCTTCTTGAAATTCAATGCTGCCCCGGTTCTCAAAAATCTCGATATCGAACTGCACCTCACAAATGAAAAGTACTTCGTGGCCGGGCACCCCTTCATGGGTATATAGGTTCTCCATGACGAGCGGGGAACCCATTATCTGAACGTCAACGTTCAGTTCTTCTTTGAATTCACGTATCAGCGCTGAGTGCCATGGCTCGCCGAATTCGATGCTGCCGCCAAGAGGACGAACACCTTTCAGATGCCCCAGATCATCCAATACCTCCGCAGCCAATAACTTGCCTTCTCGCCAGTGAAGCCCAAGCGCTTTCACTTTGATGGAAGCAGCAGGCCTCCATTTGGTTATGCCCATAATTTTTCTCCGAACAGGGGTTACCAGTGTTTATTGTGAATGCCTACACAGGCTGGACCTTGATCCTGATCTTCACCACCTGCGCTTGCTGCAATTGCGCGAGGGCGTGAAGGCGCGACCGAACAGGCACGACTTCGCCCCACGGCTCATGCGCGTGTAGATCATGTGCCAGTTGCCAATTCGCGTTAACAGGCCCCGACACGGGCATCACCAAGTTGCATCTGCTCTTCCTGGCGGGCGTTGGGGCGCAAACACGTCAACCAGATGATCAACCAGCGCCTTTGTTTTGGCGGGCAGATGGGCTCCGCCATGGAACTGGACATACACATCAGCCGGAGGCAGTCGCCATTCAGGCAAGACCACCTGGAGGAGCCCTTCCCTAATGAGGGCCCCTACCTCCCACTCCGATCGCATCAGAATGCCGTGCCCGGCCATGGCCCATGCGGATGCCGACTCCCCGTCGTTCGCACTCAGAGGGCCCCGGACCTTGACAGTCTCCGCCTGTGAACCGTTGCGCAAATGCCAGGTGCCAAATGCCTCATCGCCCTCACGGATGAAAAGGCAGGCATGCCGGGCCAATTCCTGCGGAGTGGACGGCTCCCCGGCCTCTTTCAAATACAGCGCAGAGGCGCAGAGCACCCGCCGGTTGCGTGCCAACACCCTGGCCGTCCAGCGTGAGTCCGGCATATCACCCAGCCGGATGACCACGTCGAAGTTGTCTTCGATGAGGTTGGCAGGACGGTCGCTCAAGTGGAGCTGCACTTCAACCTCCGGAAAACGGCGTGCAAACACTCCCAGGGCGGGTGCGATGTGCTTGCGACCGAAGCCGAAGCTGGCGTTCACGCGAATCAGTCCTTGCGGAACGGCTGCCACACCGCCGATGGCTCGTTCAAGGGCGCCCAGCTCGGTCAGAAGACGCCCCCCTTCCACCAGGTATCGCTCCCCCTCGGGCGTGAGGCTCATGCGGCGCGTAGTCCGTTGCATGAGGCGTGCGCCCAGCCTGGCTTCAAGTCCCGCAAGCCGTTTGCTGACCGCGGGGCCTGTGACACCCAGTTGCTGAGCGGCACCTCGCATGCTGCCTTCCTTGCTGAGCATGGCAAAAAAGGCAAGGTCTGAAAATCCATCCATTGATAACTCCAGCGACCGAAAGCGATTCCTTCACAGATATTGTATGTTTTTGACTCACCTGTAAAACTGCCAGCACTCCACGACATAGAGCGCGCACATGAATCGCACCCTTTATCGCAAGTTGGTCGACGCACATACCGTCGCCCAGCTCGACGAGCAGAACGTCTTGCTGTTCTGCGACCTGCATCTGATGAATGAGTACACCAGCCCTCAAGCCTTCGCAGGCCTGGATGAGCACGGGCGCCGGGTGCTCATGCCCGGCCAGAACGTGGCCGTTGTAAGCCATGTCATCCCGACACAGCCGGGCACGATCCGGGTCATCCGGGAGGCTGCGCCAGCGCTTCAGGCCAGCAACCTGCGCAAGAATTGCGAGCAACATGACATCCCGCTCTTCGACACCCAGGACGCCCTGCAGGGAATCGAGCATGTTGTGGCGCCTGAGCACGGCATGATCCGCCCGGGCATGGTCGTGATTTGCGGAGACTCTCACACAACCACCTATGGCGCGCTGGGCGCCTTGGGCTTCGGCATCGGTACCTCGGAAGTCGAGCATGTGCTGGCGACGCAGACGCTTGTCTACCGGCTGGCCAAGGACATGCGCATCCGAGTCGACGGCGTGCTGCCAGTGGGAACGACCGCCAAAGACCTTATCCTCATGGTCATTGGACATATAGGAGCCCAAGGGGCCAGAGGCCACGTCATCGAGTTCTGCGGCACGGCGTTCGAAGCGATGTCCATCGAGTCGCGCTTCACCGTCTGCAACATGGCGGTCGAAGCCGGAGCTCGCGGCGCTCTGATTGCGCCAGACAGGAAGGCGGTCAAGTATGTGCTTGAGCGTGCGACGGACTTGCACGGTGTTGCGCGCGACGCAGCGCTTCAGCATTGGGAAACCCTGCACAGCGATGAGGCTGCGGTGTTCCATGTCGAACATCGCTTCGATGCAAGCGATGCAGCACCCCACGTGACCTGGGGCACGAGCCCTGACCAGGTGATACCGATTGGCGGCGCGATTCCCGACCCGGCTAGACAGACCTCGGCGCCGATGCGCCGCAGTACGGAGCAGGCGCTGCGCTATACCGGCCTGGCAGCAGGCGCCCCCCTTGAAGGCACAGCCATCCAGCATGTCTTCATCGGTTCATGCACCAATGCTCGCATCGAAGACCTGCGTGCTGTCGCGCAAGTAGTTCGCGGCCGCCACGTTGCCAAGGGAGTGCGTGCCATGGTGGTACCAGGCTCCGGCGCGGTCAAGCGGCAGGCCGAAGCCGAAGGCATCGCAAGCCTGCTTATGGATGCAGGTTTTGAATGGCGGGAGCCGGGATGCTCGATGTGCCTAGCCATGAATGGAGACATCCTGGCGGACGGCGTCCGCTGTGCGTCAACGACCAATCGCAACTTCGAGGGAAGGCAGGGGCGCGGCGCCATCACCCACCTCATGAGCCCTGCCATGGCGGCAGCCGCAGCCGTCACTGGCACGATTACCGACGTTCGGCGTCTGGAGACCCATCATGCGTGAAAAACACATTCTGTCCGGAAAGATGGCGCCCTTAGCCATCGAGAATCTGGACACCGACCAGATCATGCCCAAGCAGTTCCTGCACGGCATCGACAAGGCCGGGCTCGACAAAGGCCTGCTGTACGACCTGCGGTTTGATGCCGAAGGCCGCAAGCGCCCAGACTTTGTGCTCAACAGGCCTGAACGCGCAGACGTCGAAGTATTGGTGACAGGCGCGAACTTTGGCTGCGGCTCAAGCCGTGAGCACGCGGTCTGGGGATTGCAGCAATACGGCATACAGGCAGTCCTCGCGCCCAGCTTCGGGGAAATCTTCTATTCCAACGCGATGAACAACCAGCTGCTGCTGGTGATGCTTCCAGAAGAGGAAATTGCCAGACTCATGGCCGATGCCGACAGCCCGGAGACCTCGCATATCCATATTGACCTTGAGACGCTTCGAGTCAGAAGCTGCAATGTGGATGCATTCTTTACGCTGTCTGAGCGGCACCACCGCATGCAACTGGAACGCCGGGACCTCATCGGCATGTCTCTGACCTACCAGGCCCAGATCGAACACTTTGCGCGCCTTCACTGGGAAACCCATCCCTGGATGAAAAACGTGGCCTCGCACACTCGCCAACAGCTGGGCCATACTCCGCGAGCGCAGGGCATTGCCCATCTTGGGGGGATCGCATGATGTTCGAAGGCTTCACTGCACAGGATGTACCGGTCAACGGCACGGTACTCCGTTGCCGCGTAGGAGGTTCCGGACCTGCTTTGCTGCTGCTGCATGGACATCCGCAGACCCACGTCATGTGGCACCGGGTGGCGCCTGCTCTTGCCGAAAGATTCACTGTGGTTTGCGCAGACCTGCGGGGCTATGGCGACTCTGCAAGACCCGATGCCGGCCCCGAAAGCCACGCCTACAGCAAGCGCACGATGGCGGCAGATATGGTGGAGCTGATGTCCACGCTGGGCTTTGCACAGTTTCGCATCGCCGCGCATGACCGGGGCGCCCGCGTGGCCCACCGGCTGCTGCTCGACCATCCAGGCCGGGTCCTGCGTGCGATGCTGCTGGACATTGCGCCAACGCTCGACATGTATGAGCAGACAGGTGAAGCTTTCGCCAGGGCTTACTGGCACTGGTTCTTTCTTATCCAGGCTGCACCACTGCCAGAGAGACTTATCGAAGCGGACCCTTGCGCCTACATCCGGGATGTAATGGGCCGACGCCACGCCGGGCTCGGCGCCTTTGCGCCTGAAGCACTGCAGGAGTACCTGCGCTGCATTGCCATCCCGGGTACCGCTGCATCCATCTGTGCGGACTACAGAGCCTCAGCGGGCATCGACCTGGAGCACGACCGCGCGGATCGGGCCAAGGGGCAAAAGGTGATGGTGCCACTGAGAGTGCTCTGGGGCGCGGAAGGCGCGGTTGGCCGCTGCTTTCCAGTGCTGGACCTGTGGCGCAAGGCCGCAGCCGAAGTCACAGGAAAAGCACTCGACTGCGGGCATTACATCGCCGAAGAACAGCCTGCAAATTTATTGGAAGAGATGCTGGACTTCTTCGCCACCCGATGACCCAACACTGAAGAAAGGCTCACAACTGACCAGACCAGGCCATAGCGCCGCTGCGGCATTCCAGGTCTGCCATAGGCCTCACTTTCCTCTCAGTCCTCTAACTTGGGGGCCGCATGCGATCAGCACCCCCAAGCTGACTAGCGGCCCTTTCTGGACAGGAACTCCCCCATCAAGCTCGCGGGATCGGCCGATTCATAGGCAGTACAGAAAACTTCAATGCCATGGGATCGTCGACCAGTGAAGAGCGACGCAGCGAACCGTGTGACATTCGGCCAAAGAGCCGCCATCTGCGGCCACGAATTTCCCTAGGGCGACGGGATCGCCTACATTCACACTTCACACCCGGTGCGCCCGGCCCGGCCCAGACGCCGCCTCGGGCAACCACCGCATCCTCAGCCTTCCAAGAAAGACCTGCCCATGAAATCCCGCGCCGCCGTAGCCTTCAAAGCCGGAGAACCCCTGCAAATCGTCGAAATCGACGTCGCGCCGCCCAAGGCTGGCGAGGTGCTGGTCAAGATCACCCATACCGGCGTCTGTCACACCGACGCCTTCACCCTGAGCGGTGACGATCCCGAAGGCATCTTCCCCGCCGTGCTGGGCCATGAAGGCGCAGGCATCGTCGTGGAAGTGGGCGAAGGCGTGACCAGTGTCCAGCCCGGCGACCATGTGATTCCGCTGTACACCGCCGAATGCGGCGAATGCCTGTTCTGCAAGAGCGGCAAGACCAATCTGTGCGTGGCAGTGCGCGCCACCCAGGGCAAGGGCGTGATGCCCGACGGCACGACACGCTTCAGCTACAAAGGCGAGCCCATCTATCACTACATGGGCTGCTCGACCTTCAGCGAATACACCGTGGTTGCCGCCGTCTCGCTGGCCAAGGTCAACCCCGATGCCAACCCCGAGCAGGTCTGCCTGCTGGGCTGCGGCGTGACCACCGGTCTGGGCGCCGTCAAGAACACCGCCAAGGTGCAGGAAGGCGACACCGTGGCCGTGTTCGGCCTGGGCGGCATCGGCCTGGCCGTGATCCAGGGTGCCAAGCTGGCCAAGGCCGGCCGCATCATCGCCGTCGACACCAACCCCGGCAAGTTCGACCTGGCCAAGACCTTCGGCGCCACCGACTGCGTGAACCCCAAGGACTTCGACAAGCCCATCCAGCAAGTGATCGTCGAGATGACAGGCTGGGGCGTGGACCACAGCTTTGAATGCATCGGCAATGTGGAGGTGATGCGCGCGGCGCTGGAATGCGCCCACCGCGGCTGGGGCCAGTCGGTCATCATCGGCGTGGCCGGTGCCGGTCAGGAGATCAAGACCCGTCCCTTCCAACTGGTGACCGGCCGCAAGTGGCTGGGTACGGCCTTTGGCGGCGTCAAGGGCCGCAGCGAGCTGCCCGGCATGGTGGAAGATGCCATGGCCGGCAAGATTCAGCTCGAACCCTTCGTGACCCACACCATGGGCCTGAAGCACATCAACGAAGCCTTCGAGCTGATGCACGAAGGCAAGTCGATTCGCTCGGTGGTCAACTACGCCGACGCTTCGTAACTCCCTGAGGCGCTTCGCCTGGGCGGCCCCACGCCTTCCCCCTTTCTCGCTTCGCGGAAGGGGAACGACACCCTCGGTGTGCGGCGGCGCTTCCTCGGTGTCTCATCGATGGGCCGCGCCAGTTTTGAAGAACCACCCAGTGCTTTTAATTTCATAGCTGCTTGCGCATGCTTTGATTCATATTTAGATATAAAACAGCTGCAAACGCTTGATTGACGAGCGCAAGCAGCTTTTCTTTTAGGAGTGACTGCCATGGAACTCAAGAACGCCCACGCCTGCTTTGGTGGCGCCCAGCGCTATTACGAACACCATAGTTCCGAGATCGGCCTCGCCATGAAGTTCTCGGTCTATCTGCCGCCCAAGGCCGTGATGGGCGAGAAGGTGCCGGCCCTGCTCTATCTGGCCGGCCTGACCTGTACCGAAGAAACCTTCATGATCAAGGCCGGCGCCCAGCGCCTGGCCTCCGAACTCAATATCGCCCTGATCTGCCCCGATACCAGCCCGCGCGGTGCTGGCCTGGCGGGCGAGGCCGACAGCTGGGACTTTGGCGTGGGCGCCGGCTTCTACCTGGACGCGACCACCCGGCCTTGGGCGCTGCACTGGCGCATGGAGAGCTACATCCTCAATGACCTGCTGCCCCTGGTCGGCAGCAAGCTGCCCGTGGACCTGCAGCGTCTGGGC